>ERZ772972.50-NODE-50-length-36930-cov-3.732719_pt1 | contig 36930 bp, 39 predicted proteins | sample MGYA00580673_ERZ772972 | MGnify/ENA primary metagenome ERZ772972 (study PRJEB29015, sample SAMEA2738051) | human oral metagenome | biome: human oral; feature: human-associated habitat; material: saliva | place: China | collected 2229 ... | reverse complement strand
CTTGTCAATATGAGCGCTAAGAAAATCGAGCATGTGCGTGGAAAAGAAATTAGTATGATTTTCCAAAATCCACTCGATTCATTAAATCCTGTTTTTAAGGTAGGAAATCAGGTTCAAGAGGCAATTCTACTTGATAAAGTTAATAAGATTGACGCATGGAATAAGGTGATTGATTTGTTTAAACAAGTCAAAATGCCTGATGCTGAGGAACGTGCAAATAGTTTTCCGCATGAGCTTTCAGGAGGCATGCGACAACGTGTAATGATAGCTATGATGTTATCTAGGAATCCAGAGCTTTTGATAGCTGATGAACCAACAACAGCTCTCGATGTAACAATAGAAGCACAGATTTTGGAAATATTAAAGCAACTTAGGGATAACTATGATACAGCTATAATGTTGATAACTCACAATTTTGGACTTGTTGCAGAAATAGCTGATAAGATAGGTGTAATGTATGCTGGTGAGATGATAGAGATGGGTGATGTATACGAAATCTTTAAAAATCCGATACATCCATATACGAAACTACTCATGCAAGCATTACCAAGGATTACCAAGAATCATGGACGATTGACTACTATTGAAGGAAGTGTACCAAGGATAACAGAGAAAAAAGAAGAATGTAGGTTTGCAAATCGATGTCCATATGCAACAGATAAATGCAGAAATCAGGAACCACCTCTAGTGGTACTAGAAAATGGACATAGCTATAGATGCTTTAAAGCAAGGGAGGTATAAATATGAATGTCCAAAAAAATATTATACAATCTCCTGAACCTATGATTGAAATTGAAGGTGTAAAGAAATATTTTGAGATATCGAAAGGTATAATAAAAAGAAAAAAACAATATATAAAAGCCGTTGATAATATCAGTCTAAAAATAAATAAAGGAGAGATAGTTGGTTTAGTCGGAGAGTCTGGCAGTGGAAAGACAACTTTAGCTAGAGTAATTTTAAGACTTACAAAAATGACAGGTGGAAATGTTAATATTGATGGAATAAATTTATGTAACGCATCAAAAACAGATATGAAAAAATTGCACCAAGATGTTGCAGTTGTATTCCAAGACCCAGCAGCAAACCTTAATCCTAGACAAACAGTTGAAAGTTCAATAATGAGGCCTATGATTATACATGGGGTCTCAAGGAAAGCGGCAAAAGAAAAAGCTAAAGATGTGTTAAACATGGTAAAGCTAGATCAAAGGTATCTAGAAAGTTATCCTCATCAACTGTCAGGTGGGCAGCTACAAAGAATTGCAATTGCAAGAGCACTAGCACTTAATCCTAAAATAATGATATTAGATGAACCTACAAGTGCTTTAGATGTGTCTGTTCAAGCACAGATTTTAAATCTATTAATTGATTTACAAGAAGAAATGGAATTAACTTACCTTGTTATTACACATGACTTAAATGTAATTAAGTACATAAGTGATAAAATTGCTGTAATGTATTTAGGAAAATTAGTTGAGTTTGGAAATACAGAAGAAGTTTCTGAAAATCCTAAGCACCCATATACCAGGAGCCTAATGGATTCAGCACCAATATTAAACCCTAATCTTAGAGACAGAGAAAAACATATTTTGAAAGGAGATCCAGGGAGTTTAATTAAAATTGGCTCTGGATGTAGATTTTGTGAAAGGTGCGAGTTTGCAACAGAACGTTGCAGAGTTGATGAACCACAACCTATGTTTGTAAGCAGCGAACACCAAGTTTCCTGCTTCAATATATAAAACTAATTAAAATTTGAAGAAAGGAATAGTATGATGAAAAAGAAGACATTAAACATTGCTATGATTACCTTACTTACATTAAGTTTAGCAATCGGACTTGCTGGATGTGGCGGTAAGGATAAGGCAAAAAAAACAAGTGGCGATACGCTAAATGTTATTGATTCAGAATGGTATGGCTTAGATGCATATCAAATGGATAGCTCTGCAAACTTACAGCAATGTGTAGGAGAATCGCTGTTTGAATGGGATGTAGATAAAAATGAAATATCAGATGGCGTGTGCACGGATTGGAAAGTTAGCGAAGATGGTAAAACTGCAACTTTTAATGTACCTGAAGGCATGTATTATTCCACAGGTGAACAAGTTGAACCAGAGGACATAGTTGCATCAATCAAGCATGGACAGGAAGTTAGTCCATATGCAGACGGATATAAAAATATCGAGTCTATGGAAGTTGATGGAAGAAAAGTTACACTGCATTTGACATCATTTAAATCAGATATGTTATATAATCTCTGTGGAGATTTTATGTGTATAATTGATAAAGATGAGCTAGATAAGATGAGTAACGAAGAACTAATGTGGGGATGTCATCCTTACGGTATGTATTCACTTGAAAAATATGTATCTGGTTCAGAGGTTAAGCTTGTAAGAAATGATAAGTATAAGACCGCATCAAAGCTAGTTAAAAACCAAGGAAAGGCTAACTTCAAAAAAATTAAGATAAAGTTCAATGTTGAAAGTTATACTGCCCTTGAATCACTTAAAGATGGCTCGGTGGATATGATATGCCATATAGATAATGATAGTAAGAACCAACTTAAAGATAGTGATACAATTAAAGTAGAGGATGTTACTTATCCAGAATGTAACTATTTTGAGCTTAATACAAACAAAGGTCTGTTGCAGGATAAGAACCTAAGACTTGCAATTGCGCTTCTAATAGATAGAGAAAAACTGTGTGAATTGACAGATGGACAAACTGTACCTGCATATTCGATTGTCTTTGATAGCATGCAGAATTTCTCAAAAGAAGCTAAAGCAGACTTTAAAAAGAATTATGCAAATGATGTAAAGCGTGCTCAGAAGTTACTTAAAGATGCAGGATGGACAGAAAAAAATAAAGATGGATATCTAACTAAAGATGGACAAATTTTTGAGTTAAATTACTATGCATCATCTTCAGATGTTTCTAGGATTATTGCTGAAGGACTTCAAGGACAGATGGCTGAATATGGAATTAAATTAAACTTGAATCTGATTGACTGGAACTATGTTCATGAACAAGTAAAGAGTGATGATTATGATATAGCTCGAGAAGGACTTGCATGGGCAGAGCCAATACTAATTCTAAACAGGTGCTACTATGATCAAAATGCCCCTGGCGTATTAAATGGACAGAAAGACAAAGTTTATGAAATAGCTTCAACAATTGATTCTAATGAAAGAACAAAGAAAATTGGTGAATTGCAGAAGGAAATGTTTAAGAATATAGATATAATTCCTATCTATACTGAGAAACAGTTTATGGCACATAATAAAGAGTTAAAAGGTTTTGAAATAAAAAAAGATGGATCATATGCATTCAATGATTTAACTTGGTAAATGTGAATTATAACTAGCGTTTTCGGATACTAGGTGGAAATGTTTCCCTAGGGGTATTTAAACCCTAGGGAAACATTTTTTTATATATGTATGTAGCAAATGAATTGAAATCTATTTTTACACTTTACATATCAAAATATGATATACTTATTACTGTTAATAATAGAGCACTTATGTGTACATTATGAAGTGAAAAATAATGCGATTTAGATATTTATCGCAGGAGAATATATGTATAGTTCAGAGAATATAAGAGATTTTTTTAAAGGATATAAAAGCGAGGCCGTTGTTAAGGAGCATCGCTTTTACTCCGTTTTAATACCTCTCGTGGAACGAGAGGGTAAGATGCATGTGCTCCTAGAGAAGCGCGCCACGCATATTTCGCAGCCAGGCGAAATATGCTTCCCCGGCGGACGCATTGAGGCCGGGGAGCCGCCGCAGGCGGCGGCGCTGCGCGAGTGCAATGAAGAAATCGGCGTTCCTGTCAGCGGAATCAAGCTGCTGGCACAAGGAGATACCCTCTATGGACAGGCCGATTTCACCATTTATTCCTTCATAGCTGAGATAAGTGAGGCAAGCTATGAAAGGATAAAGATAGAAAAGGATGAAGTAGAAGAATTATATTTGATACCGCTTTCATATTTTGTCGAAAATGATCCTGAATTCTATAGAGAAAAATACGAAACAAATATAAGAGAATTCCCATACGATAAGGTGGGAATACCTCTAGATTACGAGTGGAGGAGAGGCACTATGAGAATACCGATTTACGAGTATGATGGCATAGTGATATGGGGAATTACAGCACAATTCATTAACAGGCTGTCAACCAAGCTTAGAGAGGAAGCTTATGAATCAGATAACACCATTAATAGATAATAGAGAAAACAAGAGAGCTATGATTGCCATGAGCGGAGGTGTAGACAGCAGTGTTTCAGCCTTTCTCATAAAGAATATGGGATATGAAACCATAGGAGTTACTATGAAGCTCTATGATAACGAGATGATAGGCGAAAAGGCCTGTAATACATGTTGCAGTCTTGACGATGTTGAAGATGCGAGAAATGTCGCAAATAAGCTCGGAATCAAGTATTATGTTTTTAACTTTGAGGATGACTTTGAAAACGAGGTTATAGAGAGATTTGTAAATGCCTATGAAGAAGGTATGACTCCTAATCCTTGTATAGATTGTAATAGGTATATCAAGTTTAAAAGGCTCTATCAGAGAGCTAAGGAGCTAGGTCAGGATTACATCGTAACGGGTCACTATGCACGAGTGCGCTTTGATGAAGAAACGGGAAGATATCAGCTTCTCAAGGCTGTAGATAAGAATAAGGACCAAAGCTATGTTCTATATTCCATAACTCAAGAGCAACTAGCACATACAATTTTCCCATTAGGCGAGATGGATGACAAGGAAGAAGTGAGACGTATAGCTGAGGAGCATGGCTTTATCAATGCAAGAAAACGCGACAGTCAGGACATTTGCTTTGTTCCGGATGGCGATTATGCTAGCTTCATAACAAGATATAGAGGCACGGAGTATCCTCATGGCGAGTTTGTAGATAAGGACGGCGAGGTACTCGGTGAACATAAGGGAATTATCAAGTATACTATAGGTCAACGCAAGGGTCTTGGACTTGCACTAAAGGAACCTATGTATGTTTGCGAAAAGAATATTATTGACAACAAAGTTATTCTTGGAAGAAATGAAGACCTGTTCAAGAAAGAGTTTGAAGCCTGTGATTTCAACTGGATAGCCTGCGAGCCACCTACTGAAGAAATGACTTTATATGTAAAGGTCAGATACAGCCAGAAGGAAAACAAGGCAAAGATTATACCGCTTTCAGATGACAGAGTGAGAGTAATCTTTGATGAACCGCAGAGGGCTATAACAGTTGGTCAATCAGCTGTGATGTACGATGGTGACATTGTTTACGGCGGCGGAGTGATTTGCAAGGTGATTTGATTATAGTGCAGGGGGAATCCTATGGGACTATTAGCTAAAATCAACAGAATATATAGGTCTGGAAGTCAGATGTATCAAAGGAGTATGAAGTCTTCACCAAAGAAGCTTTACCTTAGAGCTGAGATTAAGCCAGAGGGACTTTTGAGCAAGAGTCCTAGCGACAATCTTTTGATTCAGGGTGACAATAGGACAGTAATCAGAAGTCTTATAGCTGATGAAAACTTCAATCAAAAGATAAACCTTATATATGTCGATCCACCATTCTTTTCAATGGCTGACTATGATGCGGTGCTTCAGGCTGGAGAAAAGAGCTTTAAGCACACAGCATATAAGGATAGCTGGTCGTATGGAATGTCCGAGTATCTAAAAATGCTTGCGTCAAGGCTCCTTTTGATGAGAAAACTTTTAAGTGATGATGGTGTGCTTTGCCTTCATCTAGACTGGCACGCGTCTCATTATGCGAGAGTACTGCTCGATGAAATCTTTGGCAGTGAAAACTTCGTAAACGAGATAATTTGGAACTATAAGTCCGGCGGTAGCACTAACAAAAGATTTTCGCGCAAACACGATAATATTTTGATCTATTCAAAGACAAAGAAATTCAAGTTTAGGCCGCAAAAGGAAAAGTCATATAACAGAGGCTTTAAGCCATATAGATTTAAAGGTGTTGAGGAATTTCAGGACGACATCGGATGGTACACCATGGTAAACATGAAGGATGTCTGGAGCATCGATATGGTTGGAAGAACTTCGGCTGAGCGCACGGGTTATGCTACCCAAAAGCCGGAGCAGCTCATAAATAGAATCATCGAGGCATTCACAGATGAGGGCGATATAGTTGCCGACTTCTTCTGTGGAAGTGGAACTGTTGGCGCTGCAGCATCAAAGCTAGATAGACGCTTTGTTATAGCCGATATCGGAAAGCTTGCAATTGCAACCTCGACCGCAAGGCTTTTCAAAGAAAATGCTAGCTTTACTATCCTTGATACGAAAAAGCCAAAGGCTTCATCTTTAAGATCAAAGGTGAATATTTGCTCGGATAAGAACGACGTATCAGGAATATATGAGATTAAGGTTGAGCTTGAAAGCATAAAGCTTAACAGGGCAGAGAGTAAGCTTGAAGTAGATGAAATAGAGAAGATAAAAACTCTCATAGATGAGAATCCATTAAGCCTTATCCTTGCGTGGAGTATAGACTTTGACTATGATGGAAGCGTGCATAGGCCTGAGATTATCGAAGTGAGTGAGGGTGGAAAGCTTAAGACATGCTTCAGCAGTTTTAAGACTGATAAGACGTCAATTTCTATAAACATTTTAGATATTTTTGGAAATGTGGAGCACAAGGTATATGAAGTTTAATATTTAAAATTAGCTTTTGCTGTGGTAATATAGACAGGAACGTTTATTATACTCGGAGTAGAGGCTTGCGCTCATAGCTCAGTGGATAGAGTACCACACTCCGAATGTGGTGGCGAGGGTTCGATCCCCTCTGAGCGCACCATAGAATTTAGGGAGAACGCGATGGATAGAGGATCAAAGGTAAGAATAGTAACTGCAGTTGTAGTGTTTTCAATTTCACTAGGACTTTTCATTTTTGCTCAGCTGCTTCATCAGACAGAGGTGAAATATGTATCTCAGGAGAGCAAGGGAGAGGAGACTATCCTAAAGTGCAACTATAACGGTGACGAGGATGAATATAGCTCCAAGGATGTGTTTTATGTAAAGACTACTCAGAAAGTAGAGCTCAAGAAGGGTGATACTATGACAATCTTCCACTTTGGAAATCCAGAGGAAAAAGACGGTCACTACGAGATAAAGTCGGTTCACGTAACCAAGCATACGAGCGGAAAATAAAATACGGAAAAAAAGACCTCTACGGCGCTGATTACAGCATGTAGAGGTTTTATTTTGCTATTTATCTTTGATATAAAAAATATCTATTTTTTTAGTCCAAGGCCAAAGTTATCCTTGACTCTTCTCATAGTTTTGTCTGCAATCGCATTCGCTCTTTCAGCACCATCTTTTAGGATTTCGATAAGCTCATCTGAATGCCTGATCTGCTCATATCTTTCTTTTATAGGTGCAAGGGCATTTACAGTTATTTCTACGAGGTCCTTCTTAAAATCGCCATAGCCTTTGCCTTTATACTTTGCTTCTATATCAGAAATCGTCTCGCCTGAAAGCACGCTGTAAATATTGATAAGGTTGCTTACACCTGGCTTATTCTCTATGTCGAATTTGATAATTCCTTCAGAGTCTGTAGTAGCCTTCATGATTGATTTTTTAATCTTGTTAGCATCATCTAGTAGAGAAATACGGCTGTGAACATTTGGTGCAGATTTACTCATCTTCTGAGTAGGGTCATCAAGAGCCATAACTCTAGCACCTTCCTTCATAAATCTTCCGTCTGGAATCACAAAGGTTTTCTTTCTTGTATTATTAATTCTTGTCGCGATGTTTCTGCAAAGCTCAATGTGCTGTTTCTGGTCGTTTCCGACAGGAACCACATCTGTATCATATAAAAGAATGTCAGCTGCCATGAGGACAGGGTACATCAAAAGTCCCGCTGGTGCAGATTCCTTGTTATGGCTCTTTGACTTAAACTGCGTCATACGATAGAGCTCGCCAGTGTATGAGTTACATGTCAAAATCCAAGAAAGCTCCGTGTGAGCAGGAACGTCTGACTGAACAAATACTATTGAACGCTTTGGATCCACTCCAATTGCAAGGTATAAAGCTGCAACATCGAGTATGTGCTCTCTTAGCTCCTTAGGATCCTGATTTACGGTGATTGCATGTTGGTCAACTATGCAGTAAAGACACTCGTGGTCCTCCTGTAATTCAACAAACTGACGCAGTGCACCTAGATAGTTTCCTAAGTGAATATTGCCTGTAGGTTGTACACCGGAAAAAACTCTTTTCATATTATAAAACGCCTCGTTTCTATTCTTTTGATTTTACATCAATTATAATAACTTTATCACATCAAACTTATGTAGTCAATTTGACATAGGCTGTTAATAATGATAATCTTAATCAAATGGAATCTTTTAAATGAAATAAGGAGAAAGCCAATAATGAAGAATAAAAGAAAGCTGCGTCTAGAGCAGAAATTTCATAGATTCGAGAATCTTAGAGAGCTTCTAAAAAACTCTGCCGAAAAGTATGCAGATAGAGTTGCATATGTGACAAAGGTAAGGGGAAGTAACAAAGAAGTTAGCTATATAAATACAACATATAAGATGCTTTTAGATGAGATGAACTATCTAGGTTCAGCTCTTTGGGAGCTTGGATATAACAATTCAAGACTTGCAGTTTTGGGAGATAACAGCTATCACTGGTGTCTATCATATTTTGCAACAGCATGTGGACTTAGCGTAGTTGTTCCACTTGATAAAATGCTTCAGAAGGATGAGCTTATCGGTCTTCTTCAGAGAAGTGAATGCACAGCCATCTTCTGCGATAAGAAGAGCTACAAGACTGTTAAGGAAATTATGGACGAGGGCAATACTTCACTTAAGGTTGCAATAGGTATGGACTTTGCACCTGAGGGAGGTCTTTGCATACATGACCTTTTAGACAGAGGTAAGGAACTTGTAGAATCAGGTTATACTGAGTATACTGAGGCTTCTATAGACCCAGAAGCTATGTCATTCCTTCTATTTACATCGGGAACGACATCTGCATCAAAGGCAGTTATGCTATCGCACAGCAACATCATGTCTGTAAACTACAGCATGAACCTCGAAGAGGAATTCTTCCCAGATGATGTAAACCTCATGATTTTACCGCTTCATCATATTTATGGAATGATGGGCATGATCACTTTCATATCTCAGGGAATGAAGAATGCCTTCTTTGATGGACTGAAATATATATTGACAAACATGAAGGAATATGAGGTTTCTGTTTTGATGACAGTTCCACTACTCCTTGAGAACATGTATCGCAAGATTATCAAAGCCGCAGAAAAGCAAGGAATGGGTGGAAAGATAGAAAAAGCACTCAAAATCTGCGCTATTTCAGAGAAATTTGGTATCAATATTAGACGTAAGGTATTTAAGTCTATAATCGACCAGCTCGGAGGCAAGATAAGATTTATTATCAACGGTGCAGCTGCACTTGATCCAGTCGTAGCAAAAGGTATGAATGATTTTGGTATTCTCACGGTTCAGGGATATGGTCTCACAGAAACTGCGCCTACAATTGCCAGCGAATCACAGTTTAATATAAGACATGGTTCAGTTGGAAAGCTAATGCCTTTTGTTGAGGGTAGAATCGATAATCCAGACGAGAACGGAATCGGTGAGCTTGTAGTTCGTGGAGAAAATGTAATGCTCGGCTACTACAATGATGAGGCTGCAACCAAAGAAGTTATCGTAGATGGATGGTTTCACACAGGTGACCTAGCTCGCTTTGACGAAGACGACTTCCTATGGCTCATGGGACGTAAGAAGAATGTAATCGTAATGAAGAACGGAAAGAATGTTTTCCCTGAAGAAATAGAGAATTTAGTTGGACTCCTTCCTTACGTAGATGAGTGTATGCTATTCTCCAGAAACCGCCAAAACGATGTGGTTTTATGGATGAAAGTAGTATATAATAAAGAGTACCTAAGTGAGAATAATTTAACTGTTGAACAGTTAGAAAAGCAATTTGATAAAGACCTAGATAAGATTAATGAGAGTATGCCTGCTTACAAGATGGTTAAGCGCTTCTTTCTATCGGATAGACCAACAATCAAGACTACAACTCAGAAGACAAAGAGACCACTCGAGCTTGAGCAGATTGAGAAGGAGCTTATCGAAAGAGGTATTCAAGCATAGCTTGCGGAGGTGAGTATGAATTTTATTTTTGAATCAACCGTATGCCAAGTCGTATTTTGGCTTGTGCTTGCACTCACATTTGTGATTATAGAGGCGATAACGCTTGGACTTACGACTATTTGGTTTGCAGGTGGAAGCGTAGCCGCTTTGATTGCAGGAATCCTAGGTGCCGAGTTTTGGCTCCAGTTTGTCATATTCCTATGTGTTTCGATAGTTCTTCTCGCATTCACGAGAAAGATATTTATCAAAAAACTTAAGACTGGCGAAAATAAGACAAATACCATGACTCTTATTGGAGAGCGTGGTAAAGCCCTGTCAGACATCGATTTTGATGGCGCAGGACGTGTCAAAGTAGGTGCACAGGAATGGAGTGCTATGCCCGAAAACGATGACGATGTCATCAAAGCAGGTGCAGAAGTCGAAGTTCTTGAAATAAAAGGTGTTAAAGTTATTGTAAGAGAGTTAGTTAAATAGGAGTTTGCAATGGAAGAGATACTAAAAATTTTTATTGGACTTATATTCATTGTGATCGCTGTAGCAGTAATCGCAAGCAATGTAAGAATCGTGCCTCAGGCAAAGTCATATGTAATTGAGAGACTAGGAGCTTACCACCAGACATGGCAGGTAGGACTTCACTTCAAAATTCCACTAATCGACAAGATTGCAAGGAAGGTTTCACTTAAGGAGAAAGTTATCGACTTCCCGCCACAGCCAGTAATCACTAAGGATAATGTAACCATGGAAATCGATACAGTTATCTATTTTCAGATTACTGACCCTAAGCTATATGCTTATGGTGTAGAAAGCCCAATGGATGCTATCGAAAATCTAACAGCTACAACACTAAGAAACATCATCGGTGACCTTGAGCTTGATGAATCTCTCACAAGTAGAGAGACAATCAACTCCAAAATCAGAGTAGTCCTAGACGAAGCTACAGATCCTTGGGGAATCAAGATTAACCGTGTAGAAGTTAAGAATATTACGCCTCCTGGAGATATCCAGAGAGCCATGGAAAAGCAGATGAGAGCTGAGCGTGAACGTCGTGAAGCAATCATCAGAGCTGAGGGTGAGAAAAAATCTGCAGTCCTCACAGCAGAGGGTAACAAGCAGGCTACAATCCTTGAGGCCGAGGCTAAGAAGCAGGCAACGATTTTGGAAGCAGAAGCTCAGAAGCAGGCTGCAATTTGCGCCGCAGAAGGTGAAGCACAGGCGATCAAAATGGTACAGCAGGCTACAGCTGATGGTATCAGAATGCTCGTAGAAGCACAGCCTAACCAAGAGGTTATCGCTCTTAAGAGCCTAGATTCATTTGTTAAGGCAGCAGATGGACAGGCAACAAAGATTATTATTCCATCTGAGATTGCTAGCATTGCAGGACTTGCATCATCAGTTAAGGAATTGACTAAACAGGACTAGACAGCAGAGTTTTTATGTAGAGCATTTTTAACTAACAGGGGATTACATTAAGTTAAATGCTTAGGATATATAATTACTCAAGAGGGGAGAAAAGATGTTAGAGAGAAAAGGCTTTAAGCTAAGTCGCTTATTGCTATGCAAAGTTTTATTTGTCGTAGTATTATCGTTTATACTTTTGATTCAGGGAAGCGGGCTTGCTTTTGCTGATGAAAATCAGGCGTCTGATGCCAATCAAAACCAAAATCAGGCACAAGATCCAAATCAGAATCAAAACCAAAATACAAACGAGCAAAATCAAAATGAAGAATCAGAGCTTGTAAAAAGAGACGCAGAATTAACTCCTGAGCAAAAAACTGAATATATGAAGCAAATGAAGGAGAAGATTGCTAAGGAAAATCCTGACTGGATGGTATCGTCTACAGACGAAAATGGAATACTGGTGCAGGCTGCAGTTATCTTAGGAACAAATAAAAAACCATATGGCCAATATTACATAGCTACTCAGACGATAAATTACAGAAATCAGGAGACTGGTGAAGTAATCGGAACCATTATAAGAAGAGTTGTTTGGGTTGGTACTGCAGTTGATGCTCAGGTTCCACCTTCGTTAGTAAATGAGCAGCCAATGCTCAAGATAACACGCTTTATAGATGAGGATGGAAACGATGTCAAGGATGTTGACGCAACAGGCTTTGTTGAGAAGCTCGATTTCATTTACGGAGCAAACGGACAGGTGGCATATAAGTACAAAAATACACTTCCAGATACAGAAGATGTGCGTACTCATGTGTATGAAAAAGTTGTAATTCCAAATACAGAAGCGCCAACACCACCAAATCCAGCAGTTCCGCAGGCACCAACTGGCATAACACCTCAGGTGCCTCAGACAGCAGTCGTAAAGACAAGTGTTCCTAATACATTTGATGGATCAAATTATTTTGGATATCTTGGAATTTCGGTAATGGCACTCATGAGTGCAGGTCTTCTATTTGTATCAAAGCTCAGATATTCATCAAGCAATAAATAAGCAGACAAATAAGTATAAATCAAGCTCCACTGCAAGGCAGTGGAGTTTTTTGTAATAAGAAAACCCCGCGTTGGACGTGGGGTTCAGTGTACGCTACGCGTTTGACCAGAAATCCTCTCTCCGTTAGGATATAATTGCGGTCTGCCAACTGCAAAATCCTAGGAGGAGGACATCATGGGTCTTAACGACATAAATAGTCTATCGCATTCGAAATGGAATTGCAAATACCATATAGTATTTGCACCAAAGTACAGAAGAAAAGTATTTTATGGACAGAAAAAAGTAGCAATAGGAAAGATTTTAAGACAGCTGTGTGAATGGAAAGGGATAAATATTATCGAAGCTGAGGTATGCCCTGACCATATACATATGCTGGTTGAAATACCACCTAAAATTTCAGTCTCCAGCTTCGTAGGATACTTAAAAGGGAAAAGCAGTACGCTAATATATGAGCAATTCGGCGAACTAAAATATAAATATAAAAATAGATCATTTTGGTGCAAAGGATATTATGTAGATACGGTTGGTAAAAACACGAGCCGAATTGCGGAGTACATAAGAAATCAACTTGAAGAAGATAAGTTGGGAGATCAATTAAGTATAGCCGAAGTTGGATATTTAAGTAAAAAGAAAAAGTAAGCTAAGTGAACGCAGTTGGCAGAAGCGTTTACGCGTTGGACGCGTAGCGAGGAGCAAGGGCTATGCCCGAATGTGAAAAACCCCACGTTCAACGTGGGGATAGTTTTTTCGTACACAAATTGAAATATCGCGCCTTGAAATAAATGCTATAAATTTACCAAAAAATGGTATTGACCGTCTATGGGGAAGCAGTTAGACTTTCAGCAAGGGAGATGGGAAAATATGGAAAACATGCAGTTATATATTAAACATAGTGACAGGGAGTTTACTAGCAGACTAGCTAAGAGTTTCTGCCTTTGTGATGGGGTTAATGTATATATTGAGGAGCCACCAGAGAATGTCTTACCGGACTGTATTGTTTTGTCTTTTGATATACATGATAGAGATAAATATGTAAGGTATGTAGCGCTTAGCATGAATGCTGATGATGAGTGTCTTTTAGCAGATTCATGCACTTTATATATCTTCTCAAGTACTGCAGTAATTGTAGAGAAAATCAGATTTATTTTTGGATATAAGGTAAAACCTGAGACTAAAGAACTTAACAAATGCAAACTAATGAGTTTTGTATCCGAAAAGAGCTATTGTGGTACTAGTACCAGCGCTCTGGCCTTTAGCTACATCATGGAGGTGAGATTTGGGATTAAGTCTGCATACTTGAGTCTCGCTCATAGTAATTATAGAGCGATAGAGTTTCTTAGAGGAAGTCTAGATAAGAGTGAGAAATGCGTAGATTTTGATGATTCTTCTGCTATTAAGTTTATGTATGCTCTTAAGCAGAGGAAGGATTTAGATATAGATTCTTTTTTAAACCAAAGCCATGGGATAAAGCATTTTAATCTAGCTCTGATAAACGGAAGACTTGATGATTTTGATGCCTCGCTGATAGATGAGATAAGGATAAGGCTTCATGAGAAGGGCTATGAATATTTGATTATCGATATAGGCACAAGCCTTAGTAGGCAGGCGATAGAAATTACAGAGAGCTCTGATAATGCAATATTTGTAAATTGCGATTTCCTATCTGAATATATAAAGCCAAGAGCTAAAACACATAAAATTAGCATCGATATAACAGGGAAAAATACTGATGAAGATAAGACTTTTATGGTTCCATTTTGTAGGGATTTATCATTTAGAAGTTTTGACCATGAATATGGATTTGAGATAGAAAGCATTCTAGAGGAGATACTTAGAGCATAGATGAATATTAATACTAAGTTTGATAGAAAGCAGTATGAGGAGCTTTTGGCAAAGGCAACCAATACTTTGATGGAGCATAGAATTGAAGATGATAACAGGGCAAAGGAATGCATTGAGAAAATTGTTTTAGAGGATGCTAAAGATCTACCCATAGACAATATCATTTTTCTTATAAATCGCATATTCGGAAGGCTTAGAGGTGATATCGGAAGCTTAAGCTATCTTTCTGACCTCAATGTGAATGAGATAATGGTAAATGGTTTTGATACCATCTTTATAGAAGTGGATTCACGTATTGAGAAGGTAGATGACTGCTTTGATAGCACAGAAGAATTAGAGCATGTTATAAGGAGAATAGCTGCCTCAGTTCACAGAGAAATTAATGAGTTTAAGCCTATACTTGATGCTAGGCTTGAGGATGGCTCTAGAGTAAATGCGGTTATGAAGAATATAGCAATAGGAGGGCCGAGCCTAAGCATAAGAAAGTTTGGTAACAACAAAATTTCTCTAGATGAGATGGTAAAGGGAGGCGGACTTAGTGCTGAATGTGCAGATGATATAAGGACTATGGTCAGAGGAGGTCTTAATATATTTGTGAGTGGTGGTACTTCTTCTGGTAAGACGACATTACTTAACGCTATAAGTGACTATATTCCAGAAAACGAAAGAGTAATTGTAATAGAGGATTCACTAGAGCTTAAGCTAAACAACATAGCAAACATTGTCAGACTGGAGTGTAGAAACGCAAATAGTGCAGGAAAGGGCGCAATAAATATGGCTGACCTTATTAGGTCAAGTCTTAGAATGAGGCCAGATAGAATAGTGGTTGGAGAGGTAAGAGGTGGAGAGGTTCTTGACATGCTTCAGGCACTAAATACAGGACATTGTGGTTTTTCAACTGGACACGGAAATTCAACATGTGGAATGCTTAGGAGAATAGAGGCTATGTATCTATCAGCTGTTGAGATTCCGGTTGATGCCATAAGAATGCAAATCTGTGAAGCCATTGATATTTTGATACATATGGAGAGGCTTCCAAGTGGAAGAAGAAAGATTATAGAGGTAAATGAGCTGACAGGATATAGGGATGGAGAATATGTTCTAAATCCGCTTTATGAACTATCTGATGAGATGAGTCTTGTTAGAACTGAGAATTTGCTAAGCGACGATATTAAGCTTAGATTAAGAGGGATAAATGATACAGGATTACAACGAGTACAAGCTAAGCAATAAGGAGAGACTTACTTTGGTTATGGTATCAGTAGGGTTTTTATTACTTGCAGGAACGCTTTATATAAATTCAATTATAACCGTAGTAATAAGTCCAATAGCTTATGGATTTGCGTCTCAAAGATATATGAGCTATATGATAGCAAAACGAAGGACAAGACTAAGAAATGAATTTAAGGAGCTACTGTACAGCTTCAGTGCTTCATTTGCGATAGGTTCAAGTATGCAGTCAGCAATGAAGGATGGGTGCAAAAAGCTAAGAGAGATTTTTGATGAGGATTCCATAATGTTAGGAGAACTTGAGGGGATGTGTAGCAAGTTAGAGAGTACAGCTAGTGATCCAGTTTTTCTCTGGGAAGATCTTGCATCAAGATGTGTAGTAGAAGACATAAAGCTGTTTTCAGAGGTATACAGAGGCTGTACATCAAGTGGCGGAAATATGATAGTCGCTATTGAAGCCGCAGCAAAGACGATTGGTGAGAAGATAGAGATGGAAAATAGTATTAAGCTTTTGGCCAAACAAAAGATTATAGAAGGCAGAGTAATAGCAGTAATTCCAGTGATAATAATACTGTTTCTCAGGATATGCTCTCCTGGTTATATAAAGCCTATGTACGAAGGCATAGGCGGAAAAATAATAATGCTGCTAGCACTTTCTATATCAGTTACAGCCATTTTTTTATCAGAAAGGATATGTAAAATTGAAGTTTAGTACAGACAAAATAAAATCACAAATTTATGGATTTGAATTTACCAAATTTTGTCTGAGAAAGAAAAGACTCTTGATTTTAGTTATAGCTATTTCCGTTGGGATAAGCATGATGTCATTTGTATTTGGATCTAGGAAGGCTGTCAGTATAAGAGGAAGCAGAGATAACCTAAGTGGAATAACTCTAAATAGCAGTAATGAAGGCGAGGAGATAAGGGTTTCAGCGACAAATGGTAGCGATAAAGCAAGCAAAACAGTATATCTTAAGGCAGTTAAAAATAAGAAGGATTCTAAAAAGGATAAAGCTGTTGACAAGAGTCTTGAACTTAAACTATCAGACATCATAAGAAAGCTAAAAAAGAATACAAAGGCAAACAAGATGATAAGCTTACCTAAACAGTTAGATGATGGAACTAGGCTTAACTGGAGCATTAGATCAAAACAGACAAACTACGCTATTATAATGGCAGCAGCACCATTGGTGATGCTATTTGCCTATAGGAGTGAAAAGGACAAGGAAAAGAAAGAGACTCAGCGAAAAAGAAATGACATAATCCGAAATTTACCAGCCTTTGGAACAAAGCTTGAGCTATTTCTAAATTGCGGAATGGTGTATGAGGATGCGATGAGCAAGGTGATAGACGGATATAGCAAAGAATTTCCAAATGAATTATCTAAGTTAATTAGTGATGCAAAGGAACTTTCGTTGATTAGCGGAAGAGATGAGATGGAAATACTCGGAGAAAAATCTAGGTCATTAAAAATCAAAGAACTAACGCGTATTACAGCAATGATTGCTGATAGTAAATATAAAGGTACTGAGCTAGGAGAAAAGCTTTCTAGAGAAGGTGAGTATCTTTGGCAGAGAAGGATGAAAACTGCAGAAGAGAATGCTAAGCTTGCGGAGCTAAAACTCTCACTGCCTCTAGCCTTACAGTTACTATCACTTATAATCATCACAGCTGCACCTGCTGTAATACAATTCTAAATTAGGGGGACAAAATGTTAAGAAACAAAAAGGGAATGGAGATGGTACAGGTAGCAATATTGATTGCGCTAGCAATTTCACTAGGCATCATTTTTAGATCGCAAATCACAGAGTTTATCAATACAACTTTTGCAGATCTAAATGCTTAGGGAGGCACTTATGATGCTAATGAATAAAAAAGGAGGTGAGTATGTAGAAGCCTCAATCGTGCTTCCACTATTGGTACTTCTGATTGTAAGCATGATTTATGCAATGATGTTTTTTTACGGTCATGCCGATAGGCAAATGAAGCTACATAAGGTATCGCTTGATAAGGCAAAAACGAGCTCTTCACTGTTTAAAAAAGAAAAATATAAAGTAGAAGACTCATCCTTAATAAGTGGAGCTGCAAGAGTTTTGCTGAGAAAGGATATTTATGCGGATATATATTTGATAAATGAAGCAGATTTGGTTAGGGCAGGGAAATTTGTAAAGGGGTTAAAAGAGTGAGATGGTAAGAAATAAGCGGGGTATGGTTAGCGTATTCGTAATGATTTTTTCGGTTTCAATAATATCATTAGCCATGCTTTTTATTGGAGGGACAAGGGCAAAGGCTATAAGCTCAAGTGTAGAAAGCTTGGGACACCTATGGGCTAAATCAATCCTGGGTGAATATACAGACAAGCTTTATGAGCGATATGGAATATTCGCATATAAAGCCAAGTCGCCTGCCGAAGTCGACGATAAGCTTAACCAGCTTAGCGAAATTACCTTCAAGGGGAAGAGATATATAGACTGTGAAGGGTGCAATAGCAGTCTATATAAATATTCCCTAGCAGAGCTTGATAATTTTCAGAAGCAAGTTAATAAGGCTGCTGTAGCAGATAAACAAAAGAAATTTAAGGATATCGAGCTAGATATTTATACTCCGTCAGACAGAACGATTTCAAATGATGCTATAGTGGCAGGACTTCCATCAAAAGGAAGACTGAGCAGCTTCTCGCTAAGTAACTTTATAAATAAGATTAAAGAGATAGATGATATCAAAGATGTGCTAAAGGGCGGCAAAGATGAACTTCTACAAATGAAATACATGAAAAATCACTTCCAAAGTGCAGTTTCACAAAGTGAAGATGATGATAGTTTCTTTAAGTATGAGCTAGAGTATATACTCGCAGGTAAAGCTTCAGACGAAGGAAATCTAAAAAGCACTAGAAACAGGATAATTGCAATAAGAGAAGCGATGAACATAGCTTACATAAATCAAAATCCACAGATGAGGAATCTTGCTCTAACCATTGCTGAGCTTATCTCATCGCCAGCTGCAGCGCCAGCAACTCAGCAGGCACTAATAGCTGCGTGGGCATATGCTGAAAGCGTAAACGACTATAGACTGCTTGTTCATGGCAAGAAGGTACCTCTGATGAAGGATGATGATTCATGGGCGGTAAATTTAAAATCGATAATAACAAATCCAAATCCTGAGTATATAGATAAAAATAATGAAAAAGGTAACACATATAATGAATATCTTCAGGCGATGATATTTTTAACAAATAAGGATAATAGACTTCTAAGGATGATGGATTTGATAGAGATAAATATGAAATACTGTTATTATGGAAATTTCAGTATTTCAAGTCATTACACGGGTATTGATTACAGCATGGATGTAAATGGGAGGACGCATAATTTCAGTGCAGAATATTAGACTAGCTTTGCCAAAACAAAATAAATCTATAGTAAGTAATAAAAGGGGTGCATACATTCTAGAAGCATGCATAGTGTTTCCACCATTTATAATCGCGATAATAATGCTATTATCTTTGATACCCGTGATGGCGGAATGGGAAAATGCCGTATATTCAGCTTGTGATGAGCTAAGGTCAAGTGATATAAGAGCGCACTTTTATAACGATAAGTTACTTGGCCAAGTTAGACTTAATAATAGGTTAAATAAAGAAAGCCACTTCATAGATCCTATTCAAGTGACTCAATATAAATATAGGCATAGCGATGGCAAATTTAACGACCTAATAACAGTTCGCATAGATGCTAGTTTTTCTAAGCGAGCTCCGCTTGCAATTAGAAGCCTTGATATGGATATGAAAATAAGATCAAGGGCATTTACGGGAGCTAGTATAGATGAGGATAGCGACAAGGATAGTTTTAACAAAAAAGAGGATTCCAAAGAAGTATATATATTTCCAGAATCAGGTAGAAAGTACCACAATAAATCATGTCAATGTCTTAATCCAGCATGTGAAAAGGTGTATATTACGCCAGCAATAAAATCGCGTTTTAAGCAGTGTGATATATGCAAAAAGAAGGGATATAAGGGAAATCAAGCAGTATTTTGTTTTTTCCATAGCGGTGAAGTATATCATCGTGGTGATTGTCCAAGCGTAGATAAATACTACGAGAAGATACAAAAGCGAGAGGCAATTAGCAGGGGGTACTCCGCCTGCTCAATATGTGGAGGATAATGTGAAAAATAATATTTTGATAAAGCCGATTACAGAGATAGATTATTATAGGGCTTTGATTTTATCATCAGGCATACATAGACTTTTTCTGCCAATGAAATTTCAGTTTATTAGAGATGATAGTAAAGTTAAAGTCAAGGAGTATTTTGTAAATATTGATGGATATGCAAACCTAAAAGAATATCTAAGGGATTCTTCACTAGAGGCATGGGATATAGCAGATATGATGATACAGCTAACTGAGGGCATAAATGAATCGATGTATAGATATGTATTTCCGTATGAATATAGAATCAGCCTAGATTATATCTACTATAGCAAAAGTCAAAAGAAGTTTAAACTTATGTTTATACCAAGTACTGAGCATCTAGATGACATGAATAGCCTAAATAAGATAGTCCTAGAGAGTTTAAATGCTTTGCTAGACGAGTTTAAACAGTTCATAGGTATAGTGGCTGATACAGAAATAAAATCTCTAAAAAGCTTAATTTGTAAGTCTGATACAGTAGATGATTTTACGGCTAAGATAAACGCACATAAAAGAAACATATGGAGGAGCGAGCAGGGTAAAATAAGTCGCACTATTGCTTTATAGCATGATTTCGTGTACGATTAAGCTATGATTCCAATTTCAACAAAGATGAGACCGCAGAATTTAGACGAATTCATGGGTCAGCAGCACTTTTTGTATAAAGGATCGTTGCTATACAATTCAATAAAGAACAAAACATTCGGTTCAGCAATATTTCACGGACCTTCAGGTACAGGCAAGACTACTCTTGCTAGAATAATTGCTGCAGAGCTCGATAGTGATTTTCATGAGATCAATGCAAGTACGACTGGAACCAAGGAGCTAAAGGAGATATTAGATAGAGCACGCCTTAGATTTTATGGTTTAGAGGCAAAATCAAGCTATATCTATATTGATGAGTTTCATCGCTGGAATAAGCTTCAGCAGGATTCGCTCCTAAAGGCATTAGAAGAAGGTGTAATTAAGTTCATTGCAAGTACAACCGAAAATCCGTATTTTGCAATAAACAACGCGATATTGAGCAGGGTTAGAAATATTTATGAGTTCAAGCGTCTTGATAAAGAGGTAATCAAAACGCTTCTTTTGCGTGCTGCAAATGATAAGGAGCGCGGATTAGGAAATCTTGATGTTAAATACGATGACAAGGCCATAGATGTTTTGGCAGAACTATCAAATGGAGATGCAAGAGTTGCACTTGATACACTTGGCTTCGTCTTTGAAAATCACCAAGATGGTAAGCCTGTAACTGCAGAGGATATATCTGAAGCAATGCAGAGAAAAATAGGTTTTTATGACCGTGGAGACGATAAGTATGACCTGCTATCTGCGCTTCAAAAATCGATAAGGGGAAGTGACCCTGATGCATCAATATATTACTTTGCTAGACTTGTGGATGGGGGTGCAGATGTACAGATGATTGGTAGAAGGCTCCTTGTCATAGCTAGTGAAGATATAGGTATGGCATATCCCTCAGCGATAAGTATAACTCACGCATGTGTGAGCGCTGCGCTTATGGTAGGATTCCCTGAAGCTGCGATAAATTTAGCAGAAGCTGTAATAATGCTAGCTTCATCTCCTAAATCAAACCGCTCTGTAATGGCATATTATAAAGCTATGAGCGATATTAAGCACAAGGAGACAGATATGGTTCCTGACCATCTTAGAGACTCACATTACAAGGGTGCAAGAGACAAGGGACTAGGCAAGGATTACAAGTATCCACACGATTTTGGTGGATATGTAAAGCAGCAATATTTACCTGATAATCTTCATGCAGAAGGGGTAAGATATTATGAGCCATCTGAAAATGGTTCAGAAGCAAATTTTAAAAGATTTTTAGAAGAGTTAAGAAAAAAATATGGAGATAATTAGAGCAGATAATTCCGGATTTTGTTTCGGAGTAAAGAAGGCCCTGGAGACTACACAGGACCAGATAAAAGAAAGCAAGGCTAGCAATAGCAAAGGAAGTCTATTCACTTGTGGACCTTTGATTCATAACAAAATTGTTACAAGCCAGCTTGAGAATGATGGTGTTCGCATTATCAAAACGCCAGATGAGGCAAAAGAGGGCGATACAATAATCGTAAGATCTCATGGGGAACCAAAGGCTTTCTATGACAGAATGGACAAGCTTAATCTAAACTATGTGGATACTACTTGTCCCTTTGTTTCAAAGATACACACCATAGTAAATGGTGCTTGTAAAGAAGGAAAGAAGATAATAATTATAGGGGATGCAAATCATCAGGAGGTTATTGCAACCAATGGATGGTGCGATAACTCTGCATATATTATTAACAGCCCTGACGAGGTCGAAAAAGTAGAAAGTGGAGAGTATCTTGTGGTCTGCCAAACGACTATAAGAAAAGAGCTTTTTGAGTCAATAATCGATGCGCTAGAAGCAAAGGGCTGTAAGCTAGAGATAAAAAATACCATCTGCAATGCTACAAGTCTTAGGCAGGATGCATGCCAGAGACTAGCCAAGGAAGTCGATGCGATGGTTATTATTGGTGACAAGCAGAGCTCGAATACGAAGAAATTATATGAAATTGCAAAAAAACATTGCAATAATTCGTTTTTTGCCGAAAATATTAGTGATTTACCATTGAAAGAAATTCAAAAATATAATAAAATAGGAGTTGCGGCAGGTGCTTCAACACCTGAAAGCGTAATTAAGGAGGTTATTGCCAACATGAGCGAAACAGAAAAAACCACAATGGCGGATTTCATGGATGAAATTGATGCATCTTTGAGACTCCCACATAACGGCGAAATTGTAGACGGAAAGGTACATCAGGTTACTGACAGAGAAGTGATCGTAAACCTAGGCTGCAAGAAAGACGGAATTCTTCCCGTAGAAGAAGTCACACTTGAGGAAGGAGAAAAACTGACTGATCTATTTCAGCCGGGCGACGAGATCCAGGCAAAGGTCGTAAAGACTGATGACGGAGACGGAAGCATCCTACTGTCCAAGAAGAAATTAGAAATTAGCAAGCATTGGGCAGAGATTAACGAAGCTCATGAGAATAAGACGGTAATAACAGTTAAGGTGCTAAGAGCCGTAAACAGCGGTGTAATCGCAGCATACAAGGAAGTTACAGGATTTATTCCTATGTCTCAGCTCTCAGATAGATATGTTGAGAATGCAGATGAATTCATCGGACAGACACTTGATGTTCTTGTAACAAGAGTTGATGCTAAGAGAAACAGAGCACTATTCTCACACAAAGCTATTCTTCTTGCTGAGAAGCAGAAGCTAATCTCAGGTATCTGGGATAGCATCAGCGTAGGCGACATCGTTGAGGGTACAGTAATGAGATTCACTGACTACGGTGCATTCGTAGACATCGGCGGAATCGATGGACTACTCCATATCTCAGAGATTTCATGGGGTAAGCTAAAGCACCCACAGGAAGTACTTGAGACAGGACAGACTGTTCAGGTTAAGGTACTTTCAATGAACCAGGAGAAGGGTAAGATTTCACTTGGACTAAAGCAGATCACACCAGAGCCATGGAGCATTATCAACGATAAGTACCAGGTAGGTGAGATTGTAAGCGGTAAGGTAGTTCAGATCAAGGAATACGGTGCATTCGTTGAGCTAGAGCCTGGTCTAGACGGACTTGTTCACATTTCAGAAGTTGCTCACAAGAGAGTTTCTGACATTGCTGAAGAACTTCAGCTTGGACAGCTTGTTGATACAAAGATTCTTGATATCGATGTAGATAGAAAGCGTATCAGCCTAAGCATTAAGGCAGCTGCTCCAGCTCCAGAAGTAGTAGAAGAGGAAGTTGAAGCTACTGAAGAAGCTTAATCGCAGATGAATTTATAATCGCAGGAAGCTATGCTTTCTGCGGTTTTTTATATATTTGATGAGGTAAGATATGAAGATAGAGAGAATTGTTCAGGGATGCCTTGAGAGCAATTGCTACATTATTTACCATAATGAGGGTGGTGAATGCTATATCATAGATCCAGGATACAATGCAGCAAAAATCATAAAGCATATAGAAAGTAAGAATTTAAAGCCAAAGGGAATACTTTTGACACACATGCACCATGATCATGTTGGAGCAGTCCATGGAATAAAGGCAAAATTTGATGTACCTACCTATATGCATGCACAGGATGCACAGGAATATAAAGGACACATTGATGTGCTATTGTATGGTGGAGAAGAGCTGGATTTGGAAGGTGAGACTATCAAAATTCTTCATACTCCAGGACATAGCCATGGCTCGGTATGCATAATGTGTGAGGAAAGTAAAGCATGCTTCACAGGTGATACTATTTTTGATATCGACCTTGGACGCACAGATTTAAACTGCGGAAGCCAGAAAGAAATGGAAGACAGCATAAGAAATGTAATCAGCAAGTGGGATAACTCAATCACAATTTATCCAGGTCATGATGTTAGTGCAACAATGAAGCAGGTAAGAAAATATAACACAGAATATCTGGCTATAATGCAAGGGGCTGGCGATGGAAATTAAGATGATAGGTCTTGACCTTGATGGCACGTCACTAAATGATAGTGGCGAGTTTTCAAGGAGAACAAGGCAGGCTTTTAAAAAAGCACATGAACACGGCATACATGTTGTGATTGCAACAGGTAGAGCTGAGTTTTCACTGCCCCAAAATATAGCAGAAATCGAAGGCCTAGAATATGTAATTACATCAAATGGAGCTAGAGTCCTTAGGCTGAGCGATGGTTCTGTAGTGTATAAAAATTTCATTAAGCCCACAAAAGTTCGCGAGGTCATAGAAGTTCTAAAATCGCAAAATGCAAGGGCTGAAATGTTTGCAAATGGCAAGGCCTACATAAGCAGAAGCGAATACGATGCTATCGTTTCTGGGGATATTTTAACAAGAAGCAGGGGATATGTGATTGCTACGAGAAACCCGATAGACGATATATTTACACATATGATTGACTGGGAGGATCACATAGAAAATATCAGTGTGAACTATCCAAATGATGAGGCAAAGCGTGCTTGTGAAAAGAAGTTAGCTGAGATTGAAGGAATTACAGTCACATCATCATTTCCACTAAATAATGAAATCGGTGGTGCTACTACGAGCAAGGCGAATGCGTTAGAATTCCTACTTCAGAGCTTTGGACTTCACAAAGATAATCTCATGGTATGTGGAGATAGCAGAAACGATATGGCAATGATAGAACATGCAGGACTAGGCATAGCTATGGAAAATGCAGATGACTGTGTAAAGGATGCTGCAGATATTATAACTCTATCAAATGAGGAAGATGGCGTAGCCTATGCAATAGAGAAATACGCATTAAAATCTATATAATTAAAGAATCAAACATATGAATAAAGCTTCTTTGCTTAAATCAAGCGAGGAAGTTTTTTATTTGCAAGGACTTAGAAAAATTTAATATCAAATATTAAAAAAATATATATAAGAATTTTCGGATTATATCTAGCATATGGATTTCATAGTGGTATAATATACATAGTTACTTATAAATTTAAACAGCCTTACTCTTGATATATCTATAAAAAGATATGATGAATTCGGATATAAGCAATTAATATATAACAATTTAAGGAGGCCTATATGAATAAATACCTTGATAATCCTATCCCGGTAATCGCAGATCCAGGAAATTGCGAAAGAAGGGCTTTTATCGACTCTCCCCTAGTTGATATAGAGCCAAACGACAAGCTTTTGATAGAGATGCAGTATCCAATTCTAGGATTCGAAAATGCTGAAAAGCGTTGTATGGCAAGGAAGGAAGTTGTAGAAATGCTGTATAGAGCAGCAGAGAATCTTCCTTCAGGATATAAATTTGTAATCTGGGATGCATGGAGACCATTTGCCCTACAAAAGGAACTTTTCATTTCTTATAGTAGTAAAATAATCAAAGAGTTCCATTTAGAAAATTTGACCTCTGAGGAACAGGAACACGAAATCGCTAAATTTATAGCTGATCCAATTCCAAATGAAGAGCTTCCGCCAGCTCACACGACGGGTGGAGCGATTGATTTGACAATCATGGGACCTGATGGTAAATATCTAGATTTTGGAACTGACTTTGATGCATTTACTGAAAAAACGAGAGCAGCCTACTACGAGACCATAGATGTTGAGTGTGATTCTAAATCAAAGGAAATACGCGATAATCGAAGATTTTTATACAATTTGATGATTGAAGCTGGCTTTGGAAATCTACCATCTGAATGGTGGCACTACGAATACGGAGATAAAAATTGGGCTGATATCCAAGGAAAATCTGCATTATATAAAGGGATTTTTAAATATTAACTGCATTGTTAATTCAAAAAAGAAGATGTATAATTATTTTAACTATTCATTCTAGCATCAGAAAGGAGACCTGATTATGTTAAGTTCATTCTTCAAGAGTGCTCTAGGTAGAGATACTCTTGTGGCAGCAGATGATACGTGGACACTATTATTCATCCTCGTTGCATCAGTTGCTACAGCAATTTTTTTGGAGCAGAAGTACGCTTGGGCTTCTAAAATTTCAGGAGCAATCATTGCACTTATTATGGCACTTGTGCTATCAAATCTAGGAGTTATTCCTATTCATAGTACTCTGTACGATGATATCATCTGGGGCTATGCAGTTCCAATAGGAATTCCGCTATTACTTCTTCAGTGCAATATGAAGAAAATCTGGAAAGAAACCGGCCGAATGATGGTCGTATTTCTAATAGGTGCTGTGGGAACATGCGTAGGTGCCTTGCTAGCTTACACACTTTTGCATAATTACATTCCAGAGGCATCTGGAGTTGCGGCTATGATGACCGGCTCATACATAGGCGGAGGCGTTAACTTTGCAGCGCTTGCAACTCAGTTTAAGGTTACGGGACAGACAATAGGAGCAGTAACCGTTGCAGACAATCTACTGATGGCATTGTATTTCTTTGCATTAATCATGTTTGCAGGACTTAATTTCTTCCGTAAGCACTTTGCTCATCCACACATCGATGAGGTTGAACAAAATGGACTAGACGACTCAAAAACACAGGCAGCAGCTTATTGGAGCCGCAAGGATATCTCGCTCAAAGACATCGCCTTTAATATTGCATATGCAGTTACAATTGTCTTCCTATCAAATCTAATTTCACATGCTATTGCAGGTGCAATTCCAACAGATAATGCAGTTCTAAAGATGTGCAATATATTCTTTGGATCACAGTATGTTTGGATTACAACACTTTCAATGATAGTTGCTACCTACGGTGAAAAGAAGGTTGAAAAGATGAACGGTGCACAGGAAATCGGTACATATTTCATCTACATGTTCCTCTTTGTAATCGGTGTTCCAGCATCAATCGTAGAGATTATTACAAATACACCAGCGCTGCTGCTATTTACAGCGATAATGGTGCTTGTAAATATGATATTCTGCTTTGTTGGCGGTAAGCTTCTCAAGTTTAATTTAGAAGACTGCATCCTCGCATCAAATGCAAATATTGGAGGACCAACAACAGCGGCTGGAATGGCTATTTCACAGGGCTGGAGCAAGCTTGTAGGACCTGTAATGCTCATAGGTACATTCGGTTATGTTATCGGCACATATCTTGGTGTTATCATTGGAGGAATCCTCGGAGCGTCCTAGATTATACAAAAATTAAATTAGACAAACCTGGGCTTGATGAAGCTCAGGTTTTTTGATGTTCAAAATCAAAATCCTGTATGGGAAAATTTGACATTTATACCGTACGATGATAAATTGGAAATATATTACATTTTTGATGGAGGAGCATTGTATAAGCAAAAGTTTGGGAAACTAGGTGAGGATCTTGCCTGCACCTATTTAGAGAATAAGCAGTTTGAGGTTTTAGCACGAAATTATAGGAAAAAATACGGGGAGATAGATCTTGTTGCACTTCACAAGGGAACGCTTCATTTTATCGAGGTGAAAACTCGTTCAACGGACAGATTTGGAAAGCCAGCAGAAGCTGTAAATAGCGAGAAGATGTCTAAGATGCTAAGACTTGCGCAGGTATTTATCAAAGAGAATAAGTGCGAGTTTTACAGATACTCTTTTGATGTGATTGAAGTGAAGCTAAACCATATAGAGGGGGTACTTTGATGATGAAAGCCTATGGAATGATAGTGCACGGACTTAAGGCTATAAAGATAGAGGTAGAGAGTAGTATTTCTAGAGGCATACCTCACTGCAATGTAATTGGTTATGGAAATACCATCGTTAAAGAAGCTATTCTCAGAGTTAGATCTGCCATAGAAAGCTCAGGTCTAGAATATCCAATGTCAAGAATAACCATAAATCTTGCTCCGGCGGATATACCTAAGAGGGGAAGTCAGCTAGAGCTTGCCATGGCTATTTCACTTCTTGCAGCAAGTGGTCAGGTATTTGATGGGGAATTAGAGAACACATGCTTTGTTGGTGAGTTATCTTTGGATGGTAAGATTAATCCATGCAAAGGTATTTTAGCAATTCTCCTTGAGGCAAAAGAGAAGAAGTTCAAGAACGTGATAATTCCAAAGGCTAATGTGCATGAAGCAGAGCTCGTTGATGGCATAAATATCTACACGTTTGGAAAGTTAGCCGACGTAGTGAATTTCGTGAACAAAAAGCAAACACCTGACAAAATCAAACACAAAAGTAGGTTTTTAAGTGGCAATAATTTCAGTAAAGATTTCAGCGATATTAAAGGACAGGAAGCGGTAAAGAGAGCTATTCTAATTGCGGTAGCTGGAGGTCATCCTATTTTGATGGTTGGCAGCCCAGGTGTAGGAAAGAGCATGCTAGCTGAGCGAGTTCCTGGTATAATGCCACCTTTAGAACAGGACGAAATTATAGAGTCAGGTGTAATTCGCTCTGTTTCAAGAGAATCATTAAATGAGGAGTTTACAAGTACTCCGCCTTTTAGAAGACCATCGGTAAATATAAGTATACCAAGTCTTTTAGGTTCTGGATATCCACCAAGACCGGGAGAGATTACTATGGCACATAAAGGCGTTCTTTTTCTTGAAGAGATAAATGAAATGAACAGGCTTGCTGTTGATGCTCTTAGAGTTCCACTAGATAGAAAGAGTGTCTGCTTAAACAAACGAGGAGAAGTTTTTAATTATCCAGCCGATTTTCTTTTGATATCTTGCGCTAACAACGCCACACGCAAATGGATACAATGATATTTTAGGGTGCTTATGTGAAATACTTGTATTTCAAAGGCTTTGAGTAAGTTTAAGAAACATAAAATAGTTAAGAATCCTGAAACAAAAATAATTACATAAAATTGCATCATCAGAAATTTTTTAGTGGGTGCATAATTTAACGATAGCATTTTAGAAAAGGAGTTGATTATGGAGAAGAATAATCGGACATTGAAAGTATATGGAATGAGCAATAATCAATATAATGATACACCTACCATCATGATGAAAGGGAAATGGTTAGAAAAATTTGGATTTGAGGTAGGGCAGAGATATCATGTTGATTGTCAAAACGGAAAACTGATTATTACTATAAAAGAAAATATGAATTAAGTTTTTGTGACGACAAAAACTTGACAATTATTGTAGCTACACTTATAATAAGTGTAGCTACAATAATTTGGAAGGAGATTCTTTATATGGCAAGACCTAAAATAGAAGATGCTAGGAACAAGATGTATCGTGTTCGTGTTAATGATGAAGAAGAGGATATGTTGAAATATATTTGTGAAAAAAAAGAACTCAAGAGCAAATCAGATGTTTTTCGTGCAGCATTGCAAGAAACGTATGGAATGTTACGCATGAGAGAATTTGAGATAAGGGAAGATGAGGCATACCAATATGATGGTGGTATTAGCTTAGAGCGAATTGTTGACTGTCCATATTGTTCAGCCCCAAATAAAATAGATTTATCGGAGGAGAGCAATGTTACTTCTACTGAAAGACCTATGGGGGATTCAACACTTTACGAATTTCATGTGGAGGATAATTATTGTAGAAAATGCAATAATCAATTTATAGTTTCGGGATATATAAGTGAATATCCTGTAGGAGCATTTGATTTTGAAGAAATTAATGTATATCCAATAGAACATGAGGGTAATGTAAGATGAGCCAGTATAGAGAAAATTTTATTAATACTATTTTGCAACACTCAGACAGTGATGAATGGGAAAGTGCGGTAGGTGAATGGGAGATAGAAGATTGTATAGAAGATGAAGAATTAAAGTCATCATGTATTTGTGGCAAAGAAAATCTTCGATATTTATTCACTATACATAATATCTACAATCATAATGTATTAGAACCGATTGGTAGTAGCTGTATAAAAAAGTTTGGCAGAAGTGATTTAAATGAGCAAGTTTCTGTTAATGAGAAATTGTTTCAGTTAATGCATGCAATAGAAGAAGGGGAATATATTTCTTTGACCTCAGAGTATTTTTCAAGAAATCTGTTGAGATTCATGCTAGAAGATGGTGCTTTTATAGAAACAGAATTTAATCGATATAATGGCGAAAATGATTATGATTTCATGCTGAAGATGTTTAACAAGAGAACTGCACCAACTTATAAACAAGATGCTAAAATAAAGGCAATAATTATGAATTCAATCAGACCATATTTAATTGATAAACTAGATGGTAAAAATATATAACACATAATTATACTTAATAAAATGATACTATGGGAGAGACAATATGGACAATAAAACTTTTAAAGCAATGTTAATTAAAGTATTAGAGAAAAAGAGCAATAACGGAAGATTTATATTAGGTTCTTCGCTAGAAGAAGTACTAGATATATTGCCAAGATGTGAAGTTGTACTTGAAGAAACAAATCTATTTACACGTATCAAATGGAATACCTATAGAACAATTCTACATATAAATGTACCTCTTGAGAAAGAAAACCTTATTGAGAGTGCAAGAGAAGATATTTTAGAGGCGGCTCACAAAATATATTTAGAAGAAGATTATATTTTAACTGATTTGGAGATAGGTTTTTTACCAGAAGAAAATGGAGTTATTGACTTTACAGATATTGCAAGTACAGATGTTATAAAAAGTGCCATTGATAATGCTGAACTTTTCATGGAGGCAGGGCAATACGATTCAGCTTTTGATAGAATACACACTGCCTTTCATGGTTTTTTATGAAGCAAATTAGATGATTTTGGTATTGACTATGCAGAGTCAGATACACTTAGCCAATTATACACTAAACTTCATAGTGTGCTTGCAGAAAATATTACTCCGCAAGAAGTTGCTGATTTAGTAAAAACAACAATTAGGAGTGGTTCTGGTGTTATTTCATCTATAAATGATATAAGAAATAGATATTCACTAGCACATCCTAACGAAGTAATCATTAATAAAAGAGAGGCTGAATTTACATTACAGATGATTAAAGTTATAACAGATTATATAAATAAAGTTTGTTAATAGAGTATACTACTAAATTTATAAGGCTCCGTAAATTCAAATCGGAGCCTTTCTACTATTCATAATCTGAAGAGCTCTCATTAAGGTTTTCATCATTAGAATCATCATCAGGTGGGATATAATCCATCAAATCTTCAGCCTTATTTCTCCTAGGTGCTTTTTTAGCATATAGCTTATCCCAAGTGAGATGAACTTTAGAACGCTTGTTATAAAAAATAAGAATAGCTTCGGCATAACCAAGAGAGCCGACGCGTCTGTCTTTGGCGGTTTGACTTAGGGTTTTGATGGATACTCTGCCAAGCCTTTCTTTAAAAATGGTATCCTTTATTTGGTCTCCATAAGCCGCTACAAGCCTTGATACGCCATTTAGCATATTGGCGCTAAGTGAATTAGGTTCTCCCTCCCAAGTGCCTATTATGAGCCTTAGGACATGGTCTAAGACATGAAAGCCATGTTTATCATATATAGTTTCTAAAGTGGAAATAGCACAGATGCCACCAGGTATTTTAGCGGATGATAGAGTAAGGTTATAGGATTCGACTAAATCTTGAATAATAAGGTGTTTATCACTTCCTGCCTCTATACTTGCCATAAAAGTTTCATAGGGCAGTAGGGGCTTTACATATTTCATTTGATTTGCAAAGATATCAGCTTCTTCGGTATATTCCAGCTCATCATATATCATGCACCATACAGGAGTTTCTCTAGAACCTGAAACGAGAGCAATAATCTCTATGGTATGCTGACCATTAAATACATAATTTATTCCATCTCTACGACTTACTTTTACAGGGTTCACTTGGTATAAATCAAAGTTAGCGGCTGCCCTTTGAACATGCCTTGTGGATAGATTTCTTTGATAATTTTGGTTAGAAACCAGGTTTTTTATTGGAATCTGCTCGAAGTGAACATTCGGAACATAATTCAGTAGGTCTTCCATTTGTAATATCCTCCTTTATAATATCTTCTAATTCCTTTATCGATAATTTAAGTAGTCTAAGCTGGTATAATACTTTTTCTTTAGCACTTTTAGATGCCTTTGAAAAATCTGTATTAAGCCTTGCTCGGTCAATAATACTTCTCCAAGAAGGGGAAGTGAATGAAACACTTGATAGATTTGCATCAGGATCATACGCAGGCATTTGCTTTATTGCAGCAAGCTTTGATGGTTCCTGTTTTCTTCTACGAGATTCTGGTTTTTCCGGATAGGTATATTTCCACTGTAGAGACTGCCTTATAACAGAATAATTTATGTGCGTGATGCTATTTTCTGTAATAAATTGAGTTAGGCTTTTTACTTCATGAGCAGGAAGTCTATCAAGTTCCACCATATTTTCATGGGAGACTTTTATTTTCCCAGACAGTATATTCTCTGCTAATGTAGTATCTTTATCTCTTAGGTTATTTATTATCTTAGTATAGGTTTCATATTTTTGAACGGTGCCATGTGCTATATGAAATGTATATCCAACTTGATGAGCTATTTCTTGTTTGTTACACGCTTTTGGAGGAACAAATGGGTGGCTTTTGCTATCTTTCATAGCATTTGATCGTACATAGAGATTTGCATTTTTTTCTACTTCCGCTTGGTAGGCTCTACCTATTAAGTATTTACGCCTTTCCCTTGTAAGGTCATCTCGTTTAAGCTGTTCACAGCATATCTGATAATATATTTCTGCACGTGTCAATAATTTGGCTTGTCTGATTGTAAAGGGAATATCCCAAATGCTGCAAATATCATATCTTTTATGGCCATCTACTATGATTCCACGCCATACGATAATGGGAGATAAGCAGCCATCATTTACAATGCTTTCTTCAAGTTTTTCATATTCAGTTTCTGAAGAAGGTTGAATCAGGAACATAATTTCTTTATCTTTTTCTAGTTTGGGTGTTTCCCATTCAATATTATTCATATGATGATATTTCCTCCGTTGTTATGGAATCTTCGATAGAAAACTGCACTAAAGATTCATCTGCATTATATTCACCATATATACGATATGAAGAATTTGTTTGCCAAGCATTGTCTATACCATTTAAAAGTAGAATAAGGTTTCTACAACCAAATTCCACACAGTTTCCATCACTTAATTGGTTACTTCGTATCCTTAAAGCAGATTTATCCTTAGAGGATGTCTTTTTTATGGCCAGCAATTTATCTATGGGATTTACAAGAAGATTTATAAAAGCAGGATCACCAATCATATGAAGAGTGGCCTTGTGTATCCTGATTCTGTTTTTCTTCAAATCTATACATATAACGGGCTTTTGATTTTCATAAGCATTCATGCTATACCTCGCTTTCTGATTGGGATTCACTACTAGGTTCAAGTATTCCAAATACGGCAACACCATCAAATATATTTACTTGCAAATTCTTTTTATGTTCTTCGACTGTAACACCGAACTGGTTTTGCCAGTTTGAATGGTAGGAAGGTGTTCTTGAAATGACGGATTTACCATCACTTCTTACTTTTGGCTTATATATTTCAGGATTATTTAAATCAAAGATAAAAAGATACTCATCATTTGATTTCATTAGTTTTCCAAGTAGCTTATATCTGTTGTCAGGATTCCAACCCATCAGCTCTATAACTTTGGCATAGAAGATTCTGCAGGTTATTTGCTTGGGATTTTTCTTTTCTCCGGAAGAACACCATTTCACAGAGTCTTTTTCTTCTTCAAGACATGGTCTTACAGCCAGTTTCTTTTCTGCAGAGTTAACAAGAATCTGAACATACTCTATATCGGGTAATTTGCGGATACATGCTTTATTTACAGAAACCTTGCTTTTATTTAGGGTAAATGACGGTTCAAAGACATGAGAAAAAAATTCTCCACGTACTACTTGAAATCCATCATAGTTGAAAGACTCAGTCTCGGTTACTTCTATTTCCGGAAGTCTTTTTTTATTGTCGATATTTTCCGAAAATTTTTGTTCAAGCATCAGTATTAACCTCCATTTCACTTATGATATTTTTGATTTCCTTATCTAAGGTATTTCTGTCCGTTACCTTTAGTTCGGGTTCTTTATATGGCAAACCTTCTGTAGTAACATCCCATTCGGATAAAGTATCTTCTTCGATTTCCTTTTCCTTTGCATGGCTATAGTATTTTTTGCCGAAACCTTCGCTCCAGTCAGCAGGATAGGCAAGTACTTTCTGCCCTGTACCGGAAGTAAAAGGTTTCATGGAGGTTTTCTTTGATGGAGTTACGAAAGAACTTGGCATTATTATTTCCGTGTCTTTTAGGTCAAAAAGTAGAACTTTCTCATTCTTTTTTTCATGAAGTATGCCAAGCATTTTATATTTACATTTTGTTTTCCAGTTTAACAGTCTAAATATGGTAGGGAGAAATGCTTTGCCACGAATAATCTTTGGTAGTGTTTTCCCATTTTTCTGTTTTGACCATATAACGGCTTGATTATTGGATGGGGTAGAAACCCTTACAGCAAGTATCATTTTTTCAGGATGTATCAGAAGCTCTACATGAGAAATATCTCCAAACTTTCTTACAGTTTCTGCAGAAAAGGTAATCTCACTTGAAGAAATATTGATTGCTGCTCGACCACTTGAATTGAAGAATTGGCCATGTGCTATTTCATATCCTCTAAGGTCGAAATCGCCCTCTAGAGCAGTTATCTTGTTATTTTGGATATATTCCTCGTCTAATTCTTCATAAGCTGATAAACAGGCTTCAGTGTATTCTTCAGGCTTAAATCCTGCCCATCTTGGGTTGATAGATACAAATCCAAGAAGTGATCCTTCCTTTACCACATGAAGAGAGGGGAGAATACTCTTGTTTCCATATTTGGAGTTGTTTATGAGATGCTGAACAGCTATGAAGTCATCTCTTGATACGATACTTTCATGGTGACCTATTTGCCTATACTGATTTCTGTTCTTTTTATTTTTCTTGGATTTATGGTCTAAGAAGTTTGGTGTATAGGTTTTTCTAGCAAGAACATCACCACAGTGTCTTTCATTTTGAAGAATTTGTAAGATGCTACCGGAAGACCAGCTTGTATTTCCTTTTTTAGTTTTACATCCGTATTGCGTTAGTGTTTCTGCTATGATTTGACAACTATATCCGTATAGGTACATAAAGAAGATGAGACGGACAACTTTCGCTTCATCTTCATTTATGACTAGGTTTCCATCTTCATCATGGTCATAACCAAGTAGCGGGGGAGTTAGGAAAATGCCTCTCTTAAAACGCATTTCTATGGATGAGTTCATGACTTCACTTTTAGTATGACTTTCTTCTTGGGCTATGGTGGCCATAAAGGCAAGGGTCATTTCGCTATGAGAGTCTAGTGTATGAAGATTTTCCGACTCAAAGAATATACTTATGGGCGGATTCATATTCTTAAGTTTTCTCACATAATCAATACAGTCAACTATATTTCTTGCAAATCTGGATACACTTTTTGTTACGATAAGGTCTATTTTTCCATTATTACAATCATTCATCATTCGCATAAAAGAATCTCGATGTTGAAGTGAAGTGCCTGAGAATCCTTCATCAGCATAAATATCTACAAGACTCCAATTTGGATATCTTTTTATCATATCGGTGTAATGATTTTTCTGCAATTCATAGGATGAAGTCTGGTTTGGATCATCTGTAGACACTCTTGCATAAACTGCGACACGCTTAGTTGCAGTTCCACTGAAGATATTCTCTACTGGAACAGCAGGGATTACATCAAGTTTATCTGAGTCGATTCCCTTATACCTTTCTCTTATTTTTTGTTTTTTATCTTCGGTAGTCTTAAGCCTTACTTCATTTTCATTCATTAGCACGATTCCTTTCCTATGAAATTTATATTTATCATATTATTTTCATAATAGAAAAACCATAAACCAAAGGCTAAGGTCTTATCCCACGGTTTATGGTTTCTTGATAAATCGGCTTATCTTTTACTTATATACCACTGATTTTTACGAATGATATGCTTTGTGAATTTTAGGATTTCGTAAAACAAACGCTTTTCATATTTGTCGCAGTCATACATAAGTGTATCAATATCCGTCTGATAATCAGAAGGGTGAGACAGAAGATTTCCGGTTAACAGTTCATCTACTGTAATACCAAGAGCATTCGCTATTTTTACTACAGATTCTAGGCTCGGTTTTTTCTTATTGTTCTCGATGTTTGATATATACACCGGTGATAAATCCGATAGTTCTGCAAGCATCTCTTGTGTGAACTTAGCACTTAATCTTATTTCACGAACCCTCATCCCAATGAGTAAGTAATCAATTATCATATGTTTTTACCTCCATTTTTATATTTAGAGTAAAAAATACTCTTTACTATATTTTGGGAGGAAAATGGATTAGATGCATCTAATAAAACAAAAAAATAGAATTGCAGCACGCCGCGATTTATGGTATAATTTAGACCATAGAATGGAGGTAAAAAAATGTTGAAATGTGCGTCTTTTTTTGCCGGTGTAGGTGGAATAGATAAAGGCTTTGAAGCAATAGATGCTTTTGATATAGTTTATGCAAATGAAATTGATCCATATCCAGTAAAAACATATGAATTAAATTCTAAAATAAAAGTTGACTGTAGAGATATTCACGAAGTTAAGCCAAGTGAAATTCCAGATTTTGATGTAATGCTTGCAGGATTTCCATGCCAAGCTTTTAGTGTTGCGGGAAATAGACAAGGCTTTAATG
>ERZ772972.43-NODE-43-length-38840-cov-315.070465_pt1 | contig 38840 bp, 59 predicted proteins | sample MGYA00580673_ERZ772972 | MGnify/ENA primary metagenome ERZ772972 (study PRJEB29015, sample SAMEA2738051) | human oral metagenome | biome: human oral; feature: human-associated habitat; material: saliva | place: China | collected 2229 ... | reverse complement strand
TTATCATCCAATACAACTTTTTCTTTATATTTAATCCATTCATTACTCATAGTTAATCCTTTTTAACTAATTTTTTATATTCATCAAATTTGTCATAAATATTAAAGAAAAGTTCTTTATGCACCACTTTAAAATATTTTAATGTATCAAGATATAAATCTTCTAATTCTGCATTATACAATCTATCTATAAGACTTTCTAAAGTTCTATATATTGGTATATCTTTATATTCTTGAGAAACACCCAATACAGCTCTTCCAACAGCTTCAGAAACCATTTTATTAAAATTATTCATCACAACCTGAATAAATTCATCTTGAGATAGATGTTCAGCTATATTAATATTAAATTTAAAAACACGATAAGCAATATCACAAAACTTATAAGCACGATTTCTTAATTGCTCTATTTCAAGAATATCCTTTTTATATAGGTCAATACGCTCATCAAGAATCTTTTTAAATTCAGAATCTTCAGATGCAATCTTATATATTACATCTTTATAGGTTTTTTCATCAATAATCATTTTAATACTCTTTTATAAAAATAAAGAATAATAAGTATGTAACTAAAAGATTAGCAATAATAAGATGTTCCATTTGTGTTCCTTAAAAATATTGTTAATTACATTGTTTACTTTTAACTGAATCATAATCATATTTTATGTTTGGAGAACTACGAATAATTGCACCTTGCGGGATATTTTGATAATTTCTCATTGGAACATCTTTTTCGTATATACATCCATTAGGATATTTAAATCCCATTTTATAACTATACTTACCATCGTTATCTTGCTGTATACGCTTATACAAAACTTTGGCATCATACTTATCATTAATATATAATTTGGTATCTAAACATCCATTTTTTAAATAAGTAGAATATACATAATAACTAGGAGTATATTTTATATATGATCCTTTATTAAAAAAATTATAAGTATCTTGATCAACTTTTATATCACCAACACAATTATCATTAAACACTACCGTGAAATAATAGTTTGTTTCATACCTGTGTCTACTTATTCTAACATCTGCATTGTATTTATATTTAATGTAAACATCTTGTGTTAAAGACTTCAATTTATTTTCCATTTTATCATGGAAATGAATTGAGATACAAATACAGACAATAAAGAATGCTAAAGAATATATAGCATTCTTCCATAAGGGAACTTTATTACCTAAATAATATATAACAAAACTTGTTAAAAGGCCGGATATACAAAATCCGCCGACAATAAAAAATTCTGGATTAAAAATCATAATTAAACATCCCAAAAATTTGCCGCAAGAAAGAATATAATAGAAGCAATAAATAATAAGAAAAGAATAGTAGCCATATTATTAATATCTATAATATTATCCTAATATACAATGTTTATTTTTGATTGATTTAAATTCATCTTTATTTTTATAAAATAAGTACATAAAATCACCAACATTTTTATTTTGATATTCATAATAAGAAAAATCTTTATCAAGAATACACCCATTAGGATATCTTACGGTAAAAACATATCTATAAGATGATTTTAAATGCTCTTCATGTTTATAAAGTATTTTAACTTTTTGAGAGGTATATTTAAATTCAAATTCTTCGTCATTAGACATGGGCCATTCAAAATATAAGATAATAGAACAAACAATTGTAGAAAAAATGCATAAAAAAATAAAAAAGGGATCTTTTATTGCATTCTTATCAATACGGTAAACCACAATTGCCAAAAATATTATTACTAAAAATAAGCACAATACAAAATAAAACATTTATGTCTCCTTATAAAAATTAATCTACAAAATCTGGATTGTAAATACTAATTTCCCTATTGAATTGTGCAATAGATTCATTCATTAAACTTAAGTTATTTAATGAATACAAATCATCAGACTCTTCAATTTCTAATATATTATCTTTAAAATAAAGATTAAAATATTTTAAATCTAAATTTTCCTGTTTAGATAACAATCTAAGTTCTTTAATAAAGAATAATGAATCAGTAAAAACAATCCATTGGTATTGCTTTTCTGCAAATGCTACAATACGCTCTGCCTGGTCTTTTAAATTCGCAGGATGCATTCTATTTTTAGAATCAGTCCATATGTACGTAATATGCCAATCGTCAAATCTTTTAAGAGTATCAGCAACATTATCTAAATCATACATATAATCACTAGTGACTATATTAATACCAAGAGACAGCTTTCTGAATTTATCATCACGAGGAAATCTTATTTCACCAATTTTATTATCAGTAACACTTGCATAATCACAATCAAGATAGTGCATATCATAATCCTTTGTTTATTTTTAAACACAAATTCTTTTGTGTTTAAAATGCTTTTTTCATATGTATCATAATGAAATGGAATATACATTATTGAATACGTATCAAAAACAGTGCCATCAATGCCAATAAATTTAGTTTTATATTTCACACCGATACAATTACTATCTATGGAAATAACTGTATACTCTACGCCATTTTTATCAACAATAATGTCATCAAGTCTTACATTATCTTTTGTTGGATAATTTTCATTATCATCAATTAACAGATCTTTTAATGTAACTTCAATTTTTTTAATATTTTCGGCACTACCAAAAACAAAATCTCGTTCAATTCCATTAAAGGAAAGGTTAATCCTTTTTAATTCATCTACACAAGTATCAGAACAAAAATTGCATTTTAAAAATTCACCAACAGTGCTGTCAGAAGACAAGATTCTTGAATAATCTTTTAGAACCCATGAATAATGACCAACTTTAGCGATTATATCACCACGAAGGCCAAAACAGACATCTTTCACAAATTTAATGCATTTTAATTTTACCGGCATAAAATTGTCATCTTCATCAATTTGCACGACTTCATATTTGTTACCAAATTTATCTTTTAAAATTTGGCCAACTTTAACACCAACAAGTTTCATTTTGATTTATCCTTTAATTTGAGTGATTTAACTGTAATACATTTTTCATTGCATCCGTCTTTTCTTGCTACTTTTCGAGATTTATAAATATGAAACCTTGTATTTTCGCGTTGAAATTTTATGTCATCACCATATGTTTGAATAAGGATATCTTTCAAAAATTTTATACATTTCAATTTAACAGGCATCAATTTTTCATTTTCATCAATGTCGACAACCTCATATTCGTTATTATATTCATCAACAACTTTCATTCCAATTCGAATATCTTTCAATTTCATTTTTAATCCTTAAGCAACGGATGTCTAATATATGTATCAGTTTCAATTTTATCTTTAAGTTTCAAAATATATTCAACTAAAGGAAAATCTCTATGATGATTAGAGATATCTAAAACAATTTTTTTAGAATTCTCCTTAGTTGGCAATTCATTCCAAGGGCAACTTATCAACTCTATATTGAAAACATCATAATGTTTAAATAACCCATCTTGACTTACAAATCCAGAATCAACAAAACCACGGACACTATACCTGGTACCATTATAACGAACGGTTGCAAGAATATAATCAAATTTTTGAATGAGTCTAGATTTATTCATTTCGAGGGTAATTTCAAGGTTAGGAGAGTTAATATCATAACCTACACAACCTAATGAATGAAATCTTAACATTTTAGTATAAAAATCTTCACAATAAAAAGTTGTAACCTTACTTTTATTACATAAATAAACGTGAGACATCATATATAAGAGGAATCTTAATGGGTCATTTATATCCCACTTGAAACTAGCATACTTAGGAAACAAATCATAATCTACAAGTTCATTCATTATAGATTCGACAATACCTCCAATAGTTTTAGTATTCCTAGAAAAAATAGTTATATAAGGAATATTAAAATAGGTATCAATTCCATAACCTGCATTCCAGAATGAAGAATCATTATTACAAATCTCTTTGGAAATTTCAACAGGAGAAGACTCTAGTGTTATTTCCTTTTTATATCCTAATTCTCTTAAAAAAGATTTAAGCTTATTAAAAATATATTCTTTTTTATCTTTTATTTTAGATAATTTTATACGTTCCTTAATAAGAAGAATTTGGTTCTCCTCTATTACCGTATACCTTCTATCAATAAGATTCATAAATTTTTCATAATCTTCAATACTTTTAAACTTTATATTCGCTTCAGGATTTTCAAAACATTTAACATCGATTATATTATTTTTAAATTCTTCTACAAGAATGCCATCTTTAATTTCCATTTTTCAACCTTTTAATCAAAATTGCATTTCAATTTCTTATCATCAATTTGAAAACAGATGCCAATATCACCTTTTTCATTTACAGCTTTAAATTCTTTAATATAATGTTCAGGCTTAGATCTATCATCAGCTCCAAATATAATAATAAGTGAAGCTATAAAAATAGCAAGAAATACACCAGCATGACTGTCCATAATTATATCCTTTTTAAAAATTAAAACCCTGATATTTAAATCAGGGGTTACTATCAATATATATTAATCTTTGTTTAGTGTTTTTAATAGCATCTTCAAGATTGATTAATCCATCAGCTAGATTTTGCATACACTGAATTGTTTCAGGACTTATTTCTAATCCTTCAATATGCCATGATCCAACTATTGATTCTGTAATTGGATATTTTAAAGAATTAAGATCTTGCATCTTTAATCTTCTTTATAAGTTTTTACGGTAAGGCCATTTTCTCTTAAAATTTTAGCAGCCTCAGACGTAGTTTTAATATCTAAACTATTAAAATCTTGATCAAGATCAGATGCAAGATCTATAAGTTCAACCCAAGTATATTCTTTATTACCTACAAAATACTTATTCATTTATGATATCTCACCTTAGGATAACTTTCAAAAATTTTAAGCATTAATCTTTCAAAATCTTTTGCTGGACTATAAGATTTTTTAGGATATGCTTCTCGTAATATAGAGTTACATACATACCAAGGCCATTCAATATGTGCAGTACTCCAGGTATAATCTCTTAAATATACTGGATAATCAAAACCATCTTTTAAAATTTTAACTTTCAAAATTGGAACTTTATAAATCTCGCCAATATCAAAAGGATTACCATCCATAGGAATGCAAATAAGAATGTATCCATCTTTTATTCTTATCTTTATAACAAATTCTTTATTAACCCAATTTTTATCATACCCATCAGGATTATCATTAATATAATAAAGGGGGCGAATAGAATCAGTGGAATTTTTACCAGTAAGAAATTCCCTAGAAGATAAAGAATTCTTATTTATAAATTCTTTAAGATTTTTAATAAGCTCTTCTCTTTTAATGTAATATTCTTCAATAATTTCAGAATAAATTTCTTTTAATTCAAGATCACGCTTTTCTTGTCTTTGTTTTTCAACATCTTCAATATAATTCCTGATAAGATTAATATGGTTAACATATTTACAATCAGAATCTTTATATTTTAAAATAGAAGACAATTTATCCAAAGAATTTAAAGCATCAGTTTCAGTAGGAGACTCTATATTCATATTAATTCCTGTATATTAAGAATTTTTAAGCTTATGCTCAGCTAAACGAATAATACCATTTATATCAATAATTGAAATTTCATTTAATTCAAGATGATTTCTAATTATACAATATTTTTCAAATCCAATATTATCAAGAGTTTTACTTAAAGACTTAATTAAACAGGCTTCAAATGTAATAGGGGTTTTAATAAAACTATCTGCAATTTTAATCTTTATAGCGTCATTAAAATCTTTTGCAAATTTCTTATAAAAATCATTAGTAGCAGATATTGGTTGAGAAGGTAAATCTAAAGATTTTCTAATACAATTCATAATATTTGCTGCAGTAAAAAATTCCATAGGCTCATTTAATTTAAAAATTTCATCAATTTTATTCTTAATATTAGAATCAGGATTATCTTTAATATACTCCGCAACAATTTCTAATATTTTAGTTTCATTAAAAGCCATAATAAATTAATCCTTTATTTTATAAATTCGTTTTGAATAACTTTAATTATCCATTTTAAACGCTCTGTTAAAAGCTTTATTCTAGAGTATCTATTTGAATATCTTCCTCTATTTGACCGCATATTATTTGTCCTTTTATTTTAAAATTAACTTAAATAATATTCTCTTACTTCCATTAATGCTTTACCAAGCAAATTACTACCACGCCAATTGTTACGGTCAAGGATTTCATCGCTCATCCAATCCAATTTGACGCCCCAAATTGCATCATATGGAGAACCTTCAACCAATTCGAGGTCTTCAGTATCAATAAGAATTTGCTTTAAAATAGGGTTTGCAAATTTAGCTTTCAGAACATTAATCATAATTTTATAACGATTCTTATCCCAAACTTCAGGATCAAAATTTTGTATAGTTCTACCTAATTTTTTAACCCCAGTTGGTGATTTAGCAGCTAAAATAAGAGGAATCTTACCTTTATCAAACATCATAGCCTTTTCAAGCATAAATGCCTGTTCGCTATTTTTAAGATAATAATCACTATATGTAAATTCAATAAGATAAAAATTACTAAATGGCGCATCTATACCAAAAAATATAACAATATCATCTGTATAGCGCATATTATTTTTAAAATGCATATATTACCTGTATTCAAATTTTTATTTTACAATCCACCTTTTAAAGCTTCTTTATAATTAAATGGCTTCATTTTAATTGCCTTTCTTAATATTCAAAAATTACTCCTCATAACCAAAATATTTGATAAAACTGTCCATCTTTGAAGCAATATTTGCTGCACCTACAGGATTTTGACTATGAACAGTATAAATAAAATCTTTAGGAAATTTTAATTCATTATCAAGCATATAATATTCAAGATAATGTAAGAAAGCAATAGAAGTATCATCTCCACCAAGATCATGATCAAATGCAATTTCTTTTGGCAGTCCATACATTCTTACAGCATTAATTGCTTGACAACTATCACGTGCTACAAACCAATCTGGCGAAATAGGAAATCTTTCGTCATCAATAAAAAGTCGATAATTCATACAGCCTCCGATCAAATAAAATAATTAATATTAAAAATCTATAAAATAAATCTTTTATATTAATAACTTTAAAAACAAAAGCCCCGACTATAAGTCGAGGCTCTAACTCGTATTATTGACGAACTTTGAATTCTGTAGGAACAGAAACAACTTCGCGTACAATTATTTCTTTTACAACTTCACGTTCTTTATCTTTGGCACAAACATCAACTTCAGTAGAAATTTTGTCTTCAACAACGTTTCGGAAATACATTTTTTCAACCACACCTTTTTTGAAGTCAAAATGAACTTGACAAACATTATGTTTACCATCAACTTCAAAGTGCGTATTATATTCCCATTTGTTTGCTCGGAAACCGCTTGTCCATTGAGGGAATTCACCCAACTTTTCACGAACAGCTGCTTTAGTCATACCAATATGCAATCCACGATATGCTGGCAAATGTTCTTCATCATGTCGACCTGAAGTACCAAACAGTCTATCATGATTGTACATTTGAGAAGCACCTTTTGCATCCTTCAATGCATGGAATTTGGGCTCGTTAGCATATACATTGGCAGAAATGGCAATTGCTGCTGCAATCAAAAACAATTTTTTCATATTTTAAAACCTTTCATCAACTTTCGTAATATTTCAAAACTTTAACATCTTTACAAAAACCATATCTTGAAAAATACAATTGTTGCAATTCTTTTTTCTTTTCAACGGCTTTGTCATATCCATAACATATACAAATTGTTTTAATGTCAAAGCCGTTTTTACATACAACTACTCTGTACAGATTAGAAGAAGTAACCAATTGAAGCGCCTACACCAATTTTTTCTTGAGTGTTGTAGTTAACATGAGCTTTGAAACCCCATTTGCCCATATCAGACAAAGCACTCACACCAATTGCAACCGCTGCTTCATCGCCATAATAACCAACACCCGCTGAAACTGCCGATTGTCCAGCATGATGTACTTGCATCAAAGCTGCTGCAGCATTTGCTGTTGCACCAATAGCATTTTGACGTTTTTCGACTTTATCAAATTTACGTTCCAAAGCGGCAATGCTTCGAGTGTTCTTTTCAACAGCACCACTCAATCGTTCAATATTTTGAGTATTTGTACCAACCTGATTCAATGTAGATTTAACTTGAGGTGTCAATCCAACATTATAAATTGTGTTCAGACCATTAGTTGCTTTGGTAACTGCAATACCATCGCCACCTGTTACAACAGACTGTTTAGAATCAACAGTATAAATACTTTGACCATTTGCACCTTTTGTTTCTGTCACAAAAGTGTTTTGACCAGCTTTTACTTCAGTTTTAGCTTTTGCAATTTCAACGTCTTGCTGTTGATTTTTGGCTTTCAGACTAACAATTTCAGCGTCTTGTTGTTCATTTTTCACTTTCAAACCAACAATATCTGCTTTGTTAACACTGACTTGATTCAATGTTGCTTTGGTTTCATTTGACAAATCAACTACATAATCTTGAACAGAATTTGTCAATTTGCCTTTATTAACAGTTACAGCATTTGAACCTGCTGAAACTGAGGCAGAATCATCTTTTGCAGACAATGTGTAAATGCTTTGGCCATTTGAGCCTTTTGTTTCATTAATGGTCACATTTTGACCAGCTTTTACTTCGGTTTTAGCTGCTTTTGCTGTTGCCGACAATTGAGCTACGTTTACAACATCAGTGTCTTTTGTACCTGCTGAAACATTGGTAATTTGACGTGTAATACCATTTTCGACATCACCAACAGAAACAGAGGCATAAGTAGAGGTCCAAGGCAAATCTTTGACATTTTTAATTGGTGCATTCAATGGATTCGCACCAGAAACGCCTTTATCAACAGTTGCTTTTGAATACGAACCAATCGCAGTTGAGCCTTCAACAATTGCTTCTGAGTAAGAACCAATCGCTTGAGCTTCTTTTGCCGAAGCGTTTGCTAAGGTACCCAAAGCAAAAGCACTTTCATTAGAAGTTTTTGCATAAGAACCAATAGCGACAGAATAATCAGAATTTTCTGAAGTGTTGGCACCACGACCAAATGCAATAGATTGAATACCGTGTGCTTGAGAATTTACTTGCAATGCTGTTGCATATTTTGCAGTTGCTACTGAACCATTACCAATTGCAACAGATGCTTCACCATCACCTTTTACGCCTGAACCAATAGCAACAGAACCACTACCTGCTGCTGTTGCTTTTGAACCAATTGCAACAACTCGTGAAGCTTCAGTTGAAGAACGTTCACCAATCACGATTGATGTATCTGCATCTTTACCGGCCTTTGCTTGTGTACCAAAAACAACAGAAGAACTGCCGTGTGATTCTGTGCCTGAACCAATAGCCATAGCATTCAGACCATTTACAACAACGTCCTGACCAATTGCAACAGTACCTTGGTTATTTGCCTGTACACTGTTATCATGATTGAATGTATTCACACAAATGTTACCTTCAACACCACATTTTTGCATGGCAATGGTATCGGCATCACCTGAATAATTAGTGTGCGGATTAGTGTCAGCAAAAGCACTAGTAGCTGCCAAGATAGACATCAAAATAAAAGATTTTTTCATATTAATCCCTTTTATAAAAATAAAGAACAAGAAATAACATTTAATTAAATGTTTACTATATAAAAACAAAGCTGGTATTTGACATACCAGCCTATTTAAATTCTTAATAAAAAATTACGCTTTAAGCAATCTTTTATTAATTAAATCTTTAACTGTTTGAGGAAGCTTAGGTAAAGGATACCAAGCTATATCAAACCCATCAACCCAATGTCCAAGTCTCCCGACACCATATTTTGAAACACAATATATTTTTGTATTCAATGGTGGAGGAAACTCTTTTGGATCATAACATAAAACTTCATCAGTTGCTTGATATCTCATGGCCGGAATGTCATCCTAGAAATTTCACCATGATCTTTGGAATAAATTACAAGATTTGCACCTCTTTGAGATGTTAATCCCATCCCACTAGCATAATCATCATTCGGCGCTAGTGTCTGATGACGCTCAACTATTATTCCGCCAACTTCTTCGATATGTTGATGATGATGATGTCCAATATGACAATACCGATAAATAGTATTGCCCCATTCAACTGCAAATAAATTAGGAATCTTAATTGCAATATCATTTAATTTTTTAATTCTATGACCATGATGATAAGCAAGTAATGTATTACCCCATTCATATGCAATCCAAGGAGTAGAGTTTACAACAACTTCTACATTCTCTTCTTCGGAATACATAAATGCAAAACAATTTTGAAGCCATAAAGAACTTACAGGATCATGATTACCTTGAGAAATTATCAAAGTAACATTTTCAGCTTTTTCTAATGCTTTCATTACAGCATGATGAACCAATTTGATAGCTAATCTAATTAGCTTACCAGGACGTGCATCTGCACTAAGTACATGACCATGAGCTGGTGTTACAGGCTTTTCACTATCATAATGTAAAAAATCACCAAGAATATTAATAACAGCTCTTTCAGTATAGGGAGCGGCATTAACCATTCTATCAAATACTTCAACTAATTTTGCAGTAGCAATATCAGTATTCCAAGGCTTACCTTCATGAGTTTCAAACATATCAGCAAACATACCAAGATGGTAATCAGTAATGGTATATTGTGCTAATAATTTATTTTCAACAATAGGGCGTGGTACTACTGGTATTTCTATTGGTTTAGCAAAATTATAGAATTCTTCCATTGCAGCTTTAATTGTATCTGCAATAATAGATTCTTTAGAATCTGTTTTAATCCATTGCAATTTAACATTGCCATTTGCATCATATAGGGTAGATGAAGATTTAGCATTTAAAAATTCTGCTTTAGACATATCTTTTTCAAATAACTTACCTTCAATCATTTTTACTCTATCATTAATAGAAACAGTTTCAGATACAGCCTCAATATTATTTCTATGAGAAATAGCTCTATCTATATTTGCCTCTTCTTTAGCTTTTCTAATAGCAGCCAAATGAGAAGAAACGGTTCCATTTGATATATCTAATGCTTTTGCAGCAGGCAATTGTCCGCCATATTGATCAATAGCGTCCAATATAAATTTTTGTCTATCCGTATAAGCATACGGTCTTAACTCTTGAGTGTTTATTGCCATCTTATTATTATTCTTATTAAAATATTAATTACAAACATAAAAAAGCACTAAGGTACAAATACCTTAGTGCTTATACTACATTGTTTTGTTTTACAAAAACAATTTAATTTTTCTTTCAAGCATATACCAATTGCTTCTTCTACGTTGGCATTGGTACTTATTTATTCTTCGGCGCATACTAACTCCATAAAGTTAACATCTTATTGATTCAGCAGCATTACTAGCTAAAGTATCAACAATTTCATTTTCAACATGTCCAGAATGTCCTTTTACCCATTCCCATGACACATTAAATTTTTGAACTAAAGCATCGAGTTGTTGCCACAAGTCAACATTTTTAACAGGCTTTTTATTGGAACTTTTCCATCCATTTTTTTTCCAATTATGTATCCACTCTTCCATTCCATTTTTAACATATTGGGAATCGGTAGAAATGATTACATTACAAAATTGGTTAAGCTTAGATAAGCCATTAATAACCGCCATAAGTTCCATACGATTATTTGTAGTGTCTTTTTCGGAACCAGAATCCTGAATAGAATTTTCACCACATTTCAAAAGATATCCCCATCCTCCAGGACCAGGATTACCTTTGCATGCTCCATCTGTGTATAAATATACAGTACAAGACATTTTAAATCTCCTTTATTGGATAAAATATGATAAATACATAAGAAACATATCTTGAAATGTCATTTCATTCAACATATTAATTATACTAGAAATATCTTCATATTCATATTCGTAATATTTAACTTTTCTTTCAATAGGTATATTATCGTTAAGTGAATTTTCACCTCTAATAAAAAGTTCAAAAAATTTTTTATTAGAATAATATAATTTAGGATAATTATATGATTTAATTGAAACAATAGTTTCATTATGCTTAAGTTTAATATCTAGTTTACCACGAATCGAATCAAGTTGTTCTTTTATCTTTATTTTAACAATATCATTATCATAAAAATGCTCTATATTAAAAACTTTTTCATTCGTATTAATAGTTAAGCAAAAATTTAAAAGATTTGAAAATTTATGAGACATATCCTCACAATCTAAAAGTAAACACTCTTTAATGTTTACAATACAGTCTGATGGATATGAGAATATCATTCTATCGTCTTTGTATATAGCAAAATATTCATTCTTTTTAAGTCTTACATGATAACTCATTTATAAATTCTTTTACATACTGTTAAAAAAATAAATTCAGGAAAAGAATATTTGTTCATTAATTCAATAATCCTAAAAGTTTCAAGAGCTAATAATATAGTTCTAGGTGATGAAAATTCACACGTAGACTTATATTTACTACCAACATCATGCGATCCTTTTAAAAATATAAAACCAGGTCTTATATCAAAATACATTCTAGAAGCAACCACAATCTTTTCACCAGGATTAGAATAAGAAGGAAGTGTCATATAAAATTTATTTAAAAGAGGATCCTGCTCAATAATTTCAACTTCAATAATATTTTCTAGAGTAAATGAATTCTTTTTTGAATGACTATATTTTGAAATCAAGGTCTTCTTATTATTATCCCAAGATAAAATAGCCTTAATTAAATTTTGATATTCGTATCGTTCAGCATAATAACAAAAGCTAGGTTTAAAATTACTAGAACTTTTTATATCATATTCTGTTAAAACATAATCATTTGGATATATATAAATAATATCAAGACCTCTAGTTATAAAAAAGAATTTATCTTGTTTATAATACATTTCATAATGCATAATTAATCCGATCTAGAAATTAGAATATTTATCACTTAGTGAATCCAAAAATATTTGTTGAATACTATTATTATTTAAATCCTCAATTATTTTAAAGATAATACTTGCATTAATATAATTTGTAGATTTTGATATACTAGCGTAATCTCTAGATTCATCACTGCCACGAAGATATATTGAAGTAGTAACAATATCTGGACATGATACACTTTGAATAGAAAATGGAGAACGTTTATTTCCAGTATTAATAGGAATCCAAAAGTTACCTCTTATTAAAGGATTTTGACTTAAAATTCTAAAATATACAGTATTGTCATTTATTGAATGATAAGACTTTATAATAGGTTCCTTATCAGTAATATTTAAAAGACTTTTACAAACATATTGTACATCCCATTCAAATGCCAAGCTAGCACACCATCTATTACTTTTATCCATCTCTTCAAGTGGAAAATTTTCAGGATATTTATAAATTATTCGACCATTATTTGTAATTAAAAAATATTTATTCTTTTCAAAAAATATATCAAACATACATTACTATCTATAAAAATTAAATTGCAATTCGTTGAATATTACTTCGCTAAGAGGCGTGTTGTTAAGATAATCGATTGTCATAACAAATCTGTCATAGTCTTCAGTTTTAATATAAACATCTTTATCAGATTTCTTATTTAAATCCGTCCCTAACACAAAAAATGTATTTTCACTAGGTCTGATTTCAGGACAATTAACCGAACGTATCTCAAAACAATCCTTTTTTAATTTCATTATAAATGTTGAACTTTGACCATTGGCTTTGATAAAATTTTTATCCTGATAATTAATAAAAGCAGAAATCCTTTTATGATATAAACCATCTTCAAGAATATTAATTTTTATATCAAACATTGGAGAATTGAGATCTGAAAATAATAACATATTATAAATATGTAAAAATTCAAAATTACATAATTTATATCTTTTAGTATTTTCATTTTTCTCTTTTTTGAATTTAGAATAAACAATTTTACCATTTACTTTAAATTCAAATTCGCAATCTTTATAAATAATTATTTCTTTTTGCATTATAATACCTTTAAAATAAAAGAAGGGCCAGTAAATATCTGACCCTTTTAATTAATCTTTAAAATGAATTTTGCAACACAGTTTGTCATATTTACTTTTAATAGGGCTCATTTTACTTACTAACCCTTTATAAAACTCTGATTTACCAATTTCATTTTTACCTTTTTCAAGGAAATAAAAGAATATAAATGCTACGGTAATTAAAAAGAGTACCAAAATAACCATTGATGAAAGAACTGAAAAGAATTTCAGGAAGTATAAAAATCCAGAAACATCAATTGATTTGTAATAAGAGAACAAAAATGTTCCAAGAGTCCCTGCAATAAAAACAAGGATTCCTAATATACCTAAAAATAATTGACGTACAAATATACAAAAGTTTTCACTAGGATTTGTATATAAATTTACAAATCGATAAATTAAATTTTTACGACTAAGTTCCATACCAAACCTTTCTAAATAAAAAATTTACATGCCTAAATTTACAGGCATATATTTTAAAAATGGCAATCTAGATTCCTGAAAGTTTTTTAAACATTCTGAACAAATAAATTTTTTGCCTTGGCGATGAAAAGGTAAATCATACAAAGTTTTAACCTTATTACATCTACAACATGTACCCTTTTCTGAATTAAATTCAGTATCTGTTATAATCTGTAAAGGCTTTTCGCCTGTAGCAACGAGACCTAAATTATTAAAAACTTTAGACATATGTTCCCTTAATAAAAATAAAAAGAGAGACACTTTCGTGCCTCTCTTTCTTATGCCTTAAAAACCAATTGCATCAAATGTATCCATAACTTCTGACATACTATTTTCTGCATTTTCGCCTAAAGGTATTAGACCTTGACTTTGACCATAAATGGTAAAAATTGGGGAAAGCATACCACCAAAGAATGTATAATCCACAATATGTTTAAACCACATTTGGATATCTGCATCACTTAAGTCAACTAAGGCACCTTTATTGTGCATACGTAAAAACTTATTGCACATTTCAAGGGCATTGGTGTTAACTGCCCAATTTACAATACGACAAATAGAAACGGCAACTTCTCTTGAATAACCTAAGTCATTCTCGATACTTTCAATTACCTTTTTAACACTCTTGTCGTCTTTTGTCATGTTTTTAAGATAGAAGACAGCATGAGAGCTAGCACCACCAGAAACATGTTTAATCGCATTAATTACACGATCTTCAAGAACCATTGTGTAAATATGATCATAGGTCGACAAGTCTTCCTCCTTAATGCGAAGTTGAACCTTGCGTTTACGTTCCCACGGCACATAAGATTTAGGATCATTATTACATGCCAGCCCATAATATAATTGAACTAACATATAAAATACCCATGCATCATTAGTGCCTGGACCAACTGCATTCTTAGCCATAGCTGATGAACACAGAAACTCCATATAGGCATTATCACCAGGATGTTTAGGATAAATTGGAACGTAATACAATTCGTACTTTTTACTCCAATCAACATCTTCAATAGATGAATATTCGGAAAGAAGAAAATCTTCATCCCACTTCTTTTGATCTTCAGTAAAATATTCCAATTCAAATTGAGCCATCATTTCTTGCTGCTCAATTCCTGGGATTGTACTAATTTGCAATAAGTCGCCATCGTTATCACTATGGCTACGTTTTACAATTTCAATAGAAACTAAAGCACAATATAAATTACCTTGTACATCCAGATAGTCATTGACTGTCATTCCATAATTTTCTTGAAGATAGTCATTGAATTCATCAATTCCCCAAAGTTGGGAAATGATCATCTGTGAACGCCATAAAAATGGATTACGCAAAGTAAATGCATTTAATGGACGGAACTGGTCAAGCATTGCCTCTTCAGGAGTTTTATCATTTGGCTTGCCATAAATATATTCACGAATACTCTCAAGAATATTACGATCAAGAATTACGACTTTACCTTCAGGAACATATTTATCATGAACCTGTTTAAGATTTACACCTTTAAGGCTTGGCTGAATAAGGGATTTAACATAAGTTTGACCACCTAATTCAGTGCGATACAGCATTGATTTAATTGCATTTAAATAGCCACTCCATGCAGAAGGGCGCTTTTGATTACGTTCATTACGATGCGGGGCAATAGTAAAATACTGACTAGGGCCAGTAATTGCAGCACGAATGATTTTAGACAATTCAATAAGCATAGTTGGATATACGTATTGACCATCATTTTGTTTACCGCAGAATTTATTCAAAATCTCTGCAGAAGGCACACGAATACTTGTACCAGAACGTACCTTACTTAAGTCGATATAAAACCCCTTATTGAATTCAGGATCCAATAATTTACTGCTAGTAGGAATAATAGCAGAACGACTCAAAACTAAGTCTTGTTCATTAAACATTGATTTTAATTCAACCAATGTATAAGATGGATAATTGTCAACGTATTCAAATACACGACCTTCGTCTGATAAGATTTTTGCCAATTCTTCAACAATAGCCTTATCAGTTTTATCAATACAATTGTCTAAAATATACTGACCCAATGGAGAGTCTTTTGTCTGACAAATATATTTCAAACAATTAAATGACATGCCTTGACTTTTAATCTTGGCAAAATGGCTACCTAATTCAGTATAAGAATACTGAACTAATCCATATTTAACGTTTTCGATTACGATAATTTCATCATCGTAACCATCAATACGCTTAACACGTTTTTCATATGTAGCAGTTGGCAATGAATCAACAGCAGCATTGATTTCCTCTTCGTTTAAACTATCAAGGTAATCTTTGCCATTATTATAATAGCCATATTTAAATGCAAAAGCAGCTTGAGCAAGACGAATAGTATTCATTTTGCCTTTAAGACTATTAATGCCGGCTACAATATCCACATCGAGGACTTTATCTTCTTTGCCGTCTTCGTGAATTTTAATTTTGCCACAACTACGCATAGTCTTAGTAACGCCTTTCAAGCCTGTTTGACTTGTAATGCGGGCATTACCTGCTTTATAATAGGCAACATAATCAATACGAGCAGACCCATTATATCCTGATTCTTCAATAGATGTAATCTGAATGTGATCTACCATATCAATGTAAATTGACTCGCCACCACGTGAGCCAATTTTAATATATCCACCTTTGCTGTAAATAGTTTCACCAACTTTTACGTCAATTTCGTCAAATTCAGTTTCAATATGACGAGGCGTGAATACAATTTCTTTGCCTACTTTTGGCGATACTTCAATTTCACCGCCAACTAAACGATACGATTCAAGCTCGATATCGTTATAAACCATAACTGCATCAACCAAAGTATTATCTTTGGTTACTAATTCGCCATCCTTTTCAATTACATCTTGTAAAAAGATAGCTTTAGATGGATTACTTACACCAAATGCATTGCCATTAAGATGAGTCTTAAATCGTGCAGGTAAAGCTTGTCCAACTTTAAACAAGCTTGAATAACCTACAAAACCACCATTTTCGTCTCTGAATACTTGGAATCCAGGAGCTTGAAACTCTTTACCATTTTTAGAAATGATAATTTTATTTGATTCTGCAAGTATAGATTCACTTCCAGGAAGTACATTAAAGTACATCGCAGAAGCTTTAATGGCGCGATCAGATGGATTAAACAAAATTGGCAAGGCATCACCCATCACTTTGTCGTGATGCAAATATGTTAGAACCTTACTGTACTCATTATAAGGAGAAATAATAACAAGTTCAGAAGATTCTTTCAACGCAGCATTATATGCATTACTTGTTACATACAATACATGGTTCTTAACATAATTGATATCTTTACGGATCAATTCAGTAAATAACTGATCATATTTAAATAAAGATTCAAGGCGTTCATATAGCATCATAAACATAAGTTCATGATGACTCATCAATTCAATATCAGAATTTTTATCGATATGCTTGGTTGCAAACAGAAATTCAGGCCAATTCAATTTAGGATCATAAAATGATTTAGGAATCTCAATTGTAGTTGGTTCTGAAAATTCGTTTACAATTTCCATTGCAATACGATCTTGCAACAATTTCCAATTAAGTCTTGGATCTTGTGGCAAATTCTTAGAATAAATATCGAAAACTTCCGCAACAGTTGCATTACCATCAATAATCGGAATATCTTTCAAACGAATATACATCTTTTGTCCTTTCTGAGAACATTGTTACAAAAACAAAAAAGCCTAACACATAAGTGCTAGGCTACTAATATTATCCATATAGGAAATGTCTTCCACGTTTCCCTTTAAATTTTACTTTATTGGATGGACGTGATCCATTAGAATTAAAATAAAGACTTCCACTAGTAGAGTCTTGCCAATCACCTAAACGATATTTGGCATATTCAGATTCAACTTGTTCTGAAATCTTTTTATACAACCCTTGGTCTTTTTTACCTCCGGCCATTTTAGCCGTGGAGTATTGACCCTTTTTAATAAAATTAGCACAAACTCCATCAGGGAATTCATTACTTTTCATCCTATTAAACATTACATCAGTAACAACTTTTATACCATGAGCACCTTCACCACGTGCCTCATAATAAGCCATTTCTGATAAACATTTAATTTCTTTAGCAAAACTTATAGATGGCATTGCTAATACCAATGCCAATATTTTCTTTCTCAAACTTAAATCCTCCATTTATTATTAAAAAAGAATTTGTTCTTCCTATTAAAAATAGGCATCATATGATAATACCATATGGAGGCAGAACATCATACCCCTAGGAGTCTAGTTGGAGAGATGGCACTAATAAAACTTTTTCAGAAAACATGCAATTAATATAATTAGCACATTTTCCACAACACGTAGTTGCACCTGTGTCAATAATCAAATCATCAACACTTTTATTCTTATCAATATAATCATTATTGATAGTGCTGGTGCTAACATTATTACAAACACATACAACCATTATTATACCTCGATAAAGAATTTATATAAAATGCCATATCAATAGCATCTTGTATAAATAAATTAAATGGAGAATGCGCCGGCGATCACATAAAGTGCGCCGACGCTATTCAGAGACAAACATAGGACTTGAACCTATATCATGGGTTTATATAACCCTATATGTTACCAATTACAACAGTTTGCCTAAAGTCAGGGGTACCCTGAGGTTGAGCTATAAGTGAATCGGCGAGTTAGGAGGGCCTATCACATTCAATGAACACATCTAGGATATAGCTCTTTATCCTAGAAGGGCCGATATAGTACCTCGGCAAGGTTTACGCGACCCGACAGCCCTTAGCATTTTGCTATTGGCAGTCTAGGGCATTTGCTACTATCCAATAAGTATAGTAGTTTAACGACATTAGCATCCAATACCCATTTAACGATTGCTAATTGGTCGTATGGCTCAGGGTAGGAGACGGACCCATTATTGCCATAAATGCTATTTTGGGTCAACCCATAGCTGGATTTCTAGGACTACCCGGGTTTTACAACTACATTGAACTTATCCTAGCTCATCCAAATATAGTTGATTTAATAGCACGTCTTAAGACGTACTACATAAATTTGTTTTCATCAGGCCGTCTTTCCGTTGCTGATGAACCAAATAGCAATTAATACAAATTGCTATGCTGTCAAGAAAGGACAATGGTATGCACCATTAATAAGGTTAAGCACCTTAGAGCTGCGGGGGAGAAATAATAAAATTATAAAGGAGTAAACACATTCAGAAACCTTAAATTCTATGGAAGTCGCCACAAAATTCGATTCTTAAGGTATTTAAAACTTATGCAAAAAGTCGGTATATACCGATATATGGATAAATTATTTCCATGAAAAATATGCTTGTTTAAATTTCACTAGTTGGTAACTAGGTATGCCCAAACATATTTACTCTTTTATAATTGCTGGTTACGATTCCAGCTCTACCCAATCGTAGACGATTACGAAACTTACTGAAGCACTAGCCGCAGTGTTAGAATTCTCGGACAGTTTCTGTTACCAGGTACTGTCCAAACCCTGTACATTTATGCTCAACTACCTAAATTAGGCAGCGGCGCGTACCATGTAAACATTATCGTTTGCATTTATTTTAAATTTTGCTTTTACGAAGCAACTCGTGCCGAGTAATTATCCCTATTCATCGCTTGTCGAATTCCAATACAGCCCCATCAGAAGACATCTCATAAGACATTTTAACTCAATCACGATAACGTAATTAGGTTAAAAATAAACTGTATGGAATCGCTAACTCTTTTCAGAGTATAAATATCTTCGAAATGTCTTTTGGTGGAGCTGGCGGGAGTCGAACCCGCGTCCAAACAATCTTAATGAATAACACCTTTACGGCAATTAATGAGCAAAAACTCATTAAGAAGTGTATACAATTATACTTTGGCCCAGTTAAAAAAAGTCGTTTGATATATCCGATGCATGATTACATGCTTATTGAGCTATTAAGAGTATACACTTTTTAATAAATTTTTACACAAAAATATTCATTTATATTTCAATGTGTTACAAGATTTTGTTTTTGTATGCATCATTTATACCAAATGTAAACCCGATATAAATAGATGCATACAAATTTTGATTACTTTTTACATCAATTGATGCAATTTAAAGCATCAATTTTCGTAATGAACACGTTGGTTTTTGTCCGGATACCATGCACCGCCTTTTGGATATACAACCCAAAATTCACGTGCAGAATCACGCACTGCAAACCGTTTTGTTCCGATTTGAACAACCGAAACAATCTTACGTGTCAAAATTTCGTCACCAACGCCTTTACCTGTGCATTTTTCATACGCACCGGTAGGACCAAATTGATCCATAACAGGCTTGATATCAATGATCAAATCATCACCAACTTTAGGCACTTTAATGCCATTGAATTTAGGTTTGGAATTAGATTTGTGGTCAAAGGCACGTCGAACGTGTGCTTTGGCCTTTTTAGTTTGAGTCATTTTAAATAAATAAACTTTCAAAAAAAAGAAATGGAAGTGTACGTTTTTAAGGAAAACGCACAAACCTATCTACCGGAAATCTAAAATGGAAACTACTCATACCAACGATGTGGCGTTAGTCCATTTTGTTGTTTTTTTTGCACTTGCGATCTGTTTTAGTGTACGATATCATTATCAGCTTTATCAAGACTGATAAGATTACCATCTGCATCAATAGCAAAAGATTTAATTTCTACACGATCGCCAAAAAGACCTTTTAATTGAGACATACATTCCTGAACTTCTTGAGGAACAGTCGCAACCGGAATATTGCCTTTATCTTCATTTTTGGATTCGACACTATTAGCTTTTTCAGCTTCATTAAGTGCCTGTTTAAACAAATCAAATTCACTTTGTTTTACCGGAATCTCTGTAATGATTTCGGCAATACAAAGGTCTTTAAGAGGCGGAGTATTACCAATACCTTTTGATGAAACACGATCAGTGGATTCACCATACATATTCCATGCTACAGGAATCTTACCATGAGTTTTTGAATAAACAAAGCCAATTGCCATAGCAACTTTGCCATCTGAAAGAATAGATCCAATGACACCTTTGTTACCAGTATGAGTAACAATTTCCAAAGGCATATATTTATTCATGCCTACGCTTAATTGAATTTTTTGTGCTTCCATTTTAAAGCCCTTTCTAAATTAAATTGAAATTAGACTTAATAAAGTCTATGGCGCGACCGCCATTTAAAGAATACAAAACTTTTCTAAGCTGTATGTCATTTGGACATAGCTTATCAATTTTAAATTCAATATAGAATGCACTACCCAAGGTAAAGTATTCTAATTGATGTTTTTTAATCTTTTCCATAAAAGCTTTAAATTCTTTATAGCTTATATTTCCAAGCATAGGATTGTAACTTCTTGGGAAAGACCAAATTTTAAATGCCATTTTAGTCTCCAATAATATAGCATTTTATTCAGAAACAACGGAAATAATAAATTCTGGCGTATAGCCAATATACTTATTACAGTTTCCAACATTCATTACAGTATCAAATTTATGGACCCGTTGACATGTTGTTAAAACATTAGTTTCCGGGTCTTCTACGGTCAAAGATTTTATATAAGCATCTATTGATTCTTTATGATGCTTAATATACAAATCACGATCTTTAGAAGATTCAAACAAGAGCCATTCAATATCTTCACTAATAGGATCAAAATTTACAAGAGTGAAAATACGAACAGCATATACCGGAGCATTTTCATTATACTCTGATAACTTTTTAAAGATAAATTTCATAATAAAGATTCCAAAAAAATAGCCAATAAAAAATCGACACAAAAGTGCCGATTTTAAAATTAATTAGACACAATTTCAAGATTCTTTAATATGCCTTTATTAACAATTTTAAGAGTACCAACAATACTGAAAATATACTCACCATCAGCAGTTTTGCCAACTACATAACATTTAAATTTATGGCTATCCCATTGAACAGGAAGCTTTTCTTTAAAAGCCTTCTCAAGTATATTAGTATTAACTGCAGACCAAAGAAATTCTTCTTCAACAATATCTTTGATTTCAAAAGCATCATGTTGAAGATTTTTACCATCTTCTGTCCAATATATCATAGACCATCTATTAGATTCTTTATTGAATCTGTATCCATGAATAACATAATCTTTTTCACAAATATATGGGAAATTTTTTAAATTACAGGTAACTACAGCATAATCGCCATTTTTAAGTAAAACTGTTTGTCCTACTTTTATATTTGATAAATCAAGTTGTTCTTTCATTTTACATCTTTCTAGAAAAGATTAATAAAAATTTAATCAAAAAATAATCGACACATAAAGTGCCGACTACTATTAAACAATTATTCAGATGCCTTTTTATCAGGCAATTGTTCCAATGCTGTAATTGCGCGATTATTTTTAACACCAACAGCCTTAGACATCTCAATAGAATGATTGATATGCTGGAATTGCATATCTTCAAAATGAGATTTGTCAATCAGACGGCATAAAGCTTTTGCTTCTTTGCCGGGAACCATATCATTAACGCATTCTCGATAGATCATTTTATCATGATCAAGATATGACTCAATCCAATAATTTGAATTGATGTACATACGATTTACAGAATCATCCTTATAAGGATTACATGCTGTCAGAGCCAAAGATGCGGCAATTACAATAGCAAATTTTTTCATTCAAGTCTCCATTATTTGCAAGGTTCATTAAAATTAAGTACAGTATATTCTCTTCCGAATTGCTGTACAAAAAGAATTTGTTTGCCATCAATACAAACATTTGTGGCTGTAAATTTATAGCCATCAATAGAGAATTGTGTCTTTGTCCCTACCAAATGTTTAGTGACGTTTTCAATTTTTACAGGATTATCAATTTTAGGTTTTTTACTTTGCGAATTAGAAGCAAGATAAAACAACAAAATTAAAAACCCAATTACTGTTACTACAATACCTACAACAGGACCGATAATATCGCACATAAACTTTTTAAATTTAGACATAGTACACCTCCAATAAAAATAGTTTTAATCAAAAAATATTCGACACTATTGTGCCGAACATTTTAAAATCAAAACATTGATTTAGGATAGATAGAAAAGTTAAATGATTTAAACTTTTCAAATTCATTATGGATGCGACAAAGAATCCAATAAAAGTGTCTTAAACGGCCTTTAGCATTCTTTGAAATATTTTCGCTAGACATAAGGGCTTTTAAATCACATTTTGGAATAGGATTATTATTGTCAATACCAAAATATTCAATCATTTTCAAAGATTGGAAATACATACGAATGTTAAAATAATATTTCCTAAATCTATCTGTGATATGCATATAATTTGGATTGGGATTAATTAAGTCTGCAGGACTATAATAAACCTTACCAGAGATTTCTTTTTGCTGAGCAAATATAGCATTACCTGTCTTAATATCAGATAAAAATTCTTCATAATTTTGAATATTCAAACGATAGAAATAATTAAATTTTTCAATATTCATTTTTATTTGCCTTTCTTAAAATGGGGCCTTAGATGCTTTTTCATAACAAGGCGAGCCTCATTATCTTTCTTACAAGAAGTCCATTTCCAGTTCCAATCAATTTTACTTTTACGAATAATTTTAACAATACCCGTCGCAGAAATTGATCCGTAGTGAACTTTAATACCTTGAAAATCTAAATCTTTGGCCATAACTATTTTTAATGGATCCATATAGTAGATTTTACCTTTATATTTAAACCTAACCATAATATGATCCCAATTGGTATAATTGATAAGTGATAAAACATTATCATCTGTAAGTTTAAGTTTACGAATCTTAAACTCATCACAATAATGATTTCCAACATACCATGTTATTACAACACCTACATTTGAAACGCCTTTTATTTTTAGAAGAAGCTTATAAATAGTGAAGGCAGATTTTCCACATCCTCCCTGATTTATAAAATAAAATCTTTCTAACATCTTTTTATTCATTTCTTTGATAGTTTCAATCAAATCCATGATAGACTCCAAAAATATTTTAATCAAAAAGAAATCGACACTAAGGTCGATTTCCAAAAAACTTTAAGATCAAAATATAAATGATATGTCATCAATGAGAAATTATCATTTAGAAATTTTTGACAAGCTGCCATCCATAACAGCTTTAACGATACCAAAGGTAACATATCCAAAGATTGCCAATACTGCTAATGTTACGAAAAATTCAAGTACGCCTGGGGCATACAAAATAACAAAAACGGAAATGCCAAGAATGGCACAAACTTTAGTAAGAGAGATATTGCCATCTTTCTTATAAAGCAAACGAGCAAGTGCAATAGTTGCTGCACCAATAAAATACTTTTTCATATTTTACACCTTAAAAGATGGAAACCAACAATAAATAAAGAATATATAAAGTCATGATAAACCTTTATGCAAACTTACCAATATTTTTATTAGTAAATTTATTTAGCCAATTGGAAATCTTGAATTTGGGTTCATATTCAACCCATTTATAGGTACCATCTTCTTGCTTTTCGTAACGAGCATAACCGTAAACCCGCGCGAGAATGAAAAGAGTAACACCAAAAATCAAACCAGTAGCTGCACCAATTACAAAACCAGACATAGTACCAGAAAAACCACAAGCCATACCAATCAGCAATGAAAATGCTAAATCAACATAGGCTTCATATCCTAATACACGTTTTAACAACTTCGGCGATGCTTTAGCCAAAATAGAAATAATGGCAACACTAGTAACTAGTGAACCAAATACAATAAGCCCAATCATGACTTACCCTTTCTTTTGTAGTGACAAACCTTTAAGGACAGTAAAAGATAACCATCCTAAAAACATAATAACAAACAGTCCAGACATATAGACTGAAATAGCAGTTTCAATTCCCATATTTAATCCTTTCTTAAAGTGGATATGGACAAAACTTAATCAATAAAATATCGACACTAAAGTCGATATTTAAATAAAATATTACAGGAATATACATATGCATATATACCCGCGCCACTTATTTCTCTATTGATCAATTGTACATAAAATAAAATATACAATAAAAATAGAACAAACATAAAACAATAAAGCAATAATTAAATCTACACTAATCATAATAAAAAACACCTATATAAGAATAAACAAATAAAAATACACTACAGGAGTACATAAATACATATACACCTATATAATAAGAATATACAACAAAGGCTATTCACATAGCCTTATTACAATATAGTATTTAATCAATACAGGGATAGTTATACATATATAGTAATAGAAATACATTAATATAGGAATACATCTAGTACTGATTTAAATATCTATTTAGATACTTTTTACCTGGTACAGCGATCAAAAATATATGTAATACAAGCCACTCTGTGGCTATAGATGTCAAAATAATTACACCTATATAGATACCAGTACATATTTTATAAATACCCTATTGCATTCTTATACTATATATACTATACTTATATATATTGTTAGAGAGTAGTCCTACTGGAGAGACTATAAACTCCTTAAGTGCATGGAAAGGCATACATATATTAGAATTTATCCCTTTTTATTCTTTATTTCCTGTATCGCATCAGTGCTTGTAGTATTCTTTTTAAAGGGTTCTTTGTCAATGTATATTTATTTATACACTACAGAGATATTATACTTATTAGCGGCGTTTTATATCTAATAGGTGTACTATATAAGCAATGCTTGGTTCCTGAATTGGGCTGTGAAGCTGTAAGGTTACGTCCCCAGCGACATCACGTGGTGTGATGGGTATTAGCATATATAATATACTTGATGTAATCCCTGATAATATACTATTTCTTATTGTATATATTAGTATATATACTTAGTGAACAACTTAATTTTTAATTGCATCCTTTAAGTAGGAGCGCCCGCCGTATACTTATTTATAGTATTCGGTAATTTTGTCGTATCTGTACAATCTGTATTACTAATATTACAACACATGTCCCGCCGGCCCATGTGCTATTTTTATATCTGTCTTATATATACTGTATTGTACACACTTATATAAACATACTATTGTATTTAATACGCTTATATATGTAAATAAAATGCAGCCAGTACCTCTTGTATTAAAAAATAGGTACTTCTTGTTGTAATCATTTATTAGTAAAGGGCTCGCTTACGCTCGCCCAGTATTGTATTACCTTCTATATCAGAACAGTAATTAGCTTTCCTGTTAATACAGTTGCTATATGTCCTAATACAATAGAGATTAGTATTAGTATTGTGATAAAGATTCGACTATTTTGTCGTTTCTTAAGCCACTTAATCTTATTAGCCGCGGCGGATAGATTAATTACTATCAGCGCCGTATATACTACTAATCCAATGATGTATAACAATCCAATAGGATTACTTACAATTGTGCTGTATAGCAGGTAATCCCAAACGCTTCCAAATACAAACATACCAATACCTCTACATAAAAAGAAACTTAAATAACAAAGTCATTACCGTTTCTAATACATACAATATCCCTATTGTTGATAGTATAACAATAATGGCCATAAGAAATGATATAAAATCATATTCTTTCATGATTGTTAACTCAAATTAGTTACGCCAACTAATTTCTCTAAACGCTCTACTCGCTTTTTAAGCTCTTCAAGTTCGTTATCTAAATTTTTATTGCCGGCCTTTAATTTTAACGTTTGAATAAGAATATCCGTGGTAACATCATATCCTGGATATACACTACTTGAACCAACCCAAAGTACTTTACCGACCCTGTCAAATTTAAAAACAGGATCTGTATGACTTTCTTTTACAAACTTGGTACATTTCAATTTTGCAATACACATGGGTATATCAGTATCGATAACTTCGTATTCGTTTCCGAATTTATCTACAACGATCTGGCCAACATTGATATCTTTAATATCCATTTTTATTACCTCCAACAAGAATTTAATCATAAAAAGATCCCACTCCTAAAAGTGGGACCTTTTTTTACTACAAATTAAGCAGCAGTTTCTGCTTGTGGACCTTTGTCTACAGTACCATCAGCGCCGGAGAGCAATTCATCAACACTTTGTTCTTGATCTTTTGCTTCAGCTTCAGCAGGTTTAGCACCGCGAGCTAAACGTCGTGCACGTGCAGCTTGTACACCTGTTTGCTCTTTAGGTTTTTCAGAACCTACTGTTTCAATGCTGTTGATATCGATTTCTTCGGCAACTTCAACAGCTTCTACAGGTGCAGCCAACATGTCGAAGTCTTCAGATACGACAGGAGCGGCAACACCACTACCAGCGCGGTCGAAGATGTATTCAGAAATCACAACATTAGGTACAGTAACCCAAGGTTGTCCTTGACCCATAATACGGCTTTCCATAGTTACACGGTTGCCGGATTGGTAAATAATAGCAGGATTGCTAGCGATACCACGTTCAAACGCTTCAGGGCGAGAGTTAGTGTTACCGCGATTGTTATCGTACAAAGTAGTACGGATAGCAATCTTATTACCTTGTGGGTTAGTTACCTCTACAATGCGGCGAGTATATTGGGTCTCGCTGTTTTGGGTAACTTGGATACCACAACCAAAGTCAGAATGCAGAGGATCAACATCAGCCATATTGACTGTTGCTTTACCTTGCATAAACAGACCTGCAATTACACGGCTTGCAGGGAACAAGGTGTTTTCCCACAAGTCTTTAGCAGTGCTGCCAACACGGCCGTAACCAGCACCCAATTCTGGCAATGCGATCGGCAAAAGGGTGTCGCGGTTAGCATAAATCGCTACACCTTTGAACAGTTTTTCTTCTTTAACCAACTTTTGAACTTGTGCCAAATATTCTTTGTACAGTTCTTCCATACGTTGATTGATGGCATTAACATTCATTGCCTTTTCAATAGTACGGATTTCACCGGTATTGTGAACATATTGGCTGTTCATTGTAGACAGGTTTTCTTTTTGGGACTGCAAACCCAAAATTGCAAGAGCATTACGATTGATGACATCATACTCTGCTTGTTTTACTGCGTCGGATGGGCATACAAAAGTGTATGTCCATTGGCCTTGAACTGACATTGCATTGAATACATCGGAACGCAAAGCAGTTTCCATAGCCCAGTGGTTATGGTCGCCAACAGGAGTGTTGACGAAATCTACAGCACCTTTTTGGGCTACAACCCAATGATCGTCTGCATTTGCCATAATCCAACCGGTGGCACGTGCATTACGAGTGTTGCTGTATGGTGCTGGGACCATAACGTTTTGAGTACGGTATACGCTGAATACTGGACCATTATCAGTATCGCGGCGGTTAATGCTGTAAATCACGCGACGATTTTCAGGGCGTGGCATGTATACAGTGCCAGATACTTCATGGAAGTCTTCAGGGTTGTTACGTACAACAGAGATGATGCGGGATGGATTGATTTCGAAGTTTTCTTGGTTCATTTTAAGATCCTTTTTTAAAAGTAGAATTAAAGTGGGCGAATACCCGTTGGTGAGGACACCATTATCCTCAATAAAAAATCGACACTTCCTGTGAAGAAGTGCCGATCTTTATTTTTACTTGCAACTTTTGATGTACAAGTCTGCCAGGTTACTACTGCGAGGAACAAACACGACTTGCGGGTTATTTATACTAGTAACATTATTTAAGCTGTCACTAGCAACAATATCCCCATCGCTATTTTGCAAAGCGAATTCAATTGCTGCCTTTTCGGCGATATTGTTATCTTTCGCCTTAATACGCTTGCAAGACCTTTTGCTATTGTTAGCAGAGATGTATCCGATTATGAATACATCCCCACTAACTCTAGATGCGTCAGCGTATATCATGCTGCAGAATCTTCTTCAGCAGTCATAGCCATCATGCCTTTACGGATGATGCCTTTAGCACCACTTGCACCAAAATCTTTGGTTGTTGCAGCGTCCAACAGATCAATAATGCAAGACAGTGCCAGCGCAGATACTTTAATAATGGAACCAATTACTTTCTTGATACCATTATAAACATAAAACACCGCACCTTTGGCAAAGTCCCACAACAGACCGCCTACTTTAGTCAGACCAACCATAATAGAGCCAGTCCAACCTTTCTTAACTGCATCAGGGGTTTTATCAATAGTCCCCTTAACAGATTCGACAATCGCTTCAGCCTCTTCATGAGTGCTGACATTCATTTTCAGTTCAGAAAGAATGTCTTTAGCAGCTTCATTTACTGCAGGCATATTGCATTGAGCAATACTGATACCTGTGATATCGCTCAAACCAAAATGGGCGATAGCACGGATATATTTGCGCACTTCAACATACAAGCGCACTTTGTTTTCTTCTGTATTATTCGTATCCAATTCAATATTAGCACGAATAACTGCTGAATGCAGCAAATGAATACTGGATTCGTCCAGTTTCTCGATTTCTTTCATTTCTGCATCGAGGACTTCTTGAGATTTGTAGTTTTGAGCGTTTACGGTTTTCATGATGGTTTCCTTGTAATTGGTGAAAATTGAATCGGCAACATTGCCAAGTTTAGTTTCTGGTTTAGATTCATCCATAACATCGTATGGATCCGTATCGATTATACCTTTCTGAATATAATCGTGTGCAACTGTTTTGTACTCAATAAAGCCGGCAATAACCTTTTCTTCATTGAGTTTTTTAACTGACTGATCAATAGCAGCGGCATAACCTTTAGCGGCATTCTTAATACCGTTTGCAATATTATGCAACTGCTTTCTCGCAGCTTTTGCTTTGTCGGCCATATCATTTCCTTTCTATCAGATGGCTTTCAACAAAAAATCGACACTAAACGTTAATTCGTCTAGTGCCGATGGTCAGATTAGTCTTCTTTGGTCAACTTGTCAGTATGAACCATGAACTCTTTCTGTTTTGTTACTGCAATTTTCAGCAGTGGCAAACATGTTACCATTGCTGTGAATCCAACATCAATCCATGCATGGACAACTTCGCCGAACTTATCGAAGAAGCCAACAGTCCAACCTTCGCTGATATTAATAACGACAGTACCTGATTTCTTTTCATCAACAGATACTGTATCATTGCCAACGAATTCTTTGACTTTTACTTTCGCAAATTTCGGATCCTTGCCGAGAATGATGCACATCTTTTCGGCTGTTTTCTTTGCGACACCAGAAATCTTTGCAGAGAAACAATTGATTGCGGATACTTCTTTAGCGGTGAAAACGATTTTCATTTTGTTGTCCTTTCTTAAGACGTGGTTAAAAAATATAATCAAAAAGAAGTCGACACTTAACCTATAGTGGTGTGGCGACTTTCACTACGAAGAGCGTACGGAGAAAATAATCCCCGTCGACACTAATCCTGTGATAAAAACTTAATATACAACTTCCTTCAAAAAAGAATCGACACTAAAGCGCCGACTCTACAGTAACTTAATGAACAATGCTACAAACTTTTCGGATATCAGTTATAGTATCGACACCAGCACCATCAGACTGATACAGTAGCTCCCCATCTTTATCGAGTACTTGAACATACCCGAATCCGCAGATAACGGAGTTGCCATTATCTGAGTTCATTACACTTTTTAATTCAGGATTATTAATAGCTTCCTGAATTTTGTTTTTAAGCAGGACATCAAAGTCCTTTTTATCTACAAAAAACATATTGATTCCCTTCTCCGTATAAAAGGTTTTACTCAAAAAAGAATCGACACTATATGTGCCGACTCTTAATTTATTTTCCTTCAGCTTCCAGTTCTTCGATAACCTCGTTATGGATATCGATATTGATCACATGCTCGCAGCTTGCAACTAAACGACGGAAGCTTTGTTCAGGAGTAATATCAGGGTGATTAGCCCAATCGTCCTCTCTGTCACGTTCTTCACGGTAATCAAGCACATCGTGGAACAGGTCTGCACTACTGAACCCTTTGAGGTAGTCTTTGTACTCCTCAATATTTTTGTGCCCATCTTCTTTCAGTTCAGCGATGAAGTTTTCCTGAGCCTGTTTCATCGCAGCATCTTCAAATGCCTTACGTTCATCAGCATTGTGCCAAATTTGAAACATGTTTTTAGTTGGGATGAATTCCATTTTGGGGCCTCCTATAGCCGTGAAATTTAAAAAATAATCAAAAAAGAATCGACACCGAAGCTATAAAGCTAAGGTGCCGATAAAGTCCCTTACATGAAGATATGAAATCTTCAAAAAAGAATCGACACTAAAAATTTAGGCCGATTCTGTATTTTTTAATAGAAGCACTGGTCCTCATATCTGTCAAATTTTACTGATCCGTCCTCACTTATATCAAATATAACAGAGAACTTATCATCAATATGATCGACGATAGCTGAGTAGCATTGTATCTTTACTGAGACGCCATCTTGTCGATGCATATCAGATTTAAATTCTTCAACAGAGTTGTAATGCATTTTAAATTTAAATGAAATCATGATGATTCTCCAGAAACAAAGTTGTCAAAAAGAAATCGACACATATATTAATGTGCCGACCTCTATTGTATTACCGACCAGAAAAGGTATGTTCAGTAATCGGTGTCCACGGAGTATCATGAGATACACCTTTAGGTCTCCATTCAGCACCATTAGTACTGATTCTGGCGTCGTATTCTTTGGTCCCAAATGCACGTTGGAACCGTAATAACAGTTCCTTGTTTTGGACGAAGCTAAGAACCTTTTCACGACTCTCATTGATAAGAGGACGTTGCTCCATAACGCCCTGATTTCGTTTAAGAGCCAGTTCCAACTCTTCAACTTTATTTTGCAGAGCCTGTACCTCTGCTTCTTTCTTTGCCAGCATTGCAATTAAGTCTTTCTTCAGAACATTGTTGTAATTCATAATAGTCTCCAAGGGTTGTAAACAATCATAAAAGTGTCGACACTCACCCTTACGAGTGCCGGCACCTTTTAAATAGATGGTGTGCATATCGGTGATCTCAATAGAGGCCGTAATACATCCTCACAAAGCGATCGACACTACTTGTCCGCTACAGAAATCTGTACCGGAGTTGTAGTGTCTTTCTCGGGTTTGTGTGTACGGAGTATTAGAATCCCATGTCTTCCAATACTTCAGCTTGCTCAGCAGCAGTTGCAGACTCAGCACGTTCAGCTGCCACGTTGATGGCTTGAATAACCTTCAGCGATTTAGAAGCTTTCTCAGCAGCTTCAAAGAAGTAGCCGATAGCACCATAAATGGAAGCTTTAGGAGCGGTAGAATGCTTCACGCCACGAGACTCAACTGTTTTGAAGAATCCATCAAATGTACGGCCGATGCTCATAGTTGCATCAACATAGTCTTTGATTTCAGCTTCTGTACCCTCAATGCTAGAATAAACAACTGAGTTAAGATTAGCCATGTATGAACCAAAGCCCATACGAGATAACGCTAAACCAGTTGCACGTACACCATAATGGTTGTAGTAGTTGTACTCACCATCAGAGTACACTTTACCTAACTGAACCATATTGGAGTGCTCAATGATACGAGGAGCTTTTTCTGCAATAATTGTAGCAATACGACGCGCTACTTCTTTATTGCCGATAGTAGACTCGATAGCTTCTTCCCAGGCATCTGCCAAAGAAATAGAGTCATCGTGTGCATTACGCTCAGATGCACTGAACAGATACATCATATCAATCAATGAGTATCCGCGGTTCTCGTGTTTCATTTGGCTAATAGCACCGTTTTGTACTGCCACACCCATGCTGGCAATAGCAATACGTGCTTCCTCTTTAGTCAGGCCATCTTTTAATGCAGTCATGGCTTCAAACAGAGGAATGCTTTGTACAAGAGCATTGGTATACTTACCAGTGTCTTGTTTTGCCTTAACAAGTTTCTCAACACCAGCTTGGAATTCTTCCACTGGATAGCATTTAATAGTGCTATCAGTAATAATATCCAAACCTTTCAGGAGAGACTCTTCTTCATCAGCCACATATGCAGCCTGATACGCACCGATAAGATTATCTTTGCCCAGAGTGTGTTCTGCTGTCCAGGTTTCATATCCTTCCAAACCTTTAGCGAAAAAGACGGTAGCACGGTCTCCGTCAAAGTCATCTTGGTTAGATAATGCCAGCATTGGAGGAATGCGCAATACAGATTCTTCCAAGATTCCGAAAATCCCGTATTCTTCTGTACTAGTCCAGAATGGGGTACCAGATTTGGCTGACACCAACTTAAATGACTGCAGCATCAGTTCTGGGTATTTAATATAACCCAGCTGACCATCCTCTTGAATACCCTTGCGGACAGTCTTATTAGTTGTGTATACATTTACAAGATCCTTTGTTTGTGGAACCAGCACCATATTGGCATTGCCAGTCATACGCATTTTAGTAATGCGAGCGCCCAAAAACAATTGTTCCAAAGTCAGGATGTGTTTAGCATATGTCAACACAGCACCTTTAGTGTTTTGGAACTTGATCATTTGATAGATGGACATCAAAGTGCCAACAAGTTTACCACCGATTAAGCCCTCAGACAAATCTTCCTCATTAGGAAGAATGATTTGGCCCTTCAGTTTATTCCAACCTGGGAACACAAAATCGTAACCGGCAAACTCAATAGTAAATCCTGTATTGATCAGACCTACCCAACCAATAGAATCATCACCATTCAAAAGACGATCGATTGTATTAGCGATCATTTGTTTGTCCTTACCGTATGATTTGAAGTTTTCAGCCTTCAATGTACCATTGCCCGCATAGGCAATAGTGTTATCAAACAGTTCTTTCAAGATAAACTTGATTTCACCCTCTTCGTAAATACGAGGAGAGAGATCTTTAGTCATCACTGAGGACTCAACAAGGTATGAGTTGTCGATGTTTGCTTTCAGGAATGACACCAAAGCCTCTTCGCCAAATTGATCCTTAATAGAATCAAGGGTCAGCAGAGAGATACGTCCCACTTTCTTGGCTTTAGTAATCAAACCTTGACGTTTCATATCCAGAAGCGCCTCACCAACCTTGAAATCAGGGTTAGTTTTAATGCTTTCAACAAATGACTTCATTACAGATGTAGCATTCAATGCTTCTACCTCCTCATCTGTAAGGCTTTCTTCATCAATTTGTTCGACACCGAGTAATTCAAACTCTGCCTCATCTATTGAAGCATGTTTCTTAATCTCCTCTTGTTGAGACAGAAACTTGTCAGTATACTCCCAACCCTCAAGAGCATAGAATGAAGTTGCATGCAGCTCCTCATCAATAACGATTGCCTTGTAAGTTAATGCGCCAATCTTAACATCTCTAACAAAAGAAGCCAGCTCATTATTTACTTGTGTACGGAACTCAGCATCGTTGTACAAACTAATGATAAAGTCCTTCAGAGTTTTACCATTATTTACAAGGTTAAATCCAAGACCAACTGATTTTGATTTCAGTTTACCAGAGATATAATCTACTCCCAACTCTTTTGAGGCAGATTCAAAGCTGTCATCAATGTAAGCTGCAACACCTTTAACATGGTTCTCAGAGATAACACGCATAGCACCATATTTCAGGTACTCCTCTTTTGAAGCATGAATGGCGCCACCAACAATACTGGTGTACACGCTATCCTCAAAGCGGTCATAGTCTTTAGGCATATCAACACCTACGATAACTGCAACTTTCTTAGTGCCGATGCTAACAGACTTATGATCTGATGGATTCAGACCAAACCTTGCAATAGATTTGGTTGCATCATTGATGCTGTAAGTTGTATCACCATCAAAAACGGCAGCCATAGAGTCTACAGCGCCCTGACTAAATGCACCAATAGATGCTAATTTGGCATTGATATCCGGACTCAAGTTCATAGAATCCAACTCTCCAGATTCAATCTCCCAACCCTGTAAGCGATACTGCGCTAATTGTTGGCGCGGCATTACATGAGAAACAGGTGCGTAACGTAAGCCAGGACGTTGACGCATAGCGTCTAAGATGTCCTCGATCTTGGTTTTGCTATCTGAAGACAGTTTAATTACGAACATAAAGAACGCCTCCGCAGAGGTAATAATCTCTTTGCGGAACACGGTTTCTTTTCTTTTCTCTACGACAACCACTTCTTTATTCAGCATAAAGAATTTGTTGCAGAAGCTTTCATATCCTGAGCACAGGGTACGATTGATCGCATAATTGCGACCCTCAGCAAGTTTAAGTGTAGACAATAATTGAAGTGCTGCCTGACTATTTTTGCCCTTCATAAAGGTAATAAATGCTTTACCCTTTTTAGAGACAGACTTAATGCGCATTGCTACTTCAGTACCGTGTACAGAGATCTTAACGTCTCTATGCTCTGTAGTGGCTACAGTGCCAATAGCTGATACCAGTTGATTTGCCACATCTTTAATCGCATCTTTACGATCAGAGGTCAAAGAGTTGAATAAGTTGATTGTGTTAATAGTGTTAGCCATGATTATGTCCTTTCTTAAGACAAATATTAAAATAAAGGTTTATAGTAAGGCTGTACTAATAAACCCGTGAAGGAAGCTGTTTCGTACTTTTGTACTAATCAGTATGGATACACATCCATATACAGGAGCAGTTTATTGTCACGCTCAGGACATTAAGACAAATTAGAACGGAAGGTCTGACTCTTCCTCCTTAGTCCAACTGAGTGGGATAGTGCTTATAATGTTACTCATCAGAGTATCATAAAACTCGCTGTGAGACTCAGGAGAAGCCTCCCTTTCCATTCGGATGGCCTCTCGCATTGAGAGGATATGTTCCTCTCTGGCCTTCAAGGACTCACCGAAATGGGCCCTAAATTCCTTATGAAATTTCTCCATGTCTTCCTTAGTTCCGGGTAAATCACAATTGCAGGTTAACCATCTCAGAGCCTCCTCTTGTTGGGTATAGGCAAAAATAAATAAGTTAGCAGTATTCAACATAATATGTTTCCTTTTTGAAGAAAGTTGATAAAAGACCAATCTCATCAGTAGTGGTAGGTCAATTCCACTAGACACCCCATATACTACAGGGGTGTTTCGAATAAGCCCTATATTTCTATAAGGCTATATCTTAATTTAGAAGGGGATTTCATCCTCTTCGATAGGTTTAATAAGCACTAGATAGGCAGTCTTACCTATCAATGCATCATTTATTATTGCATTCAGCTCATCTAATGATTTATTATTATTAATAAACCATTTAATTGCTTGAACCAATCGAATATTGTAAAGCATTGGCTTAAACCAGCGATCACAATAATAATCCAATTGGATGCAAATATGACTTGGATCATCAAAACATTCCATTTTGAGGTAGAATTTATCTTTCTCAGATTGGAACACTTCAAGCCACAGATTAGCAGCATTGAACATATCAATCACTTGCTCATTAGTGTTGAATTTAATCATTTTTAATTCTCCTTAATTATTTATTCAATTGATAACCAGTTACTACAGAACATTGCTCTTTAGACATCTTAGATGTAATAGTGCAATGATGGTAATCTGAACGTTTTAAGCTGTTATTAATACCATTAAAGGCAAACACAACAACAGCAATAACAATAATCCAACGGAATTTGATAGGTGATTTCATTTTAAGACTCCTTAAAAAGTAAATAAAAAACAAAATAAAACAAAAGATAAAAGGTTAATAAAAGCAATTATTTACAATTGCCATCGACAGCGCATTCAATTTGTGCATGACGATTACTTAAGATGTTTTCAGCTTTAGCAGCTTGCATCAATGAATTGACACCACAAAATAAAACAGAAAAGAAAACTACAAGAATAATGATGAATTTAGTCATTTTAATAACTCCTAATAAAAATAAAAAATAATGTAACGAATGTGGATGATGTAATAACATAGGATACAGTCCAGGGGGCAAATCCCGGACCATACCCCACTCCACAAGAAACCATAAAATACACACCAGGTGCTCAGTCGAAGTATATCTTGCTTTTAAAGATGCATTAGTGCTCAGACTAACAGTATCCATTTTTAAATAGGTATATTGCGCTACCCATAGCTCTCACACATAACTTCACCCCAGGGGGCAAAATAATACACTCTCACATCCAATCAAAAATAAATTCACCCAAAAATATATATATCAAAAATATTTCACCCATAAAGACATTATTTACATACTTTACGCACTTTCGGTCTACCCAAAATAAAATTTATGTAGTATTATATCTGAAACACTCTAAAAGTGTTTCTAGATCTAGAAAAATTTTAATTTAATCTTACAAGGAGCGTACTTTATGGCTATCGCCAATAAACGTTTCAGTATGTATGCTAGAGTACAAAACTTCCTTGGTAAATCCGAAATTGCTCCACAATGGACAGGTGGGGTCGGTGTTGGTGCAGCTGCTGGTGCAGCATACGGATTAGGAAATGGCATCCTATCCGACAACACTACAGCATTTGGAGGTGCGGTTGGTGGTGGCACCTTCGGTGCAATTGCCGGCGCGGGCATTGCTTACGCTGCTCACAAATCTACAGGATTCCGAAATCTTGCTAGTGATTTGGCTGCCAGTGCAACTGGCGCTAAAAAAGCTGTTTCGGATGCTATGTCTGGATTTGATGCTGGATCAGGGATGAATGGTGGACATAAACACATGGACAAAGCTTTTGCTAGTGCATTTGCTGGTGCTGAAGCTGGAGATGCTAAAGCATTTGAAGGTTTGTTCAGGAAAGACTTCCAGGCAAGAAATTCTGCTAACAGTTGGAGTCCAAGTCCTAAAGGGGACTTTGATAGATCAGCTGAATTTGAGAGTTTCTTAAAACGTAACGGAGTCGTTTGATTATGGGTCTGTTTAATAAAATTGCAGGTGCATTTGCAAAAAATGGAACTAGTCCTGCATCAGCTGCTGATGAAACTATGAGTATTCTTACACGGAAGGTCTTAAATACCCCTGCTTCGCAAACAGAACAACTATTTAAGAACTCTGGTTTTATCACACAAGCAGAACAGCGTTCAAGATTCCTTGGGTCTATCACTACAGGTGCTGCTACAGTTGGTGGTATGAATGCTGCTATTGCTATGGCTACTGGTGGAGACCTGACTGATAAAACTCTTGATGGATTGAAGGCAGGTGCTGCACTTGGTGCTGCATTTGGTGGATTCAGGGGTTTTAGAAGAGCTACTGCTGGAAGAGTTATTTCTGATATGGACTCGTTCAAACGTGCACATATTATGAGTCGTAGTTCTGGAAAAGATATGGTTTCCAAGCTACCTAGAATGACCTTCTCACAATCTTTAATACAGAATTCTGAGAAAGCACGTGCTGCTTCGCAATCAGCACTGGATAGCTTTTCTATGTATCGGAAGACTGCTCCTGAGAGCGTGGGAGGATACGGATGGAAAAGAGCAACTATGAACATGGGTAAATAATGATCATAGCATGTGACCTCAAACACACTCTTTTCTTGATAAAATCCCTTGCATGAATTTTTTAACACAATGCTAAGATAGGGGATTTAAATGTCTGAAGCAAAAGAAA
>ERZ772972.42-NODE-42-length-39190-cov-28.062553_pt1 | contig 39190 bp, 59 predicted proteins | sample MGYA00580673_ERZ772972 | MGnify/ENA primary metagenome ERZ772972 (study PRJEB29015, sample SAMEA2738051) | human oral metagenome | biome: human oral; feature: human-associated habitat; material: saliva | place: China | collected 2229 ... | reverse complement strand
GGCTGCATGCTGCTCATCCGGGGCGCAACCCTGGCCTCTGATAGTGCGGTCACAGTGCCCCTCCAGGAGGCCCGCGAGGGCTTCCCAGACCCAAGGCGACCGACCAAACACAACCCAGAGGGGTCCAAGGACTGGCAGTCTGAGCACCCGGATCTCACCCTCCAGTCACAGGGCGTGGCCGCAAAGATCGTGTCCGAGAACCTTGATCGCACCCACAAAGCCATGGGCGCGTACACCCGAATCGCAGCCGAGGACGCCTCGTGCACACCAGTGGATGAGGCGGACACACCGCCCCTGACACAGGAGCCCGAGCTGTTCTAGGGCAGACTTATCCACAGGTTATCCACAGCCTTTGAGCCCGATTCCGGGCTCTTTTTTTGCCCATTTTATGTGCATGTGCTCTTCGGGAAAAGTGCCTGTTTCAAAAAATAAATTGGTCGACCAAGACATGTAACTTACCCTACCCCCATCATCAAAAGTACCCGTTTCAAGTGCCTGAAACTAACCCGCCGGCACCGTGCAACTAACCCGCCCGACCCTCAAAAACAGGGGGTAGGGTAAGTTACATGGTTGTTGCAAGAAAAATTTTATTGCAGCAACCATGTAACTTGCCCCACCCCCTGAAGAACCGCATAAAGACTGGAAAAGTGCTCTTGGGCGCTCTACTTATTGTTAGTTGCACATCCTATGTAGGGTTGTGGATAACTATATAGTCTCTTACTAAGAGTCGCGAAAAGTAGAGCGCCCAAGTTTGCCAACCATCCTGCACTTGAAAGCGATACTTTTCCCGAAGGCTTGTTTTGACACCGGGGGTGGGGTAAGATACGCGACATGAAACATGCACCGGAAATGAAGGTGACACCCCGTCACCGGCCGGCGCAAGGAGAGGGCGCAATGCCACGTAGTAGAGACACGATCAGATCGGCCACCCTGTGCGTGCCGAACGATGTACTGGGATCCATTGGCCATGTTGCCGGCGATCGCAAGTGGAAGCCAATCCAGGACCACCCGTGGTCAGCCACCCGTGTGCTGGTCACGATGATCCCGGAGAACCGTGTGGGCGGATGCCTGCTTGGCGCGACAAGGGGCGAGGCAGTGCATGACGCCGCAGGCAACGACAACGCCATCGTGACCGCGGCCAGGCGGGCCGTGGGGCGGTGGCTGAATGCCGCGCCAGCGACGCGAGGGCACGAGACGCAGCGGGCCGTTGAAGCGCGCAACCTGCTGCGTGCTCAGCGGCTTGAATCGTTTGAAGCTGTTGGCAGGCTGGCACTGGCCGGGCATGGTGAATGGGTTCGGCCGATTGGCGAGCGGACGGGGCGCAAGCCCCGGGCGAGCACCGTGCAAGCTGTCGCCAAGAAGGTGCATGGAGGGCGTCGTGACCGGCAATACTTCGCCCTTCGGTGCGGCGACCTGCCCGTTGTGCTCGTCGGCAGAAACAGCAGGTACGGACGGATCATCGAAAGCTCAGACCCCTGGGCGTCGCCGCCAGCACAGTGGGATATCAGCGCCTCGTTCGTGCATGCCAGTGAGCCACTGGGCGAGACCCTGGAGGCCCGCCTACGGGCACTGGAGAAGATCGCAGGCATTCGCGCCCCGTTCGTGACAGCCCTGCGAGCCGTTGTGAATGGCGTGACCGCTTCGCTGTGGCAAAAGGCCGTCATCGATGCCGAGACCAGCGATTACGGTTTCAGGTCCAATGGCCAGCCGCGACGCCCCAAGATCAACGGCAGAAAGCTTGGCGAAGCCCTTCTACCCCCCGTGCCGTTAATCGCTCGCCGGAAGGTCGGAGGCTGGTACGTGTCCGACAGACGGTAGCTTGACACAACCCCCTGTGTGAGGCAGAATCTCAATCATGGCCCCTACGGGGGCCTACAAGCCAATTGGAGCTCTTCTGAGTGTCGGTAAGGTGGTGATACCACACAAGACCCAAAAGCGCTCCTAGCGGCCTTCTCGCAAGTCCTAGAGGCATACACATGCATCCGGTCACAATCCTCACTCTCTTCCTGGTCCTCGTAGCACTTATCTTCGTTCTCATGGAGATCAGCGCGAGGAACGCAGTCCGCAAGTTCGAGAAATCCATCAAACATTCACAAGGGGAATGATTCAATGATTCTCACCGGTATCGCAGGCCCGGCGCAATCGGGCAAGTCCACACTCTCCGGCGAGTTCCGCCGACTCGTCGAGTTCCGTGGCCAGAAGTTCCGCGAACACCCCTTTGCCGGGCCGCTAAAACGGATGCTCGCCTCCATTGGGGTAGATGTATCCGACCTATCCAAGAACATCCCTGTGCCATTCCTGGACGGGGAGGTGACGCCACGCGTCATGATGCAGACCCTTGGCACGGAGTGGGGGAGAAGCCTCCTGCCCGACCTGTGGCTGCGCATATGGAGGCATGAGCTGGACAGGACGGCCAACGTCGTGATAGTGCCTGACGTCCGCTTTGATAACGAGGCAGAACTGATTCGCTCGCTAGGCGGAACAATCATCCACATTCGGCGAAAACCGACCGCTGATATGCTCACCGTGCCCGCTCATACATCTGAGGCTGGCATTACCCGCATGAAGGGCGATATCATCTTCCGCAACGATCGGGGCATCGAGAAGATGGCCCAGCTCGCAGCCTCAATCCTGGACAATAGCAAATGAAACAGAAGAAACCCCATGATGGCCCAAAGGTCATCGCCCTTGACATCGAAACAGCCCCCTGCGTCGCCTATGTCTGGCGAACTGGCAAGCAGGTGGTCTCCATCGATCACATCCAGCAGGAGTCTACCCTGATCTCGTTCTCCTGGGCTGAGTGGGAGTTCGGCAAGGTCAAGAAGGCCAAGTACCTGTCCACCTTCGAGCAGGCCAACCAGAGGGACGACAAACAGCTGGTCACAGCCCTGTGGGAGATCCTGAAGGACGCCACCCACGTGGTTGCTCATAATGGCGCCCGGTTCGACTGGCCGATGATCAACGGGGCCTTCTACCGCTGCGGTCTCACGCCTCTGCCCAAGCCCAAGATCCTGGACACGATGCTGATGGCCCGCCAGATTGGGGGCCAGACCTCGTACAAGCTGTCACACCTGACCCGTGACCAGAAGAGGTCCAAGCGGACACACGCCAAGTTCCCCGGCCTGGCCCTGTGGATCGAGTGGCTGAACCGCAACCCGGCTGCCGAGCGTGAGATGCGGCTCTACAACAACATGGATGTGGAATCCATGTGCGAGCTGCTGAACCGTGTCCTGCCCTGGGCCCGTGGCCCGCAGTTCGCTGGTCTGGTGCCTCAGTCACAAGGTCGCGAGGAGGAGGCTCACCACTGCCCGCGCTGTGGTAGCGCCAACGTCGTGCCCCGGGGATTCACGACCACCGTGGCTGGCCGCTACCAGCGGTATCGCTGCTCGGACTGCGGCGGCTGGTCACAGTCCCGATTCCTGGTCCGTGAGAAGCGGAAGCACCTGCTGAAGACCATCTAGACCCGACAGGCGGTACTTGCACATCTCGATGGGGTGGCTCATAATGCATCCCATCGACAACGCACACACAGGAGTGCAAATCATGGATCGTCAAATCGCCCGCGGCTACGCAACCCAAGCTCTCTGCGCTATCATCGGCAGCGATGGTATCCTGTACACCCAGGACTTCCGTGGCCGCAAGCAAGCTGTTGCACGGTTCACCAAAGGACTTGACAAGGTGAATCCCCTCGGCTACGATGCACACACACAGGCGATGGCTATCCTCAAGGCTCATCGGTACCTGGGCATCACGATGCCCGTGTTCTTTGAGGCCGAGCTGGCCTCTGTTTGACTCACAACCCACAACCGGAGTAACTCAACCATGTTTACCAAACTCGTTTCCGACGCATCCTCGACCAACGTCACCCCTTTCTCTGGAGTCATTGACTCAGCTGAGCACGTCGTCATTCCAGCCAACGAAGTCCGCTCGATTGGGACTGGCCTGTCCAGTGACCGTCACCTGGTCCTGTCCCTCGACAAGTGTGGCGATAGTCCGCTCGACATGTGCGAGCTGCTGACCACGGCTGTGCCTGCTGGCAGAGAGATTAGAGTCGCCGTCCTGAACCGCGGCACGGATCCGGTCACGATTCCGGTCGGCTATGCCTTCCTCGAGTTCTTCGAAATCTGATTCAAACCACAGGGGCCCTCGGGCCCCTTTCCGAGGATTCACGCAATCATGATGACCACCACAACCTACGGCTTCCGAGCCGAAGAGGAGCGGATGCAGGCTTCGGACGAATACTCCGACGCCCGTGCCCGCCGCGAGATCCTGGCCTGGAACGCGCTCCAGGCTATCAAGCAGTCAACCCTCCGTGAGACGGCCTACGACGCCCTGGAGCCCGAAATCAACGACGGAGACATCGCTCCGGGCTGGTTTCAGGTCGGGCACTACATCGTCGGTGTGGCCGATCGCGATGGACTCACGGTCTCCGTGCACGAGCTCACTGCTTGCGAGCAAGGACTTGTTGGCTTAGAAGGTCTGACGCAAGCTCCTGGCGACCTTGGGGCCCAGGGAGGGTTCTCCTGGTCCGAGAAGATCGGCAACGCCCAGTGCCGTGCAAAGTTTGTGGGCGACAAGCTCTCCGTTTCCATCACACGCCTGTGACCGTTATGGACAAGACTCGACTCATCCTCATCTACGCGGCTATCGCCGCCTTCGCCATCCTCCACTCCTGCGCTGTGCATGCCTCGGAGCCTGCCCATCAGGGCGCTGTAGCTGCCAACTGGTGCAACTACCTCGGGCCCGACTGCAGGCCGTACGGCCTCTCCCCCAGGGGCTACATCGTGTTCCGGTACCTGACCTCACCCGGGGATATGCCGAGCGAGCACAGGAGCATTGCCTCCCACGAGCTGGCCATCGTTGAGACTGCTGTGGCCGCAAAGGATCCGGAAGCCTGCTCACGGGCTCGTGACATCGCCAGGGCCATGAGGTCCTCCCCTTCGCCTGACACAAAGCGTCGCGGGCGCGAGTTGTTTGATGCCATCGGTCAGAAGTGCGAATAGGGGTAATCGAAGCAAAAAGGGGGTAATATTACCCCCTTTTTTCATTTATGCTGCACATATGCCCAGCACGCGTCCGCCCAGGCCTTCAGCTCGTCAGCCCGATCTGCTTCGGCTCGAAGAAACGCTCCAGCCTCATCCGAAAGTCTCCAGCCGGTGGAGCCTCCTGGAGCACTGACGGCGTGACCGGTGCCACTGGTGTTGTGGTCGTGCAGGCCCCCAGTGTGACGGCTAGCATCAGCACGCAGGCGGCGGATCTCAGCCTGATACTTGCGGTCGATCTGCTGTGCGCGCTTGATACCCGCCCGCTCTGCCTTGGCGATCTGTTCCAGTGCCCGGATGTGCTGGGCATCACTCTTCGCCTCGTGCCACTGGTGCAGCGCCAGCATCCCCAGCGCCGCCGCCATGGCGTGTGTCAGCATCCACACGGGCAGGCGTCTGGCGAATGACGCGAGCCACGATGATAGCAAGACCAACCCATTTGGCGTAATCATCTCCAAGGTACTCCTTGATTTCGGGAAGGTAGTCACCCGCCACTTCCAGGGTCACCAGCACTGCAGCAACCTGCACACTGAACAGGCGCCACGCTTGCTTCCAGTCGTCAATCAGCGTCATCTCTCTACCTCAAAGTGCGGTCCATCGAAGAATTTGGCAGTCAGGAACGGGTAATCGTGGCACTTCGGCCCACTGATCCAGCGCCAGGATCCACCCCAGCGTACTGGCAGCCCGAACTCCAGCGCCACCTGTGCGAAGGTGCGGGCCAGCTCGGTGTATGCCTTCGGACTCCAGTCCGGCTTGCCACCCGGCATCACCACAAGGTCCACTGCGTGGCCGGTGAGGTGCTTGCTGTCAAGAGTCTTCGACTTGCCGGCTGCCACGAGTTCCTTCTGGCGGGCCGCGGTACGCAAGCCTTCTGTCACGTGGCACTCCACCGGGTGCCTTGCGATTACCTGCAAGGCGACCGCGGCCAGCACGGTGTCGACGCCCTGCAGGCGCTGCAGGTCTCGTTCACTCTGCTTAGCCACGGCGGCCTCCCTCGATCCGGTCCTCCAGGCGGGACAACTGCCCTGTCTGCTGGCGCATCATCGCCAGCATCTGCCCCATCTGAGCCGACAGGCGCTCGATCTCACTGCGACTCACAGCTTCCTTTTGGGCTTCTACGCGAGCCTGCATGACTCTGCGTTCGAGGTCGGCTAACTGATCAGACTGCTTGGTGATGCGTGCCTGGATGGCCGCCACCCACGCAAGGGCAATGGGGGTGATGATGGTAGCCAGGCGCTGGAGGTCATTGAGGTCCATTGCTGCACTGTCGCAAAAATGAAACGGGCCAGAGATCCTGGCCCGATTGATTCTAGCACACGTGGTTACGCCTGCTGCCCGATGGCCATCCAGCGTCCCGGCGGCGGGCTGTGGAACATGGTGAAGCCGACCACTTTGCCGCCCTCGACCAGGAACTCGTAGCGGGGGTAGTTGACGTCGCCCTGCAGCGAGAAGAAGATCATCGGGTCACGGGTCAGTGCCACCCTGAACCTGTGCGTGCGGTTGGTGATGTCGCCCCCAGGGGGGTTCATTGGGCCGGCCTGCATGATCGGGTTAGATTCGTACACGCCGCCGACCACACCGATGCGGCGCTCCAACCCTGGGTCCACGAACGACCGGCGCCAGTTCTCAATGGCTGTGAGCCTGCCACTGTGATCGGACCGCAGGTTGTTGATGGACGCCGTGTTGGTGTTGGCCGAGGCTTGTGCGACACGGCCCAGGTTAGCCGCGTCGTTGATTGCCGACTGCGTCATCCGGGTGATCTCAGCACGGGTCGCGTCACGGGTCATCAGGTGGTTGACCGTATTGGACGCCGAGGACGCATTGCCGCTGGTTACGTCGGCCAGGGTAGCCATCGCCGCCACCTCATGGCCCGTCGTTCGCACAAGGCGATTGCCAACGGCCGAGATCCAAACCTGCGACGGCTGAGCTCCGGTCCATGAGGACAGGTCGTGAGCCAGCTTACCGCTGGAGGTGGTATTTGTCCGTCGCAGCAGCTCGCGCAGCTGGTTCTCTTCGGTTGCCGTCAGTGCCATGATCAGGGTGCCTCGGTCAAGGGTTGAATGAGCACGTGTTTGGACGCGCTGCCACAGGTCGTGTTGACGTTGATGTTGATCACGTCTGCTGCCACAACCACGCCATTGATCGGCTGGGCGGTGGCGCCAACACGGTAATCTGGCATTGGCACGAGCTTGCGATTGGACAGCGAGCCATCGTCAGCAAAGCCGCGGATCTCGAAGGCCTTGATGATCTGCTGGCCGTCCACACGGTATTTGAACAGATTCGGGATCGAGATCTGACCGCTATCAGGTTTACCCATGTAGAACGGGGCCGACACGGTGAGCTGGGAGAACAGCCAGTTGAACCACTCGGCTGCCACGGGGGAGCCGATCCGTCCGGGGCGTGCGCCCAGGAAGCCGGCCGCCATGAGCGACCGAGGGGGCGTTCTGTGGTTGTTGTACTGACTGTTCGCCGGATTCGACGACTCGTCATTGGGTGCGAAGTGCTTCATTTAGGCCCTTCTGGTTTCGGATTCTGTCAGCCACTGGATCGAAGTGAACCCACGCGACGAGGGCTCCTGGAACGTCATCGCGTCGGTCAGCAGGATTGTACCATCGTAATCCAAGATGGCGGACTCACCTTCGTCGGTCAGCAACCCTGGAAGCGAAGGCACGAGCGAGGCGAATGCACTGACCCCATCCCCGACCGAGCGTCGACCATCAGAGCCGGATTCGCCGATGATGGATTCTCCGCGACCGGCAAACAGGTTGTTCGAGTATAGGGTCCATGGATTGCTCGCGGGGTCGTATCCATTGATGTTTTTGGTGACGCCCGTCATGAACCCGTCATTGGCGACTGTCACCTGTCCGCCCAGGATTCCGATGTGGTCGGTGTAGATCCTGGACCAGCCGTGATTGACGTAGTTCCCGCCAGCATTCATCCCCCGGTACCGGAGGATGAACCCAGGGTACTCGAGGTGGTCTGGTGCCAGTTTCGATGCGCTGTTGTAGGTGCCTCGTGCCGCGTCTTGATTGCTGATCACAATGCGGGGCACGTCGGGCCGAGGGAATATCTCGGCCAGGGCGTATGCCACCGCCGAGAGGCGGGGCTTCTGGAGGCTCTGTTGCAGCCAGGTCAGCTGGTCCATGTGATCGTCCCCACTTCGGTAGTTCTGGCGTCGGTCGGGATAGACGCAGCCCCATTCAACAGGACCGTGCAGTCCAGCAGCCACGGCAGTTCGTTGACCAGGATCGCGGCGATCTTCTGGCCGTAGACCATGCCGGGCTTAACCACTTCGCGGCGGATGATAGCGTCGGCGGCCAGGTTACTGCGGGTCTGTCCTGGCACGACGGTCACGCCTTGGATCGTCACGTTGACCACGCGAGTGGCGGACACGATCCATTGCTCGCCCGTTGTCGGGTCACGATAGCCACCAGCCTCTGGGGCCCAGGTCGGGATTCCGGCGGGGCGTGCACGCTTGATGACTGCGGAGGCCTTGGCCGGATCCACGGGGGCATGGAAGGCAATCGCAATCGTGCCCGGTGGCTGACCTTGCGGCGACAGGGATGGGGCCAGCCACTCACTCACCGTGGCTGACATACCTTCGGCGGCCAAGGCCGCCTCGATGGCTGCGATCGTGCCGCCGATCAACTGGGTCTGCGGACGAATGCGGGCGCGAAGGGAGCTGTCAGACTCGTCGTCAGTGTTGCCACTGGAGCGCATCGGTGGGTTCGGAGCGACCACCTGCCACCCGTCGCCCGTCGTGTCGGATGGTGGTGTATCGAACTCCACGTACGATAGGTCGGTAGCGCCGATCGCTTCCAGGGGCTTCGGGTTACCGAACTCCGTGTCACGGTGGGTCAGGATATCTCCGAGCGCCACCAGGTTCTTCGACGAAATCAGCGCCCCCTCGCTGGCTGCCACCCCGGGGTAACGAATCGATGACCTAAGATACCCGAACCGGCCGGCCGAGCGCTTGGTGATGCGCCCCTGGGTGCCGTCCGAGAACCGGATCACGTCCGGCGGCGTGCCGATTACGAAGGCGGCATACAAAGGCCGGGTTCCGCGCCGGCGTTGCACATTGACAATGGCAGCGATGTCATCGAGCGCCGCGCCCGTTGCCGTGGCCAACTTACTCTGCAGGTACGCATACTCGGCGTACTCATAGGACAACGCGGCCTCTTCGGCCACAATGTCCAACAGCTGGCCGAGAGCCGAATCCCTCCCAGTATCCGAGTCTGGGATCGCGGCAGTGATGCGTTCCGAGAGCCGCTGCCGGATATCGGCAACGTTCGGAGCTCCTTGCGTCACGTCAAACATCGATTGTCTGTCCTGTTCCGTTGATTTGCACATCCACGGAGACTACCCGTGTGGTCGGGTCAATTCTAACACCCGTGATACCAAAGGTTGACACGCCCCGTACACGGCTGATGGCCGCAATAACCGCGGACACAACATCCTGTTCACGGGCGTGGGCGGCCAACCTGTGCCAGTCTGCGCCGCGATTCGGCTGGAGCGGGCTTTCCCCCTTCCATGCCTGGAGCGCGATCTTGCACGACTGGGCAATGGATTCGTCATCCTCGGCCAGATTGCCGTCCACGAGGTCGCCGTCCGCGTTGAGCTGAAAGTCTCTCATATCACCGCCCCAGTATTTCCGTCCTGAGCCGTGCCGTTGCTGTGCTTGTGACCGGCGCCGATATTCTTGCCGCCGTTGGTCATCGATCCGGTAACCGACAGGTTGCCAGTTACGGTTACATTACCACTGAACTCAATCCTGGGTGCTGACACGATGACCCCGGCGCCACCGGTAACATTGACCCGGCCCGTTTGGCTAAATACACTGATCCCGCCACCCGACACTCTCACAGAGTCGCTCCCGTGGACCAGCATAACCGACTGCGGCGCCGACACACTGCATGGCAGGCAATAGGGTGAGGTCTTGTCCTCGCCAGCGAACAGCAACAGACACTCATCGCCGGCCATGGCTTGCATGGCCAAGGATGCTGTGCCTCCGGACCCGGTCAGGGTCAGGACCCTGCAGTCATGCACGTCTGGCCACGGGGCCTGGTCGTCGCCGCGCCCGTTTGGCGTCACGACGGCCAGCGCGCCCTGCACGGACCGGATCTTTCCGGTCACGATTTGGACATCACTCACGCTCGACCTCAATGGTTGTCAGAGATTCGTGCCATGTTATCACGTGGGCGACCTTGGTGACTCGGCCGGCAACCCCGATCTCGCCCACGAGGCCGGAGACCTTGGCGCCCACATCGCACGGTGTCAGCGGTAGAACGACGGTAGTCCTGACCGTGACGCTACCGTCATCCAGTCGCTCGCGTCGAACTTGGGACACTCCGTAGGTCGTTTGGTCACTGATCGTTATGGAGGCCGCCTCACCGCCGCACACGACGCCGGAGGCTGTGACAGCCCACTTGCGGCCAAACGCCTGCCGCATTGCGTCGCGCCACAGGCATGAGAATGTCCGTGGGCAGGTTGGCAACACGACCGCATCGGCCCCGATCACGGGCAATCCGGACGCGGCCGCCACGGCCTGGGCTACCTGCTGCAGAGGTGTACTTGACGGGAAAGACAGTGCCACGCGCTTGGTGTTCCATGTGGCCGCATCCTCCCCGCCGGAGATCGAGAGCTCGCCCGCTACGACGTCCCATCCCACAGTAACGACGTCGGCAGAGATCGGCAATACCGGATGCTCGATCCGCACCGTGTGATATGCGCCGCCTGTAGCCTGCTGGCCGATGGCCCGAGGTACGTCTTGGAGTTTGACCGTGACGTCACTGGCCTTGCCGTCCTCGGCCCGCACAACCTCGATCGAGTGGCACGCTCCTACGAGGCGGTAGCTTCCGGACTCCCCTACGAGGGTGATTACCACGTCTTGCATTCGAACACCCCCTCCCCGATGTGTTGGATCGACGCTGTAGCAGTCTTGGCAGACCCATTCCCCAGGGCCCGCTGCCCTTTGTGCTGCACGACCACAACCCATTGCCAGAGCACGCGGTTCCAGCGGGCGTAGAACGTAGCCCCGCCCCACGCCCAGGTGTGCTGCTGCCCTTCGACCCGCTGATAGCTCGTCAGAACGGTTTCCATTTCATCAACCCATCAATGCCGTTACTAGTCGCGTCAGTGAACTTGGCTAGGAGACTACGCCCATCCTGCGGATTCTCTGCAGCGGGCTTGGAGGCCACCTTGTCGCCCTTGGTCTTGCTGCTCAGCGCGTCCGATGGCTTGTCCGTGGTCTTGCCACCCTTCTTGGCCCTGGGCGGGGCCTTCTCGCCGGCCACGGACTCGGCTTCCACAGTGCGGATAGCCCTAATGGTGAGCTCTACGTCCATGGCCGACACGCCGGCCTGAGTGATGGTCACGCCAGTCAGAACCCCCCGTGGGATACTGGCTACTGGGCTCACGTAGGCCACCGGCTCTTGCGATTCCATCAGCCTGTCCAGTGTGGCGCGCACACGGGCAGTAGCGTCACGGGAGGTTAGGTCGTTGCTGACCCGCCCTTTGACGGTCAGGACGCGCTCCGTCGGACCGATGCCCGTCATCACGTCGAACCCACCCCATGCCCCTGCATAGGTGGACAGCTTGCGCTGGTCCTTGACCTCGAACGAAGTAACCGCCGTCAGTTGGATGTCGGCATTCAGGGAACCCCACGACTTCAGGGTTCCGGACCTTCCGTCAATCACGTAGTTCATCGTTTTGCAGCCTCAGAGGCAGCCCCGCGCACGGATCTCTCCGTGACTCGGCCAATCTCATTGATTGTAGCCTGGTCAGCCTTGCCCTGGATGTTGACCGTCGTGGTGGCTGTCACGTTCTGCCGGAAGCCGAGGGTTTCCTTGATGGATCCCCAGGCCGAGGACGCTGTGTCAGCCACGAACGAGCCTGCAGCCGAAGCCACGCCGGACACGCCTTTGCCTACCGCCGAGGCGGCGTCACCTGCCAGCCCCTTGAGGCCGCTTATGCTGGATACGCGCTTCCACAGGGCGTCCACGGTGGCCATCAAGTCGGACACCCACTGACGGACGGCATCGATCTGTGCGCGAACGGCCTTGGCCACGTCCTCGAACGGCCCGAACAGACGACCGGCTAGCGAGTCCCGTCCGTTGATCCAGGTGTACAGATCCTGCACAACCAGGAACACGGCTGTGGCTGCGGCGATAGCCGGGGCGAACGGAGCAACGAAGGCCCAGACGGCCCTGGCCGCAGCAGTGAACCCTGCAATCACAGCGGGCAGATGGGCGGCCGCCATCACACCTAGGGTGACCCCCAGCGTCGTCGCGATCGTGTCCATGCCACCGAAGAATTCGATACCCCGCTCGATTGCCCCGGACATCCAGTCAAGTCCATCAGCCAAGCGCTTGGTGAACCCGGTGACTGCATCAAAGCGGGCGATCACACGGTCAATGGTGTCCCGCAGGCCCTGCGTGGCCTGGCCAACGGTCCGTCCCATGCCCTCGGTCTGTGCGCGCAAGCCCGGACCGATCTTCCGCATACCGGCAAGCACAACCTCCGTGGTCAGCTTGCCTTGCTCGGCCATCTTCTTGAGAGCACCCACGGTGCCTTGCGGCCCGAGGATCGCCCGCGCCAACTCGCGCATCAGAACGCCGGCGCCCTCATTCATCGAGTTCAGCTCATCGCCTCTAAGGGCCCCAGAACCGAGCGCCTGACCGAACTGGCGCATCACGCCGGCAGCTGTGCCCGCATCCGCCCCAGAGGCCTTCAGGCCGGCGTTGAGGGTGTCGAGGATCTCGGTAACCTCCTGCTGATTGGCCAGCACGCCGTCGGTGGCGTTGGCCAGCATGATGTATCCGTCGATGTAGCTGTCCATGCCGGCGCCTAGGGAGCGGGCGCGGTCGGCCAACTGGTCGAAGTCACCCCCTTGTGACAGGGACTTCAGGCGATCCTTCATCGTGTTGATGCGGTCGCCCACCTCAGCCAGCTTGCGACCAAAGGCGACCAGACCCGCACCACCAACAAGGGCGAACGCCGCCTTCATGGCGGACGCAGCCTTCTCGGTGGTGCGCTTCGCCTGATCAACGGCCCCCTCGTACTTTCGAAGGGATGTCGTGTCCGTCTGGAACCCCAGCCGGGTCACGAGTTCACGAACGATCATCCGCCACCTCTCTTTGGATTGCTGCCCGCATGTCCAGCAGGCCATTAAGCTGCATCAGCCGCTCAAGCGAGACGGCCCCGGTTTCCACGGCCTCCAAGGAGACCATGCCCTCGAGGATGGGGCGCCATATCACAAACTGCTCCTCGATGTCCGCCCGGATCCTGCCGGGTAGCGCCCCATCCTCATGCCCTCTCACGAACGGGCGCCAAACCGGGTGAGCGCCTTCGTGAAAGCCGGGCCGACCTGTTCCTTGATGCTGACCACGGCCAGCTCGTACAGGTCGGCTATATCCTCGGCCGTGAACATGGCGTTCACGTCGGCCTCGGAGCGCAGGGGTTTGCCATCACACGTCATGGCAGCCTTCTGCCACATCGGGAGGGCGATGTCCTGCACGGGGTCACCGATCTCTGCCAGTTTCCCGACGAGAGCGGTTACATCCGATTCCATGGACACGGAACCGAGCGCAGGACCAATGGTCTTGACGAGCTGCAACACCAGCTTGTGGGCATCGAAGGCGTTGAGCCGCATGTAGCGGTAGGTCCGGCCGTTGATAGTGGATTCAATCTGCATTGTCTTGTCGCCAAAAAAAAGCCCGCCAGGCGGCGGGCCGGGATGCTGCCGATTATAGCAGCTCAGAACGAGGTCAGAACCTGCTCGGCCAGAAACTCCCACTCGCGAGAGCCCAGGGACTTACTGATGTTGAGACCAGGGCCTTTGGACAGGTAGCAGACAGGCGCCAGGGCGAGCCGCGTTCCGGACGACTTGTCAATCACGGTGATGGGGATCGAGGCCGTGGACAGGGCGGGCGTGCCGTAGCCGGTCAGGGCCTGCAGCGCCTTGTGCGTGTCAGACGTGGCCAGCACGGAGATTTTGATCGTGGCGGTTTGGTCGGCCGACAGAGTGGGGGCCACTTTGCCGTCAAGACCAACGGCGAACTGCATGCCCTCCGAGCGCCGCTCGATCACGATGGCGTCGTCTTCGGCTAGGTTACTGACGGTCACGTGACCGACGGTCACGACGATGTCAGCGGGGTTGAATGCTTGGGTGATTGCCATTGCTGAATCCTTTGGGTGAAGAGGGGCCGAAGCCCCTCTAGTCTATTACAGAGCGCCGTCGTACGTGTTTCAATCCACGCCCTCATTGAGGGTGACGGCGCATCCTATCACAAGGCCCCATCGTAAGTAAAGGAGCCCGTTACTTCGATCGCGTGGATCGCGCCAGTCAGGTAGGCCGAGAACGACACGTGAGCGACGCGAGAGGCCTTGACGTTGAACGGCACATCCTTGGCTTGCGGGACGGTCACGGTGTAGCCGCGCACAAGCTGTCCCTCGCCGTTGTCACGCCAGTCGACCACCCCGCCAGCCTTCACACCCTCTTCCAGCGACTTGATCATCGAGGACTCGATGACGGCCAGACCCTCGTCCGTGTACGGCAGCTTCGGACGATTGATCAGCGTGGCCACGAGGTTGGTCTGCATCACGTCCTGCAGCCAGTCACGGAAGCGGATCACGTCGACCCATTCGCCACCGGCAACCTTGCCGCCACGGGTCAGGTTCAAGCTCGCGCTCATCCGGCTGAACACGGTGCCGTTGTTATTCAGGACCTCCTGATCCTGCTGCGGGGTCAGCGAGGCGGGCTGTACACCGGCCAGCTGTTTCAGTGCCCACGTTTCGCTACCAGCGGCGTAGCCAAGGCATTTGGCAGCCCAAGCGCCAGCAGTCACGCCAGATCCTTCGGCACCAACAATCACGGCTGTGCGGTACAGGTTCTGGTCCTTGGCGGCTTTCGGGGTTAGTTGATCGGTCACGAACAGGCGGCGCTCCGCCTCGATTGCCTTGGCGAACTCGATCATGTCGAGCGACTCGCCGGCGATCACGGCTGCATACCAGTCGGAATCCTTCTGGATGGCCGTTGCCAGGTTTGCGGGCGTCCACTTGCCGGATGCGCCGATCGCCGACATGAACACTTTGACCGACCGAGGTCTCGGCGACTGCGAGAAGATTGCGGTCAGTACGCGGTGTGTCGGCGTATTGATCGACACCACGCCGTTGATGTCCGACAGGCGGTTATAGGTCGACACGGAATCTGCCGCGGGGGCTTTGCCGGCCACGTAGTCAGTATTACGCGAGAAGACCATAATCGTGCCAAAGTTGGCGCGACCAATTCCGGTCGTGTTGAGGTGGATGTCCACCGAGACGATGTCGTCAAGAGTCGCCATTAAGGCCTCCTTGATGTGAATGCGGGCCACTGCCGTTCATTGATGGTTGGCGTCGTGGATACAGCGTCAATGATACCATCCGTCTCGGGTGCCGTGACGGGCTCAATGAGGTGGTATGCCGCATCGCAGGTGGCTCGGTCCTCCCACTGGACGTCCTCCAGTGATGTCGGGATCCGCTGCACATCGCCGGTCCAGCGAAGGGCCTTTGCCTTGGTCCGGAGTAGGGACAGGTTGATCAAGGCCTTGGCGCCGTGCCACTGGATCCGGCAGTTGACCGCGTACTCGGCGTACTTGCGGGCATCCTGTGGGCAGTACTCCTCGCGGACGCCAGTCACACCGCTCTCCTCGACCAGCACGTAGGGTGGCTTCGGGCGAGGTGCGTTCTGGTGACTGAAGATCACCTCCGGCGCACCGGCAGCCTTCAACAGGTCGTACAGTTCGCGCTCAGTCACGGTTGTTGCCCCTCAACTGCCACCACGCGGCGGGCGATCAGCTTCCTGTGCTCGATCACGCCGCCAAAATGAGCCTCGTCGCTGATCACGATCCACTCTTGCTCGCGCCACGTGATAGTCACGCGCTCCTGACCGTATCCGTGCACGGGGATGGAGTCGTCATCGGTGTAGACCTTGACCATCTGACCGAAGCGCTCGCCCTCGGGCAGGTCATTGATGTCCTGCATGGCCACGGGCTGTACCGACGCCTCGATCTCGCGATCGATCGCAGCGCCAGCGACCCACCGCCCGCGCTCATAGCGACCCGGGTGAGTCCAATGGAACATCACGGGAACTCTGAACTGACTCATTTGCCATTCACCCTATGCGTGATGGATTGCATCATCTTACCGCTGTCAACCATCGTCTTTGCGTGCCCCTTGCGACGGACGGTCTCGACCTTCAGGGCGGGCGGGAAGTTGGCGCTATTCACGTGCGCCCGCACAATGTCGGCCACGTCAGCCCCGAGGTTGTCCACGGCCTTGGCCTTGCTGACCCGCTGATCCAGGATGGCCGTTGCCGTGGCCGCCATCGCGGCCTGCACAGCCATCCCGTTATCCTCGATGCCTTTGGTCAGCCACCGGCGGGCCGGCGTGTGGCCGTCACTGCTGCCGTACTCGTGCACAGCGGCATAGACGGCTACTGTTGGGTCGAGCACGCCGACGTCGACCGTGGGCATCCGTAGGATGGATGCCTTGATCTTGTCCCAGGTGGCCCGCTTATCGATTACAGCCACAGTCCTCACCCTCTGTGTACGGAGACACAAGGAACCCCGGGGTGTGATACTCGGTCGTCTGTCCCTCGGCTTCCAGCAAATCCTTCAGCATCCGACCCCAGAAGGACCAGCCCAGCGGGTCGCCCCCCTGCGTGTTGGCGTACGTGCGAGACAGGTCACCCTCACGCTCAGTCAGCACCTGAGCCGACTGTGATCGCGTCGCCTTCAGGTGAAGGGCGTACAGAGCGGCCGCAAACGCCACCTTCTCTGGCGGCAGCTTGGCCAGCTTGCCCCACATCATCGCCAACTTGACGAACAGGGTCATGCCGGCCGAGCTCTCGCCCAAGGAGGCGATCTGGTCAAGCACCTCCTGTTCAGTCATCACTCAGCCTCCGGCTCAGCAGCGGCCTTCTTGGCGCGCTTGGGCTTCTCTTCGGCCTCGGGTTCGGCCACGGGTTCTTCAGCCTGCACGGGGGTCAGCATCGAACCGTTGTAGCCGACCAGTTCGATCGTGTCTCCTGGGCGCACGACATAGGATCCGATGATCAGAGTGAAGTCGTAGTCGTTGCGGTAGGTCTTCAGCATTTTGCATCTCCAAAAAGAAAACCCCGCCGAAGCGGGGCTTTCGGGTTACCGTGTAGTTTACACGATGCCGGCAGCGGTCGCGATCGCCTTCGAGTTGCCGATCACCAGACCAGCGGTACGGCTTTCGAAGATGGTCTTGATGCCAAGGCCTTCACGCTGCTCGGGGTGGCGATAGCCGAACATCGGCAGCCAGATGCCGCCAACAGCGGCCGATTTGTACAGGGCCAGAATGTCGCGACCACCCAGGGTCTTCATGGCCACGGACTCGGTCACGGTCACGCCAGGCATCGTTTCGGCGAACAGCTGCAGGGCCGTTTTGCCATTGATGTTCTTCGTGGCAGCGATCTCGAGCGCTTCCGGCGACAGGTAGATGTTGTCAGCACGAACCAGGCCATTGGTCTGCACAGCGATCGAGCGGACCAGGGCACGCATGTCGCGGGCGATCTCGGCGGCGCCTTTGGCCTCCCACAGCTTGCTGTTACCGGTGCCGTCGTTCTTCACCTCGGTTTGGGCGAAGTTGAAGCCGCTGAAGCCGGTGATGCCGTAGCTGGCGTCGCCTTGCCAGAAGATCCGATCGATCTCAGCGGCCTGAGCGATCATCGCGGCTTGGTGCTTGCCTTGATCCAGCGGGCTGCCCGTGCGAGCAGCGACTTCCAGCTCCATCGTCGAGAAGCAGACGTAGTTGGCGATCTGGAACAGGTTGGCGTTACGGTTGATCTTGCCAATGTCGGCGGCGGGGATGTCCGTCGCTTTGTTGTGCACGATCTGGGCACGGCCGTAGGAGTCGTACTCGCTCGACTCGACGGACGTGTGGGCGCCCATGCCTTGGCCCAGCACGGGGAACAGGCGGACGGCCTCGGGTTGCACGGCGAGTTGCTGCAGCAGGCCGCCGTACACGGCTTGCAGTTTGCTGGTAACCAGTGCGCTGCCAGCGTCATCCAGGTTCAGCAGGGATTTGATCAGGTCAGACATTTCTACCTCAAAGGAGAGAAGGGTATGGGGCGCATTATAGCGCCCCTTGGGCCATCACTTGACGGTATTCACCTGCACATCGACCAGGCCGCCGGCAGCAACCGACGTCTTGGCAACCAGAACCAGGAACGCAGGCTCATTGCCACCGGTAGCCTTGGCCATCACAGCTTTCTGCGAACCGTGGTAGTTCAGGCGGGCGTTTGCGTCAACCTTGCCGGAGGCGCGGACCGTGATCGTGCCTTGCGTCAGCACGCCGACGGGCTGGCCTTTCAGGTACTTGCCTTGGCCGACACACACGTGCGAGGCAATAGCGAATCCGATCACGTTGCCGTTGGTGGCCTCGGACACGGTGCCGTTGGTATCCAGCATCACGGCAGCGCCGAAGGGGATTTCGGCGCCAGCGGGGAACGTTTCGATGGCGGTCGGGCTGTATCCGTGCTGGATCATGCCCGGCGAGGATTTGGGGATGTTGTACATCGCTTATACCTTCAGGAAGGAGAATGCAGTGGTTGCGGTTTGTGCGGCGGGCTTGACTTCAGCTTTTGCGGGCTCGGCACGCACGGTGCGGACAACGTCGAATGCAGCACGGATGTACTCATCCGACTTGCCATCCAGTTTAACACTGGGCTGGGCGTGTGCCAGCACGGCCTTCATCGTAGCGATGGCGCTCGACTCCGGCTTCACGCCGAACTGCTTGGCCACATCGGCGGCGGCGTACTCCTCGGCCACGTCGGCACGCACAGCGGCCTCGATCTCGGCTCGCAGGGCGGCCAGTTTTTCGCCGGTCAGTTCTACGGCCTTCGGCTCGGCTTGCAGACGATCAACCTCGGCTTGCAGCGCGTCGCAGCGTGCTTGAAGTTGGTCAACAGTCGGGGATTCGACCGGTTTTTTCAGTTCATCCATTCGCGGAAACTCCTTGGAAAAGCGGGCGTTACCGGCCCGGCCGCGGGTTACGATTGACAGGTGGTTGCAGCGGATGTTGCGCTGGACCGCGTCGTACTTGACGCCCTCAGGCGTAATGCCTGCAACCTGCTCGGTTTCGACAGTATAACCTACCGAGAGCTCAACTTTCAAGCCGCGCTCAATCAGATCCACCGCCCGCTTGTCGTGCACCACAACGTGTGCCCGCAGATTGCTGCCGTCACGCCACGGCTCGCCGAGGATCGTTCCGACCACAACGCCACGGACGTTCTCTGAGCGGACCATGAACGACGGGTGGTCAATGGTCAGCGGGCGCCCGACGAACGAGGCCAGCGACTTAGGAGAAAACACCTCTTCAGGCGGCCGGTACTCGGCCACGTCCTTGCCGTCGCGGCGGTACCACTGAATACCCGTTCGAGCAATGATTGGTGTATCGATGATGTAGCCCTCGGGCGTCTTGCCGATCTTCATTCAACCTCCACGGGATTCAGGTTCCGAGGGAAGATTGGCTCCGCGTGACAGCGGCACCGGATCTCCCAGCCGGGATTCGTCACTCCATTGTAACTGAAGACCTCCCCGTCACGGGCGCGGTGGGTCGGACGGACCCGACTGTCACGCTCGCTGATCCAACGGTAGGTGATCGACCCCATGGCCTGGTAGCGGGCACGGTTCAGGACCTCCGTGCCTTTGTTGAACTGGTCCTCGGCGATCAGCTCGGCGCGGTTGTGGGCCATGCCAAGCACGCGGATCAGCCCCTCCTTGATTGCCTCGGGCTGCCCGGCGTACTGGGTGAGGATCTGGGTAGCCCGCTCCGCGTGACGGTCGGTCAGTGAGCTGATCAGGCGGACCTGCTCGGCAATCCATCGGTCACGCTCCGCTGCGAGCCAGCGCTCGACCCGCACGCGTTGATTTCCATCCAACCCCTTGAAGTCCATGGAGGGCGGCAGCTCCACTCCCGTGCGGGACTTGACAAGCATGCGGAACTGGCGATCTTGGAAGCGGCTCAGGTAGATGTGGAACCACTCCAGTTTGCCGCGGACGGAGTCAACCTCTTCCAGGTCGATGAACGGCCACTCTGCCTTCACGGTCTTCTTCAGGGCCTTGGTGTAGTCGACGGCGCTGGGCCATTCGACGTACTTCTTCCCTTGCTCACGCCGAGACATCGAACCCCTCCGAGCTCAGCAGGTTGCGGGCCTGCTCGTTGTCCAGCACGCCGTGTGACAGCAGGCGATCTAGGGCAGAGGCGATCCGCTCAAGCCGCTGCGCACGTTCGTGCTGGCTCTCACGCGTCAGGTCCTCGAACTCAACTGACTGGCCGGACAGGAACTCCAGTACGGCTGCGGCCTGAGTCTCCTGATACTGGCGGATCTGAGCCCGCCAGTTCTGGGACTCGCCGCTGTTGGCGCCCAGGCCGCTGGACACGGCGTCGCCAAACAGGATCCGGGCTGGAATGCCGGAGGCCGCACACACGGTCTCGCGGGCGGCTTCAATGGTCGACTGGGCGGCCGACATCTGGGCTGTCTGAATGGTGTAGTCCTCGGCTCCGTCGATCACGACCGTGTTGCGGACACCGCGGGCGGCATCCACGAGGGCGATCCTCTGCTCGACCAGCTGACGGCCGTTGGGCGTCTGCAGGTAGCGCGACAGATCGGGGATCTTGTGCACGGGCTGCTGCGACCGCTCCAGGCCGGCCACGGCCATGTCTACGGCCTTCAGGTAACGCTTCACGGCAGCCTTGATGCCCTCGCGGTCCATCAACCCTTTTAGCACCAAGAATTCGCCCTGCGTGTACAGGGTGTTGTCCACGATGATTTCGACGGGGTCCCCCTTGTTCTCACCCACGGTAGCCGAGCGGACCACGGAACAGGTTGAGCGATTCAGGATACGGCCGGACTGCAGAATGATCGACTCGCCGTCGCGCTCAGCTCGAGCCAGGGCACGGGCGGCGGCACGGGACAGCTTGGGTGCCTGTTTGTGCTCGGTCCTCCAGCCGGACACGGCCGCCCACGGAAGGATTCCCCAGATGCGGTTTAGCCCCTCGCCACGGCCGCTCCAGTCGAGTGGCATCAGGCCGGTCTTGGTGAAGACGTCCTCGTAGGCTCCGTCTTGGGTGATGGTTGCAGTCGTGTCGGTCACAGGAGGTCCTCGAGTTTGAATGCGGCCGTCTCAGTCAGTCGGTTCAGGGCACGCGAGATGGCGTCAATTGTATCATCGTGCTTGCCGACCGGGGCCGCCGCGAACTCGTCTAGCACGGGGCGCGCCATCTCCGGAGAACATGCCACGTGGAAGCGGCCGTCCTGCACGATGCTTGACAGCGGCCTAGCGCGAGCCATCTTGTCACCAGTCTCCCGGGAGGTGTGCACGGCGTACCCCGTGAGTGCGATGCTGTACTGGTCAGCGGCCCGTTTGCCGGCGGCGCCCGGGTCAATCGGCAGTGATTGCTCGACCAGCGGCCCATCCATGGCAGCAGTCCGCTTGATGGTGGCATCGACCTTGGCGGATCCCCACTGGCCGCGCACAACGTCTAGAAGATAGACACGGCCAGTCTCGTCGTGGATGCCCACGAGCGCCCCAACCGTGTAGTCGCCCGCCCCTTCCGTGGCAGCCAGGTCCCACCCCCTGCACAGGCGAAGCTGCGGGAGGATCTCCCCCTCATTGACCACCACTATATTAGAGGGGTCCAGGTAGCCGCCGGACCGCGGGGCCGGCTGCTGCTGGAGCTGGGAGGCGGAACCGTAGGGCCCAAGGCGCCGCTCCAGAGCCTCAACCGCGGCAGCGTCGAACCGCTCCGGGAAGAACAGGACCCCATCTGGTCCACCGGTCCTGGGATCGGTGAACCGCTTGGTGTTATTGACGAACTTGCTGTCCCAGCGCATCGGAATGATCAGCTTCTCGTAGGCCGGGTCAGACAGGGCGATGGCAGCCGGGTCCGACTCGTGGATCCGCTGCATGATCATCACGATGGCGGACTTGCGATCATTCACGCGGCTCGGCACGGTCTCGTTGAAGATGCGGCCAGCCTCCTCGATGGCAGCCCTGGAGAAGGCGTCCTCCACGGTCATCGGGTCGTCGATGATCACGCGGTCCCCCCGCTCGCCGGTCATGTTCCGGAAGGCCATGCACACGCGCTGCCCATAGGCCGTGGTCTCGAAGTTGATCTTGCTGTTCTGATCCTTCGTCAGCCTAACGTGAGGAAATAGGCTCCGGTACTCCGGGCTCTGCACCAGCCGCCGCATCTTGCGGGCGTCACGTGCGCTCAGCGCCGTGTTGTGGGCCACCCCAATGAACTTCAGGTTCGGTCTCCCGCAGGCCCACTCCCAGGCTGGCCACATGACAGACACGAGCAGCGACTTCATGCTGCCCGGAGGGACGTTGATGACCAGCCGGGTGATCTCGCCGCGCGACACAGCCTCCAGGTGCTCGCACATGGCGTCAAGCGCCCAGCCCCAGGCGATCGGTCGGTCATTCTCCAAGACCGACCAGAAGACGCCCACGAAGTTCCGCAGGGACCGCGTGGCGTACTCCCGCAGCAACTGAGTGGCGAGCACATCGGCTTTCACAGGACCGGCGCCCGGCCGATGGCGGCAAGGGCCTCCTTGATATTGACAGACTCCGTATTGGACAGGTCCATAACCTCGCTCTTCGTAGTAGCCCCGCCGGTCACATCCAGCAGCCTCCCAAGAGCTTGCAGACGAACGGATTCCGACTCAGCCCCCAGCGCCAGCTGATACAGACCCTGCATGGCCCGCGCACGGATGGCGGCCATGTTGGCCTCGGTAACCTCCAGCTGACGGAGCGACAGCTCGTTCTGGACGTCATCACGCTCCAGCAGGATCTCGGCAACCTGCGCCTCGCGCCCCTTCCACAGGCCGAGCCGGCGAAGCGCCTTCCGACCGTTGTAGTCGGTCAGGTATGAAGCCACGAAGTCCTCCAGCGTGACTGACTGGAAGACGTCCTCCCACGGGGCTTCCCGCAGGGCAGTCTCGTTGATCGGTGGGAGGTGAGGTTTCATTGACCTGTGCACGATGGGGGGGTACAGGCTGAAATTCTACCATCCGGACACACGGGTGGCCTCCGCCCGGCGCCAGACGGAACAACTGTTCGTCTCTACAGTACTTCTACAAATGAGAACTCTTCTTGAGTTGTAACAAAGTGTACCGTTACAATTTGCTACAACTAAAGTTGTAACAGGATTTGCGTCTAAGTGCTTGATTCAGAACGATTTTAAAAGTGTGTCGTTACATTTAACGTAGATCCCAATGTTTTGAGAAGCATGTTTTTAATATAGTCTCTTTAGAGGATGGTTTGTTAAATGAATGTTAAATGCAAATGAGATCGTTCTACAGAATACTCGGGGTCGCGCCATCGTAGGCCCCCTGTGCGAGGATTGCCCCCGCTCGCGCGCGTGTACGTGTAGGCGCCCGCGTGTAGGCGCGTGCATGCCATTCATCGGATCCTGGCCCACCTGTGCTCGCAGGGGTTGACAACTGTGTGCGAGGCGCGTATAGTTCATCCCATCGACAGCGACGACAGTCACAGTCCGATGGCGGGGCCGGGTCCCAGATGGGAGCAACCGCGGGCCCGGAGCCGATGGCGGACAGAAGGCAGAGTCAAAGTCCAAGGAATCTGATGCTTGACAGCGTGCGGAAACTCTGTCACAATGCCAAGCATCAAACAGTGGTACCCGGTAACGCGACGATTGGGATAGGTTCTGAAGGTGAAATCCCGGGTGCCTTTGACGAAATTTTGAACGGCCGGTCGGGTACAAGGCGATGCGAGTTTCAGGCTAGAGCGCGAGGCCTCCTAACTCCGGCAAACGAGCACAGAACGTGGCGGTAGGAACAATTCCTGGGTGGTAAGGCTCAGGCTCTAAATCCGCCGATGCAGTACCAAGCCGCAGGCACCGAGCCTGGCGATAACCCGAAAGGGGGAGCAGGGTGGCAAGGCGAGCTGGCGGACCGCGCGTAACGGCGGGCCTGGCGTGAAGTCAGGGATTCCGACGATCACAGGTAGTAACCGTGGACCCCTCACGGGGCAGTGCCAGTCATCAACGAGGGCTCGCGTGTGATGGCAAATCTCCGGACAGTAGTCGTTGGCGCGACTATTGGGCGAGTGCAGGGGGCTGCAGACCACTGTGCAAGTCCTAACGGGGCGGAAGATCCTCCTCGGGTGTCTTCAGCAAGCTTAGCCCGCGGCCGCGCCAACGGTCGAGGTGATGCTCAAACCGCTGATACCCCGAGGTTCCGCCTTTTGTCGTCAGTCATTGACGCGGATTGAAACGTGCGTTATGATTCGCGCATCGTCAATCACTTCTGCATGAGGAAGACATGAAGCTGTCACAACTGGTCAAACACTGGGGTGTTGCTCGCAACCCAGCAAACGGCGACAAACGTCCATGGGGTATCTCGCCGTCCTCCGGCGGGTGGATGCCGCTCTCGACCACCGACCTTCGCGGCTGGATGTCCGCTGCCGAGGCCTGGAAGCGAGCAAAGTCGCTTGGACCGTCCGCACGTATCGGCGCCCTGCTGACCCCGGGCTGCGGCGTGACCGTGGTCGACATGGATGAAGACTACGCCGGCGACCAAATGGCCATGGTTGAGTGGCTGGATTCCTACGCCGAGACCTCATCCTCGGGCCGCGGCACGCACATCTTCGTGCAGGCCAATCTGGCCGGCGGAGTCCGTGACTCGAAGCAGGACATCGAAGTCTACGGCCAGGAGCGGTTCATCATCGTGACTGGCAACGTGATCAACGGCTGGGACTCCGTGGAGGAGCGTCAGTCCAAGATCGATCGCCTGGTAGCCCGCCTGGGCGGCCTGAAGTCCGTCTCCAAGCCCGTCTTGACCACGATCACAGGTGGTGCCACGGACGAGGCTTGCCGCGCCGCCCTGAAGCGCGTATGGGGCCAGGAGAAGGTCCGCAACCTGTGGAAGGGCGACTGGCAAGCCATGGGCTACCCATCACAGTCCGAGGCCGACATGGCCCTGGTCGAGGCCCTGTGTTTCGCCACGGACGACGACGCTGTGGTTGCCGCGACGTTCCGCAAGTCTGGTCTCGGTCAGCGCCAGAAGGCCCAGACCAACTACGTCGAACGGACGATTGGCTCCATCCGCCGCAGCCGTGACACGGGCGAGTTCGGCGAAATGGCGCAGGTTATCGCGGGTATGGCATACTCCGATACCCCGGCCGCCGAGGCCGCAGACAAGGCCATGGAGGTCGCCGAGAAAGTTATGCAGCAGAAGGACTCACGCGACGAACTGATCGATAGCTTGATGAAGCAGATCGAGGTTCTCACGGCCCAGGTCGCCAAACTTACCGAGCAGCTGGCCAATGCCAACAAGCCGCAACCGCAGCCCGAGCCGCCGGCCACGAATCACTACACGACCGATGAGAACGGTGTGATCGAAGAGTTCGGCCCCGAGGAAGAGGCCGCGATGGTCGCCGCCGAGGCAGAGGCCGACGCCACGGAAGCTGGCGACGAGACTGCCTACAATTGGGACAAGATGTTCGCACGGGCCTACGAGATGGCTCACTCTGGCGAACTTGACGCCCTGGAAGAAGCGCTCCCGGAAGAGGTCCCGGAAGTCGAAGAGACTACAGCCGTGGTTGACTCCGATGGAATCATAGACGCAGGCCTGCCCCCTGGGCTGACCGGTCAGCTGGTATCCGATCTGGCCAACAGTGTCCGAGGTACAGTGCCTGTCGACTTTGCCAGCGCCTCACTGCTGACCGCTGTGTCCGGGCTGGCGGCCCGCAACTTCTCGTCGCCGTCCGGCAACTCGTTCGGGATCACTAACCAAACCGTGCTGTGCGCCCCTCCGGGGTCGGGCAAGAATATTGCCAGCGTGATCGTGGGACTGTTCTCGGACGCCAACCCGGCATGCGCCGTGGCGGCCTCCGTGGTTGGTGGCCGGGCGTCCGTGGCCAAGCTGCGGTCCACGATCCCCGCAGGCGTGATTCACTGGTCCGAGATTGGCACCGACCTCGCCAGGCTGTCATCGGATCAGTCAGGCTCGATTGGTTTGCGTCAAGTCATCCAAATGTTCGACCGGTCGCCGTCGTCGCCAGCAGAGATGTCTTTGACACAGGCGGGCGGTCAGATTCCGCGCCACTACTACCTGTCGATGATCGCCGACACGCAGCCCGCCTACATGGAACATCTGCTGTCCTCGGATGCCAGCGGATCCGGCCTGCTGTCGCGACTGACTGTGGTCAACTGGTACGAAGGTATGCAGACCATCCGTGGCACGGGCTCGCCTCTGACAGAAACCACTCTGTCGACCATCCGCCGCCTGGCCACGCTGCAGGACCGTGTAGCCGGAAGCGATGCACCCGCCTATCACCGCGTTCGTATGACCGCTGAGGCCTCCCGTGTGATGCGAGACCACTCGACCAAGCGTGCACGCCAGGCCGCCTCGTGGAGGTGCGCCGGCAAGCTCACACTAGCCGACGCCGCCGCCCGTGTGCACGCCCGTGTCGAGCGCCTGGCAACGGCTGTTGCGATCATCAATAACACGATGGACCCGACCATCACGGAAGACATCGCCGCCTGGGCCATCCGGTTCGTGGCCAAGCACCTGCGGATCATGATGGACGACATCGCCCAAGCCGATAAGTCGACCAGCACGATCATCAGCGAGACCCTGCATCGCTGCATGACCGACGTGGTGAAAAACCCCGGGAGCGAACTCCTGAGCGGCCTGCAGGCGCAGGACCTTCCGACTGAGAACATGCTGCCGGCCTCGCTGGTACAGGTCATCGTTGCTCGCAACCCGAAGCTGTCTCGCATCATCAAGAAGACCGGCCAGGACGATCGCCTGATGATCAGCCGTGTGCTGTCCGTGATGGAGCGTGACTTCGGTGTGATCCGCAAGATCAAGATCGGCAAGCAGGGAGGCGGTCTGGCCTACCTGCTGATGAGCCCCTACAATCCCAATCTGTACAGTTCCTGATGGAGAGCGTGACCATGGAAGCAACGAACGAAACCAAGAAAAAGGCCGTGAACGGCCGCAACAAGGGGGCCGCTTTCGAGCGGCAGATCGCCAACGAGATCAAGGCGGTCACAGGCCTTGAGTGCAAGCGGCTAATCGAACAGTACCGCAAGGGCTGTCTTCCCGGCGACCTGGAGGGCCCGGCCGTGGAAGGCTACGCCATCGAGTGCAAGCGGTACGCCAAGATCCAGCCAGCCCTGCTGGCCAAGTGGCGCGCACAGGCTCTGGCTCAGGCCGCCGGACCTCACGAGCCCGTACTAATCTACAAAGCCGACCGTCAACCCATCGTCGTCAACCGCTGGACGGACAAAACCGACCCCTTGTCGGTATGGGAGCAACCACTGCTTGACTTCCTATCCGAACTTAGGCACAATGCACTCCATCGACACGGTTGATGGAGTCGATCGGTTGAGGCCCGGAACCGAGATCCGGGCACCATCACAGGAGTATCACCATGGGAATCATCCTCGCGAGCATACAGCTCACCTGCTTTGCAGCCCTCGCGGCCATCGCCCTGATCGTGGCGATCCGCTCCACCGACGACAAGGACGAATGAACATGAAGATCGAATGGATCACCTGCTCGACCCTGCTGGTCGAGATCGACGGCCAGAAACGCATCTGGGACTGCACCGATGCCCAGACGGCTCTGAAACTGGCCATCGCACTCCGTGGCACCGACGGTACCATGGAAGCCGCCAATGCAGTCGTGAAGGGGTTCCGCAAATGAAGACCTGGAACCGCGTCGAATCCTATGACCAACTGTCGATGGCCGTGCGTCACGAGGTATCGAGCACGCTGGCTGACTGGCGGTCTGAAGCCAACATCAAACGCGCCTTCGGTCGTGTCTGGATCAGTCACTGTGGCGCCGCCTACGACATGACGGCATTCCGCGGCGTGCCACGGCACACCGTGCGGGCCATCTACTACACTCCAAGGCAGGAGGGCGGCAACCACAAGCCGATCCTGATCGTCTTCGATGGCGTGACCTACCAAGTGGATCCGATGGCTGTGCGAGCCCCGATGGAGTTCCGTACAAAGCGCCAGTTGTCTGCCCGCAACCTCACGCTCTTCTGACCGACAAACGGCCTTGACAAATCCTGCGTCAAGGCGCACACTATCAACACTTTCAACTCCGGCATACCCTGCCGCAACTGGAGTCCACGAATCATGGCTCAAATCATCGCATCACCGGCCAATCTGTTTGAGCTGGCACGCCAACGCAAGCCAGCAGTTGTCATCGCCCTTCCGCACGCCTACGAGGCTGTACAGTCCCTCCGCAAGATTGGCGGTCGGTACCAGTTTCTAAAGTCCGCCCCGTCCATTGCCGGCAAGATTGCCTTGCTGAGCCTGGAAGGCGGTGTCGAGACGGCGGAAGACCTGGAGCTGTTCGCCACCCTGTCGCCCGTCTGCGGCATGAAGGACGGTCGCATCATCAACACGACCGGCCACACCCTCCCGTTCAACGATGACGAAGAGGATGCGGAGGCACCGAAAACCCCGGCCTCATATGACGTTGACGACTACATCGTTCAGCGCGTGGACAATGAATGGTATTATTACGAGTACGCCGATTCAGCCATCCAGAGCGCCGTAATCAGGTACATCCACAATCTGGTTACGCTGAATGCAACGCTGCAATCGGAGCTGTCCAAGTGAACAAGGCAGCCATCGAACGAGGCATCCGAGCCTACCGCGACCTGCTGTCCGAGATCGCTGAGCGACAGGCCAGGGCCGACAAGATCCGCGAATGGCTCGGCAATAACGCCGACCAGTTCAACAGCGAGATCGACGGTCAGCGAGTCACCGTGAAAGCGGTCACACGGGTCAGTGTTGACAACAAGGCCCTCCGTGAGGCATCATTGCAGGATCCGTCACTCCTTGAGGGACTGTCGGCCACGTACAGCGTGCCAGCCAAGTACGAGCCGACGGAAGCTCAGAAGCAGTTCATCACAACCAAACCGGCTCCGGCCGTAATCAAGTTTCACGAGGTGAAATCATGATCAAGACAACCGCATCCATCCAGCAGCAGACCAAGATCAACGCCCTGATCTACGGCGATTCCGGTGTCGGCAAGACCCGCCTGGCCCTGACTTGCGACAGACCACTGGTCATCAGCGCGGAGGGTGGCCTGCTCTCCCTGGCTGGCCACGACGTGCCCTACATCGAGGTCAATGACATCAAGTCGGCCCGTGATGCAGTGGGCTACGCCATCAAGCACGCCGCTGAGTACGGCACGATCATCTTTGACTCGCTGTCCGAGATCGCCGAAATCGTGCTGGCCGATGCCCTGCAGAAGACCCCGGATCCCCGCAAGGCCTATCCTGAGGCCGAGGCGGCGGTCACACGGCTAATCCGCCAACTCCGTGACCTGCCGTGCAGCGTCATCTGGATCGGCAAGTCCACTGTTGTGCAGGACGACATGGGCCGCCGGATCCACGCCCCGATGGTCCCTGGATCGAAGTTCCAGGACAAGCTGCCGTACCTGCTGGACCTGGTTGGACGCCTCGTGGTCGACACGGTGGCCAAAGAGGATGGCACCACGCAGCTCCGGCGCACCCTGCGGTTCGTGTCTGACGGATCCTTCACGGCCAAGGATCGGTCTGGCAAGCTGCCCGAACTGTGTCCGGCGCACATCGGCAAGATCATCGAGCGGATCGGCCGTCCGTCGGAGTGATGAACGGCAGTTGACTTCACCCATGGGCAGGCGTATAGTTCTGTCCATGGGCTGAACGACAGCCTCCACACTTTCAAGGAAACAGATCATGAAACGCACCATCCTCTCCATCGCTCTGACCTCAATCCTGGCTGCCTGCGGCTCCGCTGGCCAGTCCCCCGCCCCGGTCGAAGAGCTCCTGCAGCAACAATCCGAGCAACAACAGCCCGCCTCCACGGAGTTGGCCCCCACGGTCGTGCCTCCGGTTGAGCAAGCTTCCGAGGTTGCCCCCGAGCCCAAGGTTGATCCGCAACCCGAGCCAGAAGCCCCGAAGATCAACGTTGAGAGCGAGTCCGAGTACCTGGATCCGATGTCTGATGCGACCGGTACGCCGTTCGAGGCCCCGAAGGCTGAAGAAGAACCGGTCCCCGAGTACCTGCTGAAGTTCCTGAACATGGGCGTGGCCCGCGCTGTGGTCGAGTACAAGATGGTCGGAGAGGCCCTGAAGTTCGACCTGGCCACGGAGATGGGCGAAGGCGTGGACGCATGGATCAAGCTCGAGACCGAGCGCTGCATCGCTGACACAGCAGAGACCTTCCGGAAGCAAACCGAGCTGAACAGCAAGCAGTCCTCCGCCATGTGTCGCGGCCAAGCCTACGGCTACTGGGCCCTGGTGAACGGTGTGACCGCCCAGACCGAAGGTACGCCCCGCCAGTGCCTGGAGAAAGGCTACTGCGGCTTCATGTTCAAGCAGTACGACCTGGCGGCCACGGCCCCGCTCGTCAACTCGATGAACGGTCTTGACAGCAGCTTCTGAGCAGCGTATAGTTTCGATCACACCCTGGGGCAACGCCCCGGGATCTCGAGCAACATCAATGGGTTATCACCATGAACAACGGAACCGGCGGTATCGCAGCAATCGCAATCACACTCGCAGTCCTGATGTTCGGAAGTGCTGAGTTCGGCCTTCTGGACGGAGTTAAGGACCTGTTTCAGCAAATCACCAACGCCATCGCATCGACCCGATGAGCGGTAGTTGACGAATCAGCAGTAAAGCAGCACAATACACCCAAGCATCAACCACGAGGCGGGTAGCCAAAGAGCCAAAGCCTCAATCTCTAAGGAGAAGTACCATGTCGTTCGATTTCTGGTCCGCAGTCAACAGCGCCGAATTCCAAAACCAAGCAGTGGCAGAGAATGAATCCGCGGGAGGTGGGTTCAAGAAGTTCACCGAGAACGGTGAATACAACCTGACCATCAAGAATGCCGAGATGCGTCAAACCAGGGCCGGCTACCAGAAGCTGACACTTCGCGTGCAGGCTGACTCCGGCGAGAGTGGATTCTGGGACCTGCTGGTTGGTCACGGCGGCGGCACGTCTACAGCTGCCAAGATCGCTCAACAATCCCTGGCCATGATCCTGAAGTACAGTGGAGCAAAGGCCGCCAACCCGAGCGCCCTGATTGGCCTCCGCGTGAAGACCTGGGTCAAGATGGAAGAGCAAGATGGCTACGACCCGTCCCCTCGGTTCCGCCCGATTGGCCCGGCCGAAGGTGCCACCAAGCCTGTAGCCAAGAATCCTGCGGCTAAGCCGGCTGCCTCCAAGCCCGCCGCAGAGAAAGCCCCGGCCAAGACGGTGTCTCAGCAGGACATCGAAGACGCAGAGTTCAGCGACGACGACATCCCGTTCTGATCGAGAGGTAGGCCAGAATGTTCAATGATGACACCCTGGCCGCCATCGAGGCGGCCAAGATCCGGTCCCGGTCCCGGCTGATCGTGGAAGGCAAGACCACAGACGGCTACTTCGCCGTCTATCAGACCCCGGAGGACTCATATCCGACGGTCATGAGGCACAAAGCCACCATCGGGGTGGACTACTGGTTCACCAAGTCCGCAGCCCTGATCCACGTGGCGGAGTACATCAAGCGATACGCGTAACACACCTGGCCCGGGAAACCGGGCCTTCTCGTTTCAAGAGGACGTGATCATGTTTGAGGAATTCCTGAGACCTCGGCCACAGCGCCGCAAGGACATCGAGACGGCAATCGACGAAGCGGTCGCTGCCGACCCCGCCGCCTGGCGGCGCGCCCAAGCCGCATGGCTGGACAAGTGCACAGACTGGAAGGAGGAAGTCAACAAGGAGCGGACACACCTTGGCGCCAGTGTAATTGGCAAGGAGTGCCCACGGGCCGTCGCCCTGTCCTACCGAAAAGCCTCCCTGGACGCCGCTGTGAACGGCCGTATGGTCCGCCTATTCAACCGGGGGCACATGGAGGAGGCTCGCTTGGCCGCCTGCCTGCAGGTAGCTGGATTCACCCTCAAGCTGATCAGCAAGAGCGGTGGCCAAATCTCCTACAAGACCGGCGACCTCCAAGGCTCCGTGGACGGCGTGATCCGGCTGAAGGATGGATCCCTGGCCGTGCTCGAGTTCAAGACCATGAACCGGAAGGCATGGGACAAGCTCGAGAAGGATGGCCAGATCAAGCCCGAGCACATGGCCCAGATGCAGTGCGGCATGCACGGCCTCGGTCTCGACCAGGCCCTGTACCTAGCCTCGTGCAAGGATACGGACGCCATTCAGGCGTACCTAGTGAACTACGACGGCGAACCCACGGAGTCCCTGAACCTGGCCACAGACATCACCCATGGCCTGATCCCTCCGAAGTTAGTGGACACTGACTACCGCTGCAAGTTCTGCGATCACAGGGCGTTCTGCCACGGGGGGCGGGACCCTATCGCCTCGTGTCGGACCTGTGTGCACGCGGAGTTTGGTGGCAACGGAATGGTGACGTGCGGCATTGCATCTGGCGACCAGTTGTGCCACAATTACGCTCCAATCAAGTAATGAGGCGGACGCTCCATGGAACTGCGCTGGTATCAACAAGAAGCAATCGACGCCATCAGGGCCTACGCCGGCCGCGCCGGCGTCGTGAACCTGCCCACGGGGGCGGGGAAGAGTGTCGTCATCGCACAGGTCGTGGCTGACACATTGGGGCATGGCGGCCGGGTGCTGAACGCTATCCACAATGGAGATCTGGTCAGGCAGAACGGCGCCGCCATTGAGCGCCTGATCGGCCAGCCTGTCGGCATCGTGTCCGCATCCGTCGGCCGGAAGGACTGGGCGCGTCAGGCTGTCGTGTGTTCCGTGGGGTCAGCCTTCCGTCACGCTGGCGCGGCTGGCAAGTTCGATCGCGTGATCATCGACGAGTGCCACCTGGTGTCTGCGGATCCGAAGACCATGTACGGCCAGTTGCTCGCAGGCATCCGCGAAGCAAACCCAGATGTCCAGCTGATCGGCATGTCCGCCACGCCGTGGAGGATGGATGGGCCGCTGATCGGGGCTGGCGTGTTCCAGGATGAGATTTACTCGGCTGGCACACCGGATGCCTTTGCACGACTCTTGGGTGATGGCTACCTGTCCCCGCTGGTGGCCGGACCTGTGTCCGTCATCGACATGGAGGGCGTCAAGCTGGCCGCCAACGGCGACTACTCCGAAGGTGACGCCTCGCACAGGATTGAGCCGCTGCTGTCTGAGCTGGTGCCGCAGATGCTGAAGGATGCGGAGGGGCGCCGGAAGGGCATCGTATTCGCCCCTACGGTTCGCTGCGCCCAGATGATCGCCGAGTTGCTCAAGGGGCTCGGTGAGACCTGCGCCCTCGTGACGGGTGAGACTCCAAAGAGCGAACGGAAGGGGCTGGTCGACGCCTTCCGAAACCAGAACGCCTTCCGCTGGATGGTCAGTGTGTCAGCGCTAACGACCGGGTTCGACGTCCCGGACATCGACGTGCTGGCTTGCTTCCGGCCAACCAAGTCCTCGGCGCTGTGGGTCCAAATCCTTGGCCGCGGAACCCGGATCCACCCGAACAAGGTCGACTGCCTTGTGCTCGACTACACGGACAACTCCGGAAGGTGTGGTCCTATCGACAACCCTAGGATCCCAGGACGAAAGGCCAAGGGAGCCGGCGAAGCCATCAAGAAATACTGCCCAGTGTGCGAGACTGGTTGCCACGCCTCGGCAAGGTGGTGCGACGTATGCGGCCATATGTTCGTGGTCCGGACAAAGTCCGAGCACATCCTGGCCAACGCCGAGCCGCCCATGACCGTTCACGCTAGCCGCAAGATGTCCGGAGCCGTTCCTTGCCTCTTGCCCTCCACGCGCCAGGCCCGCATCGTTATCGACAAGAACGGCCGACAATGGTGCAGAATCTCCTGGACCGACAAGATCAGCCTCCTCGTTACGGACAAGTGGGCCGCAAAACTCGGACTCCCGTGGGGCCAGGCAGACTCCATGACCACACACGTGATGGCCAACGGCACCAAGCCCATCGTGGCCATGATCGACACCTCCGGACAGTACGCCAAGCTGAGCTTGCCGAAGGAGACACCGGCCGTCGCCGATGTGTGGTGGCCAGTCACAACCACGGGGGTGCTCAGAGGTATCATGCGGCGCCTGGTAATCGGAATCGACGTGGACCAGTCAGCAATGACCCGGGCGTGCACAGCCGCTGGCGTGGGTTGCCAGTACGGCCACCTGCTGCCGCAATTGGCCTCGATCCTTCGGGGTAAAATTGGCGGAGATGTAACAATCGAGCGCTTTGATGAGTGGTGCTCGTCCCTCAAAAATCGTTAAAGGATGTTTCCAATGCCGTATCAAAGCACGGCCCCCGGCGGGCTAATGGAGTTGAGGCCAACGCAGGCCCTGCCAGCGAAGCCTCGCGACACCTCGGGTCTCGTCAGAGCCACTGGCGGGCACAACACGTGGGAGCTGAATGCTCCGCAGTCCGTTGCCATCCTGAGGGACCAGTTCGAGTTGGCCAAGCCCGGGAGTGTCTTCGACTTGACCGGCCAGCTCTTCCATATCCGTGGTCAGCAGCTGGTGATCCACGACCACACGGTCGGCATCGTCGGCGGGGTGTTCGTCATTGAGCCGACGGCCACGGCTCGGGCCGGCCTGCTCCCCCGTGACAGGAAGAACGACCTGAGGTTCAAGGATACGGTGTTCATCCTGAAGGGAACGGAGACCGCCCAGATGGAGGCGTTGCTCTACGCCTACGCATGTGAAGGCAAGCTCATCCTTGAGGGGTGCCTGTTCGCTGGCGAGCCGAACTACCCTGGCGCATGGAACAGCCGCGTGGCCGGTAACTACAAGGTTCCAGAGGGGAGATCTCGTTGCGTCAGCGTGAAGGCATCGGGCACGGCTGGATCTGGCGGCTTGGAGGCCCGTTGTTGCACCTTCATCATGGCTGACGAGCGGAACCAGCCCACGGGCGGCGCCGGGATCTCCTGTGTGGAGGTGGCGGGCACGCTGCTCAACAACCAGAGGACGCACTACCAGGCCAACAAGGTGCCGGTGGGTGTTCGGACCTGGGCCAAGGGCGCGTACCTCAAGGACTGCTTCATCCAGGGCGGCTACTACGGCGTGAGCCTGAGCGCCGTGGATGACTTTGAGGTCTCCGGCTGCGTGATCACGGGCAACACCCGTGGGGTCTCGATGCAGGATTCGGCGACCAACGGGTATGTAGTGGGCAATCAGATTGTGGACTTCAAGTCCAGTGGTGTGCACACGGCCTATGGGACATCCACGGTCGATGTAGTCGGCAACCACCTGTACTCGGCCGTCGCCGAAGGTCAGGGCTGCCTGCAAGCCTACTGCGGAACGAAGGACATCGCCTTCATTGACAACCGGGTGAGCCTGGCTGTTGGTACCACGGCCCAAGCCCATGTGTATCTGGGTAACGACGCCCAGTCCACCGAGGTGCGTGGCAACATGTTGACGGGGCCATACCGGGTCGCCAACATCGCCGTGGACCAGTCTTGGGCCAAGGTCGGCGACAGGCAGTCCACCTACGGCAAGCGCTACGCCGCCGATGAGGTCCTCGGGGTCTCTGTCGAGATGCGAGGCACAGAGCTTCTGGGCAACAAGTCCTGTGGCCGGATGACGCTGTCCGTGACCAACACGAACGGGGTGCTGTCCCTGCTGACCGATGACATGGACGCCGATGTTAACGGCGTGCAGCGCCGTGTGGAAGGGCTGACAGTGGTCTGAGGAAAGCCGTCCATCAGGGGAAAGGGGCCGTCTGGCCCCTTTTTTGTCTATTGCGGTGTACCGGGGTTGACACGGACAGGAGAGGCGCGTAGGATTCACTCCATCGCAGCGAGATACGCTGCGAAAGCAACCCAAACGGAGTACGAATCATGATCACAGAAACTCAGAAGCAAGCAGCTCGCAAGCTGATGGAGCAGAACGGATACGAGGACGTCCTATTTCACCCCGATGGATGGGTGGCAGCTACGAGGGCGGGTACGCGGGTGCTGGTGGCCAATACCAGGGACCCTGAATTCGAGCTGGAGTATGGCAGATACGCGATCACAGACGGGCATGGCTACGAGTCCACTGGCTATCACAGTGAGGTGGCTGCCAAGCGCGAGGCGGCTCACTTGTCCGAGGCAACTGGCGTAGATCACCAAGTTGTGGACGTGCTAGAGCAATGAACCAACAGTGGATCGCCGTAGCCATCATCATGGTGAGCGGGTGCTACACCGCAGCAAGAATGCTACAAGACCTTCTGAACTGACGAACGGTGGTTGACCGGAAGTCCGGAAGCAAGCAGAATCTCAACACACGCCGCGCCTCAGGGCCTTTCTGGGGTACCCCGCTCTCAAAGGAGTAGTAACCATGAAGAAAACCATCATCGCCCTGTCCCTGGCCCTAATCGCCACCCCGGCCCTGGCCACCAATACCCCGGGCGCCGACTGTGTGGGCGTCAATGCCTGCAAGACCAACTCGGACAACCGCACCACCAACACGAGCAACAACCCTGTCGCCTCGGTTAACGGTGTCAGCCCGGAGGCCCATGCACAGCAGCAGCAGGGCCAGCAACAGGGTCAGACGGCCACGGGCGGATCCGTGGGCGGTATCCAGCTCGCCCCGCACACCAGCCTTGCCACGGGCGGGTACAGCTACAACAACAAGAGCCTGAGCATCAACCCGGTCACAGTGCCCGCCGCTGCGATGGTGGCCCCCTCGGCTGAGATCAGCCGTGTGGCTGACCCCTACTGCGGTCCGCGCCAGAAGGTGATGTCGACTGACATTCACGGCCGTGTGATTGGCCTCATCTGGGACTCGAACGTGCCCCTAGGTGAGAATCAGTGGCTGGCCCCGGACCTGGATGAGCCATACCGCCGCGTGGAGGTGATGCCTGGCCTCACTCAGCTGATCGGCCACAAGATTCACGAGACCACAACAGTGCTGACGGTCTCGACCAGCGGTGCCCTGGCCTTCGGGGCCAATGGAAGCTCCGGGTCTGGCGGCTCCATAGGAGGGTCTCGCGGCGGCGCCCTGCAACGCATGGTGACCACGATCCGCCTGCAAGAGTGCGTCGCCTACGAGATCGTGCCGAAGGCTCAGGAGCTGCCGAAGGTGAAGCCGCAACCCAAGCGGAAGCCGGCCCCGAAGACCAAGCCCCAGTGCGACGTGTGCTCGCGACCACAAGTCAACCTGACCGTCAACGTCAACAAGTAATGTGATCAATCGGGGTTCTTCGGAACCCCCTTCCTCAGTCAAGGAGTTATCGATCATGGAGTACGGATACCATGTGGTTCACTACGCAGCCCCAACCATCGACATGTACATCGTCGAGCAAGCCGGATCGCACCCAGTGGCCAATTACCAACGCCTCGGCGAGGTCTTCTACGACGGCACAGAATCCATGTGCCGCGACTTCCTGGACGACCTCCGTGACGAGATCGGCGGAGACCGCATCAGCTCCTACGGCCGCGAGTCATTGGTGGTTACCTGTGGCTGGGGGGCGAACCCCGGTCGCCGAGATGGCATAACCTACCACTCGTCGGCAGGGATTGACACACAGACCCATTGCTGACACAATACCCCCATGCCCACGAGATCCGCTCCGGGCTCAACCAAGGAAGACAACCATGTCCATCGTCATTGCATCGAAAGACAGACCCAAGCAGCTTGCCGAGATCGCCGAGATTCTAACTGGCTCGGAGCTCATGGAAGCTCGCGAGTTTTCAAACGGAGTGACCGTCGCTAGGTACATCACCGCAAGCGGTGCACATGCCTGCACGGTGGGCCGCAACGACAACCTCAAGCTCTGGATGAATGATCACTATTCACCCATTGCCGACAAGTACGACTTCTTCGTCAACGCGAACCTCTACGCGGAGTAACCAAGCCATGCACACCATCATTTCCCGGCCCGGCGACCTGAACAGGGCCGAGCAGCTCTCCTTCATCCGCAGCGTGACCGAATCCTCTGATTGCCTTGAGGACATCGAGTGCCCTGACGGCGGCACGCTGAGCCTTTACCGTGATCGCGAAGGAACCTGCGTGGTCCTGTACTTCCGCCAGGGCTACCTCCGGGCCGGAATCACCAACTCGATTGGCGACGCCAGGGAGCTCTTCGGCTTCCTGAGGCTGATCCACCAGGCATGACAGAGAAGGGGATTGGTCATGAAGACACTCGTCACTACTCCACGCGACCCGCTCTACGAGCAACGCCTCACCGTGATCGAGCTGTACGTGAATGGGGCGCAGATCATCGAGGACTGCCAGACCAAGGCCGGCTCCAGGTTGCTGTTTGGCCTATCCCGTCCGGGGTTGTACGTCATCCACGTTCACGGACGTGGCTATCACAGGTTGTCCGTGACTGACGATCGGGCGGAGGCCAGCAGACTGGTCGACACCCTCAAAGAGACTTACAGCACAGCTTGCTGAATCGTCCTAGATCTCGCAAGGGCCCCTTCACCGGGCCCTTGCCGTTTCTGGACCAACCGTCTGTCAGGTCGATTTGACATGACCTGCGCCAACTGTCATCATCCCCCTTGTGCTCGACCGAGGGCACTCAATTCATCACCAGGAGTGATATCACCATGATCCACGAAAACCACCCCGCCAGAGCCTTGCTGGACGTCCTGAACACCTATGACCTGCGAGGCAAGAGCCGGTCTGATGCCGGTCAGATGCTGATCGAAGCCGCCTGCGGCATGGTCTCCGTCTTCACCGCCAAGGGCCGTGTGTTCGCCGCCACACTGGGCAGGAACGGCAACCTAGTGGTCTCTGTGGAGGCCATCTACCCCAACGGCAGGGAGCAGGCCAAGGCCCTGGCTATCGCCTCGCTCGCCATGCGTGGCCGCGCACAGCAAGCCAAGGAGGTCCTGTCGTGATCACCTACGCCGACGCTTCGGGCCCGGTCACAGGCGTGGCCGGGGACCCGGACTACGGTGCCTGCCGGGTGTGCATGTTCCATGACGCAGCCACGGGCAGCCTGATGTACCGGGTCGAGAAGGAGAGCTCCGAGCCAGCCGATGGGGCCGAGCTCATTGCTATCCACGTGAACGCTGCCTACTGCCGCCGACTGCTGTCCTACATCCAGTCACAGGAGGGCGGGGAGCTCGGCGCCAAGGGCTGCATGCTGCTCATCCGGGGCGCAACCCTGGCCTCTGATAGTGCGGTCACAG
>ERZ772972.30-NODE-30-length-42664-cov-8.302401_pt1 | contig 42664 bp, 47 predicted proteins | sample MGYA00580673_ERZ772972 | MGnify/ENA primary metagenome ERZ772972 (study PRJEB29015, sample SAMEA2738051) | human oral metagenome | biome: human oral; feature: human-associated habitat; material: saliva | place: China | collected 2229 ... | reverse complement strand
CACCGCGTCTGACCTAGTTGCTTTTCCTGCTTGTTAGTCAACTCCAAAATATTTATTTCCTCCTCTAGTCTATACTAAAAGTATAACACAAGACTTTATTCAAGTAAACTAAAATTTTATAAAACTATTCACTTCCTTCCGTCTTTTCTAAACCTCTCTAAAATCTCGTACCAGTATAGCGGGTGGTTTTTTGTTTCGGAGACTTTACCTCCTCAACTGGCTTAAGCCATTAACGAAAAAAGAGAGAAGGTGCTTGACCTCCTCTCTTTTACTCACTTATACCCTTTTTACTAAACCCTAAATACCAAAACCTAAAACCCTCACACCCCACCCAGCTGTTCTTTTTAGTTATATACCCTTCATCAATATTCAATGTTCACTCCGTTCATCTTTTTAGAGTTATTTATATGCCCCCTCATAGACTTACGTTACAAACTCTGACTACCTTTATAAACTTAAAAAAAGGTTAATACCAAGGGTTCTTAGCTTTTGCTTACTTTTGTGTTGGGTCTGGGAATGGCATTAAATCAGGCTCCCTCCCCTTTTTACATCTTTTAAACCTAACTCTCACTAAAAATAGCCCCTTAGTGTTACCTAAGGGGCTTGTACCAAGGCTTAAAATTTTTTTTTAACCTCCATATTTATTTTTAATAATATCTCCAAGTGCCGAAATCAGTTCCACTTTCAAGCTCCATGCTTGCAACATAACGTCTCTCTCCACTATGGCTTACGTAAGACAGCCATTCATAACCATCTGCGTAGCAATAGTGTGTGTAATTGAACTCCTCGCCCTCTGTGTAGTTTGCAACTACCTCAGCATCTGTTGAAGGAGCTGATCTCACATTTAATGCCTCCACACCAACTGTAAATACCCTAGGTTTGTCTAATTCGTATAAATCAGTTGTAATTGGGTTGCTTGCTGGAGTGTCGTTAACTGGGAAGTAGAACCAACCAACTATCCCTGTAAAATCACGTTTAACATATCTAGCGGGACCTCCGACATATAATGCATCCCAATTGCCATCTACGTTTTGTTCAATTGTTTCTAATGTATATCCATCCGAATCCTTGTAAACTACACCTGTATGACCAAATCTATGTCCTGCAGTATATGTTGTGTCTTGCACAAATACAGCACCAGCTCTTGGTTTGCTATTTACATCACCAACACGATTATATTCTACCTCATAACCTAAACTAGCAGCACTATTTAATAAGTCAATTGCGTTACCCCATAGAGTCTTTCCAAAAAACAGTGCTGACAAATAGTTCGGTAAGTCAACACATTGTGTCCCATAAGCTCCGTCTTGGTCTACCCCAACACCTAAATTAGCAATTCTTATCGCCTCATTAACTAAATCACTTGTTTTTACCATCTTTGTTTCCTCCGTTATATTATATATTTTCTATCTTTAATCTTGTATAAACCAAACTCTAACCCCTCTGTTAAACTTAAAAATTAAATCAAAACCTTGATAAATCAATAATCTTATTTTAACCCTCATATTAACATGTAGTTGAGTTTGGCTTTTCTAACACATTCAGAGGATTTTTACACCCTCTAAATCTAACTCTCACTAATATTTATCTTTTAAATAAATATTTGCTATTACCAAGCCTTATATATCAACTATTCTAGGCTTTATTTACTTTACATTTATTAACCGTCTGAAAATCACATCTAATTGATAACAATTATTGGTTATTTTCCTCCAGCAGGTTTATCATAACCTAAAGCACGTTCACTATCGCCTAGTCCTTCAGTTGTTGGGTCAGTTACAACACCTAGTATTGTCAATACCCCACAAACTGCATTGATTAATTCAACTGAATTTTCATTCAAAGCCTCAATATTTAATTGAAAACCAAACACTTTAGCTACCACTTGAACAACCAAAAGTAAAGCACTTGCTAATGCTAAAATAAACCTTTTATTTCTAAACCTTACCTTCCAATTTATCATCTAAAGTCACCTCCCTTCTAAATAATATTTAAGCTAGTCGGCCAATCATCATCGGTTAAATAACTAAATGAATTGATGTAAACTCCTAAATTGCTATTAGTAACAGCAAATTCATCAAATTGCAACTCGATTTTTATACCTGCAATTTCCGTTCTTAATCTTAAATATGGATAAGGTTGAGAAATGTTGTATACATAATCACTTCCAACTTGTGTTACTTCTGGTAAAACCGTTTGAATATATGGTGTAACAGGTCGCCAACCGAATGAAGCCATACCGTCAAATACTTTTAAATAACGTGTAGTTGCGTCCGCATTTTCGAAATTATTAAATCTCACTGAACCTTCAGTTGTTCCGTTTGTAAACTTTACATGTACTAAATCGTTGATACGTCTTAACTGAATTTTAGTACCTGGATACATATAAGGCGTAACAATATTAACCCAACCAGTATCGCCATCAATTACTTTCCACGAATCCTCAGTCTTTAGCCATCTCATAGCACCATTTGTTACGTCTTCATCAATATAGATAGTACCAATTTTAGCTGATTTACCATAAGGTGCTCCATTACCCCTTAACTCACTTCCACTAGTATTTAATGTTGCTTTAAAATCGTTGAAAGTTTGTTCTTTGACATACCCGCTTAAATCAGGTTGTGGCAGTTTAGATACCATATCTTTCAATTTCTCATTTAAAGCATTCGTTGTAACATAATCACTTAAGTCAGGTTGTGGTATTTTACCAACAACCTCCTCAAGTTTCTTATCTAACACCTCTTTGGTAATTAAACCGTCTAAACTTTGGTGTTGTTTTAAAAACCCTTTTCTATCAACCTCATTTAAAATTTCAGTTTTCAAAGTAGTTAAAGCAGTATCTTTAACAAAACCACTTATATCTGGTATTTCAGTCGATTTTGCATACCCACTTAAGTCTTGGTGTTGTTTAATAAACCCTAATTTATTTACCTCGTCCAAAACATCTGTCTTGGCTTGAGTCAATGCCTCTTGGTTAATCAACCCTGTTAAATCATCCCTAACTATAAATGACTTCTTAAGGGTCGCAACTTCTTCATCTAACACATCTCTTGTCAACACATCAACCCGATCCACCACTATTGAATTTTTGAAAAATCTCTCTTTTTCAGGTAAATCTTTTACTTTGTCGATTTCTGAAAGTTTTACGTCAAACTTAAATTTGAACACATCAGAATCAACCTCCGAACCATCTAAATATAAATAGCAGACAACTGACTCATCTCTTGTGATTAAAGTGTTATCAAATTTTACTTTGATAACACCCTCTTCAACAATACCCTCAGTTTTCCACACTTTTTTACTTTTTAAAAACTTAAATAAGGCAATAACCCTTTCATCTGTTAACGACTCATCTTCGACCTTAAACTCAAAATTACCGTTATTTCTGTCGTGAGAATAGACCTCACTATACGAATCCTCAATCTCTCTAATAGAAGATGTATTTTTAAAAGACAATTTAATAAGTTTTTTCATTACTTACCACCACCATTACTATCATCATCAAAAGCATCTCGAATTTTTTCTAATCGAACTCTGACCCATTTAGGAATTGGTACTCCTATTGCAGCTAAGTTCTCAACTACTGAAATTCCATAACTTGCTACAAAGAAAATTACAAAGCCTTTTGCAATTTCATCAAAACCAATTAAATTCAGGTAGGGGTAAAGTGATATCCCCAATACCGTTACTAATAAGTGTTCAAGAACACCCCTTCTTCCAATCGTTGAATTTAAAGACCTAGTTACCCATGCCTTACCTAATCCCGTTAATATATCTAACAGAATTACCGCGGCAAATGCATGGATATACACATCTCCAAACAATTCGTAATATTTATTTATAAATTCATTAAACGTAATATGCATTTACACTCTCCTCTTTCTACTTATTTATAAAAAGAGAGCGATTTAATCGCTCTCTCTGTAATTATTCAACAGCTAAGTGTTCTAATTCCATATCAATCAGACATTCTCTGACTTTTTCCTTTAGGAATTTTGGTACTTGTTTGAAAGTACGTCTACCCTTAGCAATATTAATTGCGAATAGCATTGCCATCATTATGCTCACCTCCTTTATCTGAATTTTCATGTTCTGTAGATGTTTCATCACCATTTTCATTACCCCCTAGTGTTCCACCAAATTGTGTTATTAAGTCCATTAATGACCCTTGAGTTATGTCAAGTTCTTTTTTGACTTCATCAAGTTTTGCTAATTTTTCATCAACCAACTTCAATTTCTCGTCCAACTTCTCAAATCTCTCATTCTCAGCACGATTTGGGAAAGTTTCTTGGTAAAATTGTTCTAACACCTTATCGACTAACAACTCATCTTCTACAGCACTTAAGTCACCTTTCAATACCCTAGTAATTGTTGTCATTCCCTCTTGAATCTGCACCCTTGTTTGTTTAACCACACCATTTTCTTCAAATATTTTATCTCTAAAATTAACTGTGTACATCTTCTTTATCTCCTTTACTTAGCTGTTCGTTTAATTGTTGAATTACACCGTTATACGAATCAACCACTTGAACTAACTCCTTAGCTCTCCAATCACTTGTCAAGCCAGTTAAAATACCAACCACCACAAATGGTGGGAGTTGATACTCCCTTGCAGTTACCTCAATAAATTTAATTATTTCAGCCTGTGCTGTTGCTATTTTGCTTTCCATTTCTTTAACCTCCTATATTACTCTATTCGAACATCCTGTAAAATACCCTCTCTAAAGTTTAAGTAACAATCAGGATGCCACCTTTGCACCGTACCATCATCACCTATACTTACAGGTAACGCACACCTAATTACAACGTCTTTCCCCTCTTCAATGTTTAAATCTCTTAACTCAAGACTAACATTTCTTAAATGATAGTTGTTCATATTAATATCACAACCAGCGTAAAGCGTATCTCTGTCAAACCCATCAAAAGCCTTAGATGCATAAACCCATTTCCAAACCGGATACGTATCTTTAGGGTTATCTCGATATGCCCAACCCATAAATGAACCATCATTCTCCAAGTTAAAGTTTAGACCTTTTTTCGTAGCATCTTTACTATATGCAGTTGTCAATACACTTCCTAAATAATACCCGTCTCGCCAAAAGAAGAAACCATCTTCATCCAATCTACTACGTAACTTGTCTTTTGTGTACGCACCATCATAAAAATTTAATCCACTTGTCTCAAATTGTAAATATTTAGAAATATTATTCCAAGCCAATCTTAATGAATTAGCATTTTGCGTCAGTTTTGTACCAAAGTTACCATCAGTTACTGCTGTTTCAACCTTGTTTTTCAAAAGTTTTATTTCACTAGACACTTGCTCTTTTGTCATATATTTGTTAGATAACGTTTCAGCCACTTTTAACTGTATTTCATCTTTCGATTGATTGATTAATGATGTTAAGTCTAACGTTTCGTTGTTACTACCATACGTTAACCCAATGTTAATTTCATAGACCCTAATTTTAGTAAGGTCAAATCTTGTAACATTTTCACTAAACTCAAGGTTGATTACATCACAACCACTAACATTTGTACCATCAGTTCTGTAATATAGAACATTATCATTAGTCTTTAATTTTGTATAGACACCATCAGGTATATTACCCTCTGTAGATGCCTGAATCACGTAATCCTCAGCAGGTAAGGCAATAGCACCTTTAATATCTCTAGTAGTATCGAAAACTACTTTATAATATTGACCAACACTTGCCTTTTTAGTAGTCTTTAAAGTCAATATCTTACCACTACCACCTGCAATAACATCGAATACCTCTTTGTCAATACTCTCTCTAAAGTCACCTTCCCAAGCCTCAACATTCTTCAATTTTGTATTATCACCTAAAAGGTCTATATTTACATCACTTCTAGTAGATGATGATTTAAAGACAAAGAAGTTAGTTCCAAAACTCAAAGGTTGCTCTAAACTCTCTTTACTTGTATATATACGACCTCGTTTATCAGGTTGAAAACCTCGAATATCAGCTATTAAAGTATATGTTTTACCTTCCTCAAAATTACCATTATCTGAATTAAATCTTAAATCTGACCCATTTTTTGACTTGTCTTTCAGTAAGTTTTTACGTCTTACAGCTACTCGATATTGTTTTTCAGTCTTCTCACCAATTTCTGATTTGAATTTCTCTAAAGTACTCTCGAATGTACTATATTTAGTTACTATTTCATCAATTAATTTAGTATTCGGTAAGTTATCAAGCCTTGCAAAACATGTTGTTTTTAACCCTTGATACGACACATCAAACTTAGCAGTAATTGGCGACCCATCTGTTCTAGTACCATCTGAAAGCAGCGAATTTATCAGCTCTCCCGCATTATTATAAGTAAATCCTCTAGAGTTCAACCCATGTTGATTACCACATTCTAATTTACCACCTAATACATACCCATTTGACAAGCGTTCACCATCATAAAATACATCAACTATGAATTTTAGACCTTTTACAGTACTAGCCTCGTAAGTACCCTCAATTCGAGCATTAGCAGTCAATGAATGAGCTTTTAATTCGCTTACGTGTGGCATCCACTCACTAGGTACAGTATCACCTAAAGCCATGTAAGGTTCTGCAACTTTGAAATGACCGTTTTTTGTTGTGAATATGTAGAATAAGTTATCACCTGCAGAAGTGAAGTCATTTTGAACTGTATGCGTAAACTCCTTAACTACCCATTGGTTTCTTGGTGTGCCACCATCTAAGTTAAATCCAGCCATTTGCCTATTACCAATATGTGATTTAAGAGCCAAATGCATACCAGCATCTACTGTTACATCATCATAAATATAAATAGGCAGTCGAATTACTATCTTATCGCCTTTTTTAAACTCTTTTTTAGAGCTAATAAATGAAATACCTCTCCAAGCGTTTCCTCGTAACCCATTGTTGTTAACCTCAAGTGAATTACGACCGTTATAATCATTAGTTATAATCTTAGGACTAGCACCATTCAATGTGTAAGCACTTGAATCTGGTATTTCTGTTTTTAGTAATAAGTTGAAATTCGGAGCTGATTTACCATCTCGACCATCTCGACCATTATCACCTTTATCTCCCTTAGCACCCACTGCACCATCAGCACCATCGGCACCTTTAATCTGACTCCATACATATTCTTTAGGGTCTGCTGGAGCTATTTGACTTTCTCCCGTATAAATCCCCATGTATTTTGAGTTCGGCTCAAAATTCAAGTCGCTACCATCAGGGTTGTTGGAGTAAGCCACATGCACATATGTGTTAACCCCATCATCACCTTTAACCTTTAACCATCTGTAATCACGAGGGTTTTGGCTTGGAAGAGGGTCAGCACTCGTATAAGTACCGATATATTCACGGTCTGCACTATCACCTGTGCTAAATCTAACTGAACCATCTTCACTATCTGCATACGCCACATGCATATAATTACTTACCCCAGCATCACCTTGAATTTTTATCCATTTATAACCTTCTTTTGTCATTGGAACAGCAGGACTATCACTGATATGTATACCAATATAAGACATACCTTGTGAATTTTCTGTGCTGAAACCAACACCTTGGGGGTTATTAGCATAAGCTACATGCATATATGAGCTTTCGCCCCTTAACTCATCTTTCTTACTCTCAAAGACCTTGGTAGCAACCTCTTGACTGACTTTTCTAATACCATCAGCATCTACTTTTAAGTCATTCACGATAGCTTTTACACCCTCGGCTGTTACAAAGTCTTTTCTAATACTCGAATGAATAGCATCTTTCATCTTTGTAAAAATATTTTGAGTCGTTACTTCTCCAGCCTCGAACTCTTGTCTAAATGTCTCATTTGACACAATTTCATTGATAAAAGCCTTATCTATTACCGCATTTTTGATTTTTGCAAAATTCAAGCGAGCTTGAATCGCATCTATCATTTCAGCCTCAGTAATTATAGTTTTCAACTTACCAATATCAGCCTCAACAGCTGCAAATATCTTTGAACGTACCTCCTCAGGTACAGCACTATCTTTATCAAAGAACGCTTTTTTGACTTCTAAATTGGCTTTAGACGCTTCCTCTAAGTCCTTCATCTTAGTTTCTAAATCAGCTTTATCTTTTTTCAGAATCCCAGCTAAATTCTTTTGAATTTTAAAGGCATCTACAGAGGTTTCGATTTTTTCATTTACAGCATCCCTAACCATGTTAGCTACTGCTGTTCCAAAGCTAGGTTGAATAGCACCAAATCCTATAGTTTTTAATTTTTTACGCATCGGAGAATACGTGTACTTTGTGATTTTCTTCTTAACATCCAACCCAAATTTTTCATGAAATACCGTTACTGTATCAAATATTTTGACTGGTACATCAGGCTTACCAATAACCTCTATTTCAATAGTATCCTCGATTAAATCACATAGCGTATTTTTAAAATACTGTTGACCGTATTTTACTAACCCTTGTAAATCGACTACATCCTGATCATTTACTTCTAAGTTACCCTCATATATGTATTTATATTTATCAATCAATGGACTATCGACAGTTGCTTTTATAACCTTCTCTTCACCACCTTCAGCCTCAGCTGGAATTGTCTTCGTGAAGTGAATTCGAGTTCTTAAGTCTTTAATAGATTTCTTTTGTTGATACCCTTTTAGGTTCTTCTTATACATAAATAGAGCCTCTTTTTCAGTACCACCATTACTTTGCAATTTAATTCGATACTTATCACGTATTAAATCACCACCCCATTGACCCATTATCGAATGTGCATCCTTAAATAAAGCCTCTGCGGCAGTTACATTCTTAACATTGAAAGTATGTAATGAAGAAATATCAGCTGAAAATATGAAATCATTAGGTCTAATAATTGACCTTGCTAACTGCTCCATTACCCTTGTTCCATTAGCGTTTTTAACACTTATTTCGGTAATCGCATAATTATTCAACAGGGTAGCTACTTGATTTGCATAAACTGTAATATAAGTGTGTTGACGTTCAACCTCAAAAATCACAAATTCTTGCTCGCCATGTAAATCATCCGCGACTAATAGCGTTTCTTCCTTTAATGATTTCCATAAAGGGTCTTTTACCGGGAATTTAAAACTTAATTGATAAGTACTGTTCCCCTCATGCACTATTTCATCACTATATACTGAATTAAGAGGGGTTAACCCCTCCTTTAGATAAATCACACACGCCACCTCCAATTTCCATAAATCTTAACTTTAGAAACACTACCTATTGTTCGAACCCCTTGAGTTCCAGGTTGAATCTCAAAGAAACCACCACGTACCCTCCAAGAGTTTTTAGGATACCCATTGTTATCATAGATATTTTGCTTTTTGTGTCGGCAGTCAATTTTGACTTTATTACCAGTTATGTTAAGTACCATTACTTGGTCGCCTATCGTTAGTGTTACATCTCCAGTACCCTCAATTTCAATAATCGGTTCTGAAAATACATCACCTATGTTTTCAACACTTCCATTAGAACCTAAAGTTACAACCCCTGAATCTAAAGCATACCTGAATGGGTCAAATACTAATTTAATAGTCACTAACCATCTACTTTTACCTTGCCTTGCATACTTCATTTCAATGAAATTAGCAATATATTTAGAGTCTGATATATAATCAAACTCTAATATATTATCAAAATCTTTAAACGCTGACCTCAATTTTGAAATCTTATCAAATTCTTTAACTGAAATTGTAAGCTCTCTTTCAGAACTCTCGTAACCTTCATCATGAACGACATAGCTACCATTCGCACCATATATATCAACTGTTTCGACAACCCTCTTTTTAGCAGTTTGGATATCGCCCACATCTACTAATAGATAGTCAGCTGAATTAAATTCAATACCATTTATTTTTAACATTTTAGATACCCTCCCTTCTTACAAAAGTCATTTGTCTATTATATGAGTTCTTAGCTAAAACCTCACCATCAAGATATGTATTATTATCTTTGTTGGAGATTTTTTCTAATAAACCTTGAACCACAGTTAATGCGTTAATCACTTCGCTATTTTTATCATCTAATGAAAAATCAGCCATACCAAAGGCATCCATGCTTAAATCTCTTGATACCACACTACCAAGCTCAATGTCAGTCATTTCTTGTGTAAACTCTTTGTTGATTTCGTCGGCCATACCACTAATTGTATTTTTTACTAACTTGAATTTGTCATTTAAACCTTTATCAAGACTCTCCATAATAGCATTACCAGCTGGTATTAAAAGTTTTCTATCGTACTCAATCGGCCCTTTATGGTCACGAATCCAAGTAGCAATGCCGCCTATGAACTCTTTTACATTTTCGTAAGCTCGTTTTAAACCATTCAAGAAACCAGTAATGATTTCCCATCCAGCGTCCCAAAGGTTAATATCTTTAAAGCCATCAAAGAACCTTTTAACTTTCTCAACGGCATTTTCAACACCTTTTTTTAAATCTTCCCAAGCTCTTTCGGCACCTTCAACGATACCTTTTATTAAATCACTTACTGTCCTTTTGATGCTCTCCCAACCAACTCTAACAGCCTCTTTTATCGACTCCCAAAGCCTAGATAAGAATGCACTAAAATCGTTGAAAATGTTAGTTGCTGTTTCTACAATACTATTGAACGTAGTTGAGAAAAACTCCTTTACGCTATTCCATACTGTTTCTACAGTTGATTTAATACTATCCCAAGTTGTGCTAAAGAACTCTTTTACGCTATTCCAAACAGTCTCGACTGTTGTTTTTATGCCTTCCCAAAGGGTACTGAAAAACTCCTTAATGCCATTCCAAACAGTCTCAACTGTAGTTTTGATACCTTCCCAAAGTGTACTAAAGAACTCCTTAATTCCATTCCAAACTGTTTCAACCGTAGTTTTAATGCCTTCCCAAAGGGTACTGAAAAACTCTTTTATTCCATTCCAAACTGTTTCGACTGTTGTTTTTATGCCTTCCCATAAGGTACTAAAGAACTCCTTAATTCCATTCCAAACTGTTTCGACCGTTGTTTTGATACCTAACCATAAACCACTAAAGAACTCCTTGATACCATTCCATACTGTTTCGATTGTAGTTTTTATGCCTTCCCACAACCCACTAAAGAAATCCTTGATACCATTCCAAAGGTTCGTTAAAAACTCAACAAATGACGACCATATCTGTTTACCTTTTTCAGTTTGTGTAAAGAAATATATTAAACCAGCAACCACAGCTGCAATTGCTACAACTAAAACCATAATCGGGTTTGCCATTAAAACCGCACTAAATGCAGACACCGCTGTTCTAACTACCGTAAATGTAGTTGATAAAAAACTCAAAGTTGTCTTCAACGTGGTTAATACAATCCCAAGGCTTTTTAATTTAGAAATCAAACTAATAACCCCATTAGCCGCTTTTAACGATAATAACAATCCAATTAAAGCTGATAATATAATTTTCAAAATACCGGCCGCTGTTTCGTTTTCTCTGAAATAATCAGTCAAACCTTTCACAATATCAGCCCCTGTCTTAACCCAACCTGAGAATGTCGCAAATGCAGCACTTAAACGTTCCACAACCCCTGCAGTATCATTAACACCAAGTAACTCTTGGACAAAATTTAAAATACCACTTGCTACATTCTTCAAAGTTTCATAAACAGTACTGAATGTGTTCTTTATATTTTCAAAAGTCGTGATTATGTTCGTTGCAGTACCTTCATCAAGACCAAAAGACTTCATTAAGTCAATAGCACCTTCTTTAGACAAGCTACCTGTTAAAAAGCCAATTACACCTTCAAAAGCACCTCGAATACCCTTCAACGTTGTTTTTATTTTTTCGACAGTACCTTTACCTAAGATACCCTCTAGCTGATCAGCTATTCCACTTAACGCACCAATGACCAATGCAGGAACACCTTTTAATAAGTTACCAATCATTGGTAATAGATTACCAACTAAGAAAGTCGATACTGTTTGCCCTAACTGTTCTAATGAGGGTTGGATGTCCTCACCTAATGCTAACTTACCTAATAAATTGGTAAAAGCAGCTTTCATTGACGCAAACGAACCTTGTAAGGTTGTTGCTGCCTCTTTTGCTGTTGTACCTGTAATACCCAACTCACCTTGGATAACGTGAATTGCCTCATAAACATCACTTAAATTGTTTATATCATATTTAACACCTGTTAACTTCTGTGCATCAGCTAAAAGTCGCTCCATTTCTTGTTTAGTACCGCCATAACCCAGCTTCAAGTTGTCTAACATAGTATAATTTTTCTTAGCGAAACCTTGATATGCGTTTTGAATTGACTCCATAGATGTACCCATCTTATTAGAGTTATCCGCCATATCAACCATTGCCATGTTCGCAACTTTGGCTGCTTTCGCAGTATCTCCACCTAAAGAACTAATTAAACTTGCACTAAATCCTGTTACGTTTTCCATATATACGTTAGCAGATAATCCTGTTGTTTTATAAGCCTCATTCGCATATTGTTTTACCGCGTCAGCATTGTTTTTAAATAAGGTTTCTACACCACCCAATGACTGTTGGAGTTTACCACCCTCAAGGATGGAGTCTTTTATTAATGTTCCTATACCAGCAGCTACTATAGCACCTTTTATAGAAGACATTAAACTATTCCCAACATTCTTACCGGCTGGAACAATATCACCTTGCATTTCTTTTGTAATCTTTTCAGATATACCCTTTGCAGAAGGTAATATCTGTATATATGCTTTACCTAAATTAGTAGCCATATATTACCCTCCTTCCTTCAATATTTTATCTTTCATTTTCTCAAACTCCTCGCTAGTTTCGAAAGCTACACCTTCATTTACCTTAAGCGGTTTATTAATACTTTCAAGAATTGACTTAGGTTTATTACGACCCTTAGAACCGTCTTTTGTTTTAGCCCAAATCAAAATACCAAGCCTATCAACAATGGATGCTAACAGCATTGAATCCAACTTAACTTTTTGACCTGACATCTTTAACATTATCCTTGCGTTATCTCTTAAACCCCCACAAAAAATAGCCACCTTTAATGGTGGCATATTTCTATAATCGTAAATTCCGTATGTTTCAGCTAAATCACATATTACAGCTTCCTCATCAAGCTTCAACATACCAGCGAGGACGACTAGTTTTTTAATCTAGCTTGAGCCTCAAAAATATCTTGTAATTCTTTTGTGATTTTTTCAGTATTAATCGTACCATCATCTTCTCTAAGATGATTTTTTAATTTTTCAGTTTGTTTTTTACCTAAAAGTAATTTTAAAACTTTTGGTAAGACTAATGGGTTTTCCTCCATTTCCCCCAATACTTCAACCAATTCATAGTTGTTTAAATTGTTAACTGGGATTGAGTAAGCAAACCCACTCTTAGTTAATCCAACCAAATCTTTCATGTTCTACCTCCTATTAAACTGTTCCTTTTTTAATGTATTCGTAGTGAGTATTTCCATCAGCATCTGGGAATGCATTTAATGTTGTTTCATAACCAACCATCTCTGAGTCAGTATAAGTTATTTCCCCAACCTCTGTAACCTTACCATTAGGTATAACAATACGTTTTAAAATACCACCTTTTAGAATCATCTCAATAACCACACAATGTTGCTCTAACTCTTTTGCATTAGCTTTAATTGTGATACCCGTTGTTACATCACCTGTAACGTTATCCGATCCATAAATCTCTTTTAGTACGTCCACATTTAATGACTCGATTAAAGTGTAAGTAAATGTATCTGATTTTTCAGTTTGCACAGTATCAACGATATCGCCACCCCATGCTTTTAAGTTTTCTGTTTCAGCTGTGTTTTCGTTTGTTAAACCATCTTCTGAAACGTACCCTAACGCTTTGAACGCTGCGTTTAATTTTGTAGTTGCATCTTTTGGTAACGCTGTACCAAGAGGTGCTGAATATATAGCTCCACCAATCTTCGGTTTTGCTGCAGTAACATTTTGTACATCTGCCATGTTTTTTTCTCCTTTTATCTAATAATGTTTTATATCGAATACCGCTTGGTATCTGTACTGTTTAGTTTCTGAATCTGTAAAGTTATAATCACTATTCAACCTTACCCCTGAAACTTCATCAACATATACCAATTGGTCTATTATTTCTTTAACTTTCTCATTTAATATTGCCGCCTCATATAACGACTCCGCGTAACTTTGAATTGCGATTACTGACGAATTTAATAAGTTATCTCTCTTACTACTGGTTTTTTCAATTAAAATATATCGTTTAGGTAAGTTTGGTTGGTGTTCTAATACCACAGGTATTTCTACTTTTGTACCTAAAAATTTTTTCAATGTTAATTCTATCATTGTCCTAAAGCCTTTAATAATGTGTTATTTTTGTTATTATCTCGTACAGCACCTCGTGTCATAGCTTGAACTCTAACTGTAGTTCGGTTACGACCAACAACGGTACTTGTTTCATACCCTTTTCCAGCATTGTTCTTGATTTTATTCGCCTTAGCCTCAAGAATAGCTGTCATTTCTGGGCTTTTCATAAGTTCCGCTACACCAGCACGATTTAATATAAATTTGTTACGCATAACGTTCCACCATCACTTTCTTGTGCCATTTTAGAGGTATCATTGACTCAATTCCTTGTTGAGCAATTCCTATCGTTCTCCATTTTTTACCAAAAAAGATTACCTCTTTATTTTCCCATTCGTTAGTATCCCCTTTAGGAATACCTAGAATGTATTCAGCTTTCTTACCAACCAAATTTACACTATTAGTAATGTCATCAGTAGACGCAGGCGCAACAATCACATCTTTAACCCTTTTCTCTTTATCAACAAAAATAGGATGACCAAAATCATCTACACCGTTTTGAATTTTATCAACTAATACAATATCAATTCCTTTAATTAACCCCATAAAAATCAATTGCTCCAAATCTTTGTCTTCTTAACCCTAAACGTTTTAATTCATTATCTTTGATAAATAGACCTCCACCAGGAACTAAGAATGAACCTGATACTGAATACCCAAGAGCTGACTCTGAAAATTGAGTCATTGGCTCTTGTCTAGTAGAAGTCATTAGTGTCCTAGCCACGATATCAACCAATACCGATTTAACAACATAAGCATAACTTTCATCTGCGTTTACCATTAAATCAAGGTCTTTCTTGACTTTTTTAGCCTCAACACGTAGAACGTGAGAAACTGTAGTCAACAGTTCCTCAGCACGTTCTTCTTCGTCACTTTCCAAAGCTCTCCAAAGCACACTTAAATCATCAACGGTAGCAAATGGTTTTAATTCAACCATTCCAACACCACCTATTCTTCAACAGTTTCGTCTTTGTCAATCTTACGTTTTCGTGGAGCTTTAGGTTTTTCAGCAGTTTCAACTAACTCCCAATCACCACTTAGTTCACTCTCCGTTGTTATTACGACTCCTGTTTCCTTATTTATGTAAACCTTCATAATCTAACTCCTATTATGCTTCAACTACACGAGCGAATGCTTTTTCGTCAAGGATGCTCCATCCGATGTAAGCTTCAGCGCGTAAGCAAATTTCGTTATACGCTTTAAGGTCACGTCCAGAACCATCTGGGTCACCATATTCGATAATCTCCATTGGAATATTCTCCGCATAACCCCATTTGAACGCATTTTGGAAATCCCCAACTACTGCATGGTCTGCTTTACCACCATCAGCGTTTTTAACAGCTAATGTTTTGTTAACATCTAAGTCTAAACCAAAGAAGTTTTCAGGTTTTTGCCCCATTTTAAATTCAGGGTAAAGTGATACACCATTTTTATCTTTTACTTTTGATAACGATTGAGCAGCTAATGGAGATAATGCAATACCAGTTACCTCTTTACCATCTGCTATAATTGTTTGAACCGCAGCATCTAAGTTATCATCAACATTTGCAGCTGCAAATGTTACCACATTTCCAGTTACTAACCCATCAAATGAATTTGTATCCTTAAAAGTACCATTAGTTAAAGATTTAGGTTCTAAACCATGTAATGCCGCAATATCGAATGCCTCAGCTATTTTTTTCGCAAACCCTTCAGCATAGTATTGTAAGTAATTTAATTTCTTTTCATCAGACGCTAACATAAATTCATCTGTAATACGAGCTTGATAAACGAATTTGAAAGGTTTAATAATTTTAGAAGTTACAGTCGCTACACCAGCTTGTTTTTGTGCACCCTCACCGACTATTTGAGCATTACCGTCTAAATTAAATACGAATTGCTCAGCACCACTAAATGGTATTGGTTGTTGAGTTGATAATTTAGCTAAAGTCGAATGACCTTTAACCTTACTCATAATGTCTGTTACTAATTCTGGACTAAATAATGTCCCTTTTTTTGTCGCTTTACTTTCTGTCATAATTTTTAAGTCTCCTTGTTTTAAAAAATTTTTATTTTAAATTATTTACTACATCTTGCCAAGCTGCACTTACACCACTTTTAACAGGTCTTTCTACATCTGCAAGAGGTTGTTTATACGTTGGTTGACTAGCAACCATTAATGACGCTAGACGTTCAGCATCCTCAGTTAAACTTTCCTCAGAGTCACCTTTTAACCTATCAGCTAAGTCAAACGGTAAATTGTATTTGATAGCTACTTTCTGTTTTAAGGCTTTAGTTTCCCAACCGTGTATACCCTTCTCAAGTTCTGCTATCTTATTCTTATCATTACCCTCGATTTCCTTCTGTTTATCCAATAACTCAGTTAATTTTAACTTCTCCGTCTCTAAATCTTGAACCTTAGCACTTAATGAATCATAATCAGCATATTTTGCTTTTTCACGTTCTAAACGTTTTTTGATAACCTCATCTAATTGCTCTTGAGTTTCAATAATTTTAAATTCTGACATATTCTATATCTCCTTTTCCCGGTTTCCCCGACCGTTCGGTAATTTTTTGGGTTGGTTAATACCTAACCCTAGTTTTTTTCTTAGGCTTAGCAATACTGCAAGCCCAATGCGCTAATAAAGCACTATCTAATAACGAAATATCCATATCCTCAAATTGTGATTTATACCCGAATCCACCATTACTACCAATATTACGTTTTTCGCAGTTAGTCGCAACTTTTCTTAGTGAAGGTTGATTATTGTGGCACAACGTTTTTTGATAAATACCTTGCTCAAACGTTGAGTTAGCTACTACTATCTCTTTTACTGTTGGGAGTACAACTTTTTTAATTTTGTTATGTTTTAACTCCTCTTCAAGTACCTTCTGACCGCTTGCACCATCAACCACTATCTTCTTAATATCAGCTTTTTTCAAGAAATCTATAAGCCACCCAAAGCCATTTCTAACACTTTGGCAGTCAATTACCTCAACAAAAATCCGATCATCTTTAGTTCTGACAGCTACACTCATACTAACATTAGCTCCATCATTCCCAAATTTAATACCCACAAATAACTTTCCTTTGAATTTTGGTTTTTCGTCAATTTTTAGCGAATCCCATTCTTTTTCACTTATTACAGATTTTTGAGAGAAGGTCGGCCAATACCCAAGCCTCTGAACGTTGTGGTCTAGTTTATCCTCACCAAGCTCGGCTTCAATTTTACGCTCTGTTAAATGATAACCTAATGAAGGGTTTGTTAAATACCAAGACTCAACATCATCAATTTCCTTTTCTGAATCAACAGACCACTCAGCCCAACCCGAGTATTTACTTTTTCCAAATAAGCACGCCTCTCTGAACTTAGTAAAAACAGTACCAACCGAAACTGGTGTCGGAGGTGTTCCACACATTATGGTTAAAGGGTTAGGGCTGTCGGTAACTGTATATTTAAGTGCCGACTCTTGTTCTAAAGTATATTCCTGAGCCTCATCAATAACCATTAAATCGAACCCCTCACCTAATCCACCATTTTTGGTTCTTGTTCTAAATTGAATTACACCTTCAGTAGCATAAAGCTCAATACGCTCTTGACCTTTAGCCTTAATTGAGTTGAAATCCTCACCATCTTTATACCCCATCTTTTCTAAGTACTTTTTGACCTTTTCAAAAGATGAATGAGATGTGCTTATTCTATGTGCTGTATGTAATATATTCAACCCTTGGTGCAAAGCCCAAAGTTCTAAAATATACACAATTTCAGTTTTACCGTTACGTCTCGGCAACGAATAGCCAAATTTTTGATGAGTCCATAACCCATCAGGCTCAATAGCCATTATGTCTTTTAGAAGGTACTTTTGCCAATCATAAACCTCTAATTTGGTTTTTTCGTATAAATCAACAGCTTCCTGATATTTAGTTTCGTTATATTCTAAAACCACCGATTGAGAGGGGGTTTGACTGCCATATCGTACCATATTACAAGTTCTCCTCCACTCCAATCACTTGCCTAGTTTAAAGACTTGCGACAGGTCAAATTTTATTATTTAAAATCACTTAAAGTATAATCAAACTTCTTAGTGTGTACATCTTGCCTAACACCCTTTTTAGGAACGTACTCAACCGTACACTTACAATTCGAATGTCGTCTGTAGACATCTTTAGGTACATCAGGGTAAGCATATACCCCAACTAAATTCTTGCACCACTTACAACAATTACCGCCCTCTTTTCTAGTTACTTTAGCACCTAACCCAACATTATGATGAAATTCAGCGTTTTTACGAATCATATCATCAACAATACTCTGACTAAAGTTAACTATCGGTGCGTTTAACAACCATTTGGAACTTTTAAAATCTTCCGTCAATAATCTACTTAATAACCCCTCAAGACGACTTTTGTTAAATTCAGGAACTTGAACAGCTAACCCAATATCAGCTTTTTTATTCAACAAACCTTGAACCAATACACCTTGATTAGTGATTAACCTATGATTTTCTAACAACCGGTCATTTAAAATTTCCTCAATAATATCTTTAGAGTCAACAACTATGTGCTTTTCAAAAGCACCAGCTAAAGTCTCCCCAACCGCTAATGCAAATTCATTTACATCTGCGTAAGTTTTTGCGTTAAAATCTATATCCTTCAATTCTTGCTCAAAAGTTGCCGTTATTTTTTGTAAAATCTCATTACTCATTTGAATCAACCAACACTTCCGTATTATTCAACATCATTTCAGCCTCTTCTTTGGAACGACCCATTGACATTAGCAATAATACCCCGTTTTCTTTAGAAACTACTCCTTTTTGATAATTACTCAAAAGTGAGGTAATCTCATAAGTGGATATTATCCTGTTTTTTTGCTTATCCCCACTATCAGTAGGTTTTGCAGCAACTTCCTCAACCCTTGGTACAGCGTTTAAATCACCTTTTATACCAGTTAAATCTCGAACAACCTTAGCATCTAAATACCCAGGAATTGCTTGGTTTAACTTAAGCACACCATCACCAATTAATGTTAGCATATTTGCATCTGCCTCGAATAACGGCTCCCATTTAGGTTTCGTTTTAATGAAGGAACTTCTTTTGTAATGAAAATCATCTCGTAAGCAAGCAGCTACATAAGCTACATTTATAAGCCCACTACCCAACGAACGTTGAGCTTTGCGACCAGCAAGCCTTAAGTTCTCATGAGACGCTTTTATTGCCTCGACACTTGAAGGGTTATCCGATACAAATCCTAAATCATCAAGGGTTAACCCTGTTTCCCCCGCAAATAATGCCGCTGCAGTTCTTAGTTGCTCTGTAAAAGGCGACATTGAAGGGGTTGTGAACTGCCCAACAGTTGGGTTGTTACCATCCCCACTAGCTGTTATTTGTAGCATACTAGAAATTGTTGCCTTCCAAGTTTCTAATGGTTCAGCATCCTCATCCATACCCAAGATGTATTTTTGAGGGAAGGAATAGAATTCAGCTGTAACATCAGCTCTCTCAAGGGTTCTTTTTGCTAATTTTTGATAGTACATACCCGATCTTGTAATTCTTGACCTACCGAAAGGTCGAACACTATCTGGAGCATGGATAATAGGCACTAATAAAGGAATACCAGCAGTATTTGGAATGACTGTCGTTTCTTTCGATTTTGAATCAATTATGACTGTTTCTGAATCTGTAAAATATGCCTCAATTACTGCTTTTCCATAATCATCTCTTTTTAAAACTGCATAACCCTCTGTTAATAGACCTGTTATTGGGTCGATAATACCCGTAGCATTAGACGCCTCAATTACTTGTAATCTTGGAATACCCTCATCGCCCTTCGATATGTAAACAAAACTACAACTTGCGATTAAAGAGCTTAATATCACTGAATCAAAGAAGATATCTGGGTTATTTTGTTCAAAAATCTCATTTACCCTAAATTCATCATTCTCAAACTCCCGAAATACCAACCTATCAGCTAAACTATCGACAGCCTTTGTACACCACCCTAAAACCGATAAATATTGTTGCCTTAACGACATCGGAATGGTTATACCGACTTGCATTTCCTCATGTTTCATTGCGTATTGCTTATACCGTAAATTTGTTCGGTAAGTGGTTGTTACCAGCTTATCTCTTAAGTACTTAATTCCTTTTCTCTCCAAATTTTTCACTCCTCTCCTTCTATGGTTATAACTCTCACGAAAAAATATGTACAGTGACGGCGTGAAGTTCAGCGCAGAATTAGGGAGGGAGATACCCCCCAGCCTTGATAAACCAACGTTTTTCAACTAAATTTTAATCTAAAACCTTGATAAATCAACGTTTTTAAGCACTTTTTAGTGTTTTTACCCTTTTTTGCACTTTTTTGCCTTTTTTCGTGTTTTTTTGCCATTTTTACTAAAATTTTGTTATTTACCCTTGTATGATGCCCAATCAAGAGTTTGTGGCAAGTTCCTGTTGCCAATCACCTCAGTCTTCTTGGCTTGTCCACCTGCAAAGAACTTATCTGACTTTTGCCTGTTACACTGCATATGCGCCAACTGTAAGTTGTCAAGACTTGAAGGGTGACCACCCTTAGCTATTGGAATTATGTGGTCAATTACAGGGCTTAAAGGCTCAGGAAACTTTACCTTCTTATCAACTAAATGTCCACAAATACCACAAGTGGTTTGGGTTTTCAATATTCTCTTTTTATTCTTTTCAAACTCGGTGCGATGCGCCCCGGTCTTATCTACACGCATGGTGTTTTCCTCCATACCCCCTCTAATATTTCAAGTACCCCGGGGGTTTTTCTCTTAACTTTCCTATTTATATTTAATAAAAACTTATTACCCTCATATACAACAAAAAAGAGTGTTAACTACACTCTATTAATGAAGAAGACTAGATGAGGTTGCGAACGAACAAATAAATAAAAATGTACAACTTGATTTTCTCTTTTCTTAACTATGAAGGTAGAAACTTTAACTAAAAATAAAATGAATGGACTAACTACCTCGCCTAATCTTCATACTACTATATTACCGCATCTTGACTTATATATGTTTATATTTAATTATAAATGTTTATAAAAAGTTAAAAATGTTTATATTTAATTAAAAATCTTTATATTTAGTTAAAAAAGTTTATACTCTCAAACTATCTTTGATTAGAAATAAACACCCAAGACCTCCTCAAACATAAAAAATAATAGGCTTTAATTAATACCAATAATATACCTCTAAGCCTATTTACTTCTTAATATTTAATTGTTAATACCCTTACTTATGAAGGTAAACCTTAGCTTAAGCCAACCCCTTATTGACCTCAGTAATATCACTAACCTTATTAACCTCCTCAGGTAACCTCAATACCCCAAGGGCTTTGGCATGGTAAACATTCCTTGAGTTAGTCGTTAAGCCCATGATTTGCTCGACCTCACCCCAATCTAACCTTTCAATATACCTCAAAGTCAACAGCAACGAATACCGTGGGTCAGCTACTTCATTAATACAAGCAAAGACTTGGTCTTTCCTTCTTACCAATTCAACACACGTTAAGTAAATGTCCTTCTTATACCTATCAGTCTTATCTATCAAAGACTCAATACCACCTGTGCCTAAGCCTCCCTTCAACTGCTCTTTAGAATAGTCAATAGCACTTACACCAACCTTACGAGCTTCCTCGGCTTTCAGTACCCTTTCTAAACTTTCTATCCTATCCATCAAGTAACCAACACCTTCTAAAAATACCCTTTTCTTGTCGTTTGAACTTCTACACATCTTTAGCAACTACCTCCTTATTTGCATTATTCGAAAAAACTGTAAAAACCTATCAATTTAAAACCTTCTACCTCTAACATACCCTCAGGGGTTTTTTCTATATGAAGGGCAACACCTTCTTTATTTGAACTTTCAAGTTCACCCTCTCTAGCTAAATCCTCTATAAATACCCTGTTTAACCCTTTACTTAAACCTTCTGTTATTCCAAGGCTTAAATCGACCTCGAATATATCAGCCAATGCAAGACCCTCAAGACCTTTGTAAACCTCAACTAAATCGTTGATTAAATCAATAAGATAAACTCGGTTGTTAATCTTATTGTTGAAATCTTTATCCAAAATCCCATAACTTAAAGCGTCCTTCACGACCCTCGCCTCTTTGCTATCTAAAGATACCGTGATAGGTTTGTCGGTGTACCTCTTGATATTAAATACCGAAGTGTTAATTGTTGGGCTTGTATCAACATCCTCCCTCACAACTAAACAGTCTTTCACATTTTTCCAATATATGAAGGTAAATGGTTCATACCCTTCCAAAAACCCATAAAGGTCTAAGTTACCCTTCGTTGCTACTGACCTCAAAAATCGGAGCTTAGCTAACATCCAACCTAATGTCCTCCCATCTTGTAACCCAGCGACACCTGCGGTGTGGTAAGAGCTTAATACAGTCATTAAGCCAATTAGACCTCCAAGGTCTGTTTCAAACCCCAACACTAGCTGCTGGGCTTTGGTTCTTTTTATTTTATAATTCTTATTGTCTAACATCTTGTAGACCTCCATTCATTTTATTTTTAATATTCTTTAACAAGTCATCAATTAATGTTTTATCCCTCATATACTTATAATCCAAACTCTCAATACCCCTTCAAACTCTATTTAGGTTTTAAAAACCTATTAAATCAAGGTTTTATTAGATTTTAGCTATTTATTTATGAAGGTTTTTAAATTTTTATATTCTTTTAAAACCCTTAAGTATCAAGGGGTTTGATACCCTTGTGTAATTTTATTTTAAGAAAAAAACATAACTCACACTTAATTTAGCCTGAAAACACCCCGAAACCCTTGGGGCTGTAGGAGAAAAATTTTTATTTAAAATCCGTCTGAACGATCTCCATAAATTCATCTTCACTTAAGTAATTTAAACCTAACCCTTCCATCTCTTTAACATACCCTTCGTAGACCTCATTTGCGTTAGCAGCGTCAAAGTCTAGTTCACTTAAATGCCTCTCTAAGATTTCATTAAACTCGTCAGAATCTGCATTAGATGTTATTTCATCTTCATCCTCAGGGTAATTGTCGAATTGAGAATACTCAATTTCAACATCTTCATCTTCTTCATCCTCGAAAATACCCTCTAAGTCACCACCTCGTGTGATTTCGCGAAGTTCTTTCATTACTTCCTCTTTTACTTCACTTAATGAAGGATATACCCTCGTTGGTTTAGGTTTCGGCTCAGGTTCTGGTTGAGGACGCTCAACCTTAACCTCATTTGGAACACTCCTATAAATCTCCTCCATTGTTAACACACGTTTTTCCATCATTTTCTACCTCCATTTTTTATTTTATAAAATCTCTAAATCTTGTAATCTATCTTCAAATTCAGCTTTAATTGCTGACTCAAGCAACCTTTTTTGCTCCTTTACCCTTAACTCCACTCGTTTACCTGATACCCGATCAACAATATAGCCATTTGGCTTTCGTTCACCTTCGAAGTAACCTTCGAATAAAGCTAACTCCAAACCATATCGACCAAATACCAAAACCACATCTCCACGCTTTAAGTTCTCAATGTCTGTGTGAAATAAGTGAACTCGGTCACTTAAGTTGCCCTCAAATCCTTTAATCCTCTGCGACTAACATGTTGCGTTTACCTCCATTTTTAATTTGCGCAATGCAATACCGTGTAAGACATTCTCCGACTGATTGCACCATTCTAAATTGTTAACCTTATTATTATCCTTCACACCATCAATATGGTTGACGTAAGTTTTACCTTCCACCTTAGGAATAAACGCTGCTGCTACTAATCTGTGAACAAATAACTTAACTGGTTTACCATCAACATCAAATAATGTTACTTTCCTATACCCCTTACCTGATACATAAGGTCTAATCTTTCTAATTTTGTTGTTACAAAAAGAAAGAACCACACCATCTCGGCTTACCGCATATCTTCGTTCAAAACCTTCAACCCACTTAAATATTTCGTTTCTCATTGTTCCTTACCCCTTTTATTTAAAATCTATCATAAGTATTAAAATTAAATTTGCTAACATCAACAACCCAACCATTTGCATCACCTCTAACCCAAATATAAAAGCTAATGCTAAACTCATTAGATTAATTAACCCAATCATTATTTTTAACCCAAACCCTCTTAAAACCATTTTAAATACCCTCTCTTTCACTCAATCGATTAATGTGATTGATATAGTTATAAACTCTGACTTTGTTATATGTTTTGTTCGTTTTCAACGTCCCTTGGACGTACATATAAGAATCTTCCAACCTCTCAATATCCTTCAGGTAACTGTTGAACTTATCTTTAGACCCCTCCAAACCCAGCTCAACCATTAACTCCTTGCGACCTACCCAATTATCAGGGTTCTTCATTTTATCTGCAAATGCATCATAAATCTCAATCAACTTCCGTCTACCTCCTCACTCTTAACCCTCTCGGAATGCTTATTCCGTCTCGCTTTCGTATAAAAAATCAATACCCTCATAGTTCGTATGATATAATATTTCGATATTTTTGATTTGCAAAGCATCAGGATATGTTAACCCTCGTTCCCAATTACTTAGCGTAGCCGTTGATATACCAAGCTTTTCAGCAGCCTCCTTTAGTGTCAAGCCGTTCATCACCCTTAACACCTTCAACTTATATCTTGCCATATAAATTCGCCCTCCTTATTTCCTTATAAATATATAATAACATCGTCTCCGTTTTTTTGCAACAAAAAAATTAAAAAAATCTCAAAAAAACTGGAAAAATTCTTAAAAATTTAGCTAATGCTATTGACAAGCTACTTTTTATGTGATATTATCAGTTATAGATAGTTTTAAACCTAATTTTCCTACATATTTAACAGAGTTAGATAATTCTAAACCTAATTTTTGATATATTATTATCAGAGTTAAATAGTTTTAAACCTAAATTCACTATATTTTGAAAGGAGATACCAAATGAAAGTGAATCTCAATGAAAAACAAATCTTCGCAAATAACCTCAAATTTCTACTAAGAAAAAAGAAACTTAATTATAAAGAGTTTGCAAAAGCCATAAATATCAAGTACACAACTGTATTGGATTGGGTCAACGCCCGCACATTCCCTCGTATTGAAAAATTAGAAATTATCGCAAAATACTTCGCTGTTCAAAAGTCAGTACTATTAGATGAAAGAATGCCCTCACTCATATCTGTATTAGACTTAGAACAGTTATTAAATGATACCCTAAAAGCTATCAACAACGCTGAAAATATTAGTTATAAAGAAATGAAACTTGACGATACCCGTAGAAAAGTAGTTACCTCAACTCTCAATCAAATTATTGGAATTTTTAAAGAGGAATATACGACTTTTAAAAAATTCCAAGAAGTGGAGCAGATGTTCAGCTCATTAACAACCAAGCAAGACCCCAACAAGTAATTTTTAAGGTGGTAATAAATATGTATATAGAAGACTTGAAAAATGGTAAATTTAAATACATTCAAACCTACAAAGACCCCTCAACGAACAAAACTAAACGTATTTCAGTCACTAAAAGTAACAAAACAAGAGCAACTCAAAAAGCTGCATTAGAGGAACTTAATACCCGAATTGAAGGACTCCTTAACTCCAACCCACTCAACCAACCAACCTCAACCATAGTTAAAGAGTACCTTCAACTAAAGGAAAAGACCTTAACAAAACAAACCTTCCTTACTTACAAAAAAACACTTGAATTAATACCCAAAGGAACGTTAAATGACCTCTCTAAAATCAAGTTAGAACAACAAATATATCACTTACGAGGTGCGTATAGTTACAAAACTATCAAAGTTAAGGTAGCTATCCTCAACAACTTCTTCAATTATGTTAAAAAATACCATTGTGATACATTCGACTTAAACCTAGAATATACCCCTTCTAAGTCAGAAAAGATGAAGGACTTTGATAAAACCAAATACATCGAAAAAAACCAGATCCAAAGTACCCTCGACCAAATTAAACACCCAACAGTTAAATGCATTGCTTATATTCAACTGCATACCGGTATGAGAGTCGGAGAAGTTCTTGCTCTTAGCCCTTCTGATATAGATTTTGAAAATAAAACTATTAAAATCTCAAAGACCAAAACCCAATTCGATGAAATTACACCCCCAAAAACACTTAAATCCCTTCGTACTATCGAAGTTAGCCAAGAAGTTTTAAATATCCTTAAAGATTTTATCTCAAAAGAACCTTACCTCTTTAACATCAGCTATAACCTTGTAAGATACCACTTGGCTAACCTTGGGCTTAAATCCCATATGTTCAGACATACCCACACAGCCCTTCTTATTGAACAAGGTGTGCCTGTTAAGGTTATATCTGAAAGGTTAGGTCATTCAAATACAAAAACTACCCTTGAAATCTATACTCACGTAACAAAGAACATGAAGGACGCTCTTCGAAATACCTTAGAAAACCTTTCCCCTTTTTATCCCCCTCATAACCCATAAATATAACAAAAAACCCTTAGGTACAACAAATACCCAAGGGTTTTATTATTATATCATATATTATTTAAAAAAGTATAATTTTATCTTTTAATATAAGTGAACTTGTATATTCAGGTGTAATAATACACATTAGAATTAAATAAAAATATTATATTTTCTATTTAATCGTAAAGAATACTATTTACACAACATAAAATACATGCTATAATAAATCGAAATGATTTTGAAATAGAAAATATAGGAGTATATATTATGGATAAAAAGAAAAAAAATTTACTTGTTATACCATCCACACTACTAGTTCTTTCAGCTGTATGTTATGGTGGTTATGAATATTCTAAAAAAGATAACAATTCATCAAACAGCTTAGTACAGAATGTAAAAGAAGTAAAAAAAATAGCTTATGCTGAAAAAGAAAGTACTATAGTGGTTACTGCAATCACTGAAGACGGCTACGCTACTCTTCACGGAGACCATAGTCATTTTGAAAAAGGTTTAGTACCATATAATGCAAAATTCATAGATTCATTAGTTTATAAAAATGATAATTATACTTTAAAAGATGAAGATATACAATATGAAGTAGCTCAAGGGTACATAATAAAAATAGATGGAAAATTCTATTATTATCCTAAAAAAGGAGTAGCACAATCAAATATAGTTGATGAAAAAACTGCAAAAGAAATAACTGCTCATGCACATCATCATGCACATTCTTCATCTTCAAATTCAAATTCAAGTAGCTCACATGAAGATAACTATACTTTTAACCCTAGTGATATCGTTAGTGAAACTGCTGATGGATATGTTGTTCGTCATGGCGATCACTACCATTACATCAAAAAAAGTTCTCTATCTTCTTCGCAACTATCACAGGCGAAACAATCTGGAGTAAATTATTCATTATCTCATTCAACAGCTGGAATTTCTTCTCCAACTAGTGATGGATATATATTTAGAGGAGCTCAAGATATTATAGGTAGCAATAGTTTTGGTTTTATCGTTCAACATGGGAGTCATCAACACATTATCCCATATTCACAACTACGTGGTACAAAATGGGAATATTTACTAAATAATCATAGTACTTCACATGCAACAACTCAAACTAGTCCAAATAACAATGATAATTATAAATTTGATCCAAAAGATATTGTAAGTGAAGATAAATATGGATATACAGTAAGACATAATGACCATTATCACTATATCCCTAAACCAAATAATGGTTCGATTACTACTCCACTTCCAAGCACACCAAAACCTGCAGTTCCTACAGTAGATAATAACAGTGATAAAAATAATAACTCTATAAAGCCTAGTATTTTATCATTTGCTGGAATTCAGTTTAAAACTAGTGATGGGTTTATCCTATCAGATGATAGTAAAACTACCCCAACTTCAACAGGGCTACTTGCTTCACATGATGGCCATGAACACTTTATTTTCTATAAACAACTAGTTAATTCTAAATGGGAAAAATTAATTCCTGAGAAATATTTAGATAAAGCAAAAGAAGAATATAATTCATTGGAAAAAGAAGTAAATGAAAAAATCAATTATCTTTCTGAGAAAAATAAAATTGATAAAACTAAATTTAAATATGTAGCTACGTCTAATGGAGATGCATTATCATACGAAGGTAATACTACACTACTAAAAGATATTAATAACACTAACAATAATAAAGTTGAGGACAAACCGACTTATTCAGCTGAGGTGACAAAAAAAATTAACCACCTGGCAAAAATATTAAATATTGATCCTAGTTTAATTAAATTAGTAGAAACAGAAAATGGTCAGGCATTATCATATCCACACGGCGATCATAGTCATACTGTATTACTTAACGCTATTCATGTAGACGAAACTGAAGTTGAATTAACAGATGAAATTAAGAAACAAATAGATTATATTGCAGATGTATATGGCGTTCCTAAAGAAGCTATAAAAGTAACAAAAGATTTCTTCGTATTTAATGAACCAGCACATGCTTATGATCCGACTCATATTCACCCTTATATTATACCTAGAAGTAAATTAGAAATTCCTAAAATTACTGGAGATGATGAGTTAGATTTCGAAAATGAATTACTTTCATTATCTAAACGTACAGGTATTCCTGTAGATAAAATTACCGTTGAAGGAAATAAATTTGTAATTCCTCATGGTGATCACGATCATTACGTTAAAATAATTTCTAAAGGAGCTAACTTATACTATAAAAATAAACTTCCAAATATTACAGGAACTTATATTCCGGGTGAATTAGATAAGAGTAAAGTTTTAAGAGAAATTGAAAAATTAAAAAATAACTCAAATATAATATATAGCACTGATACTAAAAAAGCTCATAGAATAAACAGAGCATTAAATCAATTAATAAGTGAAATTAACGAACTACCTAGTAATTCAACAGCTGGATATTTAAAAATGTTGAATAATTTTGATGATAAATACATCGGTGTTAAAGATGAAAATAATACTACTCCAGCTACAGATACTATAACTGATCAATTAACTAAAACTTATAATGAATTACTTGATAAAGTAAAAGAAAGTAATGTTGAATATTATAGTATTACTAAATCTAGTTTAACTGATAGACTAAACAAAGCTGTCTCTGAAAAAGATAGTAATGCATTTGAGCAAGTATCTCACCTATTGAGTGAAATCAAAAAATTTGATAATCAAACTGGAGCTACTGGTTTAAGTTATATTAAATATTTCATTGAGAATTTAGAAAGTGATAAAGTAAACAATAACTTACGTGAAGAGATGGCTTCTCTAATAAAAGATACATATGAAAGTGAAGCTAAAATTTCAGTTATCCCAATGCATACATTGGTTGAGCGTTTAATTAATGCTAAAAATCTACTTCACTACTCATTAGAAAATCCAACAACTACAAAAGTTGAGCACGGAGCTAACTATAAAAAACTTCAAGAAATTGATGAATCTGGTGAAACTATATTTAAATCTGCAAAACAATTTGTAGATGAGCTTAGCGACTTTTTACCTGCATTAGAGTTTTCAAAAGCAAAATATATAATTAAAGATGAGAAAGCTCCTGTTGAAAATAAAAAAGCTGAAGATAACAAAGATAATTCAGTAGATAAAAATAGTAATAGCAATAATAGCAATAATGATGATGCTAATATACAAGCAAAAGTTAATTATCTTGCACAAGCATTAGGTATTAGTCCATCTTCAATCTCAGTAATTGATACTCCAAATGGGAAAGCATTAGTATTTACACTTAATGGGAAAACTCATGTAATACTTGCTAGCGCTATTGATTTATCTAAACCACTTCCTAACTTACGAGCTGAAAACAATGATAAACAAGATAAAGCTGTTGAAAATAAAGTTACAGATAATAAACCTACAAATAACAAAGTTGTTGAAAACAAAGCTGTTGAAAACAACAACGTAGTTAATAACTCTGTAGAAAAACCAGCAAATCCTTCTACAGATGTTAAACCAAATATTGGTTCTTCTCCAAATTCAAATGCTAATACAGGTACACCCGACAAATAATTTTAATCGTATAAAATTAAGATAAACCAAATTCCTTACTTATACTTAGAAAAAATCTACTAAATTTTCGGTAAATACTTGACATATTTAGTAGAAATAGAGTAAAATGATTTTAAATAGATATATATAATTTGATTATAGACATGTTTTAATCTAAAAACTTTTTCAGAGAGAGTGACTAAGCTGAAAACACTCATTGTTTATTTTAAAATTCTACTATAGCAATATCAAATTAAACTTTTGAGAATCTTATTAGATTGAATTTGGGTGGAACCGCGGTTAGTATATGAATCGTCCCTTACGTCTTTGACGTAAGGGATTTTTATTTTATCCTTTTTAATAATATAAGATTTCCAATAAATAAAAATTAAAGGAGCAATGTATATGTTAGATATTAAATTATTTAGAGCAAATCCTGAAATGGTAAAAGCAAAATTATCAGCTAGAAATTTAGATACTGAGGTTGTTGATGTTCTTTTAGACCTTGATAAAAAACGCCGTTCTTTACTAGTTGAAGTTGAGGACTTAAAAGCACTTCGTAATAAACGTAGTGAAGAAATAGCTGTATTAAAACGTAAACGTGAAGATGCTACAGATGTAATTAATGAAATGAAAAAAGTTTCTGATGATATTACTGCACGTGATATTGAAGTTAAACAAATTTCTGAAGAAATTAATGAAAAAATTATTCGTATCCCTAACCTAATCTCTGATGAAACTCCATACGGTGAAACTGAAGATGAAAATATTGAAGTTCGTCGTATTGGACAAGTTCGCGAATTTGGTTTTGAACCTAAAGCTCACTGGGATTTAGTTGAAGAATTAGATATTGCTGACTTCGAACGTGCTGCAAAAATTTCTGGAAGTAGATTCGTGTTCTACAAAAAAGCTGGGGCTTTACTTGAGCGTGCTCTTATTAACTTTATGCTTGATATTCACGTTACTGAACACGGATATGAAGAATATATGGTGCCTCAATTAGTTAATAGAACTGCTTTATTTGGTACAGGGCAATTCCCTAAATTCGTAGAGGATGTTTATACTGTTGAATCAGAAGGATTAACTCTTATCCCTACTGCAGAAGTACCATTAACAAACTACTATAATGATGAAATTTTAAGTGAAGATATGTTACCAAAAGGTGTAACTGCATTTAGTATTTGCTTTAGATCAGAAGCGGGAAGTGCTGGACGTGATACTCGTGGATTAATTCGTCTTCACCAATTTAACAAAGTAGAAATGGTTCGTTTCTCTAAACCAGAAAATTCTTATGAACAATTAGAAATTATGACTGGTCATGCGGAAAACATTCTGAAAAAACTAAACCTACCTTATCGTGTTATTACACTTTGTTCTGGTGATACTGGATTCTCTAGTGCAAAAACTTATGATATCGAAGTTTGGTTACCAAGTTATAATGCATATAAAGAAATCAGTTCATGCTCAAACTGTACTGACTTCCAAGCACGCCGTGCTAATATGAGATTCAAACGTGAAGATACTGGAAAAGTAGAATTTATTCATACATTAAACGGATCAGGTCTTGCAGTAGGACGTTGTTTAGCTGCAATTATTGAAAACTATCAAAACGAAGATGGTTCTATCACAGTTCCAGAAGTACTACGCCCATACATGCGTGGACTTGAAAAAATTGAAAGAGATTAGTTTAATATAATAATAATTGTAAACTTTCTTTAATATAAAAAACATGTCAAGAAGTAGTTAAGTACTTTCTTGACATGTTTTTTATTTATTATCTTGCTAAAAACGAGAAGAATCCACTTATTATAGCAACGTTAAAGAAGTCTATAAATAGTGCACCAACTATTGGCATAACGAAGAATGCTATATACGAATACTTGTATTTATCGCAGACACTTTGCATATTGGCAATTCCATTAGGTGTTGCTCCTAACGAAAATCCTGCGTGTCCTGATGATAAAACTGCTGCATCATAGTTACTTCCCATAACTTTAAATGTAATAAAGTATATAAATAGATAAGCAAGTACTACTTGACCAATTAATAATAAAGCTAATTGACCTGCTACACTACCTAATTCCCATAGTTTTAAACTTATCATTGCCATTCCTAAGAATAAATTCAACGAAACATCTTCTAATATATGAACCTCTTCATAATGAAGGTCAAACTTTGTTGTTGAATCTGAAATATTTCTTAAAACCGCAGCAACTAACATAGGTCCGATATAACTTGGGAAATTTAAATAGTGATTTAAATAACTTGATACATAGCTACCTATAAACATTGATAGTAAAATTAAGAAAAATGCTTTTGCAAAATTTTCACCATCTAATTTTTTTACATCATTATCAAATAAAAATTCATCATTCTTTTGTTTATCTTCAATTTTTTGAGGTTTAACTTTTAAGTTTTTCTTTCTTATAAGCCTATTTGCTAATGGTCCCCCCATACTAGAACCAGCTATAAGACCAAAAGTAGCTGCCGCTATAGCTACACTTTTTGCTCCTGTATGACCTAAATCTTCAACTATTGGTGCCATAGCTGCTGCTGTACCATGTCCTCCAGTCATTGCTGTCGAACCTGTTAAAAGCGCAACTAATGGATCTACACCTGTTGCTAAACCTATTCCTAGTGCTACTACATTTTGTAATATTACTAGCCCTATTGCACATAGTAAAAATAATACTACTTTTTTTCCACCTACTTTTAAAAGTCTCCAACTAGCATTAAATCCAATACTTGTAAAAAATACAGTCATAAAGAAACTTTGTAAAGTATTATCAAATTCAAAAATTATAAAATTAGTTTGTCTTAAAATTAAGTTTATTATTGCGAATAAAAATCCCCCAATTACTGGTGATGGGATACAATATTTTTCAAAAATTCTAACCTTTGTTCTTAAAATTCGTCCTACTATCAAAATAATAACAGCTAAACCTACTGTTTGAATCATATCCATCTTGATATTGAACATGCAATCATCCTTTCTATATTTTATTTTATACATATAAAAAAACAAAAACTCTAGATCGAACCTATACTCGAGCCGAGCTTTTAAATACTATATATATATCTATCTTACATTGTAATGAATTTTATTACAATATTATGTTAGATTTTTTAACACTTATCAAATTAAATAGACTGGACTTTATATATTAATTTATAAAATCCAGTCTAATATACTAAATTACATAATTGGTTTTAAAAAGTCTGACCAACTTTCGTAATTTTCTTCTTGTCGCGCATCATCTCCTGTAGTCCATTTGATTTCTAGAGTATCATCTTCTCTAACTACTACATTAGATTTATCAACTTCACATTCATAGACAACACCGATGTGAACTTGACCTACTTCTGTTTTGTCATCATTAATTAAACCTATGAAATGAAGATTTTCTAATGCATATTCTTCAGAAACACCTACTTCTTCAAACAACTCACGAGCTGCATTAATTTTTAGCATTTCATAAATAGTTTTTCCTTCTACTTCATTCATATGTCCACCGATTCCGACAGATGCTTTCCCGTGAAGTCTTGCTTCACCTCCACCAACTAGACGTTTATAAACTAATATTTCTTTTGTATTACGATCTTTAATAACAGCATAACCTATAAGTTGTTTATAACTGTTATCTTCCTCCATGTCACCACGACGTTTTACTTCATACGAAGTAAATGTATCAACTATTTTTTTTACTTTTTCATCTTCTCTAGGTAAAAATCCATAAAAATGATTTTCTTCATTGTTAAAAAGATCTTTTCTATTTACTACTAAAATTTGTTCATCCCATTTACTCATTGTTCTTCTCCTTTTATTTTGGTTGATAAGTTCCTTCTTTTAATTCTTTAGCTATTTTAGCTATTTTTCTAAATCTATGATTTAATCCTGATTTAGATAATTTTCCATCTTCTATCATTTCTGCAATTTCTTTTAGAGGATATTCAGGATACTTTAATCTAGCTTCTGCTACTACTCTAAGTTTATCATCAAGGTTATCTAACCCTAATCGTTCTTCGATTATATTTATATCCTCAACCTGCTTTGCAGATGCATTAACTGTTTTATTCATATTTGCCATATCGCAGTTTTGCATTCTATTTACAGAGTTGTTTATATCACGTACAATACGTTCATCCTCAAATTGGAACAATGCTTGATATGCTCCAACTAAGTTTATAAATTCTGCAATTTTTTCTGATTCTTTTATATATACTATAAAACCTTTTTTTCTTTCTAAACTTCTTGCATTTAAATTAAATGAGTTTAAAAGTTCCATTAATTCTTTATTATGTTCTTCATAGTAAGAGAAAATCTCCATATGATAACTTGAAGTTCGTGGATTATTAATTGAACCACCAGCTAAAAAAGCTCCTCTTAAATAAGCTTTTCTCTTCTCTTCTGTATCAATTAGTTCTTCTGCAATATCTAATCTCATAGTGTAATCATCATTTAATATATATAAATCTGTTAATATTGCTTTAACATCTTGGTCTAAACGACATATATATACATTATTCTTTTTTAATTTCAATTTTTTTCTAACAGAAATATTGATATGTACCTTATAAAAATACTTTATAAGAGAATACATCCTTCTAGCTATTGAAGCATTTTCTGTTTGAAAGCTAAGACTTAACCTACCATTTGCTATCGTCAAAATACCGTTCATCTTTATTAACGCTGATAATTCCGAGAGAAATTCTCTATCTTGCGTAATTTCTATTAAGGTTAATTCCTTTTTCATATCCGAAGCGTAAGACAATTTTACCCCTCCTATCTTAATAATATAACCTATTTATTTTATCATGATACACCTATTTAGACAAGTTTTTTGATAGGTACTACTTTATGTTTTTCAGACTAAAAAAAGCTAATATGTTAATCATATTAGCTCATTATATTTAAGATTTTTTCTTTATTTTCTTCGTTGACTTCTATTCTCTCTCTAATGCCATTTTCATCAAAGTAAAGTACTTCATCCGAAATCGTACATAGAAATTCATAGTCATGAGTAATAATAAATATTACTACATCTTCTTCGGCTATTTCTTCAATCAGACTACTTAATTCTATCATATTAACGTAGTCTAAACCACTAGTAGGTTCATCAAAGATTAAAATTTTCTTATTTGATAATAATGCGGATGCTATTGCTACCCTTTGTTTTTCTCCACCAGATAGAGTATTAGGATGTCTCTTTAAAAATGGTCTAATACTTAGCTTATCTATTACTTCATCAAATCTTTCAAGATTATTGCTACCAAGTTTAATTTCTTTTTCTACCTGATTTGTAAATAATTGATAGTTCACATCTTGCATTACCTGGAACGTATTTTTTATTAAATCTTTATTTTTTAATGGAATATTATTTAATAATACTGAATTTTTTGATTTAATTAAACCACTTAATGCATTAGCAAATGTAGTTTTTCCACAACCATTATCTCCGATTATTGTATAAATCTTAGATGAATCAAAACTTTCATTTTTTATTTTCAATATGTTTTTATTAACTTTATACTCTAAATTATCGATTTGGAGATAATTTTGTTTATATTCCCTCTTAGATTTTTCTCTAAGTTGAACTTTCGTTAAGTCTATTTGACGAGTTTTACAATGACTACCATCGAAATGTTGTAATTGATCTTTTGTTACTTCCTGAATTATCTGACCTTCCCTTATTATATACATTCTATCAATAAGGTCTCTTAAATAATAAATTCTATGTTCTGCTACTATAATTGTTTTACCTTGATCTTTTAGTGTTTGCATTATAGATGCAATTAGCTCAATAGCCTTCAAATCCAAATTACTTGTTATTTCATCTAGTACATAGATATCTGCATCTAGCATCATACTTGCCATAAATGCCAAGCGCTGCTTTTCTCCACCACTTAACTCCAGTATGTTCCTGTCTAGTAGATGTTCCGCTGAAAAATCTTTAACAATTTTATTCATTCTTTGGGCTATTTCATCCTTGGAATAACCATAATTTTCCATACTAAAAGCTAATTCACTAGTTGAGTCTAAATTAAAAAATTGATTTTTCGGATTTTGGAAAACACTACCTACAACCTTAGAGAATTCCTTTAATCTATCCCCTATCTTAAGATGGGCTACTTTTAATCCTCCACTAAAACCTCCGTTAAAAAACTCTGGAGCTAAACCATTTAATACTCGAAGAATCGTTGTTTTACCACATCCACTTCTTCCAGTAAAAAGAACACATTCTCCCTTTTTTATATTTAGTGACAAATTTTCAATATTCAATTTTTCAGATCCTATGTATTTATAATTAAAATTTTTAAACTCTATCAATTTATCACCTCATAAACATAATATAAACAAATCCAATAATTACCAAAATAGAGAAAATGTAATCTTGTATTTTGAATTTCAATTCCACAAATGATGTAGGCTCATTCTCATTATCTAACCCTCTACATAAGCACGATACCGACAATTCATTTGCTATATTCGTACTAATTATTACATATGGTACAAATACATATTCAAAAAATTTAATTGGATGTAGTAAATAATATCCTCTATTAACTCCTATACCTTTGATTTTTAGTGAGTTTCTTATAAGTTTGTAGTCTGTCAAAAGAACTGGGAAAAATCTGAATAAAACAGCTAAAACTATAATCACTTTTTTAGGTAACCTTATTTGTCTTAAAAAACATATTAATTCTGATACTTTAGAACTACTAACTAATGCTATTCCTGCACATAAAGGAAAATATAATGTTTTATACATTAACGATGTTAGTAATAAAAAACTATCAATAACTTTTAGCGTTACTGTATGAGAAAAGTACATCTCATAAACCGTAAAAAACATATATATTAAAAATAAGTTCATCATTCTTCTAAAATTAGAATTTACACCTAGATATAGTGTAAATAATACAGCAATAACTAGATGTAAATTTAAGGTCATCATTTTAAACATTAAGATATTAGCAAGAATAAGAACTAAAATTTTCACTCTTATATCTAACTTCAACATATTATAATCCTGCTTTTTTAAAGTTTTTGAAATAAATTTTTCTTCCGATATACGTACCTACTAGTGAAAAAATAATAGTAAATACTACTATAAAAATAAAAGTTTTCATATCTGAACTTTGCATAACCAAATCTATTTTTTCTTGAGGAAAGTTTCTTCCTTGTAGATGTTTAATATAGTTATCTTTCATAAAAAACATTGGTAAAATTATTCCTATATTTCCAAGATTAAAAAACATATATGATAAATACTCATTATTTTTTCTAAAGAAAAACTCTGCACATATAGCGGCTATAAATAGAGCTATAGAACCAATAAACGCATGTCCAGAAAGTGCCATAAATAAGGCAATTATAGCAGTCATAATAAATATCGCCATGTTTTTATTAATTTTATTAAAGATTAAACTATATACTCCACCACACACTAGAGCAACTACTACTGAAGTATATGTAGCAAAATATACTTTACCACCAAAAATTACAGAAGTTAAAAGAGTTCCTATACCTACTCCGGCTCCCATTACTATAATTAAAAGTATAGTGTAAAGGCCTAAAGTGATAAGGTCATTAATTTGCAAATTTTTATTTTCTTCTTTATTAATATATTTTAATTCCGTCATTTACTACCTCGCACTTAGATTTTTTACTTCTTCTAATGCTTTCTCAAAATCAGGTTCATTTCCTACTTCTTCGCATAATTCTTTGTAACGAACTACACCTTCAGTATCAACTACAAATACTGCACGTGCTAATAATCCTAATTCTTCAATTAAAAGACCTGCTTGATTTTCAAAATCACGATATTTGTAGTCTGACACAGTAACTGCATTATCTACACCTTTATCTGCACAAAAGCGTCCAAGAGCAAAAGGTAAATCTTTAGAAACAGTTATAACAACTGCATTATCATAATTCTTAATTTCTTGGTTAAATCTAGTAGTCTGAACAGCACAAACACCAGTATCTACTGATGGAAATGCATTAATTACTAAAACTTTTCCTCTATAATCTTCAAGATTAAAGTCTGATAAATCTTTATTTGTTGCCTTGAAATTAGGGAAAACATCACCTACATTTACTTTATCTTCTATTGTAATATTAGTACCTTTAAAGCTAATTGTTTTTTTCATTATAAATTACCTTATGATTTAAATAATCATTATCCTTCCATAAAAATACATATACTTAATGATAACATATTTCAATTAGAGTAGCAAAGTTTTTTCTTTATTTTTTATTAGATTTTTAATTCCTTTTAATGTAGTATTAACATCATTTTATGATATAATATATCCTACTAGTGAGTGAAAGGATTATTAACATGACAACCGAAGAAAAAGAAAAGTTCAATGAAGAGCAATCATCTAACTCTGACTTAGAAAAAGAGAATAAATCTTCTTTTTTTGGGCGTTTAAAATCTCAAGTAAGTAATTTAAAAACTAAAGTCGAAAAATTGGCTTTTGAAGAATTTGAGGATGATGATGCTGATCATGAAAATGAAGAAAAATTAAATAATGAAATCAAAAAAACAACTGACAAAAAAGAAGTTGTTGAAAGTAAACATATAACTGATAATAAGGAAATCAATATAAGTAAACAATCAATTGAATATAAACAAATTGATAATAATAAACAAGTTACTAATCACGACCCCGAAAAAATAGAAGAATACAAAGAGGATGATGTTCAAATAGAAGATGAAGAGCTTATTCAAAAAGAAAAAGAAGCTAAACAACGTGCAATTCAACTAGAAGAAGAAAGAAAACAATTTGAACTAACACAACAAAAAATTGCTGAAAAACAAAAACGTCGCGCTGCTGAAAGAGAAGAAGAAGAGCGTCTTGAACGTGAACGTATTGAACGTGAAAAAGAACTAGAACGTCAACGTATTGAAAAAGAAAAGGCTGAAAAACGTGAACAAGAGCGCCTTGAACGTGAACGCATTGCCCGTGAAAAAGAATTAGAACGTCAACGTATCGAAAAAGAAAAAGCTGAAAAACGTGAACAAGAACGTCTTGAACGTGAACGCATTGCCCATGAGAAAAAATTAGAGCAAGAACGTCTTGAACGTGAACAAGCTGAAAAAAGAAGAAGAGAGTTCGAAGAGAGAGAAAAAGCACAAAAATTAGCTGATGAGAAAAAGAAAATAGAATTACTTGAAAAACAAAATCAAAAAAGAGAACACGAAAATAATCTCTTACACCTTCAAAATTCATTACTAATTACAGAAGACAAAATAGAAGATCAAAAAATGTTACTTCACCGCTTAAAACGTAGAAATGAAGAACAAGAAAAAATACAACCGGTAAAAGAGAAATTGGACTCTCTTGTAGCTGAAAAACAACAGCTTAATAAAGATATTTCTGCAGAGAAAAAACAAATTGAAAAAATTCAAAAACAACTTGATTTAGAACAAAAATTAGCTGGTTTTAGAAAAGAAATTAATAGTATTAAAAAAGAAGTTGTAAATGAAGATGAGACTATATTTAAAGTTAAGGATTCTAACAACAAACTTCAGAATATATTTGTTGCTGCTTTTACCAGTATTAAAGCAACTGTTTTGAAAATAATCTTTAAGAAAGATGTTGAAAACTATGATAATATTAAGAAAACAGGAAGTAATATAAAAGTGAAAATAGCTACCTCTCTAATACTAGCTACTCTTCTTTCTATTTTCTTCTTAATTACACTAAAATTTGTTTCTTCTGCTCAAGAACATTATGTTAGTTTTGATGACCTTCAAACTACACAAGTAGATTCAACGGAAGAAATGAAAAAACAAAAAGAAGCTGAAGAAAAAGCAAAAATATTAGAGGCGCAAGAAAAAGCAAACGCAGCTCGTATTGATTCAGAAGCCCAAGATGAAGAAATCACAGCCAAACTTGCTGGTACTTTCGTTTCATATTCATTTGATGTTAAACGTGAAGTAACAGTTAATAAGAAAATACATTCATTTAAATCGGCTAACTGGTCTGATACTGGAGATGTTATAGAAGCAGGTACTAAACTAAAAGTTGATAAATTAGTTTCCCCTGCAGGTTATATGATGTACCGTATCTCATCAGGAGAACATTCTGGTAAATATATAACTGCAAATGAGAAGTTTGTTAGCATTGATAAAAAAGAAGATCAACTTTCTAACCCAATTTCTAGACCTGTAGCGATTAAACTTCTAGCTTCACAAAACATCTATTCTGATGAAGAACTAAGTAAAGTACGTGTTACTATGAGTAATGGTGCTGTATTAAATATAAATGGTTATGGTATCTCTAAAAACAATAGATTGATTTACTATATTTCTGATGGCTCATATGTACCTGTTAATCCTGTACGTATAACAGAAGTAAACCGTGAATCTGCGAACTCTAAGGATATAAATAAAGAAAACAATAATAGTTCAAATAACCAAAAAAATAGTACAACTCAAAACACTACTCAGAAAAATAATAGTAATACACAAAGTAATACTCAGAAAAATAACAACTAAAAAAATAATGACTATCTAATAATAGATAGTCATTATTTTTTATTTCCTTTTTTATATTCTTTTAATTTAGATGCTAACCAATAAAACTTGGATTTATATCTTTTCTTTAATAACGGTCTTCCTCTAACGCAAACACCAATATCATATGAGGCTGTTTTATCATATGGATTTAAAAAACCTATAACTAAAGCATATTCAGGTCCATCATTCTCCATTATATCCAGTAAATAAGACATGTTATATTCTTTTCCCACAGTCTTTATGATGATGCCCTCTTTCTCTAATTGAGTTACATAGTTTAAACATTCCTCAAAATAACAAAATTGCTCTGCGAAACTGACATCCTTGTCAAAAGAATTATATTCTTTTACCATCTGATCTAATTTTTCAAATTTCAAATTAACTAGTAATTCTTCATTCTGACGACTTTTTCCCATATTTTAACCTCCCGAAAATCTCTAATATATCTCTATCAATTACTTAATTATATTATATCGTTCTCAAGAACTTTTTTCTACTACTGATTTTTGTACCTTTTATAATGTGTACAAAAAAAGAATCAACTATATTCAATGAAATAAACAGAGAAATTATAACTATAAAACGACAATTTTATATGATTCCCAATAATATTCTCCTGTTATACATTGCTAATCTGAATAAATCATCTTATCTTTTGTTATTGATATGATATTTTTTTAAAAAATCATTTATAACTTTTTCTTCTTCTAATTTAGCTTTTTTATTTCCATCTGAAGTACCTCCTAATCTAATTCTCATATCAGGAGTATTTAATATACCTTTACCTTCGAATATATGACCTGCATTTTTATGTGATGAAATAATAGCATTTTTATTATAACTTTGAATAATTTTTGCCATTTCGTAACTTCCCCACATTTGATCATCTTCACCTACTATCATTAAAATATTTGCTTTAATATTTTGAGCTGGAATTAATTTTCTTGTTCTTTCTAAATCTTGTTCTACAGCATTATCATATATTGCTTTATATTGAACAGGAGATTTAATTATTATTGGAACTAGTATATTTTTTAAATAAGTAAGGAAAGATGATTTTTTTATATAGATATATTCTATTTCTTTACCATTCCAAGTCCAAGAAGAACCGTAATTATCAAAATCTAATCCTGCAAATATATACGCTGATGGAGCGATTAAAATTAAGTTTGAAATTTCATCATATTTTGTTGCTAAATTTAAAGCATATTCCGCTCCTTTTGAAGCTGCTAGAACTGTAATAGGTGTTTTTTCTTCTATATTCTTATTGACATATTTAAGTACATCTTCAAACTGTTCTAATGGTATTTTAACTAATGTTTTTTGTTGATTTTTCATACCAAACATAAATACAGCTAGTGTTTCATAACCTTCTTTTGCCAGCCTTTGCGCTTCTTCAAAATTAGGACTTCCCTCAGAACCTCCATAACAAATCACAATTCCCTTATGAGTCTTTCTTTCAGGAATTAAGTGAAATCCTTGAAAAGTACCTTCATCTATTACTCTCACATCGACACCATTTATTTTTTTAGGATATAAACTTAAATTAGTTACATCGTTATAATACTCAGCAGAAGTTAAACTATCTTTACCGTATTTATAGTCATTATATAATCTTGTAGTAAATACCACTACAGTTAAAGTTATAGCTTTAATTAATATAAATAATAAAATTTTTTCCATTTCCACCATTACCCCCCTTAAAATAATAAAATCTTTCTTAATTTTATTATACCATCTATATAGCGGTTTTCAAATGGCAATTTATTGTTTATTTCTCAATTGTACTACTTCCAATAAAAAATCCCTAAAGATAACCTCTAGGGATTTTTATTAATAATTATCTAATCTCTGCTCCATTTGGTATGTCTG
>ERZ772972.23-NODE-23-length-52256-cov-10.068600_pt1 | contig 52256 bp, 88 predicted proteins | sample MGYA00580673_ERZ772972 | MGnify/ENA primary metagenome ERZ772972 (study PRJEB29015, sample SAMEA2738051) | human oral metagenome | biome: human oral; feature: human-associated habitat; material: saliva | place: China | collected 2229 ... | reverse complement strand
GCCTCAATCAGACCAATCATCTGAGACTGCAACGACCGCAAAGCCTCACGGTTAGCAATAGCCGCCTCCGTGTAGCCCTTCAGAGCAAACTGCCCGGCTTGGAGGGTTGCAATCTCCTTGTCGTTGTCTGCAATCTTCGTCTGGCCTTCGTTGATCTTCTGCTTAGCCTCGTCAATATCAACCTGGGTAGACTGCGCGCGCTCGGTGTCGCCGTACTTCACAGCGACAGCATGGAAGAACTCAGCGTCGTGCAACTCTTGCTGGTTCTTACGCATATCCGACGCAAGTTTCTCATTCTCCTTACGAAGATCAGAAACCTTCTTCGTAGTGCCTTCAACATCCTTCTTCAGGCTGTTAAGACCCTTACGGTAGTTGTCCTGAGCGGTCGTGGAGCGCCACCAAGTAGTGAGGGCCTTGTCGAGCGCAGACTTCAGACGGCTAAGGAAGTCCTCGAAAATCTCAGCTGCGGTCTTCGTTTCCTTCTTCGCTCGGCTTGCACCGCCGCCTCCACCGGAACGTGGCTTATGACCACCACCACCTCCACCAGAACGAGACGGCTTAGCCTTGAAGTTGTTGCCACTAAACGCCGACGTGCCATTGTTACGATTAGCAAACGTTGGCATACGAATCTTGGACTTCTGACCCGCAGTGTATGAACCCTTGCCAGTCTTCGACTTCGAGCCACCGATAGCACCCATGTAGCCCTGAATTGACTGCCAGATAGCCTGCACCTTGCCAAGGAAACCCTGAGCCTGCGACACCGCCTGAGCCGCGTTATCAACCATCTGACCAAGTGACGCATCCGTGGCACTATGGTCAACCTCTCCGGACTCATAAGGTTGTGCGATAATCGCGGCCATAGTGTCTCGTTGCTGCTCGAACTGCGACATGTCGAAGCCTTGCGCAGCAAGGAAGTCAATGGTGTCCTGAATCGAGTTCTGCGCGTACTGGTATGCCTCTTCGCCGGTCAGACCCATTTCCTCGATACCGGCAGCAGCGGCATTGCCCATCTTCTCGAAGTAATCCGAGATAGCAGCAATGTTCGCTTGGCCGTCTGGACTGTTCGGGTCCATCGACGTGCCATGCTCCTGCATGGACTCGTACACCTGCTGCAACGACGAATCGAGAGCAGCAGCCGCGTCTGTCGAAGAGAACATCTCGTCAAGGACAGAGCGAATAGCCTCGGCCATGCTATGAAACTCGCCCTTAGCGTCACCAATCTTCAGACCGGCCTCTTCGGTCTGCTCGCCGGTCTCTTCGACACCCTGGCCGAAAAGGATAGCATCGTTCAGAGCGTCACGCATAGCACCGCCGACACCCTCAGTCTTCGACTTCAAGCCTTCCAGGGCCTCAATCTGCTGGTTGTATGGTTGAGCAGCATTAGCACGCTTCTGATTAGCAGCTGCATTGCCACCACCCGTACCATTCATAGTGCCAGTGTCAACGATTGTACTGTTAACAGCGTTAACTGCGTCAGCCTTACGAGCCTTAATCTGGTCAATATAGCCGTTCACATAAGCATCAGCCGCCTTCTGACCGCCACCCTGAGCTTCAGAGGTAGACGCGAGCTTAATGTACTTCTGGTACGAGAAGCCCATATCGACAAGAGCCTGCTTGGTTTCCTTCGACATGCCCTTAAACGCATCAGAACCCTGAACAGCGTCCATAATCAACGCCTGGGTGTGCTCACCAATCTTCAAGGTAGAGTAACCCATAGCCTCGGCCTGCTCGTGGGTAGCCTGAACAACCTGACCAGACTTGTCCACGTAATAGCCAAGAGCCTGACCATTAGCAGTCAGAACTTCACCATTCTGTTCAATAGTAGCGTTCAGCTCAACAAAGCCAGACTGAGTACCATTGCCGACTTCCTTCGTATCCTGAGCCAAAGCGTTCAGAATAGCCGAAGAGCCTCCTACAGCGTTCTTAAACTCATCAGCCTTAGCCGATGAGTCCTGGAAAGCATCACCAAGGTATGTAGCGCCGACAGATACAGCAGTAAGGGCAGCAGAAATGACAAGACCCCACGGCCCGCCGAACATCGACATCAAGCCAGAACCCACAGACGACAGCTTGGTCAACGCACCCACAGCCTGACCGGCACCAGCCGCAACCTGAGCACCCGCAGCCGCAGCAGACGCGCCAGCAGAAGCCATTTGAGCAGCGTTCTGAGCGCTCTTCGCAGCTGCGGCCTTACCGGCAGCCGCAGCCACCATGTTATCCGCAGCAGCAAGGCGCTGGTTAGCAGCAGCCGCAGTATTAGCTGTCGCAGCATTAGTCGCAAGCGCGCTGTCATACGCGACAGTAGCCGTCTGAGCCTGCCGGATAGCCTGCCACACGACGCTCCACGAGGCTTTCTGCGCGCCTGTCGCCTGCAACATACGGTTCTGCATCTGCAAGTACGTAGCCGACATCGACACAGCCGCAGCCTTCGCAGCCATAAGACCCACACGCACTGTCGCCACAGCCGCGAGCGCACCAACAAACGCCTGAATAGGCGCGGGCAGCTTAGCGAAAGCATTGACGACACCCGTCGCAAGAGTAATCAGCAGCTTAAAAGGCACCATGAAGCTAGAGTTCATGGCCGCGCCCGCGTTCTGCAAAGCGTGCTGGAAAGCCTCAATCTTAGCCGACAGGGTATCCATGATGACGTTCATCGACTCATCAATGAACGTCGTGCCCTTAGAAGCCCTCTCAGCCTCCTTCAACTGCTCCACATACAGGCCGACACTGTTCGACATACGGGACAGCAGCTCAACGTCACGCACGTTCTTGAAGCCCAAGTCCTTAATCGCCTGAGCCTTCTCAACCTTGTCACCAATACCTGCGAGGTTCTGCAAGATGCCCTGGAACACCTTGTTCGGGTCATCCTGCCACAGCTTACGGAACTCTTCATCAGTCACACCGACAGCCTGGGCGTAGGTGTGCATCTTGTCGCCACCCTCAGCGGCAGCGGCATTGATCGAATTGAAGATACGTTGAAGAGAGCCGCGCGCCCATTCCTTTGGGATAGCGAGCGACGACAACGTAGACGACAGAGCAAGAATCTCATTCTGAGTAAAGCCAGCAGACTTACCCTGGGCAGCAATCGACACAGCCATGTTCGCAATCTCAGGCTCAGTCGCAACAGACTTAGCGCCCAAGTCAGCGATCTGGTTAGCGAGGACCGCGTAGCCGTCACCCTTGCCGGGTGCCGACTCTTGCAGCTTGCCCATCATCTCACCGAAACGACCAAACGCGGTAGAAGCCGACTCAACTTCCATACCAGTCACAGTAGAGAACTCTGCGACAGCCTTCGTAAAGTCTTTCAACTTGTTCGTCGGGATGTTCATCTGCGCACCGAGCGTACCAATCTTCGACAGATCAGCAAAAGACGTGGTAGTTGTTGTCGAAAGCTCAGTGTAAGCGCTCTTCAGTTCACTAAGAGACCTCGTAGTACCCTGCGCGGTACGCTCCACGTCAGCAAATGCGCGCTCCTGCGCAATACCAGCCTGAGCAGCAGACGACACAACACGACCAATACCAGCCGTGATAGCACCGTAATACACGGCCATGTCGCGTGCAGCATAACGGACGTTCTCAATAGCCTTCTCACTCGCACGAGCGTTATTGCGAGCGGTACTAGCATCAGAACGAATAGCAGTACGCTTAGTCAGCTCTTCCTCGCGGATACGAGCACGCTCAGTACGCGCAACTTCAGCCTCACGAGCAGCACCAATACGCGCAGACGCACTAGCAACAGCAGCTTCACGCTTAGACTCAGCAGAAGCCGTCGTTGCAGCCGCCCTAATCTCTGCCTGCTCCAAAGCGGTGAGTGCCTGAATCTCAGCAAGACGAGTGGCCTCAGCACCCTTCGCCTTCACAAGGCTACGCTCGTCCTTACCCCTCTGCTTCTGCAAGGGGATGGCATTATCCTCACGCTTCACACTTGCCTGAGCACGCAGCTTTTCAGCCTGAGCCTCAGTCTTACGTGCCTGCGACTGGTTCAATTGAGCCTGGGCCTTCTTCGCCTTCGTCTCAGCCTCAGCCATAGCATTAGACGCAGAAGCCACCTCACGCATAGCCGAGGCAGTATCCTTCAGCTTAGCGATATGGTCCTTACTCAGGTTGTTCATCGTGCGAGTCTCACGGATGAACTGTCGATACGCCGAAACAGCCTTATCGACACCCGCCGAAAGATCAGCCTTACTCGCGTCACCAGCAGCCTTATTCAGTGAGCCAAGAGCATCAGCCACAGACTTCAGCGCAGATGCAGAGTCCTTAAGGTTCTTGACCTTCGAGCTGTCGAGCTGCAAAGAATCAAGAACAGAACCACCACGGCCAGAGGGTGCCTTCAGTGCAGCGACAGCACTCTGAAGCGAACCAATCTGCTTTTCCAGGGCACCAATGCTCTGTGCTGCCTTGTCTGCCCCAGCAGCGTTAACGTCAATATCAATCTTGATTGACTCGTCTGCCACCTTAACTCCTAAAAAGAAAAGTCCCTGATACCACTTCAATGATACCAGGGACTTTTCCTACCTAACTTGCTCAAGCGCTTCAAGAGGCGACGGCAACGGCTCTTTCGTACCGTCCGAGTATTCGACAGTACCCATCACCGTGTATGTGCTTTCACCGGGCTTGGTTTCCTTCGCGTGCTCACGATGTCGATCAAGCTCAGCACACGAATAACACGTCGATGTCTCAACATGGAACTCAATTGCGCTATGCTCACTACGACCATACCAGAGCGGCGTACCGCACTTGTTACACAGACTATCGAGATAATACTGATAACCCGCAGCCAAAGCCAGGTCCAAGTTAGTGTATTCAGTTTGATCTATCGGCTCCGAGTCCATCTCTTCACCAATCCACACAGGCACTACACGAGCAAACATGCCATGCGCACCCGTAAACAGCGTCGGAGGCTTACTCTCCGCTCTCGCCGTCTTCAGCAGAAGAATCATCCACTGGTTCTCCGGCTTGCTCAGCTCCGTCCCCACGAAACGTAGGGTCAGAAATCGCTTCAGCCACCACAGCTCCAAGCTCCTGAGCATCATTCCACGTCGCACAAATCTGCTGCCACAAGAACTCAGGCAGATAACCACGCAGCTCCGCAGCCTCGTCTTCGGTCAGACCGTTCTTCGACTCGCCAGTCTCGTTATCTGTAATTTCAACACAGGCACGAGCAACGATATACTCCATCAGACGGTCCTCGCGCTCGATCTCGATGACAGCCTTTTCCTCGGCACTCTTGTTCTTCGTAGAGAAGAACGGGTCTTCCCAGACCTTACGCTTCAGGACGTACAGCTCCTTGTTCGACAGGGCGCGAAGACGCAGCGTGATCGTCTGCTTGCGCAGCCTTTCAAGCTCTTCCTCAAGCTCGACACCGGGGGCAGTGTCAGTAATCGAACGAGACAGCGGTGCCTCAGCAATCTGCGCGGTCTTAGCCAGTTCGACCAGCTGAGCGAAACGCTCCGCATCCTCAGTATTCAGGGGCACGTCGATAGCCTTGACCGTGGGCTTGATGGACGAAATAATCCTAGACAGTTCGAAAGCCATGTCTACTCCAATCAGATATGAGAATACCCCCGCACCTCGGAGGTACAGGGGTATTCTAGCAGAGTTGATCAGGCAGTGACAGCCTTATTCAACTCCATATAGCCTTGTGGCAAGAAGGGCACCTCAAACTGGATGGGCTTATCCCCATCCCCGAGCACGTCCTTCGGATTGTCGGGAACAACCTTGAAGGCCGACAGCTCTTGACCGGCTTCAACAGGGGTGCCCTGTCGGAAGCCGATACGCTGGATAAGGTACCCTTCCTTGATACCATCAAGCGTGCCACGCTTGAACAGCTGGAAAGCCTTATCGTAGACGGAGGTGTTACCCGCCGCCTTCTGACCAGCCGCGATAGCCTCACGGAAGAACGTAAGCGAAGCCTCGTAGTTGGCAATGGTCGGGGTCTTCGCGTTACCAGAATCACAAATGGTACGCGAGTCGTCCGTGTCAGAGTCCGTCGCACCGAGCGTCATGCCCGCTGCGATAGCACACGAAATGTCAACTGCCTTCGGCGTACCACCCGTGTAGGTAGCAGCCTTAAACAGGTCAGCAACGTTAGTAATGGCATCAGCCGGAACCCACCAAACGGTGGTATTGGGGCTAAGCATCTTGGGCATCAGTCTTCCTCCTTGTGGGAAACGATATCGTCATCTTCAATGGTATCATCCTCGCCGCAACACTTGGCCTGTGTAATCGGCGTATTGTCATCGACAACCTCATACATGTCCGGCAGAACAGCCAGCTCATCTTCAGTCTTGTCGCAGACAATATTGGTAAAAACATTGCGCACGCGCAATTCACTCACCCCTATCTAGGTTGACGTAAAAACTCATACTGTGCTGATAAACCGTAGGACGCAAGGTAGAATCAAAATCGCTATCAGTACCAACCGACGCAGCAATGTTGACACCATTAGACCCCTCAACCAACACAGCGCCAATGAGCTTCTCTTTCATAACCGACACAAGCCGATTGAGAAGTTTCTTATTCACAGCGTACACGTCCACCGTGAAAGGATGCTCATACACATCCATAGTGTGACCACCAAGCGACACATACTCGTCCAACTGACGATTAATCTCAGCGCCGCCGTGATAAACAATATAGAGAGGCACTTTCGTATCACGCGAAAAAGAATCGAAAACCTCGACATCCTTGATCGTGCGCAAAAGAGCCAGACAAGCCTCGTCAAACTCTAAGGTCCGGTCTATCACTTCAGCCTCCCATAAAACTCTTCACGGAACACAGCCGTCACACGAGGCAAATACTTAGCCGGGGTAATACCCTTCGCCTTGTCGCCGCCCGTAGGCTTGCCACGCAAACCAGAACGCAAATAACCAGTCGTACGCTGACTGTACGTGCCATTCTCCTGCCACGAATAGTACGGCTTAGGACGGTCCCAACGGTGCCAACCGATCTCGACAACCTTACCGCCCTTAGACGCATCAACACGGAAAGCATCACGCATATAGCCAGTATCGACACGGCGCGGGTCTGTCGCAATCAAAGCACGCCCGTACTCAGTAGAAGCGACAGCCGCAGCCTTAGCCGCAGCATCAACCTTCTTCCAAGCAGCGTCAATGATCTTCTTCTTCGCCTTAGCAGCAACACCATACCTGTCGGTATCGACAGTCACCTTAATACCAGCAACACGACCGTCATACCGTACAGTCTTCTTAGTCCTAGCCATTAGCAGTCTCCCCCGTTGCCACATCACACAAAAGCGTCACCTGCCAGTTCAGTGTATCAACCTGAGCGTTACGCACAATCAGCTTCAACCCCGCAACCCGTGGGTCAGTCGGCATTTCCTCTACTTGGACGCGCATACCCTCAGCGAACGACACACGCGCATCCGGGTTGCCCCACAAATCACGTGAAAAAACCTCATTCTTGTCGATATGCAAAAGCTGCACACGATACGCATGAATACCTGTGACTGTACCTGCCCACTCACGATTACGGGCACGCCAGTCAACATTAGGCGTGATGTTCGCCCAACCCTTCCACACAGGATTGTTGTACTCAAGCGACAAACCAGCCTCATCAGACCAGTCATACGCCACCGTATCCGGCTCCTTGAAGATGCTCACCTTCGTATTAGCCAACAATTGAAGCGGATAATACGAGGCATACATGAACAGGGGGTGGATATTCGGGTCAATCGACAAGCCCATCAGAAGTTCACCGCCCAGTCAACAGGCTCAAAGGAAGGATGCACAACATCAAAGCAGAGGTTATTTACCTCGTCTTCCTTCGCTTGAGCACGCAACTGACGAGCACGACCGACAATCGCAGCCAGCAGCTTAGCGCCGTCCGTCTGCTTGTCGTCCGTCTTCAAGACAAGCAGCTGCAAAGCCTTATCCATGCCAATAGCGTCACACGCATCGGCAGCAGCCAGCTTCACGTTACCACCGTTAACAGCGAGCAAAGCCTCAATCTCTTCATCCGCGAAAAGATAACGCGGCTCGTTCCTCAAATCACGCAAGTCCTCCAACTTACGCAAATCAGGAATAAGAACACGCACCTGACCCACAGGCGAAGAAAAATCAATATCACTCATAAAACCAGTATAGCAAGACCCTGTGACCAAAGGGGCCACAGGGTCTTGCTACTCAGCTAACTGATCAGAGGTGCTCGCTTTGACCACCGGCAGACAGGACAACACCATCAAGGTTCAGCAGGCCAGCACCCGCGATCTGACGAACGCGAATCTCCACGTCGTCATTGTCAAAGCTACCTTCACGGTAATCGACAGCACCGCCGCCGAGCATCGTGCCAGTCGCGTTGTGAGCACGAAGCTCCGGGGTCTCACGGCCACGCATGGAGGTCTTAGCGATAGTGGTCTTATCGCCAGCCTTACCACCCTTGGGGACAAGCGCCCAAGCGTTGTCACCAACAATGGTGCCAATGAGGTCGCTTTCCACAACCTCGATGTCGGTCAGCGTGTTAGTGCTGATCGTGGTCGTCTTGCCGTTGGTCGTGCGAATCTCCCGAATGGCAAGCAGCTCACGTGCAAGCTGAGCCTGAGCGGGCGAACACACCAGCGCGAAACCACCAGGAACGGTGACCGTGCGACCGGACTCAGACTTGGTGTTAAGGGCCTGCCAACGAGCAGCAGTGATAGCACCGTAGGAGATGCGCGCATCCTTGCCGTTAGCACCAGCAACAGCCTCACCCTTGAACTCGGCAGGAACCTTCGACAGGTCAAGCTGACGACCCAACTCGGTCTTGATGTTCTTGTTGCGGGGGTCGAACAAGGTCATGAGGACCAAAAGGTCTTCAGTACGAGCCGCGAGACGGCCCGCGTCAGTCGGCAGCTTCTCAATCGTGTTCCAATCGTCATTGACGATTGCTTCGAAGCTGAACTGAAGGCGCGCACCATGCTTGCCAACCTCAACGAAACGACCGTTGCCGGTGTAGGTAAGGGTCGGGTATGGGGTCAACTCAGGAATCGCTGGCAGCGTGTCCTGGATGGGCGAGAAGCCGCCGTTGTCGATAGGCATCGACGCAATGTCCGAGTTCAGCGACAGGTAAGCGGCAGGGCGGAAGTCGTTGAGCAAGACCTTTTCCGCAATGCGGGGCCAGATCGAGTCATACTCGTTGTAAGCGTTAACGAACTGCACGTTAGCAGCGTTAACGAACATGGTCGGTGCGAGGCTGTCAGTGGTGACAGCCTCCTTCAGCTTAGCCTGAGCGATCTTGTCGCCAGCGAAAGAGCCTTCCAGCAGCTTGTTGAACTCAAGCTGCTTTTCCTCAAAAGTAGTCATTAGTTAAACCTTTCAGGCAACAGGACGGGGGTCAAGAACAACCTGGTACAGCTTCTTGTTCGCACTACCGGGGTTGTGGACTCCCTTAATCCAGCCAAGAACAACACCATCAGTCTGCTTGGCAGCAGTAACAGTCGGACGACCACCAGCAGTAGCGGCCTTCAGATAAACAAGCGTACCAACAAGGCCGGACGGAGCAGGGTTGCCATCGACCTCAAGAGCGAACACACCACCCTTGACTCGAACCGAGGCGTGCTGACCACGATTCAGGCCATAAGTAGGCTTGGTAAGAGCCTCGGCAGCAGTCGCGTAATCAGTCTTCTCGTCCTTCGGAGCAACATCCGACATCAGGATGCCAGCAATGCCAGCAACCTTGTTAATGACGACAGGATCACCGGCCTTCAGGTGCTTCTGCGCATCATCAATCTCCAGAGACAGCGTATCGCTGTACTCGAAAATCTGGTTATCCTTGTTACCCGTCAGAGGGAACTTCTTGATACCTGCCATGATCACTTCCAACCAATCTTAGCGTAAGACTCCTTCAGAGAAGTCTCAGAAGCCTTCTCGACAACAGGAGTCGCCGTCGCAGCGACAGCCTCCTTGAGATACGCGCGCTCGGCCTCAAGCGCAGAATCGACATCCGCACCATTCTTCACAGCCTCACGAACACGCGCGACAGCCGCCTCGGGCAGACCCGACTCGGCAATCTTCTTACCAGCCTCAAGGACAGAATCAACATCGACAGATGCCTCTTCAACCTTCTCAGCAGGTTCCTCCACCTTGGCCTCCTGAATCGCGGCCACAGCAGATTCCAGCTTAGAGCCGATAGCTTCAACAAGAGAAGCGATCTCACCCTTCAGCTCATCGAACTTGGACTCAAGCAGCTTTTCGTCCACAGTTCCCTCCTTAGTAATAGAGTTGTTCCTATTCGATTCTAGCAGATCAACAATGCCACCACCCGCACCAGGCGCGGTAACAAAGTCAACCGAGCGAACGCCAGCAAAAACAGGAACAACACCTGTTTCCGCAATTGGCTCGTTGCACCAAGCATTGATGGAAACACCAATATGCTCCCACTTATCCTTGATTAGATCATTCACCCCAGAAAACACCTTACACACAGTGTAGAGTGCCCCATCCTCACCAACCGTCGCGTCTTCAAGAAAGACACCAGCATAGTCACGAATAGAACGCTCAGGGCGCTCCCATTCTTCAGTCTCGGTTGGGTGGTCGATAAACATTTCCGTGCCCGCCTTAAACAGAGGCGCAGACTCAGCCAAGTTCTCAGCAGTGTAAATACCACTCGAACCCTGGCCCGGCACGATAATGCGGATGCGGTACTTACCCTCACCAAGAGACTCAGTACCGACAGCCGCAGTTGACTCATGCAGCTTATGCATCAGTCCCCCTATCCCGGTTGTCGTTCGTTCCATCAGACATTGGCCCAACACCTGTTGCGCGCCCGTCTTCAGCATCATCACTCTTTGTCGTGTCTTCTTCGCCCTCGCCCTCGTTCTCTTCAGGCAGATCAGGCAAATCTTCCAACGGCAAAGAACCAGCAATCTTCAAGAGCTGCAACACACCGGAACGCATCTCAATCTGATGCAAAGCACCATTCTGATACGCAAGCGTCAAAGACTGAATACGACGGTGGGTTTGATCATTATTGATCGAACCGTACTCGATCTGCACCTTAATGCCCAGAGCCAGCGCAATCTCATTCAACATGTCGATATGCAACTGACGACGCAATTCCAGCGCCTTAAACGTCGGGTCTTCAAGAGCAGTCTCAGCGCCCTGTCGGCCACCCGCAGAACCATCAGTCAGCAACACCGACAATGGGATGTCAAGAGCAGCCGACACCATAGCCGCAAGAGGCGTACCCGCCGAGAAATCGACACCCGCACCGGCCTTGTTAATCGCCTGAATATCCTGCCCTGCACCAATCGAAGCAGTACCACCGATACCAGGCTCCGGCATACGCTGCTGAACGGCCTGTTGCTGTCGAGAGTTGACGCCCGTCGCCTTAAAGGCCAGCTTTGCCAAAGACTTCTCCATGAGGTGTGCAATTTCCAGATGTTCCTTGTACCTCTGGGCATAAGACATTGCGCTCATCAGATCAGGCTTGCCGTAGTGCTCAGCGGCAAGCCTATTCACCGTCGCATAAACAGCAGTGAGACGACGATTCACCTTGTAGTTGGTCGAGTTGATCTTCACGCCCACTCGGTCCCACAGCATGTACCACTGGGGTTGACCATTCTCGACAGGGTTAATAAGCAGAGCAACGACATCCCCGGTCGCATCATCAGTCGCCACGCCTGCAAGGCGCATCAACGGGACAGGAGAGACAGTCTTTGTCGCCTTATCAACAAGGTAAATGACACAACCATCCGTGTTGAACGACTGCTCATCACGGACGCGCGCCTGAACACTAAAACACGCCTTAGAGTTCTCGTCAATCACCTTACGGGAAGGGCCCGTCATACCCTTATAAACAACTGGGTCGCCCCACATGTACGCATTACGCACAACAAGGCCACGCTTCACAATAGGGTTAAGGGTAGCCAAGCGGCGCGCACGTGCAGAGTGATCACGAATCACATCAAGAGTAATCAGCGAATCAGCGCCCTCGACAGCAGACAAAGGCAACCAGCCAATATCTTCCTGCCGAAGACGCGCAAGGGACTGAGAGAACGCCCCTAGAGCCTCTTGAAACCTCTGTTCATACTTCATACAACAAGCCTATCATGCTAGAAATACAGATAATGCGTCCTCAAACTCAAAGTCAAACAGCTCGTCAGTATCCAACAGGTCATCCGGCGAAAAGTACTGCCCTTCAGAGTCCCCAGCCATAATCGCATCAATGTTCTGATATGCATAAATGACAGCATCAAGAACGTCAGGAGACTTAATGCCACGCTTACGCATGTTTTCCTTCGATTCAATAAGCATTGCCGACCCACGATACTCATACTTAATCGAAGCGATCTCGTTGTATAGCTCTTCATCGTCAGGCAGATACACCCGACCATCAGCGACAGCCTTAGCGAACTGATCGTACATAGCAGCACGATAGTTAAACCACTTCGTGCTGTCGCCGGACTTCGCGTTACCGTGAATACCAACAACAGAGATGTTTGCAGGCACAAAATTGTAGATGCTATCCAGCACAGACGCGCCAACACCGATAGCGTCAATACGAATCTCGACAGCCCCCAGCTCAGTAGCAAGCTCACCAACCTTACGAGCAAGCTCAGGACCATTCAAGCCCTGGTACCGCCCGTGAATCTGGATGTAGCCGCCCCGGTTCGACACAATCACCGAGCTGTCGGAACCATAACGGGCAACGTCAACCCCGATAGTAACCGGCATACCCTCATCCGGCTCCGAAGTGTCGTAAGCCTCCATCGACTGCATAACACGGCCCATGTTGAACAGACCATCATCCGACACATCGGGGAACTCGCCAAGGACACGTGCAACGAAACGGGGGTCATCCTCGCCCCATTCCTTCTTACGTGCCTCAACCCAGTCAACCTGCACGAGACGAGTCGCAACCTCGACAGGCACGACTTCACCTGTGAAGTTAGGTGTGTCGTACGCGCCGAATTGGATGATGTTCCAAGAGCGTTCTTCAGGCTTCAGGCGCATCTCGCGCTTGTAGACCTCAGCCATATAGCACGAGGGGTCGTTAGGGTTAGCAATAGCCAAAATTCGTGCGAACTTGTTGGTCGTGATAGCGTCAGCAGCAGTGAAGATTTCCTTGGAGATGCCGCCCGCCTCGTCCATGATGACGAGAACGTACTGGTCGTGAACACCCTGAAAGCCCGACTCGTCCTTATCGTCTGGCTTCATACCAAAGGCGATAGGGTCTTGTCGATCTCCCATCTTCCATGTTGCGTCGGCGTTAACCTTGCCACCAATGCCAGCATCGGCCTTGACACGAGGAATCTCTTTCCACAGGACGTTGCGGACCTGTTTCCAGTTTGTCGCCGTCGTGACAACTGTCGTATCATCGACAGGATGAGTGTCTACCCACCAGTTGACAAGGGTAGCTGACAAACGCGACTTTCCCACACCATTGCCAGTAACCACAAGGGTTTTCTGATGTTCAACAACAGACTGTGAAACTTCACGCTGCTTCGACCACATGAACAAACCGTGGTCCTCAGCCCACTTGGCAGGATTGTTACGCCACACTTCAAGACGCTGGGCATCAGAAAACTTCTTAGCGACAGCACCGAAAGGCAGCATCACTCACCATCAACTTCCACAGTCGCCTCAAGAAGAGCCGCAGGTTTCGACACAGCCTGAGAGAACCAGTCAGCCTTGTTCGTCTCCAAAGCCTTCTTCGCCCCAGCCGACAGGTGCGGGTACATGAGAGCCGTGTACTCTTCGAGCACTTGGTTAGTGAACGACATCATGATGTTCACTTGCTTCTCTTCGATTACACGAATCTCATGAGTCACTGTCTGACGCTTCAGGTTCGCAACCTCTGAGATTTCCCGCAAGACAGCAAGAACAGCCTGAAGATTCTGCCCCCAGTTACCCTTCTCATCAGCAAGACCAAACATCTCGATCTGGCTATAGGCCATGTCAACAAGCGCATCAAGACGATCAAGCTGCTTAATGCGCATATTACGAGGCGACAACTCCTGTCGGCTGTCGTAATAGGACTGCTCGATAACGAACAGCTCTTCAGACGTGAACCCTGTCGCAGAGATGATCTTGTTACGCTCCGTGCCACGCTTCAGCAGCGACAACGCCATGTCGCGCTTGCCCCGCAGCTCCGGGTCATCACTCGTCAGCAAACTGCGCGAGTCGTTCGGAGAACTCATTTAGCACCTCTTCCACTGACTTCTGAAACTTCTTATCCAAGTACATGTAAGCACCCGCAACACCGACAACCAGTCCAGCAGCGAGACCAACCAAGAACCAGGCAAACAGCATTTAATCCTCCTTCGGAACAGAAGGCAGCTCTTCCACCTTCACACCGGCCTGCAAAGCCGCAACACGCACCGCGTAAGCGTGTTCCTTCCACAAGAACGCTTGCGTACGCAATTCTGCTTCAAGATCATCACGGGCTTCTTGAATCTCTTGAGCCTTCTTGTACCTGTCGATGCACAAATCAATAATAGCCTTGATAACAAGGGTTACGGCAGAGCAAACGAGGCCCACCAGTGCCGTGTTCATACGCTAACTCCTTGTTACTCACTAACGGTTGACAAGTATTCTTCCCTTGTCTTATGATACCGTTCTTCTGCCTCTTCCAGCTTGCTCTTCGGCAGAACTCCGGGGCGATACGAATAAGGCCACACACGCAGAGCACGCGCAAAGAAAAACAATGCGATGATTACTGACAAAATAATAACATGGAGCGGCCAACGCACGTGTGCCGTGGTCAGCACTAGTTCGTTAATCGCCACAAGCATGATGCCGACTACAGATGTCAAGGCCGCTGGGCCTTCCAACCACCAAGAACCGAGCCACGCGGACGGCGCGCCCAAAACACCCGAGACGAGCATAAGAACACCCGCAAGGATAACAACCCACGGTAGCGCCGCAGCACTCGTCAAGAACCCAATACCAGTAATAGCGATAGCCGTGTAGATAACTACCATAGTGGCAGTTACCGACCTCGGCTCGCTCATAGACCTCAGCAACTTCTTCATGAGGCCATTATAGCGAAAACCCCCTCACTGACATCAGCAAGGGGGTTTTCTGTAATTGTGTCACTCAGCGTCAGGAGTGCCATACGACGGAGCCGTATAAACACCACCCGTGTGAACAGCTGCAAGAACCAGGGCAAGCAAGCCCAAGACCTTATCCAGCACATCAAGCCACTGAGCAGACTGCTCAGGCGCAACAACACCGTAAGCAATACCGACAGCCAGCAAAGCCGCAACAACACCATAGATCGCCTTACGCCGCTCAGGAGTCAGCGCGGTCCACTTGGTGCGGTCAGTGGTGAGAACGTTATTCTCCATGTCCAAGTTCCTCCTAAATCGAAGTTACTTAGATTCTACCAGCTTCACGATGCCGTCAGCGTCCTGCTCGACAACGATACGGCCCTTCAGCATCTTGCCATCTTCACCGAAGATAGAGCAAGCACCATCCAGACGAGTCTGAACAAGTCCGACAGCCATAGCGCCCGTCTCAGTGAGGAAGTAGTCGTTGCCGTTGTACGACAGCCAGCCGGTACGCATAGCACCGTTTTCCTCAAGGTAGTACCACTTGCCCTTGTCGAGCTGCCAGCCGGTCTGCATCTGGCCCTTATCGTTCAAGAAGAACCAGTGCTCACCGACCTTAATCCAGCCTGTCTCCATCTGCCCATAACGCCCATCGTGGACATCATGCAGGAAGTACCAGTGACCATCGACAAGCTGCCAGCCGAACTGCAACCAGCCCTTCTCGTTAGCATAGAACCACTTGTCGCCCACGGGGAACCAGCCGGTCTCGTAGCCACCGTCTTCAGTACGGTACCACCAACCACCATTCTGCGACACCCAGCCTTCCTTAGCGGACAGGTCAGCGTCAAGGTTGTCGTAGTACTGCTGTGCCTTCTCGATGTACTCGTTTGCATACGTGTCACGCAGCGAGGCAGGGCACATCGTAGAGTAGAAGTCCGAGTGGGGGAAGACGTTAACACGCCACTGCGGACGGCCAAGACCATATGCTCGACACAGGGCAGCAGTCAGGTGCGCGCCCGCATCAATAGTGGTCTCACCGACATCCCAGCCGCCCTCAGCGCCCGTCGAGTTCGCGTGCTCGATGCCAATCGACAGCTTGTTCACACCGGGGCAGTGCCAGGCCGTATCCCAGTCGTGAACGAACTGAGCAACCGAGCCGTCGATGTCCACATTGTAGTGCGCAGATGTACCGTTGTTGCTGAAAGCCCCGTACACACCTTGGTGCGACATGGCCTTGCCAGCGTTGTGGTGGATGATGATGCGGTCGATAGCGTTACCACCACGCCCCGCATCGAAATTATCAATCCACAGGTTGTAGTCGGCAGTCAGGTCAGTCCAACTGATCATTGTTCCTCCAATTGCTCCTAATCTCCCAAGGACCGAAGTCCTCGTACTCGGAGCTAATCATATCAGTGAACAGTCGAACGCCATCTTCTGTGACATACACCTGAAGATACGAGTTCTTCCTGGTTCCGCCATCCGTGTAGACACGTCTGATGCCAAGCAGCCCTTCGGCCTTTTCCGTAGGCTCGTGGATGTAGCGCCCCTTCTTCAGGTAGCCTTCACGGCGCAGAAACTGAGTAACCTTCCTAGAGCCAATACTAGGAATCTGCTTCTTCAGGCTCTTACCGAAATTGTGCAAGCTAATTTCTTCCATCACACACCGTCCACGTCAACGAAGTAATCAGCAAATGGGTTGTCCCCAGGCTCGCTGAACTCCATGCTGATAGTTTCTTCCTGTGTGCCCGATGTACGCAGAACTTCCTTCGGCTGTCGAATAGACTTGAAGATCAGCGTCCAATCGACAGGCATGTAGTCACCAAGCAGAATCATGTCCTTTAGAGTCAACGACCCACGAACTAGCTTATTGTAGTAATACCGCGCAGAATCAGCACCAAGCAGTTGACCGTCATCTGCTAGTGTCAGTCCCGCATCAGTAAATTGCTGCACCACAAGCCGACGAACAGTGCCTACACGCTGCTCAACATCATCAGGGTGCTTCATCGAACTACGCGACGCACGGGCCTTAGCCATACGGGCGCGGGCCTCTTCGAGCTTCACAGGGTCAGCAATCTTAGTCATTCTTCTTCTTCACCTCGTACTTCTTCAAGAGGTCCGGTCGGAACCCAGACCAGTGTTCCTTAATTTGCGCGCCTTCACGCACGACAACGACAGGTGCCTGCTGATAACCCAGTGCGCGGATAAATGCCAGCGAATCAGCATCTTCAGTTACGTCGATGCTATTGTGTGGCAGTCCCAGCGCCTTCAGCTTGCGGTACGTAGCCGTACACTGAGGGCAGTTGGGCTTAGAGTAAACGGTAATCATTCTCAATTGGCCTTTCCAGTAGAACCGAAGCCACCCTTACCTCGCTCACCGGCTTGGACAGGTGGCTGTGCGTAGAGAGCCGACATGGCCTCTAGCTTGACAATAACAATCTGAGCGATACGCTCATGCTCTTCGAGCACAACAGGGGTGTCCTTGCTCATGTTCCACAAAGGTACGAGAACTTCGCCCTCGTAACCAGCGTCGATGACACCGACACCGTTAGCGAGAAGCAGTCCCTTCTTGCTCAAGGAAGAGCGGGCAAAGACGAGGCCGACAGACCCATCAGGAATGTCGTGCTTATCAGGGTAGTAGCCTGTCGCCACATAGATAACCTCACTTGGGTAGATGATGACAGGCATCTTCGTGGACAGGTCGAAACCAGCATCGTTATGGTGCTGTCGTTGTGGTCGCATCATTTTCTCCTTTCGTTGAGTACAACCATGAGTGCAGCAGCTTTAGCGAACTTTAGAGTGCTCGGCGCTACAACACAGTCTGAGATAACTTCGTCAGCTAGTTGTCCGAAGTCTGTTTCTAGGTCTTTATAGGTGTTATACCACTTATTGATGAGTTCACGGTTAATGCCCATGTATGTTACTGGGTCGCCGCTTGTCACAGCAATACGCGATTCTTTATCCCAGATGAAGTTAAGGTCATCAAGTGCTGGCACGTGTGGAACGAGCTTGTTCGCGTAGTTGTTGTTCCGGCTCACGTACTGGCTCAGGCAGATGACGACATCATTGAAGCGCGGCTTTGTCTTTATCTCACCGCCACACCATTTGTAGATGCTGTCGATGAGCTTTTCTACTGTCGAATCCAGCTTAACGGGGTTGAACTTCTTGACGCTTTCCGGTTGGTGGATGGTTCTGTCTGAGTAACTAAAGCTGCTACGGCCAACTTTCTTGAGCCAGCCTTCCACTACCTTACTTGGGTCTGGCATTTTGCCCTCCTTTCTACACAGTCTATGTTAATACGTGTTAGAGTTAACTACAAGCTAAAGTGTTGTGACTGCTGTCACAGTACCTTCAAGGTAAAGCAAAGTGCCAGCACCCGAAAGCACTGGCACTTTGCATCAATTAGGAAGGCGCTCTCAGTGTAGCACTCAGATATGATCGTTGCCAAATCGACCGGCACGCCAGGCGAGGTAGCAGGCCAAGGCACCACCACCGATTGCAATAAGCGCAATCACGATAGCCTCAGATGCAGCACCCGTCTTAGCGAGCTTGCCCTGTTCTGGTACGACAGCCGGGACAGGCGGCTGAGGCGTAGGGGTCGCAGACTGCGGCTCATCCGAAGGGCTAGGTGCCGGAGAAGGCTTCTCAGACGGTGCAGGAGCCGGAGTAGGCTTCTCGGAAGGAGCTGGCGTAGGCTCTTCAGAGGGCGCAGGAGTCGGCTTCACAGAAGGCGTAGGCTGCGGGTCAGGCGTAACACTCGGCTCCGGTGCTGGGGCAGGAGTAGAAGGCTCCGGCGTAGGCTTCACAGAACCATCACCATTCGTACCACCATTGCTCTTAACCGTCGCCGTAGCTTCGAGCTTCATACCGTTCACCTCGGCATGGTTGGTCGCAGAGGTCTGACCTTCAGGAACGACAGTGTGCTCAGGCGGGTAGACGACGCAGGTCTTCGCACCATCCGGGGCAGTGAACTTAATAGTGTTCTCGTCAACCTGAGTAGCGGTGATGATCTCGGTCGTATCAGGATTCCACGTATCCGACTTCGCGCACTTCACCGTCTGACTCAGCTTCTCGTCAAAGTCCTTGACCGTATACTCGACGCCGCCATTAGCGATCCACTTGATGCCCCACGAGATCGTGCCGTCTGCGTTAGACCAGCCGAACTTCACGTTCTCTGGGTTTGCGTATTCATAATGGGCCGGGTTTGCACAATCATTGGTGCAGACTCCCTCACCGTTCTTGTCGCCCCAGACAAGGGTCTTCACAGCCTTACCGTTCAATGTGATCGTACCCTCAGTGGTGCCAATCGCGCCGCCCTGAAGACGTGCCTTGGCCCACCAGGTGCCCGTAACATCCGTCTTGTCCTTGTAGGACTCAGGCACTTCCTTGACCGTGCAGGTCAGCTCTGCCTCGTTGGCCGCACACTCACCGACGACAGACCCATCATCGAGAGTGAACGGAAAACTAGCGTTCCAGACGAACGGGGCCTTGCCCTCGTTCGGAACGGTCGAGACAGTGAAAGACTGGCCGACAGCCAGCTTCTCCACGGCCCAGGTACCGCCCACGTTGACCTCAGAAGAGGTCTGACGAGAAGAGGACGTGGCCTTCGTGACCTCGGCCTTGATCTCGGTGTTGTCGGCAGCATTGGCAGTAGCAGCAGCCGCAGTAATCATCAGTAGTGCGACACCAGTCGTCGCAAGAAAACGCTTCATATTGAACATTCCTTTCGTAGTAGTTCGGCCTGACAACTAAGAGCATAGCTGACAGGCCGAACAATCCACAACAAATAACAGTGTGACTCTACTCACAACATGATGAAGACCAGTGCATCTTCCTCTCGCACCCAGTCACCCTTCGCCCTCTCACCCTTTGGCTTAGGCACCGGAGAGGGTGTTGGAGTTGGAGTCACTACGACAGGTGGCTCAGGAGTCGGCTGAGCTACAACCGGAGGTGTTGGCTTAACATCCTTGTAGTTATTAAGGATACTCAAAAGAGTACGCTCACCCGTATTGAGTGCAGGGCCTTGCTCATCAAGACTAATGACACTTAACTTGTCAATCCACAACTTAGATGGGTAGTCAGGGTTTTTCGCGTACTTTGTCGCATCAACATATTCTCGGTTCCCGTTGTACTCAAGGAACGAGCCTCCAACGATATGAGACAGATTAATAATCCACCCATTCTCAGGATCAGTAAACGGGGTTGGGTCGTCCATCTCTGAGTACATAACAGTATGAACAAGCTCAGTGTCGAGATAAAAATCAACTCTATCATTGAGCTTAACGACACTGTACGTATGACGATGTGAGCCGTAATAACTTGGTTTGAGTGTAGATTGAGTCTGACCCAGCATCTTCTGATGCTGCTGGCTCTTAGTAGACTCCCCAGCACGAGGATTGTGGACACCCATCTGATAATCCTTGTGCTGCCAGCCCCTAGCCTCAAGGACATCAATCTCACCACAGGCAGGCCAACTACCCTTAGTGCCAGTCATCCAGATACGAGACCAGGAAGATGGGCCGTCCGGCAGGGTTGCGTCTACCGACAATATGAACTGCCCTTTAACCTGAAAAAGAATCTCCCCGTTGTCTGGCTTGCGAGTGCTCACCATTGCAGACAGAAACGGTGCTTTCTCAGCATCAGCGCCAGTAGCGACAGTAGCGTAAAGTTCCAACCCAATTCTAGCAAAGATATTCTTATCTGTGAACTGCATCTGAGTACCCTTATCGGAGTAAAACTTACCCCAGACAGGTGACCACTTAGACGCGTCTAGTTGTTGTTGTTGTTGCGAATCGAACGTATCGTAGTAAATCAGGTTATACATACACATATAGTATCATCCCCCTACCGAGTGTTAGTCGATAGGGGGATGAGTCCTCATGAATTATGAACCCTCATGTAAGGCCGGTACCCGAAAGGACGAACCCCTCAGTTACCTATTCCTGAGATCAGAGGCGCGCTGTCTCAGGCCGACAATCACAGATAATCCATCGGACGATTCTCAAGAATCTCCTGCATCTTATGACCGGGAACGGTGTAGACACCGGGCGAGACGACACCATAGGTCATAGGCTTAATCATCGTCACAGGAGCCTTCTCGACAATGCCCTGGTCGAGAAGGGCAATCAGATCAGTGTCCTTGGTGGTGATCGTGTAGACACCCGTACGGGCCTCCTGGGTAATGGTCGTCTTCATCTCGTCATTCTTAACGACGGACGAGTAGGTACCCTCAAAAGCCTTGCCCAGCTTGACTGCGAGATCAACGATAGACATCGTTACTCCTTGGTTGTCGTTGTTGTTGTTACGAGGCCAGTGTATCAGCCCTGGATGACATCGAAGTCTCCACCAAGTTCCGTAAGGATACTTGCTAGTTCCCTCGTACTGAACTTATCACCCCAAGTACTCATCCAGTATTCCTCGTAATCAGTATTACCTGGGATACCTAACTCAACATAGGTGTAGTAGACACCTTCAACTGAGATTACACAAGGTCCGATAGCACACTGTTTTAGATCGTATTTCGTGCCGTCCTTGTTCCAGACTATAGTGTCAGACTTAGGTTTTTCTTCCTCAAGTTCGGCACCCAGCTGAGTGGCGATCTTCTTCAGTAGCCTATCAGCGAGTTCATCAAACTGTTCATCAGTCAGCATTGTTAGCCACCTTCAGCGCCCAGTCGAGTTCTTCATTGAGTTCTTCCTCGTTGCTGCACCACTGAGCTGCCTTAAGGACATCCAGTAGAAACTCATCCCAGAAGCGGTCACCCGGAAGACGAGCATAATCCTCATCTTCTTCAATAAGCTCTGTTGGTTCCTTGAACTCAGCTTCATGCAACCAAGTAGTGAACACAGGAAGATTGATGTCAATGGTCGTAAGGTGCCCCCAGTCGGACCACCAGCCCTCGATAGTATAGCTTTCACCGAAACTGGTGGTAAAGGTGTACTCAGGGTGGTCGAGCATACCTGTATACATACACATATCGCACGAACCGTTAGTGTCTTCGTAGGTGTTTGAGTCGAAGTTAGTAAGTCGTAGCTTCATTTTGTTTCTCCTTTCATTAGAACTTGTAGACAGTGATTAGGAAATCATCGTCATCCTCGTGTTCGCGGATGAGGTTTGCAAGGGCTTCTGAGCTGAAGTGTTTACCAGCAGACGAAACGAACAAACCTGCCATTGGGCCAACACAATCGGCTCTAATGCCCATGAAGATCACTCCACAACCATTGTCAATAACACAATTTGTCTTGATGAGTTCAGACAGATCATGCACGACACCATCCTTGTCCACGATCTCAGTGTTGCTTAGTTCTTCAATAGGTTTGATACCCAGGATGTCTACCAGCTCCGCAATCTTGCGGAAGGCTTCTCTCGTCTCAGCATCAAATCGAATAATAGTCATTTTTGTTTCTCCTTTCTGTCGTGCTGCTACAGGACTCGAACCTGCCCCTCTGAGACTTTCCCAGTGTGCTCACCACATAACACTAAGCAGCTTGTTACCTGACCAGGGCAACCCAGCCGTTCGATGAGGGTGTCTTGGTCGAGACACTTTGTGCTATCGAGCAACCTCATCGTCAAGCGCTCCCAGACTAGGACTCGAACCTAGTCCGACAGGGCCAAAACCTGCCGTGCTACCATTACACTATCTGGGATTAAACCCAGGTAGTCCCGGAGGACACCTGGGAACTAGGTGTTACACATGTGCAACGTCGGAATGGTGAGACTCGAACTCACGACCCCCTGGTCCCAAACCAGGTGCGCTACCACTGCGCTACATTCCGTTGGAAGGGGTGCTGTTGACTGACGAAACAAAACCATCACACAAAAATTGTCAGCCCTAGGGTGCTACCCCGCACGTGACCCCCGTCACGGCAACCGGCACGTCCGCTTGATCAGAGCGGCAGGCGGCTATGGCCTAATCATCCAGCATCGTCCGGTGCTTGGTGGTCCCCTCGGTGAGAGTCGAACTCACACTCCTTTCGGAACCCGGGTTTGAGCCGAGCGCGTCTGCCTGTTCCGCCACAAGGGGTGTGCCTCTGAGTCGCGGCGACGATTGTTAGTTGAACTCTCAGAGGCTATTCAGTTGTGATGGGTTTAGTATAGAGTCACCGTTTCTAAGCTGTCAACACCATACTAAGTGATGCGTGTCACGGCTTGTAGTACACAGCCACACGACGGCTACCCGTCATCATGCCGACAGGCAGGAACCCGAAAAGCTGAGTGCTCGTGTAGAACTCTTCCAAGGTACACGCACACCAACCGCTCGAAGTACGGACGTAGGTTTCCAGCGACCCACCGAGAACAGTGCCCAGAGGGTAGTTCTCAAGGTCAGTAGGGGACTTGATTGACTCGAACTGCATCATTCCAACCCAAGGTCGATGACAGTAGCGATATAGTCGTTATCCTCGTACTCGTTGATGAGTTCATTAACAAGGTCGAGATCGCTCCACAGCTTCTTAGGGACTGCTGGGGCAGTACGAACCCAGTAACCGTCATTGACCTTCAGGAATGGGCCAAGAGTACCCGAGATAACGACACTGCCTCGGTCTGTGATCGCCGCGAAGTCCACACAGGATTCGACATCCCCGACATTGCCTAGCCCGTTTGCCTCTACGAACCACACCTTTAGCTTAGTAATAGGCATATTACGCAGCTTCATGTAGTTCGTCTGTGTTTCGTTGTAGAGCTTAGTAAACTCGTTGTTAGCCATTATCGTTCTCCTTTGCAAGTTCGATCAGTGTTTCAGCGTATGCCTTCACCTTGAACCAATCCTTGTCCTCACGCTCACCAGGGCGCTCACAAGGATGAAGCGGCTCCATGCTGTCGTTATAGCAACGCTTAGCGATTGTGTAGATACGCTTCACAAGTGCCAGTTCACCATTATCCATTATTCTCCTTCTTTCAGTTCAGAGTATTTCCAATGACCGATGTTTCCGTACGTAAACTCGATGATGCAATCTTCACGCTTACGTCGATGTGAAGCCCTATGGCTCGCAATACCCAGGTAGTTAAACTCCCTATCACAGGTATAGCAATAGCAGTCCTTAGTCACCCGTGCTCGCATCAGCCCTGCCTCTCCACAAAAACTTCATCCGTTTCTGGGTACCAATAGATGTTGACACAGTGTTCTTCACCTTCAAGCATCACGTCAGCGCTGATGCTAACAAAGGGAGGCTCGTCGGTATCAAACACAGTACCTACAAGTCCAGTAATCATTTTGTTCTCCTTTCAATTGCTGATGTATTTATACTAATGTGCTCTGCCCACACCTGTCAACAAGTAACAGCGTGACATGTACCACATCATCGTGGGGACAAAATAAAACCCCTGTGCCTCAAGCCAAGCACAGGGGTTTTATCGGATCAGAGATCCATCAACTGGTAATGACCAGTCTAGCACATCAACAAGAGAGTGTGCAACTCTAGTTGAGTGTGATGTGGCTCATGATTGCCAATAAATTGGACTCAAAGCAGCAAGAATGGTAAGCACCATGAGTGCATAGAAGTTCCACTCGCTACACAAGTCCTTAATACGAGCAACAAAGATGAGGGCAGCGACAAACGCACAGAATACAAGCCAAACAATAGTCACACTTCCACCTCCGTAATCTGACCTGCCAACGAGTCAGCGACATCATAAGGGGTTTCACCCTTGCCGGGATACATGTCATCGAGAGCGTCAGAAGTCAACTTCCAACCGTCCCAATTATCACCGTTCACCCAGTCACAGACTTCGTAAGCAATGCTTTTCTCTAGCAGCTCCATCAGCTTACTATTAGTGATGATGAACCTACTATCACCGACGTACTCGATTCCATCAATCACGGTAGCACCTTCCATCCTTCGCCGTCTCCAATCTCCTTTTTCAACTCTTCATCAGAGTGTGCTTGATTAGTCCACAAGTCCTTCGCGTGGACCCAGTAGTCTTCCATGTCTTCACCGATGGACTTTAGATAACGAACGTCATCAGGACTAATCAGCACAGCTCCGGGTGCAAGCCGATGGAACGGAATAGTCAACTCACTGAAATTGATAATCATTCTCGATTCTCCTTTGCTTCAACAAGACGGTACTTAGCAATCGCGTAATCCTCCTTCTCGTCACGCACGAACTGACCAATACGGCCAATGCCACCCCAACCCATCTTCTCAGACAGGTAGGCGTGGACGATCTTGTACTTACGGCCACTACCAGTCTTGATACTGCCTGTCTTCTTATTGAAAATCACGTAGATTTCCTCAGCAGGTTCAATCATCAGTTCTCATCTCCACTCGTCTGAAGGTCGATGTCCGGCAGCAGTTCTTCAGGACGGAACGCAACCTTATAGTGGAATGTATCGACAGACGAAGCATCCATCTGCTCCACAAAGTACGTCACATTATCCGAGATACCCAGAAAATGCTTCTTGTACTGATCATCACCCGTCTTACAGGTGACTTCCAGCTGGTTGTCTTCCTTGTCCTTCGTGATCGAGCATAAACCCTCGATGCTCAGCAGGTACTTGTCCGTAATGCCATTGACGAACACAATGCGTCGCATCACCTTGAAGTTGTCGCTCTCATAGCTAATGTTGCGCGAAGCAGTGTCAGCCGCGTTACACGCAGCCAACGAAAGCGCCGCAGCAACAGCAACGACAGACCCGATAATCTTACTCTTCTTCATCATTTCTCCTTAGACGTGAACACCATAGTAAAAGACACAACCAGCAAGGCAAGCAAGAGACACACAGAGCATAATCGTGCCAGCCGCAACAACCTTAGCGCCCCAATTGTAGACCTCATCGAGCATCATTCCGAGAAGTGCCACTGCAAAGCCGAGGATAAGCAGCCCAACAGCAAAAGTCAACATTACTTCTCATCTCCCTTCTTAGTAAACATGCTCATAAAGCTATGGTCGTCTTGATATTCCTTTAAGAAGATGTTGTTCGCAACAGCCAGCAAACCAATAGGCTTGAGATCATTCTCCGTATCCAGGAAGAAGTTACGGTACTTGATGAACCGACCGTCCAGAACTGTCTCACCGTTCACAGCATCCCGGCACTTTTGCAGCGCATTGTTGTGCCGCTCGGCAATGTCATTGATCGCTGGTTGACGGAAAGCGACAGACATTGCCTCCTTCTTCAAGTGGTTATCGCCCTGGATAGTGCAAACAAAATCTACTCGATCTTCACTACAGAACCCATCGTTAGACGGGATAAACCAATCATCATAGGTCTTCACGAAGCTGAATGTGCCTTCCTCGAAAAACTCAAGATCGACAATCCAACCGGCAGGAAGTTCATCCAGAGCAGCTTCAAGCACCTCTGTATTATGAACCAAATCAATATGGTCCGTATCAACTGAAACAATCATTTTGCTTCCAACCTTTCATAGCGTTTCATACTGTCAAAACCATCGAGTATGCCAAGAATACGCGGATGTTTGCTAAATCTTGAGAGATGTTCTGTATCAGGATTGCCAGCAACACCCTCAAAGAACCCGAAGATGTAGTCATTGGCCCACTGCCTGTACTCGACAGCTCCCTGAATATTGGCATCCAACACACGTTTCTTCAGCATGGCATCGTAGCCATACTCATCTGAGAGAGCGACCCTCCAACAGTATTTAAGAAAACTAATAATGTCATTTTCACCGACAATTGTGAGCCTACCTGTATCCGCGTCAGATTCCAGATACGCCAGACACCCGTATATCTCCGCAATACACTTCAACGACTCGTTGATAGCCCGCGCATCCGAATGATCTCTGTAGATTGCTAAGTACTCTACCTGAGAAGGATTGCTGTACTCGACACCGTAATCATCCATCAGTACATCGTTGCCGAGGACAATCTGACCTCTACGGAAGAAATAAGCGGCCAATTCAATAGGGTGTCTCATGCTCCGATCACCCAGCGCACCACATAAGTAACAAAGACGATGAACGCGCTAACGGAGGCCAGTACATCAGGCCAGATTCTAAAGCCCATATCCAACTTATGCTTGAACCGTGCAAGTAGTGCGAAAGCAACACTAACACCGGCCCAGACGACAGTCAGGACAAGATGCAAAACGCTCATTACCAACTCTCCTTTCAATAGTAACTTGTTGAGTAGTGGGGTCAACCGCGACGGTTAGAACATGGGTATGGGGGTGCTCTTTTAGAGGTATTTCAACCTCTACCTCAAAAGGCTCCGTCTCGTTCCAAGCATTTCTCAACTCCTGTAGAACAGCAAAACGAGGGCTAAAAGTCAAGTCGTAGCACAACCTATGAATACCCCAAGGTGAGAACTCAAAGTCCCACTCGTGTCTTATTAGCTGGGCCATTAGTAACCCTTATGCAGCAAGAACACGTGGTCACGATGACGTAACATACTCACGAACATCTCATCATGAGTGCGGTCCCCTCCGTATCCACTCACCCAACCGTCGTTCCGCAGCATCCATTCAACACCGGCGATCACGATGATGGACCCGGCAACCATGTCGCGCACGTCATCAGGGGTCTTGATCACGGTTCCTGTGTACTTGCCACCAAAGTTGTACAGCTTGATAGGTTCCTCGTTATCGTACAGAACAGCCCGCATCCCCAACTGTGCAGCAAAAACCGCGTTGGTTACAACTTCTAACTTATCGTACTCCTTGGTATACTTTGCCAGTGTTTCTTCAATCGTCTGCATTTTTCATTTCCTTCCTTGTGATGTTTTTTAGTTGAAAACCCTATGGCCTTGGTCGATGACCTCAAACGGGTGAGTACGACACAGCTGCTCCATAGCGTCTTCACTGTAGTAGTTGCCCTTGTTGTCCAACCAGTAGTAGGTCAGCTCACCAAGGACTAGGAAAAATGACTTGTGTAGCCGTTCGACACGGATGCAGGCACCACTACTGAGGTTCCGTATCATCTACGTCACATCCCTACGTGAATGATCTTCGGCTTGACAAACTGCTCACGCATAAGCTCAGCGAACTGTGAGTGAGTGTATGCATCTCCAATGTATGTAATCCACGGCTTCTGCTCGAACGTATCTAGGATACGAAACACCTCCCAGTCTTCAACGATGATAAGTGTTCCTGAGTTCAGCTCTTTAGCGTCCGCAATAAACAATTCACCGTTGTTGTCGATGCACTCAAACTGTGTGCCTGTCAGCTCAGGTTCCTTGAACTCCTTTTCGAGCTTCTTACGGAACTCTTCAACAGCATCGTCAATCATCTTCTTAATGTTGTTGTTGGTCATCAGATCATTCCTTTCGGGGTAAAGTGTCGGGGGTCAAAGACAACTTCGACAGGTCGTCCGAAGCCAATGATATCGGTGAGGAAGTCGTACACACTCTTTGCTTCTCCATCCGAGTTTGTCCACACCCCGTGCAGCACACCAACACCATAGGGCTTCGAGTAGAACCACTGTCGGCTCTTGAAGTAGACCATCGTGCTGGGTTCAAGAAGGTCGCCGTAGAATATTGTGACGCGAGGGTTAGGGCGTGAGTCATCTACAACCTTGATCTTGGTTTCCCACACCTCGATCAGCAGGTTCGCGTACTTGTCGCTCAGCTTAAACATCTTGTCTGTCATTTGTTTTCTCCTTTCGTTGATGGTTTAAGTATAGGAGAGTGGGATGGTAGAAGTCAAGATGGTAGCATGTGATTTAACCCACTAAGAGGTATGTGCCAATAGCTGGGAAATGTGTAAATGGGTATGACACCCCCTCCATCTTTACACTTACTAAGCATTTGATTTTTTAGTTGCTTATTTTTGCCCTCGTTTTACCCACCTGTCAAGCACCCTCCCCGCTACCTACCCTCCAACCCGGCCCATATCCCCTAACGCATATCCAGACCCAGCTCACCCTAACCCCGTACCCTAACCACGGACAAACCCACTAACAAAATTTAGGTATACCTAACCTAACTACCCTCCCCCTAACTACCCAAACCCTAACCTAACTTAGGCTTACCTAACCTAACTTACCCTTGCCTTACCTCGTCACCCCCTCACCAACTAGCAACAACTGCAACGAACTGCAACCAACCAACACAACCAACGGCCCCTAATTTTCGCCTCGCGTAGTCCCCCTATTTTTTCTACACACTAAGAATATTATTTACACACAATAACTAATTTATTAACGTGTAATATCTAGGATAAATAAACATTATTAGTAACTATCTATATCTATACTTAATTATTTTATTATTATATTATCATTATTATTTATATATTAATAAAATTAAAAACGCTCGCGTAGCTGCGTACGCGCGAGGGTTGCATAACTATGCATGAGGCTGCATAATATGCACTCCCCTGCAACCCTCCCCCTCCCTAATTGTCCTGACATTTACGCTACGCTATCTCTAAGCGCCTATCACCCCCTTAAGGCTATCCACATACCCCTACACCCCTCTAATGCCCTTAAAACGCTCTCTAGACCCCTTAAACACGATGCTATCCACCTACACCCACCCTCCAACCCGTCCCATGCTCGCATATGCCCTCGCGTGTAACATACAAACCACCAAACCACCATCTCAAACGTAAAACTATCCACATTGTGAGATGTCAAGCAACCACCAATTCACTTGACACCCCCCCCCTGTCGCACGATAACCAAGCCCCGGAATGTTACCAACGACACATCAACAAACTATTGACAACCAACAAACAACGTGCTATTCACGCGCGCGCTTCCTTATTCCTACCTGCCCTACCTGCCCTTAAACAATGTGTCCCTAATCACATGTTTTCATGTTGACAACCAGGAACCAAGCCACTAGTCTTTAAGTATCGGCAAACAACAACCCGAAAGGAAAGGCCGAAAATGAGAACCTCGTTCGCGTGCGACCTTGAGACAATGGAACGCCTCGTTAGCTTTGAACGTGAATACTCTGAGCACTACTCTCTCCCTACTGATAGCGCACGTAAAGCCGCTATCCATCGCGAACACGAAAACCGACGCACTGCAAAGCGTATCGCGGCCATGTTCCACGATATGATCGACCTGTCGATCAAGATCAACGATGAGGCATTGCGCGGATACCTTGACCGTGATCTGGCTAACACCGCTGTTGCAGCATTGACCGCGCTGGGGCGTTCGATCAACAAGTGACGGACAACACAGTTTAGCGGGTTGACAATAACCCAGCAACCCGCTAAACTGAGAGTATCAACAAAGACAACCCGAAAGGTGAAAACAATGATCCGACTTACCATTGACGATGAAGCCCGCGCCCTGTCGGCATGGGCACACGCCGAAGTGCTTTACGTAGGTAAAGACGTTATTTTTGCCCCGCGTTGGGCGGTGTGCGTCTGGCTTGCACCCGACGGGCACTTGTACTACGTGAACGATAGCGACCTGGCTAACATGCCCCTCGGTATCGACGCTGATACCCGCGAACTCTACTGAGCAACACACACACACACATAGAAAGCGAAAGCAAAAATGCGAGATACGACACACGCAATTGTTACCTGTTGGACCGAGTACCGTACCCCTAGCGGGCGGTGGTCTAAGGTCCGACACGACGAAACCACCGAGGAATTCAAGCCCCACAACCTGCGCAATTTCTTCTCTGCAAAGTTCCCCGGAGAGCGACGAGGTTACGCCTACACGGAGCATGGCTATCTGCCCGTGAGTGTGACCGTTCCGTCCCCCGATGGAAGTGAGCGACGCGTTTACAAGTTCGCCTATTACACGGGGCCGCGCGAGGTCACAACGTACACATACGAAGACTAATTAAGTCTTCAACTTCCCCCGCTTAATGGTGAGTGTCAAGGTTGGTTCAATCCCAACCGGGGGAACGATGCGACACAACCGAGGTGTTGCACAAAACGAAAGGCAAAGACAATGGCACACACTTTCAAGACGGATCCGTGGCACGTCAAGGAAGCGCGCGGCGTTGCGTGGCATCCCACGCAGTTCGCCCGCGAACACTCGCCCTACACTAAGGCCCGCCGCGATATCCCAAAGCGTATTAGGGCACGCGAGCGCCGCGAGATGGAACGCATTGCCCGCGATATGGAAGCGTGGGGCGATTACTACCCGACCGGCGCAACGTTGCGCGAGTTTGCGACTGATACCGACCGTGACGGTTGGCAGCACTGACCAACAACCCAACACAAAAGGACAAAGACAATGGGTATTCTCGAAAACATTGATAGCGCCGCATGGGACTTGCTACACAACCGGGTGAGTGGTTTTTACCCTGTCGCACGAAACTTTAACATTGCCGAAAATGGCAACCACCCGATCTGCAATAGTCGCTTTGATGTGTACTCTTACACAACGCGCGTTGCAATGGTGAACAAGAACGAAAATGGTGACTGGGATACGTTTGTCCATCGTGACGCTTTCCACCATTCCACAACTACTAGCAAGCATGTTAGGCGTTTCGTGTCGGCAATGGTTGGCCGTGTTGACTGGGACGCACTCTACAAGGCGTGCAACCGTGAGTGCGACAATGAGACTATTCACGGTAACGGCGCGCAGTTTATCAACGTTAGGGAGGTCGCCTAAATGACTATTAACGGTTCCCTGTTGTCGGTGTATCCCGATCAACGCCTGTATGGTACGCGCCCGCTTGGTAGTCGGTACTTCCTTAGCGAGGGTATGCGAGGGTATATGATTACCAACTCATTCACGGGTAAGGTTGTTTGCACGTGGGATAGCGACGGTAATCTGTATGCGACAACCGAGGGCCTTACACCCTATGAAAAAGCGCTGATTACCCGCGTACTGCGCATGTGGCGACACACGCCGCGTATTCTATGGGACGTGTGGGACCGACACGCAACAAAGATTCAAGACAAATGGGGACGACAGTACGCGCTGGTGAGTGTGCCTTAAAACACACTCTGACAACTTGACAACAACAGATCAACAACCTACACTAGAAACATAGGCACAAAGCCTACAAACCAACAAACAGAAAGCGAGACACAAACCATGCGAGTCAACAAAAACACGATGAATGTCATCAAGACGGCAACAGCGACCAAGATCACGTTCCGAAAGATGGGAGCGGACTACGGCGATAATCCGAGTGTGCTTGCCGCAATTGACGCAGTAGTGATGGCCCTGGATGGGCTGTCCGATGCGGTAGTCATGAGCGAGATTGAAGCCTAACCACGTCCCACATGGGACAACCCGGCCATGATGGTATGTCAATAAGGGTTCAACCCCCTTGCCGGGTACGATGCTAACAACCGGTTAGCAACACAACAACAACAGCCGAAAGGTAAAAACCATGTGCAATGAATACGCATACGAGGTCGCTAAGGCCCTGCTCTACCCGGAACTGTCGGTAGAGTTTGCAGCGGACGTTATCAACGGTAACGTTTTCGGTAGTGATATCTGGGATGAAGTTTGCACTCTGACCGGAGGTTGGTGCAATGACGCTAACGTGTTTGTCGCATGGGACAAGATGGGGCGTCCCGATGAATGGGAATATCTGGAACCTAACTATGATATGGAACGTGACCCGGCCTGTCGCCGCGCAATAGTCGCTAACGCGCGCATCTCTGCAATGGCTGAGTGCGTGGCAGATGCGCTTGGTTATGTCGTTGACGAAATTATCGTTAACGAGGGTTGGAAGTGCATCCCTATTGAAGAATGGGACGGTGATATCAACAATGCCGCGTGGTTGCTAGATGGTTGCGACGTATTGGACGTTTACACCGAAAGTTGTCTAATCAAGCCTAACGGAAAGTGAGAACTACCATGTTGCCTAATTGGTATGGTATCCCCGATATTGGTTTTGAGTGGCGCGGTGCTTGGAATGACCCTATGTTGCACTACAAGGGGCATGTGTTTAACGCCCATGACATGCAAGACGGGTTGTGGGAGAACTACCAGGAAGATCTGGAAACTGGGTATACGTCCCTTGAGTGGGAGGAATATGTCATGGAAAACGCAACCAGGTATCTTGACGATGCACTACTTTTTGAGCGGGAGGAATGGTAAACATGATTATGCTAGGAATTATCGGCCTCGTCGTCGCTGTTGGCCTTATCTATATGGGCTTTAATGGTGACTCTGACCTGACATGCTTCCTGGGTATCCTGTGTGGTGGAATGGTGGGACTCTGTAGTGTTATCTCTATTCTTTATGTGATTGGGTTGGTGCACTAACATGTGGGAAGAATTGCTAAGTGTCATTAGTGACCGTTACTACCCGCTAGAATCTATGCAGGAACACGTGGCGGGGTATGTTGATCCTAACCAAGGATGGGACCTGTCGCTGATTAACCCTTGGTTTATCGAACGTGGCTATGAGTTTGTGTGTGATCTTTGCCTGTTCTCTGAGAATGAGCCTAGCGGTTTGTATGTCAACATTGAAGGGTACGTGTGGCGTTGTCGCACTAATTCCGCTGACAATAGCATTTATTGGTACTGGGAGTCCGATAGCGAGGGCATTAGCCTAGACGATGTGCGTTTCTTGCATGGATACGCACATATGTTTATCTGGGACGCTGACTCACAAACTTGTGAGCTAGTTAACATGGCAGAATGACTGCCAACCTGATACACTAGAACTATCAACCAGAGACAACCGAAAGGTGAAAACAATGATTCAGACACAGTTCGCACACACGATTACCGTTCCCGATGAATGGAAGCATGAGGGACACACTTACCAAGTGACTCAGGATGAATGGGCAGAGTGCCCTACTGAATGGCTTGACAGCGCCGATGCACTGTGTGTGCTGGGTGGTCCGCATAATTGCATCTTGCATCATCCCGCCGAAACGGACTGCCCGGCAATGCACGCCCTTGACAACTTCCATGAGGAAAATGACCGTCTGCCTACTCAGGAAGAGTGGGAGAATCTTTGCCCTGATTACTGGGTGTACCTTGGTTGGCACGGTGTGGACTCTGACCGTCTGTTTGCGGCCGCGTTCCGTAAGGATGTGTGGCCTACCAACCCTTGCGAGTCATGGGTGCATGAATACAGTCTTTGGGCTGATGGGTATGTCTGGGTTGTGTCGGATACAACCACGGGTGATTCTCTGGCAGGTATCTACGCCGATAGCGAGGAAGACGCTATCAAGCACTATATCGAAAACTATCAGTGAGAAAGTAGGAAAAACAATGACTGACATTAACATTGCACTCACCGTCGCACTTGACTGGGATACCCGATTCTGTTTCACTAGCAAGGAACTGGGAGTCAGTAAGGGTGAATATGACTACGTTACCAAGAGTGGCGACCTGCGCATTAGGGAAGACTTTGAGGCTATGGCCGCTGAAGCCGTGGACGATCTGCATGAGCCTATTACAGTGCTTGGTAGGACTCTCAAGGCGAGTGACATTGCTAGGGAGATGCTTAGCGACGACTGGGAAGCATATGTCAACAGTTGCATTGCTCACCTAATCGCAATGGAAGAGATTAAGGAAGTCTGGTAGTGTTCGCGGTCGCCTACTATGGCCTGTTTTTTCTGTCCTTACTACTGCCTGTCGGTGCATACTGTCACCGCGTAGAACGCCGGGACAATAACAATGGCGATTAACTTGGAAGAACTAATGGCACTACCTATAGCACCTAAGCCGCTACCCGTTGTTATCCCGGCATGGGAGATAGGTGTAAATTACGGCTTAGTGCATGGGCAAGACGACTACAACTGACAACAAACAGAAAGTGAGAACAACAATGAACACTGAAAACCTCGTCAACAATATTACTAAGCTCAACGCCGAGATTACGGCCCTGACCGAGGCACGAGACGCACTCAAGGCTGAACTGTGCGCACAGTTCAACGCAGGGGACAAGATTCAGGTCGGCGATACGCGCGTGACGTTCGCTACCCGAAAGACTATCAACGCCGCCGCCGTGGAAGCGCTGCCCGCGTTTAAGAAACTGCCAAAGGCAGTGCGTGAGTCGGTTTATGACAAGCCTAAGTTGAATACTAAGAAACTTGCCGCGCTTGATCTTCCGATTGATCTGTCGCCCGCTACTACCGTGTCGGACGTGTACGCAACGTTCCGATGAATTGGAAGCAATACGGGACGGGCGACGGTGGATACACTGTCGAACAGGTGGAAGCCGTCGCCCGTTCCCTTGAGGAACAGGAACTGCAAGAATATTCAACCATGTGGCTTGAGGCGGTACGACAGATGCGGGCCGCTGAGATTATCCACAACAACCTAGGTGTGGGAGCCGAGGTCGAACTGCCTAACGGCATGTCAATTTATATTGAAAGTGAGTAATCAAAATGTTTAGCAACTATGTTGACGGCGACACATTCAACCAGCGCGAACTGGATAGCGACGTTTTCGCGGAATGCTTCAACGCGAATGAGATTGACGGCTACCGACGTAGCAAGGACTCGGAGGAAGACTGTTACAACGCTTGGGAGTATTGGGACGAGAAGGGCCTGTTCTCTGACTGGCTGGAATGGCGTTTTGAGGAAGATGGCTACCTCGGCTATGACGACAACCCGCAAGACGGAATGTTTGTCTGGATGCAAGACTACGAACAGTGTGTCGTCCTGCCCGGCGACAATGAATTGCCGTCCGACGTGGTTGCTATGTTTGACCGTGACTCACTGTATGAAACTGTCTATGCGGAGGGTATTGTCCGTGACGGTGTTTTCTACGCCACTACTATTGCGAGGGAGCTTGACTAATGAATATCAACACACTGTCTGAAACCGGCGAGATTACTGTCTTCCAAGACGCTGACACGGGCAACACGTATATTGTGGAACCAGTGCTGGGAACTACGGAACCTATAGATATGGCAGATGAACCTTATCTGTTTATTGGGGACTGCGACGACTTTATGCAGTCCGATAACCCCGTGTTCAAGACGCTTGGTAGGTATATTGCAGTGCATGATGAAACACCCGCCAACGTGGGAGAATACGCTAAGTTGTTCAAGGGTGAACTGTGCTCACACTTCAAGTGCGTCGATGGGTGGGAGGACTATGACTTTATTGAGTCATACGGGCAGATTCTAGCGGTCAATAAGCGGCTAGGGAGCGCTGAAGAATGGCTGAACTATCTCAACATGTGGGACGACGGGGAAGTATATTCTGTCCTCGACTGTTCGACCGGAATTAAGGTCACTGACATTTACGCTGAATACCATGAGGATGCACTTGAGCTTTATCTCAGGGACGGGGAGCTTGCATCACTGAAGGCACGAGTCAACAAGGTATTGGAGGACTAACTAATGGACAATGCTTATATTCAAGTGTTGACAGACGGGACAGGTATCGTTGTGTCCCATGACTTTGATATGGGTATCGGTGTCATTGCGGGACCACGTATTATCGCCCGTCTTACCAAGGAACAGGTCAAAATGATTAGGGAGGCTAACTAATGAATCTTGAAGAATTGACTAAGATGTATAGCGACGCTTGTATGCGCGCGGTGGAAGATGCTATCCATGAGCTTACTAACAAGTGGGACAGTAAGGTAGTTGACCTGTTGAACGCGGGTGAGTACCATATCTGTGCTGAGTTGTACGGGGATAGTCTGAGTATTCTCGCCTATATTGGCAAAGACGGCTACTACGGGTATGAGCGCTATCTTAACTCTGACATGCAACGCGACGTTCAAGAAGTGTTCGACAAGCTAGGGGCACAAGTTGTTCTCAACGCAATGGTTTACTGCGGCTGGGAAGAAACTACGCAGACAATTACTTACAGGATCTACTAAATGACTTTCTCGCCGCGCCACTACCAGGAACGTGTACTGGAAGGACTGGCAAACAGCAAAACGCCGTACACGGGCCTGTTAGGCGCGGGCCTTGGTACGGGCAAAACGGCAATGAGCGTGTGGAACGCCCTCAACGCTTTCGGTAGCGCTATCGGGGAACAGCTTATCCTCATTGTCGCCCCTGTCCGTACTGAGAGTGGTTGGCGCTCGCACTGGAAGACGCTCGCCGGAATTGACATGCGCACGCTGTCTGGTAAGAAAACTAAGTCTGCCCTTGCAGTGTGGGACGATCTGGAAGCACGCAAACCCGGCGTGTACTTTATTACGTGGGAGCTTATGCGCTCGCGGAATAAGGAAAAGCGCTGGGACGGGCGCGCCAAAAAGTACGTCTATAAGAGTATGCCTAAGCCGTTCTACGGTGTAGAGTTTGGCATGGTTATTGCCGATGAATGGCACCGTGCGTGCAACCACTCGTCGCTCAACTTTGACGTTGCTCGACACATTCAGGCACAGTACCGCCTTGCCCTTAGTGCAACACCCGCTGGGAACAAGCCCTGCAACATTTGGGCGGCGTTGAAGTTCCTGTGGCCTAACCACTACGGTGGTTACTGGGACTTCTGCGAGCGATTCTTTAAGGTGGAAGTCAACCCGTGGTCGGCCTATGGCAAGGACTTTTCGGGAGAACGTTCCCCCGGCATGGTCCGTCGTGGAGCCCCGTCCTACCATGAAGTCTCACAGGCTGAGGCTAACCCTGAACTGCCCGGCGTGATTATTCACCGCGTGGAAGTCGAACTATCCCGTACACAGCGCAAGCTATATGACGATCTGGAACAGAAGGCACTCACGTTCCTGGGAGAATACCCGCTTGCGCTGAGCATCCCAATGGAACTTGACCTGAGGTTGCGGCAAATGACCTTGGGAGTCCCCTCGTTCAACGAGGAAGGCACTGTCGATTATAAGGAAGATTGCAAGTCTTCCAAGCTCGACGCAATGATGGATATTATTGCTGACCTGCCTGAAGATGAACCTGTCGTAGTGTGGGTGCATAGCCAGAAGTTCATTAAGGCGGCACTGTACCGTCTGAAGAAGGCCGGGATTAAGGCTATTGAAGTCTCTGGCAAGTCGCGTGGTGACTTCCATGCCATGATTAACGGGGACGTGCGCGTTATTGTCGCGCAGCATGAGGCCATGTCTGAAGGCGTTGACGGCCTTCAGCGAGTGTGCCATACTGAGATTTGGCTGAGCCAGTCAAATAGCCTTGTGATTAACGAACAGGCAACTGGGCGTTTGAACAGGCAGGGACAGACACAGCCTGTTAACCGTTTCCTGATTCAGGCAACCGATACGGTGGACGACCGTGTTCTGGGACGCTTGCAGGAACGATTTGACAAGCTGAAGGCATCTGGACTAATCTAATACTGAAACAACAAACCAACAAACTGAAAGAGAGAACAAATATGTCTGATAACAACAAGTCCTGGTCCGCTAACGTTGACCCCTACTTCATCTTCTGTATCGCGTTTGCGATTGTGGGAGTCTGGTTCCCCGACCACATCATGTGGGTTGTGTGGGTGTTTGTGGGATACGTTGCCCTAATGGTTATTGTGGCAGTCATTGCACTTATCGTTGCAGGTGTTGCACTCTACAAGGCAAGTAAGTGGTTCTGAGCCATGCAGATTATCCAGTTCAACCACAAGACGGTAGCCAACCTCCTGAAGAAGTCAGTAGAAGAACACTGGCTTGAAGACAAGGATGCCTATATCCGCTTCACGGATGGGAGTGTTGTGTGTATCCACATGCTTAACCCTAAATGGGAGACTTACGTGTCACTGAACGAGCGTACGGAAAAGGAAAGCACCACCAATGGTGTGTCGTTTACCGACGAACAGGAGATTCACCTGTGGTACCCAAGCACGGGCGAAGAGCGTTTATTCACGTCGCGTACCGTGATGATTGGTTTTGACTTCGTGAACTACTATGTGACTGACAGGCTTAACTATCCAACTCGACAGTACGTTCCTATTGTCGAACTGCATTACTATGAAAAGGGAGAAGACATTGCCCGTAACGATTCGTGATATTTACGCACCCCCGCTTGGTTTTGGTTGGGAGAATCTTCCCACCCGTTACGTCAAGCGACAGTATCTTGACATTGAAGACGGTCTGGTCACTACGCCTAGCGGCGCAGTCCTGGGTACTGGCACGCTGCCTAACGGACGGCTTGCCCTGCTCAACGACAGGGGCACCGTGTGCGCTCAGTGGTGGTCCGCTAAAGATGAGATGGTTGTCATTGACCCGTTCGACAACCGTGTGTTTATCGTGCCTTCTGTCGATGACCTGAAGTGCAATGCGCGGGAGATGACCTCGGCACAGATCGACATCAAGGCAGCGCGCCCGCTGGACCTGTCGATCATGTGGACCGACCCTGTTGCAGGTGAGTGCGGTTTTGACCGGGACGATCTCTCGATTGGTGAGCACCACTACTACACTGACCGTCTGAACGGTACTGTTCTCCTGGGTCTCGTGGAAGACGCGGACGGTAACTACGTGGTGTCTCGTAACTCGGTGCTGTGTCGTCTGCTGCGGTACGTGGATGGTGATCGTTTCGCCTTCAGTGACTACCGTAAGAAGGCTATTCCGGGACTGCTGAATGATAACGGTGGTCTGTCGGACTTTGCCCGTAAGGTGCTGCTGTGGGCTAATAATCTGACTGATGAACAGCGGGAGATTCTTTCTCGATGAGAGAGTACATTCAAGCGGCGCGGGATGAGGCCGCTAAGTCACGGTGCGACCGTGCCCATGTGGGGTGCGTGATTGTTGATCGTGCGACGGGACAGGTGGTGTCGAGCGCGTTCAACGAAACACCGCACGGCTTGGAGCCGTGCGACACGGGCGGGCACCGGATTGTGGACAACCACTGTGTGAACACTGTTCACGCGGAACGTAACGCGATTAGGAAGATGACAGAACACGGGAGCGAGTACACGCTTTACGTGACTCACTACCCATGCCAGGGTTGTGCTCACCTTATCTCGTCATGTCCTGAGATCGTAGAAGTTGTGTACCTCGGGGACTACAACAATTCCAGCGAGGCGACTGCTCTCCTGAGTGGCCTGTCGAAGGGGGTTCATCGTGGGGAAGAATAAGCTCACCTTGGAGATTCCTCCCGGCTGTTTGTTCACGGCTATTGAACTGGACAAAATTGAGAAGACGGGGTGGTATGTCAAGGGAAATGAGATCATGTGTCGTACGACGACAATGCCGGGCATTGGTACCCGAGCATTGCGCAAGGTTCTCGAACCGGGAGACTTTCTGGTTCTCATTGAGTCTCCACTAGATGACTTGCATAATTTTGCGTGGAACATGTACGTACTGAAAGAGGGAGAGTATTGGAGGTGGTTAGAGCGTGAGTGAAATCTACGACCGTATTGTACGGGAGTTGACGAAGCCGTCTGAGCGTGACAAGCAACGTAAGGTTGGTCCGTCTGAGCTGGGAGACCTGTGTGAGCGCTGCTTGGCAGAAAAGCTGCTGGGTGTGCATGTGGAGGAAAAGACGTACCCTCTTGCCCCGATGATTGGGACCGCGTTCCACTTGTACCTTGAGACGACACTGGGGCTAGAAGATTACCTGAAGGAAACAAAGGTAACAGTTGGCGAGATTGAAGGGTATGGAGCGATTCGTGGGACTGCTGACGGGTTTGATTTTAGGAGCGGACATGTTGTTGATTACAAGGTCTTGTCGAAGAAGAAGATCAAGGCTTTCTCGTCTGCAACGTTCTTCGATGAGGACCGCAACCCTGAGTTCTATTCGGACTCGATGACCGAAGGCCAGCTCAAAAAATACTATTACCAGATGCAGTTGTATGGTCTGGGCATGGAGAACGCTGGGTATGAGGTAAATCACACTTCCCTGATTTTGTTTCCCAGGGATGCTACGATAGAATCTGTCACAACGGCAACTCACGAGTTGTGCTTCAAGTACAACCGAGAAGCCGCCCTGGCTGTCCTGGAACGTGCCAACGAGATTTTCAAGTGGGCCACCAACAACCCGGACAACCTGGGAGAACTCGACAGCCATTCCGGCTGTTATTTCTGCGCTTTCAAGCGCTAAAAGAAAGGAGAAACATGGGAAAGTTCGACTCGTTCCTCAAGGGAATCGATATCGAAGTGTCTGACCCCCGTATCACCACCCCTAAGATCAAGATGCTGATCTACGGCATGTCGGGAACCGGGAAGACTTCGCTCGCAGTTTCGGCCTCAAAGGTTGAAGAGCTGGGGCCGGTCCTCTACATTGACTTGGAGCGCGGTACCGCACCGGCTGCCAAGTACGGCGACCTGGACAACATGCTTGTCGTTCAGCCAGCGGCCTACCAGAAGTTTGCTGAACTCCTTGTCGAGATTAGCAAGAAGAAGGACATGCCGTTCAAGACTATAGTCATCGATACGGTTGACCGGCTTCAGGAGCTTATCAAGTTCCACTTCAAGGCCACGAAACCCAATGACAGCTTTGCCATGTGGGATGCTACCTACGAGAAGATCATTGATCTGGTCAACAAGATCAGTTTCGACATGGGCCTGAACATCATCTGCATCACGCACGAGGCGCGCGAAGTGAACGATGTGTCCCGACTGTCGCTGATTGGCCCCTCGTTTGAGGGCAAACAGAGCTTCAAGAAGCTGCCCGGAATCTTCGATATTATCGCCCGCATGACGTGGGAGGATGTTGGAGACGATGACAATGAAGAGCTGGTCACAGTCATGACTGTCCGGTCTTCGTCTGAAGTGCTGGCAAAGACGCGATTCGACCCGATGCCGTCCATGTCTGGAAACACGACAATGGAGAAGCTCATGGGTTGGGTCCATGAGCATTGTGAAACACAGGGAGTAAAGGAAGAAAATGACGACTAGGTACCTCTCTATTAATGATGCGTCTGAGCGCACGGGGGTTGGTCGAACGACCATCCTGTACCGCATCAACACCGGGAAGTTCCCACAACCCGACGCAATCGTTACTTACAAGCGAACTGCCGCCCTCGGGTGGCTACCTGAAACCATCGAAGATTACAACACTGACAAGAAGGAGAACTGATCATGATTAACTTTGACGAGCTTATGAACCTGGACGTTGCCGAGTCCCTTAGCTTTGAGCCGCTGCCCGAGGGTCAGTACAAGGTGACTGTCGATGCCTGTGAGCTTGGAGAGTCCAAGGCTGGCAAGCCTATGTACACGGTGGACTTCGTTGTCACCGAGGGCGACCACGCATCCCGACAGATTCGTTACTGGCTGGTGCTTCAGACAAAGAAGGGTCTCCACTGGGACCTCCCAGCCTTCTGCAATGCATCTGGTAACGCCTGGCCTGAAGAGCCAACCGCTCGTACTGGTGAGTACTACTACCAGGTCGAACGAGACATCGTTGGTAAGACCGCAACGATCACTGTCGATGTCGAAGACAGCGAATACAATGGGCAGGTCAGCAAGCGCAACAGCATCAAGAAGGTTGAGTGGGACGAGGCCAAGACCAAGAAGAAGTCTAAGGCCAGCCGTATCGAGCTGTGACCATCTTCGGCGGGCCGTATCTTGACACCAGGGTACGGCCCGCCGTACTATATACAAGCAGAAAGGAGAGCAATGAACCTTAAAGAGTTCTTCCAAGCAGTCCTCCCAGACGGTGAAGGCTGGACCCCCATCATCCTCAAGGGTCCGATGGGCGGTCTGACTAACTTCCGGTGGTTTGAGCTGCCAGCGCAGCTCGATAAAATGGTGGCATACGCCGAGGCTAACGCTGATCTGGACGTGTACTACAGCCCCTTTCTCTACACCAAGCCCCCGGCCCTGTCGAACACGAGGCACGCAGCCAAGGATAACGTCATCAAGGCAGCGTGCATCTGGGCAGACGGCGACGACTGCCCCCTCGACAAGCTGAAGATCAAGCCAACCATTACCGTCCAGACCAGCGAGAAGCACTGGCAAGGATACTGGCTACTTGACGACGCCAATGACCTGTCGAACGACATGCTTGAAGCCCTCTCACGAGGACTCTACGAAGCACACAAGAACGACGGCATGGACCGAGGCTGGCCCCTGTCCAAGAAGCTCCGTGTCCCGTTCACCCACAACTGTAAGCGCATCAAGCCCTGGGAGATTACGCTCACAGTCAACGACGAGGCGATCACCGCCGCTGAGTTTGCAGCAGAGTACCCGCCTGTCGAGCGCATGGGTATTGAGGAAGAGGACTTCCCCACCGACATCCCCTCCATGTTTGAGGTGTTGGGCATGGTGAACCGCAGCTACATCACGGACCTGGCTACGGATGACACCTTCAATGATGACGAGGACCGCAGTTCGAAGATGTACCATCTTCAGTGCGCCCTCTGGGAAGAGGGTTGTTCAATTGTTGAAGCATTTGCCGTTGTGCGCGCCACTGAGTTCAACAAGTTTGAGGCAGACGGACGTGGCGACGGCTACCTCTGGAAGCAGATCAATCGTGACTATGCACGTTGGAAGTCTGAGCACGACGGCCCCACGGAAAACGATCTCGAAGCGACAACCCGTATCGGCTCGTCCTACCTGCTGAGTGAATCGCGTGAGCTGTCGTTGCAGGATGTTGACTTCCTACACGGGGACGAGGAAGAACCGATGGGCCTGTTTGTCGATCAGTTCGCGGCATGGGCATCAACCAAGTCTGCAATGGCCCCTAAGCAGTTCCACTACGCGGGTGCTCTCGCTATTCTGTCGTCCATGTTTGCCAAGTACGCCTTCCTACCAACCAATGTGCAGAAGATGCCGCTCAATCTGTACTTCCTAGTTCTGGGCCGTACTACCCAGTCTCGTAAGTCAACGTCTTTGCGCCTGGCAGAGTCCATGATGCGTGATATTGCGGTGGGTATCGGCAAGGGGCCTGACGCTTTCATTGCACCTGAAGATTCGACAGGCGAGGCATTGTCTGCGTATCTGCGCACCAAGCCGAAAGAGAGTGGTCTCTTCGCTATTGACGAGGTTCAAGACTTCTTCGCACATGCAGCCCAGAAGGGTAGCTACATGGCATCAATGATGCCGTTCCTTACCAAGAGCTACGACGGATACATTCCTGCTGTCGCACGAAAAGACAAGGGCGGCAAGGTCGCCTACCAGACTGCGACCCCGTACTACATGACATTCTACGGAACAGGCATCTTGGACCAGGCCGCGAAGCACCTGACGACAGAAAAGGTGGAGTCCGGCTTCACGCCTCGCTGCCTCGTCGTTATTGACGATAGGGACAAGTACATCACGTCCTCCCAGGATGTGAAGCTCGTGACCGTGAGCGCATCAACAGGTAGGGTTGAGGACAAGCAGCGTGACTTCATGGTGTCGAACTTGATCAAGTCTGTGACCAAGTTCGATGTGGCTTTCAATGCTCGCCGTGCGCAGCGCATGGAGAATGAGGAAGTACGTATCCCTGTTGAGTTTGAGCCGGGTGTGTTCGAGCGCTGGATTGAGTTCTCGGAAGAGGCCAAGGTGCTGGCAGAGCGACACATGCTGAACAGCCGTGAGTTGTTCCCCGGCACTGAGCGTATGACGTTCTCTGTGCTCCGCATTTCTGCGCTGCTCGCTATGTATAACGGGCCGACGACAAAGGGCACCGTCGTTGTGACGATGCGCGAAATGCTCAAAGCTATTTCTCTCGCGTCTATCTGGCTGTCCAGTAACGAGGTGTTTATTCACCACGTGAAGAACAGCAACTTCAGTAACAAGGTGGACAAGCTCATCAACTTTGTTGCACGCACCGACAACGGCATGGTTTCGATTCCGAAACTCATGTTGAAGTTCCAGTCCGAAATCAATGGTATGCGAGAACTAAAGGAAATCATCACATATGCCCAGGCACGTGGAGTAATCCAAGAAGTCGTGAAGGGCAAGACAAATAACGAACGATTCATTAAGTACACAGGAGGGCAAGTATGAAGATTCTGACTGAAGATGTGGACAAGCTGCCTGTTCTTGCGCAGATTATTCTTAGGCGGGCACTCGTAGTATCCGGCCTTTCGACAGAAATGCACGTCGAAATTACTGACGACGTGAACGATGACGACATCAAGATCACCCTTGGCACAGTCAAGGGTTACAAGGGCAAGGCGTACAAGACACTTTCCCCTAAGCAGATCGTCACTAATCCACAGGCTGGTCTGTTCCTCGCTCAGGCGTTGCAATACGCTTACCTCGGTGCGGAGCAGCTTGGTCTGAAGCAAGGTAAGGACTGGGTGATCTGGCAGGGCGAGGACATCACGTTCAAGCCTGGCACACTGATTGCGCTCGACATCGAGTCCGCAGGAGACATTGACGAAGACACTTTTGCTGCTGGCCGCATCCTCTCTATCGCCCTGTGGAACGGCAAGTTCGCTGTCGTCATCCCTGAAGAGCTTGCTGAGACTGACAAGGCAGCAGACCTTATCAAGCGTCTGTGCGACACCTGTACTGTTATCTGTCACAACGGCACGTTCGATATGCCCTACCTGTCGAAGCGCCTCGGTATTCGTGTGTACCATCATGAGGACACGCTGCTCATGCACTTCGTGCTCGACAACCTGGCCGGTGAGCATGGCTTGAAGCCTCTTGCCCGTCGTTGGTTGCGTGCTGAGGACTGGGACTCGGACGCTAAGTCCTACCTGAAGGGTGGAGCGTACTTCGAGAACATCCCCAGGGAAAAGCTCTACGAGTACAACCTGATGGACGTGGTATGGACCCACAAGCTATACGAGTACTTCCTTCCGATGCTCAAGAACAGTGGAAAGTACGACTATTACCGCTACCGTATGCAGGTCACGAAGGTTCTGAACGATGTGCAGATGAACGGTGTGGCTGTGTCGCTCGAAGCACTCGATGAACTTGAGAAGAAGTACCAGGAACAGTGCGACGACAACCTTGCTGTCTTGAGACAGCACGCGGGCGAAGACTTCAACCCACAGTCACCCAAGCAGATCAAGGACTACTTCAAGTCCAAGGGGGTATCGTCCCCGTCGTTCGACTCAGACCACTTGAAGAAGCTGCGACGCGAAGGCAAGGAGACTGAGTTCATCGACGCTCTGCTTGCCTACCGCTACGCAGCTAAGGTGATTGGCTCATTCATTGCTAACGTGCGACGTAAGGTCGGCGATGATGGACGTATCCACCCGTACTACCTGCCTCACGGTGCTAAGACTGGTCGCCTGTCGGCTAAGGGGCCAGCAATTCAGACGATGGGACGCGACAGTGGCATCAAGCGTGCCCTTGTCGCTGCGCCTGGTTGCAAGATTATCTCGTGTGACTACTCACAGGCAGAGTTGCGTACTGTCGCTGAACTTGCCGACGACAAGGCCATGATTGCTGCCTTCCAGCCGGGTGCGCCGGACTTCTTCGATGACCTGATGACGAAAATCTGGCCAGAAGAGTTCCCGACAATCGAAGCATACGAGGCGTTCAAGCACGAACAGCCAAAGACTGCTAAGAACAGGCGCGCACTGGTCAAGAGTGTAGTGTACGGCCTCAACTATGGTCGTGGTGTTGCCGCTATTGCGACAGCTCTTGAGCAACCATTTGAAACTGCGCAGCATGTTGTCGATCAATACCTCGGTGCCTACCCAGGACTCCGAGACTGGCAGGCACGAGTACGCCACAGTGTCGGACGTAAGGAAGAGGACCACGAGCGTAAAACCAAGTTCGGACTCACCTTCAACCCTCTGTTCGTGTCAGACAACAACTACAGTTCGACACAGAATGAAGCACTAGCCTTTGTTCCGCAGTCAACTGCAAACGACATCTGCCTCAATGCAGCAATCAAGATCAACGAACAAGTAGGGAAATACGGGGCTAAGCTGATTGGCCTCGTCCATGACGCTACCTACGTTGAGTGCCCTGATGAAACAGTTGAAGAGTGTTCCAAGATGATGGAGCGTGAAATGGCTAAGGCAGCGACACTAGTCTTTGATCGCGTGCCATTTGCTGCTGAAGCAGAGGTTGGCAATAACTGGGAGGAAGTGTGACAGACTACAGCCAGGCATATTGCATCAACGCACCAACAGAGCTGTTCTATGACTCAACACTCTACACCGAAGTTATCAGAGCCTTCTGTGCCCAGTGTCCAATCAAAGAGCAATGCCTCAAAGATTGCCTAGAAGCAGAAGAAACACCTGTGGACGGTAAGAAGTGGCGCTCAGGTGTCTTCGGCGGGCTTTCACCGACAGGGCGGAACAGGTATGCAGGAACAAACTACAATGTCTTGAGTGATGATGGGATGGAAAGAAATGCCGACAGTAATAGCAATTGACCCCGGTGTCAACACTGGCCTCGTTGTGGCCCGTGTCGAAGAAGATGTGGAGATTCTACACTTCGACCAGTTCATCTGTGCGACACACACTGAGACAGCAGAACTCATCAAGCACTACCTTGACGAGTACCCTCAAGCCGTTGTCGTGGCTGAGCAATTCGACCTGAGACCCAGCAACAAGTTCACAGCAGACCTTACCCCCGTGAAGGTCAATGCAATCCTTGACTGGTTTGTCGACGACATCCATTATCAGACACCCGCTCAAGCCAAGGGCCTGGTCAAGGATGCGACACTCAAGAATCTCGGGTGGTGGCTCACTGGTAAGGACGTGAACTATAAGGACGCTAACGATGTCCGTGATGCCTTCCGGCACCTCGTCTACTATCTCGTTCATGAGCTGAAACACAAGTGGACACTCGACAACGGGTGGCCTAGATAGCGAAAACCCCTCTGCTAGGAAAGGAGAACTAGCAGAGGGGTTTTCTGTACCTCACACCCAACAAGCAAACACACGGAGGTGAATAATTGTCACCGACTAGTATAGCACATCAACCGATCTTTGTCGCCTGAATGGTCAGGCCACCCCAGCCAAGGTTCGTGCTCTGGTCGATTTGCAGCCTAATAGACACTGACACTTCCTTGCCGGGGGTATCAACGTACTTAGCAATAGGGCCAACATGAACGAACATGACATTCTTATCATGGCCGTACGTGTTGAAAACACCAACATTATGTTCCTTGCCGTCAATCATCATAAAGACGTTGATATAGGCACCATTAGCGTTATAGTCATTGGTCATGGTGATCTGACCCGAGATCAGCCACAAACCAGCCTTCGACAGACGGATATTACGGCTAACGCGTGCATTAGCACCATCAGCAGTATAGCGGCGGTAATCAGCAAACGAGGCATTTTCGTTCACGTAATCCGTTTCGACAGCGCCACCCCAAATCTTAGTGAGCTGACCGTTGCTGTTAATCAGCATCTCCTTCGTGTCCTTACGGTAGATAAGGACATCATAGTTGCCAGCCCCAGCCTTACGGATAGCAGTCAGCTTAGTGTCATAATCACTCGCATTGTTAGCGATAATGACACGGCCCTTCTGAAGCTGCTTCACAACATCAGAAACAGAATTGAAACCCAAGTTCATGAAAACAGGCCAACTCTGAATAATATCAGAATCAGAGTAAGTCCAGATACCCTGATCGTTAACTGTACCCATGTTAGTACCTCACTCCTGAGAATTGAACGGAAACATATGCGTGACCGTTGTGGTTGTCGATATATTCTGGGTGCTCTTTGGAACCCTTCAACCCAATAAAGGCAGTTCCATACTGGAAATTGTCGTAATCAACAACCATAGTAAACGACAAGCCAGTTACCATAACCAAGTCAGTGCCTCGGCCACCCCGTCCTGTAGCAAGGCCCGAAACCACATACGGGATATGCGCAAGTTTGCGCTCGCGGCCAAGATGATCTCGAACGCCTGTGAAAACCTGCGGAAAGATATACTCACCAGTAGTCAACGGAATCACAGGAATGTAAAGAAACCCTGTAATAGACAGCTGCATGAACGAACCAGCGTTACCCCAATCCAAAGGTGCTTTCCACAAGTCCTCATAGGCACCAATGCCAGGATTACTACCGGGCTGTTCAACAAGCATCTCCTGATAGAACGGCTGTGCAACACCATTAGCCGCACGCGAAGAAGTCAAGGCACTAACAGCATCATACGAATTACTGACCTTGCTCTTCATCAAGGTCATGTCATTCTCAAGATACGCTACGCGCCTGTCGATGTCACTTCCCCATGCCTGGGATGGGGTCGGCAGATTGTGCTTCATTATGCGTCACTCCTTTCAACGTCAACTCTCGAAGCGTGATACCAGCCTCAAGAGGATAATCCGCAACTCGGGGCCTATCGAATATTGTAGCAACATCCGACACCCTAGTAAGCGCCTCACACGAAGCCTTCACACTAGACTCATCATACGAAGCTGACTTGATATGCCACGTAAAGTGATCGTACACAGCTGTCGTCCCAGCAATGCGCCCAAACACCTGCTGATTCGACACCACAGGCTTGTTCTTCGTGAACTCCAACAAGTCGTCCATGATCTTCTTCATTGTCGTACCACGAGGCCACTTCTCAGCAGCCTTCTCAGGCAATGGTGAGCCAGTAAAAGCATCGACATCAGACAGATACACAGGCTCACGCTCGAAGTCATACACGACATCTGTGTATGACTCGTGCATCGGAACAGCGCCCGTCCAATCCATCTCAGCAGAGTAGCCAAACGCGCTCTGGGCCTTATACACACAAGCCTCATACGCCTGGGTCTTAGTCGTTAGGTTCATGCTGTCGATCTTCACAGCATCCGTCTTATGTGGGTAGCCAGTGTAGAACGTAAATGTCTCCTGGTCACACAAGTAAGCGTGCCCATAAATACGGAGGGTGCTGTAGTCAGTCTGACCATCCGACTCAGCAATACGATAAGGAGATAGACGCTCATTCGACATGCCCGTCACAGTCACCTTGATCTGGTTCGCTTCGTCGCCCTTCTCGGTGTGGAGCGAACCGCCCTCGGCGTACCACTGAGCAGGTGTAATCGGCTTGTTGTCCTTGCCGACGACAGAGTACACGGAACGCGCAAAGTAGATCTGACCGTTAGCACGAGTCCTAATATTGAAGTCCGTACCAACTTCGTTAGGCATCACACACTCAGGCTGAGAATACAAATAATCAATCGTCCCTTGAATCTCAAGCACAAACTCTTTAGTCTCGCCAGACTCGACTGACAAAACCTCAGCAGCCTTAATGGACTCCACTGTCGTCTTGTTGTTAGACGGCTGTGGGTGGATAAGGCTAATGCGATCTTCGCCTTCAATGCGAGGGCGGGTACCGGCAAGGTTGCCTGAGCGATAATCAGAAGAAGCTAGGTCAATGACAGGGGGGTAATAAGTACACTCAATATGCGAGAAAGGCTCACCAATAGCCCACTGAATCGAATAGTCTACAGTAGAGCCTTGGAACCTCGTAAGAACAGTGTGGTTCTCAAACAGCACAATCGTGTCATACACCCACGTAATCTGATAATTGTTAGCAGACAAGAAGCTCTTGAGGATAGTCCACAAATTACCTTTACCACCAACAAAATCATACGTCTTAGTCGCAATAGTAGTCTTAGGTGCAATAAACGGATTACGCTCATTAGCAGTCGGCTTAGCAACATACACCTTTGGAGACTCGACACCCGCAGCCTTAAACACCTGCGCAATAACCTTGTCCATCGTCACGCCCTGAAGGTGCTTAACCTCAGCAGACACATCAAGACGATAGAAAGGGTCATTCAACGTAGCCGACCACGACCACGGGGTATTCGTAATTGACCGGACAAACGCGTGAGTACGACCAAAGATAGGGCTGTCGAGACGAATCTCCTTCGTCATCACATCAGCGGCTTCAACATACCCCGCACCCTCCAACGAGTACTCAGAGAAGCCACCCGTCGTTGAATCACGGTCAAGCGAGACAGCATCCTCAACGACAGACCAGCCAGTCAGCTTGTTGTTAGTAAAGCCGATAGCCTGCATCACCATGAGTAAACCTCTTCCAACGTCACAGAAGCCGTGTAATGACCGCGATAGTTGTTCACAGTCACAACACTAGCTGAACCAGGAACAACCTGAAGGTTCCCACCACCGGACGGGTATGCAAACTCATACAGGTTAACAGCTGTGTCGATGTGAGTGTCCTCGGGCACGATCTGCAACATAGCCCAGTCGAGAGCACCCTCACCCTGTGGAATAATCGACACCTCCCACAGAGCTGGGTAAAAAGCGCGCACCTGGTTCTTGTTAAAAGAACTAACAGTGTTGCGACCATCAAGACTACGGAACCTGAACGAGAACGGCTGCTTACCGTCTTCCGGTCCAGATGACAAAAACACGCCCGTATGTCCTTCAGGAATAAGAACACGCTCAGTGTACTGACCAACCTTCGACAAAGCCAGAGACACCTGCCGCCCATTCAGACGATCAACATCAGACTGGAACTTGTTGTTCGTCTGAAGGACACCGCCCTTCAGCACGACACCAGGGTGTCCAGACTGAGAGTTGTTAGCCTTCGTGGGGAACAGTGCTTGCTTACCCCAATCGTTGAAAGCAAACGGAGAACCAACATGGTAATGCAGGTACGGCAAACCCATCAAAGGCGACAAAACGTTCTTCATCGAGAACGGGTCCAGATACGTCACCCACTCGCCCGTCCTGTTCATGAACAGCTCACGGAACTTGTTAGCCTGCTCACGATTCAAGAACGACCACGACAGCTCATAATGCCTGCCGCCATACACAGAACCACCCATGTAGGACAGACCATTCAGAAGGCGCTGTGAGTCGCCCGAATGGACATTAGTCGAAACAGGCGACTCGTCCGGTGCGGGGAACCACTCAATAATGTCGTTCCCCACACCGAAACAAACCTCACGGGTTGCGCAACCCCTAGTAGACACCACGATTACCTGTCCTCATATTGCCGTTGTCGATGCTCTGGCTAATCGAGCGACCATCAAGCATGATCGAAGTCGAAACAGCCTTCACCAACTGATTAAACTGTGCTGGGTTAATTGTAACAAGACCGTCACCACCGCCCATAGCGTAAACACCACCCGCCGACACAGGAACCTGCATCGTGTTCAGCGCGTTCATGAAGCCCTTGCCGTAGAAATCGACAGCGGGCTGTGAAATCACGTACTCGCCACTACGGACACGGAACATGCCCTTGCCGTCCGTAGCCATGAGGTTGTCGGCCTTCGGGTTAGCCGGAGGACGACCAGGCAACAAGCCGCCACCCGCGAAACCGGGCAGAGAGTTAGCACTCGACAGCAGACCGCCCGTATACAAGGTGCCAATGTTCCTACCAGACCTAGTGCGAACAGTACGATTCTGGCTACCGAGCGGGTTCATCCGCGCAGCATTAAGCGCGGCGGCGTAGGATGACTCGTCAATCTGGTAACGAATCCTAACCGTAAGCTCACTGTGGCTTGGCTGAACAGGAACCGTCACACCATTAGAGTGCAACGAGTCGATAGCATCCTGTGTCGAGCCGACAGTGCCGTTATCGGTCACATGCTCCTTCACCTCACGCGGAACCTGGCCGATAGTCGAAGTCAAGCTATCGAAAGCCCCAGCCAACTCAGTGACTTCACCTTGGTTGAAACCAAGCTGAGTAACCTGGTCAATAAACTGCTGCTTCAGCGATTGTGTATATGCCTCAATCTCCTGGGTCGAGTGACCAGCCGCAGCATACGCCTCAATCAGACCAATCATCTGAGACTGCAACGACCGCAAAGCCTCACGGTTAG
>ERZ772972.19-NODE-19-length-59747-cov-6.747085_pt1 | contig 59747 bp, 76 predicted proteins | sample MGYA00580673_ERZ772972 | MGnify/ENA primary metagenome ERZ772972 (study PRJEB29015, sample SAMEA2738051) | human oral metagenome | biome: human oral; feature: human-associated habitat; material: saliva | place: China | collected 2229 ... | reverse complement strand
AATAAATAATTGATTTATAAGGAAATTTACAAACTAAATTTTTTTAATCATCCGCTTATTTTTAAAACGCATAAAAATTTCGTTAAAAATCAAGGACTACCGAATATGCAAAATCGGCGCATTCTCGGAATCGGGGGTTCTGCGCCCGCACCGACCGCTCTCCGCTCGCAGGAAGTACCTTTTCAAAAGCCATAATGTAAAGAAGGCTTCGTCTTTACATTTCGCTCCATACCTTTTCAACGTCGACCGCGTATCATGGCCGCGCTTGTTGTACAAAGTGAACCGTTTATTTTTAAATATCGTCGAATAGTTAGCACATCATGCAACAAGAAAAGCGCATAATTGATTGATAGAAATAGACTATTTGAAATGTGAGGTTATTATCTGTTATAACTTAACATTTACAACAGATAAAAGAAAACCGCCAAAAGGCGGCGGATTGAAAGCGCGTGATTTGCGCGTGTAAGGATTGTTAGGACTGAATCAGGCGGCGGCCTGATATGCAATCAGCAAAGCAAGCGGCCGAAAGAAAACCGCGAAAAGCAAGCGGCCAAAAGAAAACCGCCTGATAAATATCAAGCGGTTTGTTTCTTACCGTATAACGTCGGATTCGTCAACCGTCGTTATTTTCAGTTTCAGGCCGTCTTTGATGGACTGTATACATGAGTTTATTTCACGTTCAAAGAATGCCTGATAAGTGTGTAATTCGTCATCATTTGCGGCGTATGTGAAACCGTTGGAACATGCTAAACAATTTATTTCATGCGCTGCATCTTGACTGTAAATCGAACCGTCGACGGATACGCATTCCAAACGCTTATATTCCATTGCCAATCTTCCTTTTATTAGTCCATTAATTCAGCGGCTTCAATCAACACATAGGCCGCTAACGCCGCCATAATAAAGGCGATAAAATTGCCCGATTGCATGCCGCCGAAAAATAGGCCAAGCGCGATAATGTAGAGTATTTTTTGCATTTTATGCCTGTTCCTTTCCGCGTTTATCCCAATCGTCAAGCGCGTTTGTAATGTTTGGAATTAAATAACCGTCTATCCAATCGTCAAATCCAAAATCTGAAACGCCATATTCTGCTAGGTAGTCCTTATCGTCTTCTGACAAATCCGAGCCGAAACCGTTATCATGTGCAATTTCCGAAAGGCTATCGTCTTCACGGTGCAACCAAGTGTTACATGATGCTTCTTGGTTTTGAAAAATTTCGTTTGAGTGCAAGTCAAGATAAAGTCTCGAGTAGCATTGACCGCTACAACCTAACATCAAACCTTCATAAAAATTAGTAATGACGTTACGATATTCTGAAACCAATTTATAAGCGATTGTTTGATTTTCCATGTTTATATCCTTTAAGCGTTAATTGATGAATAATCCAGTTTTTCAATTTCTTCAAAGGCTTCCTGTTTCAAACCTTCATCTAATTCCAAAAGGTTATTTATGGATTCATGCATAAAAACTTTTAAATCTTTTAAATCCATTGAATCGTCATATATTCCGCCTAAACCATCTTCATCAATAATATTGCCCGATTTACCATCTATTAAATCGATTGTAAAATAATAAGGGGATGAATAAGCGACTCTTGAAAACTGCTTTACTAAAAAATTTGTTTCTTCTTCGTCGCTTCCTTGTATATAAATTTCCGCATATTCGCCACAAGCGCCGCGTGCAATATTTCTATAATCGGCCATTGCTTCTTTCCAATCTTCACCGCTTGAATGGCAATCCAATGATGTGAGCCATTCGACGAAAGGCAAAGAAAGCAAACCTTTTCGGGCAATATCAACATCATGGACTAATCCCCAATTCAACGAATGATATAGGTTTTCAGCTTCTTTGTCGCTTAAATCCATTTTGTCGATAACCGACAAATCTAATTCATTCATGCGGTCTTGAACAGATTCGGCGTTTTTCAAATCATCCGCCGTAAAGCGTTTTTCGTCTGGATTTTTGATAACAAGCCACTGATAATCTGATACTCTTGTAAATCCTTCATCATCAATAAATTCATCAAAGAAAAACGCGCCGTCATCATAAGCAATTTTAATTTCTAACGCTTGATTGTTTTTAATAATCATCATTTTAAAAATCCCCTTTATTAACCTTCGAAACATGCCCACTTCAAAACCGCCGTTTTATTGCTTACGCCCAAAACACGGCTAACATGCGCTTCAAAATCCGAAAGATGGCGGCGTGTAGTGTTGGAATAATCACGGGCGTGTCGTTGCAAATAGATGATATTGGTGTCAACCTTCCAAGCGGCAATAACGGTAGAATATGAAACCAACACTTCATAAAAGCCGCCGTTGTCATGATAATAATTGACAATCCATGCTGATTTACTTCCAATTTGTGATTTTCTATTGATGGCGGCTGCTAATCGTGAATTGCAACGGTAAACATTTTCTTCCAAACCAATACCTTTAAAATAAAATTCTTCTGTATCGGCGCAAATTTCCGCTTGAAATTGTCTGTATTCGTCGTTTTCGTCATAGATAGTAAACATGATAGCCGCATGGCCGCGCGTGTTTATAATCTCTTCAGCTTCAAATTTCAGGCCATTGCCTAAATAGTCTTTAGCGTGTTGAATTGCTCCCTCTTTGGTATAAGCGAAGCGTGTAATTGCTTTACGAAGGGCGGCAATTTTTGAAATGTTGGATTGTTTCATTTTAGACTTCCTTTTCGTTGTTTATAGACTGTTTACAGTCTGTTGATAGGTTAAATTATAAATAGTGATGGTTGCATTTTTTGCTAACTGCTTCCATGCTCCAGACGTTTGGATTAATCGCAAACGGTGGAACGCCTTTGTCAAATATTGCTACACGTAAAGTCAAGAGTTTTTGTTTTGCGGTTGCAACGGCGGCTTTATGTGTTTTTACAAACTCTTCAAACTCTTCGTCTGGAATATCGCCGATAGAAACTTTTTCAAGGTTTTCCAATTCGTTTTGAGTTTCGATGATTTCTTCTTCAGTTTTGGTAACCTCTTTGATTTCAGTCAATTCAGCAATCATTGCTTCAATGGCTTCAATTTTTGCGCCGTCGCTTGTACTACTTCCATCAAACCGTCTTCCAAGTATTCCGACAGGTTATCATGGCGTCTATACACAGGGATTGCCCTGTCTTCGTTTACGCTGGCAAACAATTCGTCATAGTGCTTAAAGCTGTTCATGGCTTTGCCTTTCATTGGATAAAGTATTGTTTATCAAACATTCCCCAATCGTCGGAATTGCTTCCAATCAACACACCGCTATCAGATTGCGGAAAATAGGCGGCGATACAATCCTGTTTTAGGGTATCAGATAAGCCTTTGATAGCCTTTTCAAAATCGATATATTCAGCATTCGATACGCCTTTTAAAATCAAAGTCTTTTCTGTTTCAGATTGGGCGATTTTTGCGGAATCAAAATCAAGATTGAATACAGGCAAAACCGCCAAAATATCGCGGAGTTTTAAATCTTCCATTTTGCCGTCTTTCGTCATATGTGGACTAGTTTTCAGGCCGATATTAAGAACAAATTCACGCATTTTTAATCCTTTCGTTTTTCGCGTTTGGTTTTGATGTTTCACATTATAAGCCTTTTTAAAATTTTGACAAGTGTTATTTTCAAAATATTTTAAATTTAATTGTAAATCGTTGAATTTAAAAGAAATTAATTTAAAAATAATTCTAATCAGACGCTAATTTGCATTGAAAATTGCCTATTTAATGAACGCGCGCAAATAGCACAATCTGAAGACGTTGTAAACAAATAATTTATCATTTATTTGTCATTAAATTTTAGCGCGGATTCAATCTTCTACAAATTTCATGTAAATATAAATCCCTGATTTTACTAGATAAAACACCAGCGAATTCACCCCTAGACAGCCCGTCTCCCGATATAAAATTTTCACCCCTAGACAGCCCGTCTCCCGATATAGAAATTTCGCCCCTAGACAGGCCGTCTCCCGATATAAAATTATAAATGCGGCACAATTCAATACGAGTAAATCGCCTTTAAAACAAATTAATTTCGAATTAAAACAACGATATTTGCAATAATTGAAATTTAAATCTTGACAATACTTACACGACCCTCAATAATGTGAACACTTACTAGAAACAAAAGGATTTACAGATGAAACAGAAAACAGAAAATCGCGGCGTGAAGAAAGGTACGAAGCGCGGCAGTTACACTACAAAGAAAGACGTATTCCGTACCCCGAAACTCGGCACGACTGAATGGGAACTGTGGCGATTGGAAGTCGGTCAGACCTACACGGTAACGCGCTATCTGCATGTTGACGAAGCGACTGAAGAAAAGCTGCGTAAACTGAAAAGCTCTATGCGCAGTCAGGTTGCGAACTATTTCAAACAATTGCGCAGCGATATTTACAAGCGCGACTTCACCGTGGCCGTGTATGAGATTTTCGACGAGAACCGCAAAGCATTTGTTGTCTTCTGCGTAACAACAGCGGTTGAATGGAAGGGTTGATAATGAAATCAGTATACCAACCACTCAATGACGGGGCTATTGTTGATGATACCAAGCCCGTTTCGTCAATACGCAGAGAGCGTAATATCGAGGCCACTATTTCAGCGATGCACGAGTCATTCGTCAAAATGGCACAGGAATATGATGGCTTGGACAGCGTCTTAATAGACTTGCGCGTAGAAATCGTTCCCGACCCTCGTTATTCGGCTGAAGATATTTGCCGAGATACCATTTATCGTAGTGCCAAAGGTAAGCTGGTGGTGAAACGAACAGGCAAACCGCAAAATAAATCGGGCGAAACGCGGCCTAATGGGTACGCTAAAACGGTAGGCAAACCGCAAAATAATTTGTGTAATTCTCCACGCCCAGACAACACTAAAACGGCATGGGAAGCCTTCAGAAAACGAACCTTTTTAATTATGCAGGATATTCACCAAAAGGATGGTTTGCACCCCTGCTATGACAAAACAATCATTGCAGCCCTGCATACTCCTCACGGTATATTCCTCGGCACAAACGGTATTAAGAAGCAACCAGCACAACACATCTGTCCACGCAAAGGGCAAAGCATTAACCAAGGTTACGAAAAGTGTGTTGAGCAATGCCAGCAGCCCTCCCATGCAGAACTGGCCGCTCTTCTGAAGTATAAGGCACGCGTATACGAGCCTGATTTTGAAAACAGTTGGATGGTAGTATACGGGGCAAAAGAAGTATGCTACCACTGTAAAACAACGCTCGAATTAGTAGGAATTCAGCGTATTATCCTCAAACCCCTTAAACAATTAGGAGAAATCCATGGCTATCAATAAACAAGATTATGAACTTCTGAAACCGTTGGTTGACGACCAAAGCAAACGCATTATCGTTGACGTGACCCTTCCAGAAAGTCAGTTCCTTCAAATGATGCGTCTGTTGGAGCAACGGCTGCTGAAAATTACCCAAGACTTCGGCAATTCAACCCACTACGGTCTCACCGAAAAAGGCGTTGAAGCAGTCCGCGAGTTCGAAACCAATAGCGTGGACGAAATGATTGAAGAAGCCGATGTCAATAAGTACCCTGCTTTGTTTGAAAATAAAGTGACTGGTGCGATTGTGTTGGCAATCAACCCCACCTGCGGCACGATTGTCAAAGAAGCGACTGTTGAATTTGAAATCGGCCAATATCCACTCTATGTCGGCACATTCCAAACATGCTTCCAGCCATTCTTCGACGAAACCGTTTGGAAACGCGTCAACTCTGTAACCATTAAGCTTTAAGGAGCAAGCCATGAAAGCATTTATCCCCTATCAACTCACCAGCGACGTTGAGTTCGGCGGTCTGAAGGCAAATCTCAAACCGATTGAGCCTCAAGGTTTGGCCTCAACCGTAACTTATATTGCACCACATCCATGCCTGTATCCCGACGAAGCCGAAGACGGCGTGGTTGTATTCGGCGAAGACTACAAGAAGGTTGAACTCCATGTCGTTATCCGTGAGCGTGTGATTCCTGCGGCATCTGTACGCGATTTCGTCAAGGAAAAAGAGAAAGAGTATTGTCTTGACACTGGTAACGAAAACGCTCCGCGCAAACTGCGTCAGGAATGGAAGGAAGACTATCTTATGGCAAAACTTCCGACTGCGCCTATCAAGACAACCGTTGTGCCTGTACTGTTCCTGATTGACGAAGGCTACGTCCTCATCGGTACATCATCGCAGAAGATTGCAGACCATGTGGTCGGTCAGTTGCTGCTCACATTGCGCGATTTCTCTGTACGTCCGTTTAACACGGAAGGCATGTCTTCATGGCTGTGGGAACAGGTAAGCAGTGTTGATAACGGTGACGTTGCTGGTATGGTTGAGTACGAAGACAGTGCCACTGGTGTGCGTGTACGATACAGTGGTGATTATGAGCTTTCCGAAGCCCGTGTTGCTATCATGAAGAATCCTAACAATCGGATTCGCTCGGCAATGTTTGACTTGGTTGGCAGTTGTACATGTGTCATCAACGACAAGGCCGTCGTGTCTCAGATTAAACCTGAACCTGCGAAGGTTACGACTGCTGATAAAACCGTTGATGACAAACGCGGTAAGTGGTTTATTGATACGCAGATATGTATTGATATTCTGAAGCTGCTCAAAGAAGCGAAAGGTTAATACTATGTCATTACATTTACCCTACGACAGCGGCGTGGCGTATCCATTAACAACGTCGGCTATTGCCAACATCGCCCAGCAGCTTCAGGATAAACGCTTAGGCAAAGGCGAAAGCGTTTTCATTCCAGAGTTCCCACTGGAACACACTAGCGCGTTGAATTCTGCGCTGATTACTGGCATGAATGTTGCCTTTTATACCAACGCAGACAGCGTGTACGGCGGTAAAGGCGTGCGTATCTACTCGCTGCATGACATCAAGAATTCCATCAAGGAAGAAGAGCGTTTTGCTGGTGATTCTGCCGCCTCTAAAAGCACGTCAGATGTATGGCAAATGTGCATTGAAAAATGGTTCGGCTTTGAACTGGAATCAGTCAAATTCTTCTGGGATAGCAAATCTCAAAAGGTTTTCGTTGTTCACCAACAAGACGACCCAGACTTTGAGCCGTCCGAAGACCAGTATCAAATTGGCCTTGTGTCTGCGCTTGCGTATATGAGCGATGTAGGTTCGGATTATCGCGGTTCAGCCGCCGAACCGCCGAAGCCGACGCATTTCACCAATTACGGAATGCCGTCAATCAACGTATGGCAGGGCGTGAAACAGGTTATCTGGATGTATAACGCCACTGACGACGTTGTGACCGAGCATAGCGACTACAAGGCCGCTATGGAGTATACAACACGCTTCGGCGCAGAATATGTGTTCGAACAAGCACCGCTCATCGCTTGGTTAGCGTATAATGCGGCCAAGGGCTTTGTGAACGACGTACCTCCTCAACCCGAAGAGGAAGTGGTCGTTGCAGGCAATAATGTTTCAGATGATGAATTGGAGGACTTGTAATGTCTACTGAACAAAAGAACGACGATGTGTTCGATATTGATAACCTCGACGCACTGGATGCTGTTGAAGGTGTAGTTGTTGAAGGTGGTTTTGACCCCGAAACAGCAGAGGATGACGGTTGCGCTGGCGGTGCTTGCAAAATCTAAATCCTGAATCAACCGCTCGGTTTTAAAAGACTGAGTGGTTTAATACAAACACTTAGCATAAGGAAAATATCATGATTATCGGTTTAGTTGGTAAAGCAGGCGTTGGTAAAGACACTGCTGCTCAAATTTTAAGCAAACTCAAAAACATGCCGATTGCATCTTTTGCACGGCCATTGCATGAGGCCGCCAAATTCGTCTTTGGCGACGATTGCTTGGAGCGTGATAAGAAGGAAACTCCAATGCCTTTTAGTCGTGAGGGTTTTGATAAACTCCACGACGGATGGCTGATTCCTTTCCTGAAGACAGAAGAAGTCCAGTTTATTACCAAGGATGACCAAATCTTCTATAATCAAATCTATCCAGTGTTTAACGACCCTGTTACTGGTAATTTCTACGAGCAATTATCACCGCGCAAATTCATGCAGTTGCTCGGCACTGAATATTTCCGATTCTGCATGGACGACTTCTTCGTTCGTCTTATGCAGAATTCATACAATGACGTAATCATTCCAGACGTGCGCTTCAGAAATGAGGCCGAAATCTGCGACCTGCTGATTGGTATTCACCGCGATGTTCCTGCTGTGAATTCACATTCGAGTGAAGAATTTGCAGACTTCCTTATTACGGACGAACCTGATGGGCAAGCTGGAACAATAAGATTTGATGGGGGTGAATGGAAACCCTATCTGATTGTTCACAATACTCAGGATATTTCAGACTTAGAACAGAAACTGCAAAAACACTTCGATTTTATCGATAATTAATACTCTATCAAATGAAGCACTTAGCTGTATTTTACGGTTAAGTGCTTTTTAATTGCTTGACAATACTTAAGCGTATAGATATTATTCACTCATCAACCAACAACAAACGAAGGAAAAGATTATGGCCTACAACAATGAAGCCAAACGGTTGTTTGAACAGCACAACCTCAAACTTCCGAAACTCATTAAGCACTATCGCCTCGGTATCGATGATAACGCCATTGCCGAAATGCTTGCGAATATGCCCGACAGTGAGGATAAAGCACATCTTATTCGGGTTCTGAACTGCGATGAATGTGCATTGGTCAGAGCAGACAAGTATGGAAATCCTCGGTATATTATTCCAATCGGATACTTTTCGAAAGATGGCGTTGTCAACGAAAAATTTGTGCTTCGTCTGAGCAAAGACGTGTTTAAAAAGTATAACGGCGGAAAGGCTGACTATCTCGTGGCAATAGCATCATCTCGCTACGAACTTCTGTCAAAAGTAATCATGGTCTTGGGGCGCGAATAAATGGATAAACACGACATTATGACACTGCTCAACAACGCAGTGTTTCCAACCGAACACATACAAGATAAGGTCGATGAATTGACCCGACAGCATGACTGTATCGATTGCATCGATTTATCAATCGACCTCGCCAAAGACAGTGATGAAACCATCGAGTGTATGCTCATGGGTTACTACGATATTAAATACGTTGTTGGCTTCGCTGAAATCGACGACAAATTCTCAAAACTCATCATCCGAAAGGTAGGATAAAATGAAAGTAAATGTACTCTTTATCATCAAAAATATTGCAGTGTTTCTGCTGCTCTTCTATGTTGACGCGCAACTGCTCAACAAACTGTTCGCTGCTAAAGGTGTGAGTGATATTATCGTATATCTCGTATCACTCTTCTTTATGCTGGCGTGTCTCATCGTACATTCACACCTCTTGTACACAAAAGTAACCCCTAAAGAAAAGGAAGCCAAAAATGATTGAATGCCAAGTAATTGCCGACAGCATCATGGGTGGTACTCGTATCACCTCAGTGCAAGTCAAATATCCTCGCTTTATCCTACCTCAACTGAACACGCACCGCGTCTTCAGCCGTAGCACCGCATCGAGCCGTGCTGTTCCAACTGCCAAACTGATTGAGATGGTTCGCAATGAGCCTGTTGTTCCCGTGCATTGGGGGCAGAACCAAGCAGGTATGGTGGCTGAATCCGAGATGGACGCTGCGCGTATCGCAGCCGCAAAACTGGTATGGATGGAAGCCGCCGACACAGCCGCTAATATTGCCCAAGAACTCGCTGAAATCGGCGTGCATAAGCAAGTCGTTAACCGCATTCTCGAACCATTCATGTGGGCGGAAACCATCATCACCGCGACCGAGTGGGATAATTTCTTCAAACTGCGTATTGCCGACGACGCGCAGCCTGAAATTCAAGCACTGGCGAAAGCGATTAAGAAGGCAATGGATGAATCCGTTCCAGTGTCACGTCCGTGGCATCTCCCCTATTTGTCTGAGGATGAACTCAACGACAACAGCTTCTTGGGTGAGTACACGAAGAAAGCTAAAATTTCAGCCGCACGTTGCGCCCGTGTATCTTACCTGAATCACAACAAACTGAAGCCATCTGTCGACGAAGACCTGAAACTGGCCGACCGACTGATTGAAGCAGGCCACATGTCACCGTTCGACCATCAGGCACTGTTCAATAACGTAGAGGTATATCGTAACGAAAACCGTAATTTCCAAGACTGGAAACCCTATCGTGCAATTTTGGAAGGTAAAAGGTAGAACGATGAGTAAAAGTTTAAAATTACTGGCGTGTGCGCTGTACGTTGTATTTGTAACAGCCGCCTGCCATCCGAATGTTCAGACGCATGACAGCGATACTCCTGCACAAAAAGCCGACCAAAAGGTCAAGGTTGTCTCGGCAGGTGGTGTTCCAAATACAGCATACCGTCTGGTTGAATACGAAGTGCTGTATGATACGAATCGCGTTGTACGTTGTCTCGGTTTGAAGTCACAATACGAACATGTTAAACAAACCAGTCTTACTTGCGACTGGGAACGGAGTAAATGGGATGGAATCCACTAATGACTGCGGTTGCGCACGCCGACAATTCAACGACGAATTGTTCGGGGTCGTCAATGACACCAGCAAACGCCAAATGGAATTCGAGGAGTATTTACTGCTCACATTCCTCGAAGGTGATGTCGTTGACCTCGGATGTCTCAGTTTCGGTGAGCGCGTGAAACTCGATAATCTGGGTGAAGAAGGTGTTATCTTTGCACCAGTAACAGGCCAATTCCGTATGCAGCGTGCGTACTTTAAAGAGTTGTGCGCTCGCTACGTTAAGACTAAAATCGGCATGGCTTTAGTCGACAGATTTTTAAAACAACCCCTGACGGGTTTATATGGAGACAACAATGAACGTTAAGATTAAGAAGATTCACCCAGAAGCGAACGTGCCTGTATATGGTAGCAAGGGCGCGGCATGTTTTGACCTGTATGCGGCAAACATTATCGACACAACTGACGACAACGGTGAACGCACCGTAACCTACGGTACAGGTTTGCAGTTTGAAGTGCCTGAAGGCCATGTGATGATGGTTTACAGCCGCAGCGGTCACGGTTTCAAGTACGGCATTACACTGGCGAACGGCACGGGCGTTATCGATGCTGATTATCGCGGTGAAGTGTGCGTCAAACTGCGTAAGTCTGGTACTGATATTCACGGTATGCCTTGTGTCGGTGAGCGCATTGCTCAAGCGATGATTATCCCTGTACAACAGGTTACTTTCGAAGAAGCCGACGAATTATCCAACACTGAACGCGGTGAAGGCGGCTTCGGTAGCACGGGAGTAAAATAATGACTTGCACTCAAGCGAAAACCCTGTCTTACGGCCAATACCATGCCATCGTTGACGACAGTGCCACTACGCTGCGCGTAGGCTCGAATCCGAAGGATAGTGAGACTGTATTGGTTGTGCAGAACACCCATATCGACCAAGTACGCCTGTTGCTTACTGACGCGGTTAAACTCAAGAATCATCTGATTGGTATTGGCAAAATCCGCAAATGTGCCAACGTATCGGAGAAGGTTAAAGACTTAACTGACGACGCATTGGTCGTGCTGATTACAGAAGCCCTTGTAGACCTGAACGCCGCCGCTGAGAAGCATGGCGTGTCTAAAGAAGACCTGTCGTGCGTGTTGCAGGTATACGCCTCACAGACTCAAGCCTAGTGTTAAAACAACTCATAGTGTAAACTGTGAGTTGTTTTTTTTTTGTTATCAACACAGGAGTTGAACATGTCTTGTGAAATCGGATATGTGAAAGTCGACCTGCTCAAAGCACTCGGCATGAGCGACAGTCAGGCGATTAAGACGGCGATTGAATGCGCCGCAGCAACAAAGACCTTCATTGAGTTCGGTGAAGGCACATACACCCTCGACGAACAGATTCGCATGGACGAGCGTCATGCTGGTATTCGTGGTATCAAGGGTGCTGGTATGGGTAAAACCAACATCGTTTACAGTTGGGAACAGCCTGAAAAGTGGGATTCTGAGAACAATTCAACAGATGCCCGTAAATGGTGCGGCATCATCGTCGACAGTCTTCCCGACGTAACGCTGGAAGATTTCAGTATTGAGTACAAAGGTACATTCTACTGGAAAGGCGAGACCTATCGCGGTTCGGTTATGAATATCATGATGGTTGATACTACCAACGGTCTGGTTCAGCGCGTGGAATCGAAAGGCTCTAACCGTATTGGTATCTTCTTTACCTCCCACAACGGTGAGGTTGTGGCTTTGGGTAAGCAGTTTAAAGAAGGTACTATTACCCTCGACCAGTTGCGTGAGGCGGCTATTAAGGCCAGTGGCAACCGAGCCATCGAATGTCACTCCCATCATAACCGCGTGGCAGGTATCGCCTACGCTTGGCAGAAAGACTTCCAAGCCTTCAACAACTATTGCCATCACAACGGCCACGAGGCCAACGGCGGCACTGGTTATGGCATCACTGCTCTATCAGGCTCGCTCAACTTCGGCTTGAACAGCATGATTAAGAACAATAAACTTGAACGTAACTACCGCAAAGGTCTTGATTCCCATGATGCCGTTGACTTCATCGCCGAAGAGAACAACATCCTCGATAACCGCCTGCATGGTTTCGCCTATGAAAACCGCCAATATCCAGTGGCATACATTCGATTCGTGCGTAACAATATTCACTTTGATGGCACGTTTGTTCTGGAGCGCGACGAGAATGTTGCTGAAGGCGCACAGCTTGACCTAAATATGGACTATTACCGCGAAAGCGGCATCCGCATTGAGATTAAGCAGCAGACATGGCAACGCTGGGTTACACAGGTTAATCCTGAAGTCATTATCGAAGACAACACCATCGAAGGTATGAATAAAATCGACACCATTCCTCGTGGTTCGTACTGGTGTATTGAATACCGCAACAACGACCAAGAAGCCACGCCTGTCGTTAAGATTCGACGTAACCGCATCACAGGCAATGGTCGTCTAACCTCCTTCCTGTCGGCGTTTGCCAAAGCCCCTGTTGTCAAATACGGTTTGGGTGACTTCACCTTCTCCGATAACGTGTTGGAATGCGAATACTGCGACGGCGTGCCATTCTACGTTGAAGAGAACAGCAATGCGGCAAATGACCATAGCGTCATCATCGAAAACAACATCACAAAAGTCACTTCGAAAAACACAGTAACTAAGGCCACGTCGTTGAAGGCTGCTGATAAGTTGTTCTTCCGTAATAATCAGTTGCACTTGCCTGCTGATTTCGGTCGGCCAACCTCACGCTTCTATGTGGGCAATCCTGCTGCGCAAATCAGCTTTACCGATAACGACATCTATACGCAGGCGTTAATCAACCAAGTTCGTGCCAACTGGCTTGATAACAGCGTCTCGGCAAATACGGTTATTCAACGAAACAGGGTTCTTACAATAAATTATTTGTAACTTAATACCCTATTAAATGAAGCACTTAGCTCTATTTTACAGCTAAGTGCTTTTTAATTGCTTGACAATACTTATAGGGATGTATAGTATTCACTCATCAACCAACAACAAACGAAGGAACTAATCATGCAACACCATGTATTTAACAAAAAGCCGAGTCGTTCAGACATCGAGAACGCTATGCAGTATAGCGACCCACGTGAACAAATGGAGGTACTCGCCCAAAGCATGACCCCTGCGAAAGGTGAATTGTGGCAAAACGTCAACACGGGTCGAGTGTTGGTTATCCGAAGCAATCCAATGCCGATTCAGGGTGCTTTTCCGTCCACTTGTTATGTTGACACTTACGGCGTTGTCGTGGCGGATGTGATTGACCGTGATTTGAATGTTGATTTTGATATCTTCTTTAAATTACGCCATCTCTTAAGCTATAAAAAAATTGGTCGTCTGAAAAGAAATTGGGTGAAGTTTAAAATTAAAACGAACAAAGGAAGCAAAAATGAATAAAGACTCTTATAATGAAATTACAGAATTGTTGAATCAAGCTATTGATTACATTCATAACTGCGAATTTTGGAACGGTGGTGATGATGGTTTTGAAGCTCGTTCTTTAATTGGCGAGGCCAAGCAAAAACTCAAAGAATTAATGGAGGAATCTCATGGTTAAAAGTTCTATGAAAGCACTTAAAGGGATGCTCGGTATTCCAGCGAAAAGCAAAGTGAAAGGCTCACCGTTGTTTGGTAAAAGCAAACACGATTTCGAACTCTACGAATACTACAAAGGCGGCTTCTACCGACTGCTCCTGACCGCCCGTTCGGAAGTATCTGGCTTGGAACAAGCAGTATATCGCTCTGAATCAACAGGTGTCATCTACACACGCCCAATGCGTGAGTTTAAAGACAAATTCAAGAAATTCGATGTAGGTATGTGATATGAAATACAAAGACGAAATGGACGTTATGTTCTGGCATGGCACTAATCGTGATGGCGTGACGGCAACACATCAAAGCAGTTTGCGCGTAGAGATTGCGTCTCCTCCAAGCGAACACGGATTAGCTCGTATCAGCATCGAACATACACGCGAAGACGTTTGCCATCCTATCACTGGATTCGGTACTGAAACTGCTTTTGCGTTTGCCGACTTAGCCGAAGAGGAACTCGACACGCTAATCGGTATGTTGGAAACATGTAAATCTAAACTCAAAGAAGGAAATTAAAATGGAAGCAATCAATTACAAACAGCACTTCATGGTTGACTTAGAAACACTGTCTACAGAACAAAATGCGCATATCCTTGAAACCGCATTGGTTTGTTTTAACCCTGTATCAGGTGGCGTGTATGACAATCGGAGTTTCCATTTTCGACATGGATTGGATGAACAACCACGTTCTCACACTAGCACTGACACACTTGCTTGGTGGCATGAAACAAATCGTGATTATCTTGCCGAACTTCTTAATCCTGCCGAGAAGCACTCACTAATGGATACTCTGTGGCGCATGAAAACCTTGTTTGATAATGCTCGTAATAATGGCGGCCTCCTTGTATGGAATACTGGTACATTTGACGTTGACATTTTAAACAACGCGTACAAACGTCTTATAACTCCGATGGACACACTCATTAATTTCTGGGAAGTTCGTGATTGTCGTTCACTCCGAACAATTAGCGATATGTTCCCAAAACTCTTGCGGTCAGTGTCTGCTGTAACACACAACGCTTATGAAGACTGTATTCGTCAAATCGAGTATATTACCAATGTTACTAAATACTTAGCTGAACAGGAATAATATGGCTACAACAATGAAGCGTTTATCGCGAAATGACATCAAGGTCTTTCGCAGTAATTTTGACAGACGTAATGCTGTCATGCACGGCGGTATTTCTCATCCGAAACCGCTACCCAAATCGGTGATTGCTCGCCGAACTCAGCGTCAGATAGAGATGCGTTTCAAGCATCGCCTTGAAGACGATATTTAACTTACCAAAGAAAGGTTCTACCATGAAGAAAACTCTCATTGCTCTGTGCGTTACGTTTGTAGCGTCATCCCAATTATCTATGGCTGAAGTCGGTCGTAGCGCGGTTGCTATCGGCAACTACGTTACCGCTGAAGGCGCAGGTTCAACCGCAGTAGGTATGAACTCGCATGCTTATGCAAACCTTTCCACTGCTGTCGGCGCACATGCGAAGGCCAGTGGTGTTACGTCACAGGCGTTCGGTAGCGCGTCGTGGGCTAAGGGTTACTCCACGACGGCATTGGGCAAAGGCACTTTAGCTGAAGGCTCGGCATCGACCGCCGTGGGCGCACACGCAACGACAATCGGTAATAGCTCCTCTGCACTCGGTCTACACGCAAATGCCATCGGCGGCCAAAGCACGGCTCTGGGTCAGTCCTCACTGGCTCGTGGCGACCAATCTACGGCCATTGGCAGTGGTGCTACGACCGAAGCCCGTTTCAGCACGGCTGTCGGCACAAACGCCAAGACGGAGCATTACAGCGGCGTGGCTATTGGCTTTAACTCAACAACCAGCGACTTCAAAGGCGTTGTTAATACAACGGTTGACGGCGTTACCTACGGCAACTATGCAGGTCATCGTCCCACGTCCGTCGTATCTATCGGCTCTAAAGGCTTCGAACGCCAGTTGCAAAACGTAGCAGCTGGTAATGTCAGCAAGACATCGACCGACGCGGTGAACGGTTCACAACTCCATGCAGTTGCGACGCAAGTGAGTGCCAACACAGCGAAGCTGAATTATCACAGCGAACAAATTACGAATGTGTATCATACGGTGCAGCAATACTCTGGTTGGATGGAAACGCAGGAGTCGCAAATTTATGAATTGAAACTGCGTGACCGTGACTTGCGTAACAAAATCACCGAACTGAACAAGCTGGTTGAAGGTAACTTCGATGCAATCCGTAACGACATCAACAAAAACCGACGCGATAGCAACGCTGGTATTGCAGGCGCAATCGCCATCGGCACGATGATGCAGCCTTATGAGGCAGGTCAAAGCGCAATCACTGTCGGCGCAGGTTCGTTCAAGAATGAAGCCGCTATCGCCATCGGCGCGTCACATATCACCGAAAACGGCAAATGGGGCTTCAAAGGCGGCGTATCTGCTGATACTCGCAAGAACATTGGTGTCGGCTTGAGTGCTGCATACTTCTTCGGCGCAAAACCGAAACCCGTTGTTGCACCGCAGCAGGCAATTGTCAAAGAAACTGTTGTCGTTCGTGAACCAGTGGTTGTTAGCGAAAAGAAAATCCGTCAGTAATTTAATATTCTGACAAATGAAGCACTTAGCTGTATTTTACGGTTAAGTGCTTTTTAATTGCTTGACAATACTTATAAGGGTTGCTACTATTCAATCACCAACTAACAACAAACGAAGGAAATTGAAAATGAAGCATACCAACGAACAACTGCGTGAGATGTTGCTTATGGCAAACATTGAGTTATCGCGCTTAACCGAGAAAATGTTGAGCATGAAAGCCCCTGCTACATTGATTCATAAAATCTTGCATACAATGCCAATAGAGGACGTTGAAGAGGATGTAATCAATAAGCAAGACCATTACAGACGCGTTCGTTCGGCACTGAATTGCTTATACGACAATGACATTGATTTGCCGTATAACGAAAACGTTTATTACTTCAGCGAAAAAGAAGGTGTTGCATGGGGTGTGATTGAAGAATTACTCAGTGAGGACTCGCTGTATGACGGGGAAATGCTCGTGTTAACCGTCGAAGAAATTGTGCCGAAGTTGTTGAAACCGCTGCTCGACGTATGTATCGAAGACCAAAAACCTGAAGATATTCGCAAAGTAGCAGAATTTATCGCGTATGTGTTTGAACACATGCTCGAATCAGATGAAGATTAGATGGGATAGTCAATGAGAATCTGTAAAGAACAACCAGTCCATTGGGACGGCAGGTACCTTCTACGATGCAAGCATTCGTTGAATCGTAAATCAAAGATTCACTATTTGATGTATTGCAATCATCTCGGTTATATCAAATCTGGCAAGATTAAACTGCTTGTATTCGGTGAACGGTATACCCATACCAGAGGTGGTCGGGTACGATATATCGACAAACCTTGGAACGTGGTGGAAGCGAAAGATTATGATGTGTTTAAGGAGTATTAAATTATGGATATTGATAAAAAAGAAGAGCAACACAGAAAGTTATATGCGATTGTGCGAGGCATTGATAATCTCCGCATGATTCTGTTTGAATCGGGCGCAAGTCCTGCATTTATTATTGATAACTTACTGCGTTGTGATGCTGAATACACTGAGGATTATATCAAAGAGATGTCGCTTCGTATCGAACGCCTGAGTCTGGCAGTTGACCAGCTTAATAAGCATGATATTGATTTATCCCATAGCGGTTATCTGTACTACTTTAGCAAAGAAGGACACTTTATATCAATTACCGTCGAGGCTTTGTTGGCTAACGACAGTGACTATGATGGAGAAGATATTGTGGTTGACCTTTCTGCGGCTATCCCCGAAATACTCACTCCAGAACTGCATGATGCAGCTAAACGCTCCGACTGGGAAGCGAGTAAGCGCATTAATGAGGCAATAGCCTACGTTCTAACACTACTTGATAAACAAAAGGAAAATTCAAATGAATAAGCATCCACATGCAGAACTCATGAAGCAATATGCTGAAGATGCGATGACGACATCAACGCCGCATGAATTATGGCTTCAACGAAACAGATGTGACTCACATTGGACTCGATGTACGAGTAGCCCTGCATGGAGTGAATCATACGAATACAAGCGTCAGCCTAAAAAGGTATTCATTGGAGGTGTTGGTTTTCATAAACCGTACAGTCCATCCAATACTGTTGATGCTGAACAGAAATTCTACACACTCTCAATTTCCGATAAAGGTCTCTCTGTTGAGGAAATTCAAAGGCATCGTGCCAATTTTGAGAAGTTTGATGACCTTCATCGACGTGGTCTGATATTTGAACGCGCGGAAGACTGTGAAAATTACATTAATGCTCTTACGGCATTAAACGAAAAAGTTATTAATGGTTTTGATTTGTAATCTGACAAAAGGAAAATTCAAATGGCTAAACATATTCACGCAAAATTAATGGAACTGTATGCAAAAGACGCTGCTGTGAGTGATTCCCCATATAAGTTTTGGGAAGTTTACGACCCAGAAGCTGATAAATGGGTAACTTTGCGAAAGAATCCTGAATGGGCTGTTGATAAGCTCTATCGACAAAAACCTACGCAATTATCGATTGAAGGTGTTTGGTTTCCAGTTCCCTATAGTGAAGAGCTTACTGTCGGGGATAATTACTATTTACCAGAACTCACGGTTGGCGAAATTAAAGTGGTGTCCCTCAAGTGTACTCGCAACACAAAAGCAAGCCTTGAGCGTAAACAAAAAGACGGTTTTCTGTTTGAAACCTATAACAAAGCCCGTCTTTATGCAATGGCTCTGAAAGAATTAAACGGTAAACTTCGAAAACTCACATATTAACCAGTAACTGAAAGACTATTATGAAACGCAAAATCTGTTTTATGGAATACGACAACAACGCTCAGGCGTATGTTGAAACGCACACAACGCCAGTGGCAAATCATAAAGGCTTGCCCGAGATTGAAAAGAATACACGTCGTGAATGCGGTAAGCTGCAACGCGAGAATCCGCTCGCACGTCTCGCATACATCATCTTCAACGAGCATGGGGAGGCCGTGATTAAAAAGGAATACCAAAATGGATAAATTCCGAGTGTGCAAAAATTGCGGTGTTGAATACCCACTCGACAAAGATAATTTCCCATATCGACGAAATGAGAATTATGCGAGCGGTATTCAATACCTTTACCGATGCCATGATTGCCAACGGGCGTACAACATGGCCATGAAACGCAAACAACGCCTCCGTGATAAAAAGAAAGGTCTTTCCCGTGAATTCCAATAACCAATACTCCATTTTTCCGAAAATGGTAAACGACGCTACAACCGAGCCGATGTTTCTCGGCAACAACATCAACGTGCAGCGTTATGACAAACAGAAGTATGAGTTTTTCGACAAGATGTATGAAAAACAAATCAGCTTCTTCTGGCGACCTGACGAAATTGATTTGTCGCGTGACCGTATTGACTTCGGTAAACTCAGCGATGCCGAGAAGCATATCTTCACAAGCAACCTGAAATACCAAACCCTTCTCGATTCGATTCAAGGTCGCAGTCCGTCGGTAGCGTTCCTACCGCTGACCTCGCTGCCTGAAATCGAAGAGTTTATCAACGCATGGGTATTCTTCGAAGGCATTCACTCTCGCAGCTACACGCACATCATCCGCAACGTGTATCCGAACCCGTCAACAGTGTTAGACGACATCATGGTTAACGATGCAATCATGCGCCGCGCAACAGCCATCGGTGATTACTATGATGACCTGATTCAATACGCGATGCGTATGCACATGGGCATGGAGTATGACCGCAAAGAACTCAAACGCCGTTTGATGCTGTGCATGGTCTGCGTGAACGTGTTGGAGGCCATCCGTTTCTACGTTTCGTTCGCCTGCTCGTTTGCTTTCGCCGAGCGCGAGTTGATGGAGGGTAATGCTAAGATTATCAAACTCATTGCCCGTGACGAGGCGTTGCACCTGTCGGTGACGCAGACCATCCTCAACTACTGGCGAACTGGCGAAGATGACCCTGAAATGGCGGAAATCTGGGTTGAAAACAAAGACGAAATTGTGAAAATCTTTGAAACCGCCGTTGAGCAGGAAAAAGAATGGGCAGACTATTTGTTCAAAGACGGCTCTATGCTGGGTCTGAACAAAGACATCCTGAACAATTACGTTGAATTCGTCACCAATCAGCGTATGCGTGCTATCGGCCTCGATATGCTGTTTCCGAAATCAACGCAGAATCCAATCTCATGGATTAACGCATGGCTGTCATCTGACAACGTGCAGGTTGCTCCGCAAGAGGTTGAAATCTCATCGTACCTGATTGGTCAGGTTGACGCATCAGTAGATAGCAAAGACTTAGCTGATTTCGACCTGTAATTGATAAACCCTCAGTTTCGCGGTAAACTGAGGGTTCTTTTATAAAAGGATACTCAAATGGATAATACTTATAAAACACCGCTGTTGAGCGTTAGCCAACGCGCGATGACACGCGATATGGATGTTGCGTGGATTCAGGCATGGCTGAACGTGAACTGCGGCACGAATCTGGAAGTTGATGGTGTCTGGGGAACGTCCTCACGCGCTGAATTCATTTCAGCCATGACCTGTCGCAATGCAAAAGCAATCACTGAAGATGAAATGAAGTCATTGGTTCGCCGTCTCGGTGATGTAAATGACAAGCGCATTAAGGCTATTGCTAAAGTTGAAAGTGCTGGTAGTGGTTGGTTTAACAGCGGCTTGCCGAAGATTCTCTACGAACGCCATAAGTTCTGGAAACATGTTCGCAATGCGGTCAACCGCGTGAAGGCGTGGTACGCCAACCCTCTGGCTGGTGACTACACTATGGATGCAAACAACAACGGCATCAACGACAGTTGGGAGAAACTTTCACTGGCAATCGGCAAAGACCCACTGGCTGCATTGATGAGCGTATCTATTGGTAAGTTTCAAGTCATGGGTGAATACTATGCACAATGCGGCTACAACCATCCAATCGAGATGCTGCACGCGTGTAGTCGTAGCGAGATGGCTCAATACGAACTGCTGGTGAATTACATCCTGAATGTTGCCAAGATTCTCCCTGCCTACAATATGCTGTCAACCGATGCCGAGAAATGCCGCTCGTTCGCACGCGCGTATAACGGCGCAGGTTATGAGAAGAACCGCTATCACGTTAAATTGGCGGAGGCAATGAAATGATGAAATATCTCACAAAACCAATCGGAATCGTCCTCGCGGTTATCCTTGTTCTGTGTATCGGCGGCGTGATTGAGAAATATCGCGTAGAAAGGCTCGTAGAAGCGTCGTATACGAAGGGTAAGGCCGATGCTATGGCAAAGGTATTGTCTGATACCAAAAAGCTCTCTGAGGCGGTTTCAGCGCAACTGAGCGTCGAGTTTGACAAGCACAACGAATACATCATGCAATCAATCAGTGAAGAAAGGATACAGCGAAATGAAGTTGCAAAATTGCTTACAACAGGTGTTTATGTTAATGGTAATTGCCACGAGCTTACTGGTATCGGCTTGCTCAATGACAAAATCCGAAGCCGTTATATCACACCTAACACTTCCTCCGTTACCAAGTAATTTAGCCGCTCCGTGCGCTAAACTGGAAGAAATTACGGATTTGAGCGCAAAAGCCAATTATTTATGGCAATTTGACACCATTACCAAGTATAATGAGTGTTCCGCGTCGAAAGACGCACTTGTTAATGTTTACAACACACTTAAGGATAAACTAAATGAAGAACGTAAATAAAGAAAACTTCATCGCCATGTTGATGAAGAACAGCAATGTGAGTAAGGCCGAAGCTACCGCCCAATACAACAGTTTCGTCAAGACTTTGGATGAAGCCCTGTTGACTGGCAAGACCGTGCTGATTGGTGATATTTGCCGCATGAAGGCAACCATGCGCAAAGGCGGCAAGGGCATTAATCCGCAAACTGGCGATATTGTTGACCGCAAGGATTGTCCGCGCATCAAATGCACTGTCTCCAGTATGTTTGCTCCGAAAATCGAAGCCGCTGTTGCCGCTGGCGACAAATAAAAATAACCCCTCCGACTTTTAAATCGGAGGGGTTTAACCCACTCAAACAAAGGAAAATATACCGTCTTTAGGTATATTTAATTGTATCTGTCTTTGTCGTTTTCGTCAACACCAAACCATTTACTCAACTTTCGTTTAATGCCATTGGTAACGGTGTCAACTAGGTCTTTTACAAAATCAGGCAACAAGGCATTAATTGTCAGAAGTACGTCATCCGCAATATAGCCGATGACCCAACCGACTGTTGCTGATTTCATTACTGTGCTATTTCCCATCCAAGTCTCAATCACAGCGGCGGTGCTGAGAACCGCGCTGATAAGCACCAAGATATAAACTCGATACCCGACTTCTTTAATGGAAACCCCTAAAAGTACGGCGATTGCTGCTGTCGCCATGCCTACTATTGTATTTAAGCTGAGTACGTCGTTCCACATTTTATTATCCTAATTGTTGGCGGTTACGTTTCCCCATGTGACGACCTGCAACAATAATCAGGATACCCCAGATAGGATAGGCAACCATGAACCCATTCAGGGGTGGGTACACTGCGAGAAATGCCCAGCCCATTAGTAATATCAGAAACCCCGATAATTGTAACATTAAATCACTAAGCAATCTGCATTTAATGCACTTGGTATTTATCAGCAGGGTTATATTAACAATAACGCCCGAAAGGTTCGCTATGAACCAGAACCACCAGTCGTCCTTGCTCACTTGGTAAAAGTTTGGCATCACCGTATCATTGATGTGTCGGTCATATAACATAACACCCAATGTTACGAGCATGATGAAAATTGTGAATATTTTGAGTTCGGTTGCAAAGTGTACAACAACCCATTGTTTTATAGATTTCATTGATTTAGTTCCTTAATGAAAAAAAACATCTAACCCGAACTATGATAGCACAGGTTAGATGTTTCGTTCTAGGTTTAGTCAAAAAGCGCGGTTTCAACAATCCATCTAAACTTTTGCCAAGATGTTAAGTTGTTCCGTTCGGTTTCAATCTCAATGCCGACCACTTCTGGCCAGTGACGTTGGATAAATGCTTCTGAAATAGCCTTTATCTCAGTTGCTTCAAGCACTTTGCCGTACAGCAGGAAGTCATTTATTACCGTATCACTGTCGGTATATTCGGGATTACCGAAGTGATGACGAACACCTAAGTGAGCCTTTCCAGTCGCAGGCAATTCATACAACCACTTATCACCAGCTTTCAGGTTATAGTCTGGCATGTTTTCCGACTTGGCAAACATCAATCGACCGCTACCATTTTGCAAATAACTCGAACCGACTTTGATGTATTTTGCATTTTCTGGTGTTGTGAATGATGCCGAACGTTCGATTAAACCCTCTGAATTTGATGAGCCGTCCTCAACAGCAACAACCTCATCAATGAGCGTCTTATCTGCGTCGTAGATTGCGTAGAACAGATAACCGTCTTCATGTTTGGCATTAATCTCGGATTTAAGCGCATACGCCGTGTTAGGCAAAGCTTCGATGAAGTCCGACACCAGTTGTGCTGATTGTACACCGTAGATGGTGTCTGTTTCATCAATCGTGTTGTGAATTGCGTCGGTGATACTGAACAAATTCTCAACACCGTCGGGGTCGTATGGGAATTTAACAGGATTCTCCGCAACAGCAACACTCTCACCGTCGACAAACATTTCAACACGATATTCAACCATATCAACAGTCACCGCTACATCATGGAACTTATCGTCAACGTGGCTGCTTATGTCAAATTCCTTGCTGAAATATTCAGGCAATTCATCACCGACCCAGAACACCAGCTTACCCTCGTATACTGCAAAGGCGAACCGTTGATAACCCAACGTTTTAGCGGAACTCTCAACTTCCCCGATAGTGAAGATTGGAACATTGTTTGACCCAAATTTCAAACGGGCAATCGCGGTGAACGTATTGCTATTCATCACATTATCATATGGCAAGTCAATCCAGTGGTCTACGCCTAACTCTGGCACTTTTGTGCCTTTTACCGCGCCATCAACCTCACCAGTGCCGTGAACAACGGCTGGCTGGGTATTAGAGCCTACGCGCGGCACAAGCGGCTTTTTCGACAAGTCATAGTGATATACCAAATCGGGGACGGATGCGCCAAGTTCCAATTTAACCTCACCCTTAGGCGCGATAAATGTGTGGCTTGTTTCTTCGGTGTTTTTAACCTCCTGAATCAAGCCTTCATCGCCTTCGATATTAGGGTTGAACAGCTTAATGCTGGTCGTTTGGCCTTCCTCTGGAGTGACCGAGTCACTGCCCCAATACACGTTTTGAGGAATCATCTGTTTGCGATTTCGTGTATTCCATGAAACCACAATCGGCTTACTTCGGCTCACCTGTACAGGGAAATAATTCTCGTTGATTGTTACAGAGTTCACTGGTGCAGGTCGGGCGGCTCGGCCAATCAGGTTGGGGGTCACTTCCTTAGAATCATCAAGGCTTGTCGAATTGCTCACCGACTGCGCTACCGTTTTATATGACAGTGTTGAACCGACTGCGTAGTTGTTCGGGTCGGAAACATTGCTCACCGTCACAATATAACCAATATCACCGTAGACGTGGAACGCTGGCAGGGTGTCAAGAATACCGCGTTTAACCCGAATCGTACCGTCATCTTCGATAGCGTCAATACTCATACACTCGTCATTGACTACGATATACATGTCTTCAGTAACAACAGGAGGTTGACCGTTAAAGTCATCCACCCTAAAGGTTTCAAAAGTAGGCGCAACGTCTTGTGCCAGTCTGAAAGTGGGATTAAAAGAAACGTCATCTGCCACCTTTTTTAAAGCACTGCCGCCGTTAGATGCAAACAGGTCATAGTTCATTGTCGCCAATGATGGTTTCTCTGCCAGTATCAGTGGGTATGTTGAGCCGCCATCAACCAGTCGAATAACGCTGTTGAGATTCTCGGCAGGCGTTACGGTTTGCAAGTCGTGGTACGACGCTTCCATAACGCGCATTGTCTTGATTGGTTCGGCGGTAAGAACGACTCGGTTCACATCTTCTTCGGGCGAAGTATCGTCAGGAATGACCTCGTAGGACGACTTGGTAATACCGAATATATCCTCAACAGCCTCAACCTCAATGATGCCGCCGTCAAACTCACCACGAACAATAGAACCCACTCGGCAAACCATCGACTTGATACCCAAATTCTCCCACTGCAAGACGAATACATCACCGTTTTGGAGCAGGTAATTCAGACGGTTAATCTTAATCGACATTTTCGCAATTGAAGAACTTGTCAATTTCAACTCACGCTCAGCAATCAACTCGGCAATATGCTTGGTATGTACGCCCTTGTAAGTTTGCGATGATGAAATTACGCCACGCTGGATTTCAATCGCGGCTAAGTTCTGTTTCACAAGAACAACGTCGGATTCATTGCGGTCTTTGTATGTGAGTACTATTTCATTTGCACCATCGCCCCAAGAGGAGCGTTCGAAGCGGCTGATTTCCACGATGGAGCTTTCGTCCAATACAGGAAGCTCGCTTACTGCGTAGTCGTTTCGGATGAGCAACAATTCAAATCGGCCAGTGATTACGTTGACACGGATAACGCCGTCGATGGTATCCAAGATTTCAGCATTGAAGTCTTCGATTGTTTTGGCACTATCCCAGATAATCGACATCCCGAACTTCTCGTCGTACAGCTTATCGGCAGCCTTACGGAAACTCTCTTCGTCAATATCGGAAGGATGATAACCCATGCCCCAATCGCCATTGGTTAATGTTTTGTATAGGATATGTGCAGGATTCATATCCAGAACAGGGAAGGTTAGTTTTTTACCACCTTTGGTATATTCAACAACACCACCGTCAATAGCCGCCTTTTCTGGATACCACAAACCGTGAGTCCAGCCACTGTTAATGGCTTGTACGCGAACCCATGTCGATTTGAAATAAGGGCTGTTGCCCCAGTAGAAAGGACGAGTATACTCTGGCATGGTTTTGAGTTTTACACGAACTTCTTGCCCAAAAAACTCATCTGCTGGAAATCGAACAGTGTGTTCGCCGTTTTCACGCCAACTGCCATGCTCATACAAGCCTGCGACGCTATCAATAAAAATAGCTTTGGTATACGCCATAGCAACACCGCGATTAGTCTTGTATTTTTCTCTCAACTGAGGAATCGCACCCAATCTACGCTCTGGTCTGTTCCAGTTTCGACCGTTTTTGCCAGTATCCTCAAATGCGTAACCAGTACGGTTGCCTGCTGAGATTTCTTTGAGATAGTCAAGCAGTAACGCGTCCGTAAGCTCCCCATTTTCCTTACCAGCAATAATCTTTAATGCTTGCAAGGAATTGTTGATTCTTGCAAAGGCATCTGGAACATAGTTACCGTCCCCTCTAATTCGCTTAAGATGTTCAGAGATTGATTTACTGATTCCCTGATACATCTTCTCGCTGATTGTACTTTTATCCCAATCAATAGTCCGATAGTCGCTATCTGGCACATAGCCTTCGTCACCAAATACCATAGTGAGTAGACCTCGTTGTGCGGAGGTCTCCCCTCTGAAATGCTCAATATATGGGTCTACTTGCTGGTCGGGTTTGCCCGAATGAATATTTACCGAACCAGCGACACCACCTTCCTTTTTATCCCCACCAAAAAGCTCATGCTCGTTGATATAGAGTCGACGGTCTTTGGATTGACCCTGCCAAGCAGATTTCTCGCCAAAAATGAGTTCCGTCACAAAATCAATAGGAGCGTGACAGATTGTCATCACCATACCAAGAGAGTATTTGTAACCTATCGTCTGGGGTTTTGCTTTGCGTCCCATTATTTACCTTCTTTCATTTCACGTTGTGTGGCGGCGGCAATAGCGTTTTTTACATTAATGTCGTCAATATGTTCGAGCTTGGAGGCATCAATTCCGTTTTGGAGAAAGTCCCACCAATCAACACCGTATTGGTCGGCGAGATATTTAGCACCCGTATGACATGTACCACACACCAATACGTCGTCAATCTTAACAATAGTCATGATTTAATTTCCTCTGTTTTAGGGTCAAAATAATCGGTTACTTGCGGATTCTTAATGAGTACCGTTCCGAAGACGACGGGGATATTAGCCCCTTCTTCTGCGGTCGGGATGTCTGGGTTTGCTGGTGATGAATTATTGTTACCCTTATTCATTCGTTTGGCGGAGTAGTAGCTCATCGCCATCGAAATAACCATCATCACAATGGCTACGATAAACTGATATGGCATGGGGAGTCCTTTTAGTAAATGTTTGAGTATTGGAAAGGGTTTTGAATCGGAATAAACGGCTGACCGCCATAGTTGATGATGTTGTTGAACTTGGCCTTACACGTTGTATGTGCGTGGTCGCAGCCAGCAAAGGCTGTAACCTCTGTCTTACCCGAAACAAGCCCCAATGGGGGAATGCTCAAGGTGATTGTTGAACCAGTTGATTCAATGACATGGCGGCGTTCCAACACGCCCGTTTCACTGTTCTTATATTGCACATAACCACCTGCGAACCAGTTATCAGGTTTACCGCTTTTAAACGTGATAACTGTACCGACAACACTTCTGGCAACTTCAGTGACCGAAAACTCTTCCTTTCTTACACCGCAGTTTTTACCATACAGGGCATGGGAACAACTGCGGCTGAATTTTCGAGTTACGCCAATGCGCATCAATGACGAGAAGATGCTTTCACCAATCAACACAATCTCGTCATTTTCCCATGCTACATTGGTGATTCGACCCTTCCATACTACCACAGTCATCAAATCTGGCGCAATAAATCCAAGTTCGGCATGATACTGACGGATTGTCACGGTAACTGGTTCACTCGGCGGAGTGACCTTGAACACATCACCCAACGACGTATTGCGGCCAGTTCGTATTTCCAAGTTGGCCTTCGTTGTGTCACCTGTGTCTTCAATCTCACCGCGTTTAATCGGAACTGATTTGTACACCTTACCATCAAACGTAACGTCTTCAGTGTCGGTCGTGAACGTCCAGACACCGCCCGTGAAGGCGATGTCATAGAGTTCGACAGGAGTACCGCTTTCAGCGGATGTTTCGTAACCATGATAATTATTTTGCATTTTGAATTTCCTTTACTTGTTGGAGGGTTAATTTTATCTTTGCTGTGGTCGAGGTGATATGCTCAATCTCAACATCGTCAGATGCAAGCCGCATTCGTTGAACAAAGCAGGCCGAAGTAATATCTTCTTTCAGAATGGTGATTGGTATTTCCTCTTTAACGAAGATTCTGGCATTCTCATTAAGTTTTTCAATGCGCTCGATTGTGAAAAAGTGGGAGTTATCTTTTGTGCGGATTCGTAAAAAACTCCTGTTGTCAGCTTTCTTGAGCATTGAACTCACACGATAGTCTTCAACAACGATGGCTTTCGGAATGGGGACTTTCCTGTTGACGGTTGACAGGATGTCGTTCACCACAACAAGGTCTTTTGTTTCAGTCGGAACGTAGAACGATTTCAACTGGCCTTTCTGACGCTGAATAAACCTTCGCCACCACGCTGTTTCAACCCTACTTCTTGACACAAATGTTAACTCGCGTGAGGCCATACTCGGTACACCTCTGTTAAACCATGCCTTAGAGCCAAAGCCGTAATCAACAATAGTAACGTCCGATTGAAAGCGTTCAACGATTTCTTCAGACCAATTAGGGCGTTTAGTCAGCACTTCAGCACCATTCAGCGTTTCAAGACCATGCTCATGACCACTCAGTTTACCGATATTGTTTTGTTTACCAATAATGTCAGCCGATATGTCCATGAATGATACTGCGGATGTCATATTGGTTGATGTAACCGTTGGGTCAAATCGAATATCAACGGATGGATAACAGATTGCTGTCGCATAAAATGTTCTTGCCACAGATGTTTGCAACACAATATCATTCCCGTCAATACTGTCAATTACACCAAACTCGTAATCGAACGGATTGTTCCAGAGTATCACCGTTGCTCCTGCTTGCAGAGTATCAACACCACTCAAGTCAGCACACTTCAGACGTGTCGCGCCTTTAAGGAGAGACTCTCGAAGACGAATAGGCTGCCACCAGATGGGGCATAGGATTGGTTTATTGTGCATTGCGTACAAAACGTTTCGCATTGTACTTAGAAGAGCATAACTTGGTGTTGCCATGTGTGAGAAGCTGCGTCTCGGCTGACTCATGAAGCCCCTACGCTGTTCGTTTTTGTTATAGCTGATAATCACGTCTGTTTTGTAAGCGAATTTTTCACGCAAAGGCTCGTCCCAATTAGGCTCGATGTTCCAGATTAAGCCTCTAGTGCCTTTCAGGTTGATTGTTACTATTTGACCGTTTTCAAAACGCAGAATCACTTTACCGTCAATTTTCGTTGCGCCGTAAAGTGATACGTCAAGCACAATCTTCTTAGTCCGCAGAGGAGCTAGATTAATTGGAGGCTTTCCCGTTACTTCCGCTACGGAGATTCCCTCCAAGTTAATCAGGTCAACTTTAACGAGCTTCTGTTCAACCAAATGGGAATTATAGACTTCTAATTCAGTCGTTGTTTCAGACACAATGTGACCGAGATTCACATCTGAAACCTCACCTGCACCAGATATAATGCGGTGATGCCATAAGTCCATATCAGTGCGCAGCATAACTGCGTTGTTTGCTTGAGCCATAACAAATCCTATTTAAATTTAAATCCAACGCCTACATGTGAACTCCATAAATGTTCAAATATACCATCCTTTCTTTTGGTGACAAGTGGGAAAACAACCCAATCACCCATTATTGTTACAGGCTCGATATTTTCGATTGAAAGAGTACACATTTCGTTGTTGTAAAATACTTCAGCATCTTTCACAACCGCCTTAGCAACGTCACCGTCTATTAGTTTGGCGGCCTCTTCAACAGCCTTGTCAGCGACACTGAGAGTTAATCGATGTGGGTTCATAAGCTCCCTGTTGTTGTATTTTGAAGAGCCGTATAGGATGTTGGTATTCTCTATATCATACATCTCAATCAAGCCTTCTTTTAGCGGTATATTGATTGGGCAAGATAGTCCATAGTAAACAACACAACTTGGCATTGGAGTACCAGACAGCCAAGCTCTAGCGGGTATACCGTCGTAAAGCACAGTTCTACAACGTAAGTACCTTTCAGGGCGACCCATATTGCTATTTGAACCGTAACTATTGGAAAAAGTACCAATAGATTGTTTGTCGTATGTTGGATTAGTGCCATCTGGCATAAAAGTTATATATATAAACTCACCACCGATGTCACGCCCAATCGTACTAATTCCATTATCGTACGACGGATGCCTACCAACAATGAAATGTACAAATTGACCCTTCTTTACTTCAGCAGAAAATGCAACAAAAGTCTTTGTCGTTGTGACGTACAAGTTTACAAACGGGAACAAGTATTTACCACATTCTGTTGCAGCAGGATATGATTCCGACATCATCGTGTCAAAGCGGTCATAAAATAAACGAGAGGCGTTCCCGTCGCGAGAAATTGAAATAGAAAGTATATTTCCAGCGGAAGCGTAATTGCGCTTTATCCCAAAGTTAAACCATTTACCCTCTTTATGTTTTATTGAAAACCCAATATCAGCACCGTCAAAAACTACTTTCGGTAAAGTGTTGAAATCAACAGCGTTGTTAAACATACCGCTTTGTAACAGATATTTTTTGATTTCAACCAAAAACTCGGTCATTGTGTTGATTGCGCCTTCATGTTTTATAAATGCCATATTTTACTCCATTAATAATGCAAGCCAACGGTTGTAACTGCTGCTGTCGCTGTCGCTGTTTTGCATCGACGGAAAACACAAATACCGTTTATCCCCAATAACCAACTCTTTTTCAGGTGTGTTATTCAAACCACTCACAAAATAAGCACCTTGTAACCAGCCGACAGTGGACGCTTCGCGCCAATGACCAACGTGAGTATTAATTGTAGCAGGCAAACTATACACTGCTGTTATTTCTATTGGGTATATTACATGTAAACCACTCACAGTCGTAATATATCTATACGGCAATATATAACCACTCGTGTACTTTTCAGTATCCCGTCCGCCGCCCAGAGACTCGGTGCTTTTAGCAATCATCGCCACGACTCCATTTGGGGTATTGCAAAAACAAGAGCTTATATCTCCCTGTGAACCAGCGGTATCGTCTTTGGTGAACGGGTCATGAAACCCACCGTAATCAAAATTTATTTCATGTATTGGTGTACCAGCATCTTCATCGCCGATTCGCGCGTAGTTATTATTATTATGACTACCTCCGATATACATAGGATATGTATTTTCCAAATCAGTCCCAAATTGCAACATAAACCCACAATACATGGAAAGGTAGTATTGCTCCACCTTAACCACAATTATAAATCTACGCCCATTTGCGACGAACCAATAATTCATTGATTCATTCTTTAACGGAATTGCTGTAAAAATGTTTCCAAATTTAACCTTTGCAAAATAAGTAGAAATCTCTTTGGCTATATCATTTTGTGTAGCATACCATGCGCATAAAGATGTAATTTTGTACTTTTCATTAACGTACATCGCCATCGGCACAACAATCGTATCCTGACCATCGAGACCGTGTCCGATGAAACGTCGACGATATACCCATCCGAATTTCACATCCTCTTCTTCATCGTACATATCGTCATAGGTCTCATCCACATCAACAACTTTATCACCATCACTATCCTTAATAACCTCCCATGCTTGGTTGGCTTGAACCAATTCGGGATTTGTTGTCAGAAACTTTTCGAGTTTCGACACCAAATCCCTTGCATTGGAGGCTGTTCCTATTTCAACAGCCATTACTTTTCCTTTCTACTAAGACCCACCAATTCGTTTAACCGCACGTTGCTCTCGACCCATTGCCTTGATAAGAACTTTCCTACCGCTGCTTGATGCCAGAGCGAGGTTCATAGCCTCTACTGGGTCGAACGTGTTAATAACAGTCAACTGTTGCTGGTTCGATGATGAAGAATTTGCGTTATCTCTATGACGAGGGTCATTTTTAGTGATTACCTCCTCACCTTTCTGTAAAACAGCAGGAACTTCGTTTGGCGCAAGTCCTGCAATACCGCCACTATGATAACGTACAGCACCGTTGAAAACAAGCGGATTCACCCGTTTACCGCCAGCCTTACCGCGACCGACAACACCGCCTGTATGGAACAGGGCTGCGTATTGAGCGAAGCTCGATGTGTCTGGCATCTGCACATCAGCACCGCCGCCGAAATACGACTGAAGGGCTTTCTGAATCGCAAGGCTGATAAGTTGCTGGATAATCACTTTCGCCATATGGCGCAAAGCCTCTGCTGCCCATTGAGCCATTGCCTGACCCAAGTTTGCGAATGCTTCGCGACTGCTTACCGCACCTGTTGCGATACCAGCAAGACCACTGGCAATACCTTCAAACGCAGTCATTGCTCCGTCATTAAGCACGCCATACGCAGCATTCATCAACTCGACTTCACCCTTACTATGGGTCGTTTCGGTACGAACATCCTTCATCTTTGTCACAAGATTTGTGAGGTTCGCATATGCTGCCGAATCACCAAAAGAAGACATGATTTTTTGAGCGTCTGCAACCAACTCTTTCATCTGCGGAGCGATGTTGTTCAAGTATGCTTGAACATTCTCTTCCATCTTAGTGATTGATTGCTGACCGCTTATCACGAGTTGCTCTTGCAATTCTTCGAATTGACGTTTGCGTTGCAAGAAGTCATCAAGGCGTTTTGCCATTGAGTCAACGGCAAAGTTCGCAGCCTGACGGCGTGGATTAGACTGATAATCCGATTGCTCCGCGCCAAGTCGCTCACGCTGATTCAGAATCGCGGTTTGTTGTTCTGGTGACAGTTTGGAGAACGCTTCACTATTGATTATCTCGTCGAGCTTTTTAATGGCATCCGTCATGCGTTCAACATATTTCAGAGTGCTTTCAGACATCTTAGCCTGAGCCTCTTCAATAGTAATCACACCACGCGATACCGCGCTGCCGAGATATTCAGCACTGTTGGCGCGTTCTTTCTCAATATCGTTGCGTTTCTTCTCAAGTGAATCGAGGAAGGCATCGACTTGTTCGCCGAGAGCTTTCTGAGCCTGCAATTCAGCGTACTTGGCCAGTTGCGGCTCAAGCTGTTTAGACCAAGCGAGAGCCTCTTTACGGCTAACGTCCTTACTTTGGGCATATTCCAGAGTAAGAGCCTCAAGCATCTGCTTAACCTGTTTGTCATTATCAGGTTGAATGATGTTCTTGAAGCCGTCGATAATCTCGTTCAGCGTAGAGCCAGACAGGTCAACAGACAGGGTTGATGGGTCGCGGTTAATCAAACCCTCAACACCGTTCACACCCATCGCCTTGTACATCTCGCGGATTGCTTCACGAGCCTCTTCAGTTACTTTCTCAACCAAAGATTCGGCTTTGTCGAAGGCGGAATCGTCATCCTTTTGCTGTTTGGTTACGGCTTTGTCTTGTTTCCAGCGTTCCTCTTGGGCTTTGTAGAACTCAAGGACTTTGCTATCAGCTGCGGTGTTATGGCTAACTGTACCAGTCGAACCCGTAATCGTTACTGAGTTACCACCGCTCAAGCGCACAATCGTTGGCTTGTAGTTCGGATTACGAGCCATTTCCGCCAAGTAAGCACGCGAAGACGCGCCTGTTTTGGCATCAATACCATATCGGCCTTGTTTGGTATCAGACACCCACTCTTTGCCGTTGTGGATAGCAGTATGGCCGTATTGATGGCCTTTGATAGCACCCCAGCTAACCACGTCGCCTTTTTGCGGAACATAGTTCGCTGAATAAGGCACTTGCTGCCAACCTTTACCGTATTTCAGCAAGTTCTTAGCGGTCAGATTACCATTGCCTTTGATATACGGAGCGGCTTGAGAATCGACAGCAGCCAGCGCACGTTTGACGTAAGTCGCGCATTGGCCTGTAAAGTCAGCAGCGGCCTTTTTGGTTGCCAAGTCAGCGGCGGCGGCGGCACGTTTATCAACAGCGTAGGAAGACGTACCGTTTGAACCACCTGAAGAGTAATTCTCATACGGGTCGTTTGCCGCGTATTTCGATTTAACCTTTTGGCGTTCACCCAAGTACCAATCACCGAGATTGTTGTAACCCTTCATCGGGTCGTCTTTCAGACGGCCTTCACGATAGTCGATGAGTTTTTGAATCATCTTCTCGTAAGACAATTCTTTCTCAAGGCGTTTCAGAGCGGCTTCTTCTGCGCGTTGGCGAGCCTGTTCAGCCTTCTCGCGAGCCTTGTTGACTTTCTCGTCGAGAGCCTTCGCTTCTTCAGCCTTTTTAGCAGCATCATTAGCGGCTCGGTTTGCCGCTTCAAGCGTAGTCTTTTGAGTGATGTCGTTATCAGTGTCGGCGATGTTTTTACGCATCTCCTCCAAGCGTTTATTGAGTTTGGCTTCAACACCATTCTCATTAACCTCCAGCGATACGTCCAAGTTGATTTGGTCTGCATCTGGAAGACTTGCTTCAATACCTTTGAATTTCTTAACAACGTAGTCGGCGAGGCCACCCAGATAAAGGAATGTTGCTTTAAACGTAGCTGTTAAAGCGTCAATCAGTCGAGCAACAAAGCGAATTGCACCAGTCCAGCCGCTTTCAAATTCTTTAGCACTCTTGTTGGATTCTTTGGTTGTGTCGACAAAGAATGAGCCAATCAACTCAACCGCATCGGCAACGAAATCGGCAATGCCTTTAACCAATACGCCAATGGCTTCGGATATAACACCGAAGGCTTCGGAAATCAACCATAGCACGTCAGACAACATCTGCATACCAGATACAGCGTCTTCAGACTCACCGCTCAATCGGTTAATACCGCGCACGATACCTTCGAAGATTGCTTCAACAACCTCGAAGACGATGAATGCTTTGAACAGTCCAACAGCAATCTTGGCCGCAGAAGCCAACACACCAATCAGGCGTGAGATTGGGGCAACGAGTAAGCCCAATCGACCACCTGCGGCAGCAGCACCACCCAAACCAGTGCCAACAGAAGGTGCTACTTTGGCAATCAAACCCATCTTAACGGCGAAGTTTGTGATGGCCGTGCCAGCGGCCTTCAAGCCCAGACCGAACGTACGCATTGTCGCAGCGAGTGCTACGAACATTTGAGCCGCGCCGATTGTCAGTAACGCACCGAAGGCGATAACCAATTCGTTGGCGTGTTTAACCGCCCAGCGCAGAGCCTCAATAGCGACATTCAACGCCTTTGCAATTGCCTCAGCCCATTGCTTCGCTACTTCGGAGCGGAAGAAGTCACGCACTTCACGCAGCAGGTTTGTGAAGTTATCCATGACACCAGCATCCGCAATGATACGCATCCAGTCTTTAAACGCATTGTTCAGGCGTGACTGTTCGGCCACCAAAGATTTCTGAGTCTTCTCAATGTTTGAACCGTATGTTTCTTCAATCAACGCGGCTACTTTAGGCAATACGTCGGCAGCAAGAACCTTACCGTCCTTCATCATTGTCATGAGTTCGGCGTTTGTTACACCCAATGCTTTAGCAAACAGGTTGGTCGCAGCAGGCAAGCGGTCGGCTAACTGGCCTTTCAACTCTTCGGCCTGAACAGTCGTTTTAGACAGCATTTGCTCAAGGGCTTTGTAGATACCAGATTGAGTTTCGGAATCCGCGCCCATCAACTGACCGAAGCCAGAGAACTGTTCGAAGATGTATTTCACGGTATTGGAGTCAAGTTTAGCCTCTTTACCAGCCACAAACAGTTTAGCCGAATCCTGAATGATTGTACCCAGTTCCAAACCCATGCGTTCTGCGGTATCGCGGAAATACTTCTCCAATTCGCCTGCGGTTGTATCCCAGTTGTCAGCCAACACTTCGGCACGAATCTTCAGTGTAACGCCTTCCTGACCGTCTTTAACGACTTTATCAAGAGCCAGATACAAACCACCCAATGCGGCACTCAGAGCCAAAACTTTACCTCGCGCCTGTTGCAAGAACACGAGAATGCCTTGTTTGCCCTTCAACCAGCGGTCGAATGCGTCTGCTGTTGAGCCTGTTGATTCAGACAATTCTTTAATCTTACCGTCCAGAGCTTTTGACGCAGCGGCTGTTCGGGCTGCGTTGGCTGCTAGACGTTGTTCTGCCTTGGTGAGTTTATCGACGTTAACACCAGCTTCACCAAGAATACGCGCAGTTTGTTCAACCGCAACTTTTTGACGCGCGAAGGCCGCGCCAGATTGGTTTAATTGGGCTACCAACTGGCGCAGTCTTGCAATTTCTTGAGACGTTGCGTTACCGCTGCCAACACGCGCATTCAGTTTGGCATGTTCGTTGCGGGTTGATTCGTACGCAGCGCGAAGTTTTGCCAACTCAGCGGATTGTTTGCGGTACAAATCAATATTACCAGCCACGACTTTGAGTTTTTCCTGAGCCGCGCGGAGTTTATCCATTGCATCGCTCAGAGCCTTAACGTCTGTCGTAGATTTGCGCATTGCTGTGCTTGCGTTGCGTACAGACGTAGTGATGTCAGCCATCGCGTTTTTATGACTGCGTGACGGATTCAGTGCATCACTGATTGTCTTTGAAACGGAATCTTGTTGCGCTGCTTTGGCTTCAGCAATCTGCTGCGCGATAGATACGCGTTGAGCGTTTATCTGATTGCGTTGACTTTGGATATTGCGTCGACGTGCTGCTTCGGCGGCTGCTTGTTGTTGTGTCAACTTCAGAGATTCTTGTTGCAGGCGAATCTGTTCTTGCAATTCCTTGCGTCGGTCGGCGGCACGAGAAGTGATTTCATTTTGGCGTTGCAAGGCGGCCTGCGCGTTGCGCATGTCGATGATTGTTTGCAGCGTGCGCTCGTAGGTCTTAGTCAGAGCCTCTTGGCTGCGTTGGATGTTGTTGGTAGCCAAACCATGCGCTTCAGCCTCAAGGCGTTGACGCTCATAAGCATCGGCCTGTTTCTTGGCGGCTTCGGCAGCCTTGAGTTGATTGGCTTCCAATCGCGCTAATTTATCGGCCTGCGCTTTGGTCGGCACACCGAGTGCGCTGATTTTGTTGGCGAAGTCGTCATACGCATCGCTTGCGTCTTTGGCGCGTTCAGCACTTGATGCCACGTTATCGGCGAGTTTAGACAACTTACCAAGCATTGTTTGTAACTCGGTAAGTTTAGTCGCAGCGGAAGCCAATCCTTTCAGACTGGCTTCATAGGCTTTGAAGTCGGCCTTACCCTTTGCAGCCGACTTTGCCTGTTCGTTCAGGTCGTCTTTCAGACCCTTAATGTTCTTACGCACGTCGTTGATTGTTTTACCACTGTAATCCTGTGCGCGGATTTCTAATTCAACTGAGCGATTTTCAGCCATAATGACCAGTTCCTATGTGATTCAGCATTTCTCGTAATGCCATGTTCAACTCTTTCAACGCGTCCTGTTTGATGTCGGTATTGCTCGCGTCGAAAATCATTTTTGTCAGAGTTCCGTATAAAACAAAATCCTGACGACGGCGTTCGCGTATTAACTCCGCCTCGTTACGCAACATTATAAGCGAATAAAGGCGAGCCTGCGAGTGTCCGTTTGCTAAACAGATACTCACATCTCGCCTTAGACTTAGCATGAAGGATTCGAACGGATGATACGGGTCTACTTCTCCGAAGTCGCCTTCTCCGCCAGCATTTTCTGGATGGTTGGTTTGTCCAGTGCTGCCAGCAGTCTTTTTTTTAAATTGTCAGATTCATTCATCGTCAGGTCGATGATTGCAATAACGAAGTCCATCTGTTTACCGATACCCATGCGAGTATCCCAGATTTGGCCGAGCGTGAGTTCTTCTTCACCGATAAGGTGTTTCTCACCCTTATCGTTTACCGCTGACAGGAACGCAGCACGCGCCAAGTCTGGAGCATATTTGATAATGCTGTTGGCAACATCCATCAAGTCGTCAGAGCCTTTGGATTTAGCCATCACTTCGTCGAAGGCTTCCATCAGGCGTACGCCGTTAGACTGCCATTGAGCAGACAAATCGGCAAAATTCAAACCACGGACGGTCACGCCGTGAACTTCCTTTGTCGGGGAAATCAATCCCTCAAGATTCATTTTCATTGTAATTTACCTCATAAAAAAAACATGGCAAAGCGGACTATACCACTTCGCCATGTTTCATGCAACATTAATGCTTATACCAAGGTTGTTGGTTGACCGTTGATGTACAGCATAGAGCCTGCGCCTTCGGATTCCAGAGCGGTAATGTTGAAAGCCATGCTAGACCATTCTTCACCGCCTTTCAATGCGAAATCGCCGTTAGGAGACAAACGCACTTTAGGCATCCAGTATTGACGGTTCTCACCCTTAGCGTTACAGCCGCGGAACAAGAACTCGCCAACGATGGATTGACCTTTGGAGATGATGACATCACGAGCCGCTTTTTTCAGGTCGTAAGTCACAACAACCCAAGAGCCTTCGGCCTTAATTTTGTCGGTGCTGGCGGTATCGCCAATCATCAAGAAGCCAGTTTCAGGAGTGTATTCGTAGTCCACACCTTCCACCAGAGTTGCTGCTACTGGAGTACCAGCTTTGGCTTTGGCTTCGTCGGCAAACACTTCGATTTTGGTGATGGTAGCGGCAAACACGCCGTTCGGGTTTTCTTTGCTTGTACCCAAGCGGTAGCCCAGAGAAGGGTAAACCTTCAGTGTGTCTTTTTTGCCAGTAGCGGCAACTTGAGTTTGAGCGTTAACTTCACCAGCGAAGAACATTGCCAAGTTTTCGGTGTTGATGTTGTCCAGTGTGAAGCTACCAGTCAACTTGGAAGAGATGATGATTTCTTCGTCGGTTGTGTTGAAGCCGCACTCGGATGATTTGTGTTCCAGAGTTTCATTCTCTTGGGTCAGGTTCAATTCTTTGGACGAACCCAAGTAACGGAAACCCTTAGCGTCAGCTTGGCGTTCAACGCCGTTGACGATTGGGAATTGGTTAAATTCAATCCGACCGTTTGCCAGCACTAAGGCCTTGGTCGCGCCGCGTGTAATAGCCATTTTGCTATACTCCTATTGGTTGATTAATCAAGTTCAGCATACGGATTTCCATTATCATACGCAACGCTGAATGAAAAGTAGATATAAAAATACGATTTCGATTGTACCTCATCGGGAGGGTTATGGCAAACAGGAGAATCGTATTTGAAGTTGCTCACTAAGCCGCCGAGATTATACCACTCTTTGTACTTAGCACCACCGAAACGACCGCCGTCAATGGCGTGGATTTTATTGAATGCCTGCTCGATTTTAGCGATTTGCTCATAGGCCACGTCGATTGGGTGTTCAACGTTCTCAACATCTACATAACCCGACAGCAGGAAGTCCACGCGGTCATTGCGTACAGTTCTGCCTTCGTCTGCGCCAGTGTTGCTGTTACCAGCGCGAATTGTCTCGTTGATGATGATACAAGGCAACGTAACATCTGCGCCGATTACCTGACGACCACGATAGACGCGTACGCCAGTTTCCTGCTCAAGTAATGCGCATAATTTTTTGAGTGCTGTTAAACGGATATGCTCTTTCATAATTTTTCCAATCTGTTGAATTGTCGCAAGAACTCGACTTCGAGATATTTTGCGATTCGGGCTTGATTGCGTTTTGCGGTATCCCACATCACTTGGTCTACGGATGGCGCGTACAACAGCCAAGCACGCATAGATTTGATGTATCGACCACCGCCGTGAGTAATGCCACTGGGAGGTGTTGAGCCACCGCCTTTTGTTCTCGTAAGAATACCGATATTACCAGATTTTTTGAACTGGTGAACAAATGCGTGTTTCATCACCTTCGTGGATGTCGGCTTAACCTTTACTTTAACTCCACTTGTCGTTTTTGACGGCATGGTGTTTGGGTTAGGGCGAAACCTGTTAAGCATTGTTGGTTGGTCGCGGGCGTAGATTGCAGCAACGAGTGAGCCTTTTGTTGCATATTTTGCAACACCTGTCTTATCAGGGTCATTCAGATATGATGCTTTCCAGTTGATTTGCTTACGCATATCTTGTCGAACGCGCGATAACGCCTCACGCTTGGCCGTCTGATTGATAGCCAAGCGTGAGGCTTCTGCGGTTCTTTCTGGAAAGGTCTTGAACATCTTCTCCAGCGATACCAGATTTTCCAAGTCAATCGTAATCATGATTTACCCGATGTTGTAAATGCGTGGCCTGCCACTTCTCGATGTAGATTCCATCGTCATCCAATCGGGTGTTCAGCACGTACTCCTTGCTGTCATAGACGATTTTATCGCCGACGCTGAATCCAAGCGCACGGGCTTCGCGAATCGTACACAGCACGAGAACACCGCCGTCAGATAATTCCGCGAAACCTTGATAGTCAATATCACCAGTCAGATTTATCTTGGTATGCACGCGCACGCGGCAATCAGACACGCGCCCACTCGCTGCCGAAATATGCTTGGACGGAACACCCATCTCATGATGCAAATCGGCGCGAGCTTTGCGTTTTATATCAAGGAAACTCATGTATTACTCCACGACATAGGCTTGATACCAGATACCTTTAACGTCAGGCGCGTAGTTTGTAGCGAATTTAAAACCTGTTGTTTTAACACCTGCTATATATGCAAAACGTGAAGCCGAGTCATTTTTAAGGTCAATGGTAACAAGCACAAAAGGTGCTTTGGAAAACGTTTTGGTGAAATTAACAGACACGAACTCGTTGTTTTCAAAAGTACCAAGAGTCGCTCTAGGAACATACTTCGCCTCAAATTCCTTGAAGGTCGTGCCACCTCCACCACCAGTGCCTTGCGCTGCTTCAAGTGCTGCAATACGTCGCTTTAATTCTGCGTCGTTATATGGTGCTGCTGGAGTACCAACCAGCTTAACAACCTGCTCTTTGAAATTCATCTCGACAGTTTGGTCGTGCGTTGTGTTGCCAGCTTCGCCGATTTTGAAAATCAGCTCGCTACCATCCGCGCTCGGAGTAACCGATTTCAAATGCAAGTCAGGTGTTATTCTCGGAATAATCGGACTCAAATCAACAGTCTTCGTCACACCGCCAACTGTTGCACTAAGCGAGTTGCCGCTCAGTTTGAAATCCTTCAAGGAAATCTGCGTCGCAGCACCATTCGTGCCACCGCTGTCGCTTTCCCAATGTTTTCGAACGTCGTCATAAATATCAATGTAGCTCATGGCTTTATTCCATAAAAAAAATAGGTCTCGCGTTAATTCTAACACGAAACCTATTTGCTAAGAAGCGTTACAGTTCAGACTCGTCACCTTCAGGTTTTTCACCTTCAGGTTTTTCACCTTCAGGTTCTTTGTCGCCTTCAGGTTGAGCAGCTTTCTTACCACGACCTCGAGGCTTTTCGCCTTCAGGTTCTTGGTCTGGTTGCACAACCGCTTCGATTTCTTCAATCAATTCAGGTGCTGGCAAACCGAACTCCTCGCAGACTTCAACTTGACCTTCAAAGTCTTCTGGGAACAACTGAACAACGCTACCACCGAAGTGCAGAACGCCGTCGCTGCCGACAAAAGATACGTTGGTTTTGAACTTAACCATTTTGATAGTTTCTGCCATTTTCATACCCCTTATTGAGTTACATCTGCGATGCGGAACACGCTATTTGGAGTCAGCGTAATCGGCAACGGAGCAGATTGGGTCAACAGGTAGGTAGTTGACGGTTCGTCAACGCGGAATTCTTTGTGGTGCATTTCAGTCGCAACCCAGCCAGCATCTGCGTCTTTGATTGCGCCAAAGGCCATCACACCTGCAAATTCACGGCTATCGAAACCGATAACTTCGCCGTCAGCAACATAGCGTTTCGGCAAGCCGTCTGCGCCCAAGTAGCTGCGGTTGTCGACGTACACTTCGATGGTTGTGCCGTTCAAGGCTGTGAAGCGAGCCACCATAGCAACGCCGCGTACATCGCCAACGTGCAACAGGTTCATGGTCAAATCAGAGCCACGAATGTTGCGGTCGAGCAAGTGAGAGCGTTCTTTGGCGGAGAAGTAGGCGTAGAAGGCAGCCCATGCACCGCGACCCATAATCAGGGTGTCGACTTCGGAAGTGTGTGATTTTTCATACACCAAGTCAGACATCTTAGCCAAGATTGTCAATGGGTTAACACCTGCCGCAGTCCATTTGTCAGCACCCAATGTACTCATTGTCAAAGCAGGGTCACGGAAGTAGCTTACGGTTGTGGTCGGGTAGTCATCGCCGCTAATAGCCAATTCACCACGAGAGAAGGCATTGAAAGCCATCAATTCGTACAGGTTAGCCATTTTGATGCGGTGCATCTGCATTTGCTTAGCGCGAATTGCCATTGCGCGTTGAGCAGGGGTCATGCTGCCGAACAGTTGTTCACCAGCTACACGGTGTTGCAGACGTTCATCCCATGCGTCGATGGAGTCTTTTTCCTTAGCGTATGCTGGGCGGAAAGATTTCACATCGAAGTTTTTGTTTTGGTTGACCTTGCTTACCACGTTAGGGGCAACGAATTTGGCGATACCACGATAGTCTTCGAACACGTCGTCAAAGATAATCACGTCGGATTTAGCCAAGAAAGTGTTACCGAACAAGGCGCGGTAGAAGGATTTCGGAGCTTCCAGCTTGCGAATCAAGCCGCCTTGAATCAGGGTCTCCGTCAAAGTTTGTGCGTTTGGCATAATTAACCTTTCTTAAGTACGTTGTACTGGATTTGTTTCGCAATCTTCGAAGAAGATTACTGGAGAAGCAAATAAGCGCAGTTTTTCAAGACGCTCTGGGTTTTGATAGTTGTTTTTAAAAGCACCAACTTCAACAACAATCGCGTTCACATTGAACGTACCTTGTGTATAAACACTTACACCCTTATTGGCTTCAGCATCGTATGCCGTAATACATAGTTGTTTTCCAGCAGGGAGTGCTTGAAAATCACTAACCGTAATAATAGGCTCAACAGTGCCATCGTTGTTCAATTTGCACAGTTGGTATTGCTTTACAGCAGCTTTAGCTTTTGCGGTTACAGTAACTGGTAACGGAGTTTGTTTGGCGAACAATGGAATATGCTCACCGCCAACCGCTGTAATTTTTTCACTTTTCGCAAACATGTTTCAATCCTTTATTGGTCGTTTTTCAGGAAGCTGGCAACAACATCAATGTCGGCAGCCAGTTTGGTTGCTTCAGACACATCGCCTGCATCAGCACCAACGTTAGGCTGTTTGGTTTGAGCCATTGCGTCGGCCAACAGGTTAACTGCTGCGGCTGGTTGTTGAGCGGCTGGTTGTTGGGCAACAGGTTGCTCTTTAACATCTTGCGCTGCGGCATTCAGGGTCTGAATGGCATCTTCAACACTCATGCTGGTGTTGAACGCCAGATGATGTGCCAATTTGCTGTTCTTGGTAGCTGCTTCGGCGGTGATAATGCTCTGAATGCGGCTGCGTTCAGCATTTACATCGGCTTGGGCAACAGGGGCTTGAGGCGTTTGAGCCTGCTGTTCAGTTTTGGTTTCGTTTACCGCCTGAACTGTATTTTCATTAGACATACGTCCCTCCGTGATTAACTTAACAGCCCCTTCGACGCTAATTACGTCGTCGATGAGACCAATCGATTTTGCATCTTGCGCAGTATAACACGCCGCCTGCGTCTTTACTACATCTTCACTGGCAAGCGAACGGTTCGCACTTACTAATGATACGAAGTCTCGATAAGTTGCGTCAATTCTTTTTTGCATATTTGCTTTTACAGAATCGGTCAAGTCTTCGTATGGGTTGCCGTCGACTTTGTGTTCACCAGCTTTGATGAATGTTACAGAAACACCTTCCTTTTCCAGTGCTTTCTCGTAACTTGCGTGCATGGCAACAACGCCAATAGAGCCGATTCCGCTACTTGGTGTAGCTTTAATCGATGTACAGGCCGAAGCAATCGCGTATGCCGCAGAATAGCAATTACTGTCGACAATAGCATGAATTTCTTTTTGAGAACAAGCCGCCTTGATGTAATCAACTGTTTCAAAACAACCAGCGACTTCACCACCGCCTGAGTTAATATCCAAGATAATATTATCAACAGACTCATCAGCCAACGCAGTTGCAATTGCATTTTTGATATAGTTGTAGCCAGTGATGAAACCAAAGGTCGCATTAAATCGGTTTACCAATGCGCCGAATACAGGGATTACCGCCGTTGTACCAATCATGCCGTACATCGTAGCACCAGTTGCGGCATAAGCACCGATACTTCGAGCCATAGTTTGCTTAACCATGTCGACACGACCTTCTTCTGTTTGCAACACTGGGTTAGTCATGTTGACGTTCAAGTCGTTCAGAAATTTACCAGCAGCCTCCTGCTGCACAGCAAGATACAACGTTTGCTGTGAGGCAAGAGACGCGACAATAGGGTGTAATGAATTACTCATTTTCGCCATCTTTCGAATTTTTGTTATCGGAATTATCTCCTTTTTTATCATCGGAATCAACAGACTCCTCAGATTTTGAAGATTTTTTGTTTACAACAGCTTTTTCAGCACCGTCGTCAATCACGATACCCAAGCGTTCAATCTCATCTTGTTCGCGCTTACGTTGTGCCAACAATTCACGCCAGTCGTAGCCCATACGAGCCGCTTCGATTTCGAGCGTTGACAAACCGAACTTGGTTTTGAGAATAGCCGCTTGTGTTTCCTTCATCTCGTCAATCTGACCGCGAGCCGCGCCAATCCATGAGCATTGCGCCAGAGCATCGAAGATTTCTGGGTTCTCATAAATCCACGCTGCGGTTTTACCCTTCGGCAATGGTACAGAGCCGTTATTGATTTGCTCTTCCAGCCATAAGCGGTAGACTTCAGTCGCAAATTTATCCGCGACTGCTTTTTTGCGTGACTGCATGAATTTGAATGTTTCATTCATGCTCGCGCGTGCGCTGGAATAGTTTGTTTTGGTATAGTCGCGTGAGAACTGCTCGTAGCTGACACCAAGACCAGCCGCAATATGACGCAACAATGACTGCTCATACTCAGAACCCGTACCACTCGGTTGACCGAGTTGTTGCAGATTCAGTTTAGTATTCGGGTGCAGAACTGGAATTCGCGCACCATCCAACTGAATATCACGGGTCGCAGTGTGTTGCAGGATAGAGCCAAGCATTGACTTGGCGGCAATATCAAAGCTCACACCGTTCGGATTACCACCCATAATTTCAGTAATCATTTGTGGCGGCAAATCACTTTCAATGCTTGCGGCGTACGTTGCCTGCAAGACAGCCTGTTGCAATTCAACGTCTTGGAAACGACGAGTCATGCGCATTTGTTTCAGCACACTCACCATCTCGCTCACACCACGCACTTGTTCGGGCATTAATTGGTCGATGATGTGAATGATTTGCTTACGACCCCACTTGGTTTCAGCAGGGATTTTCTTCCACTTAAACAATTTCTCGGTTTGAGTGTAATCGTATGGATGTGCTTCCATGATGTGATAAGCAACAGGTCGACCATATTTATCACGCTCAATACCTGCTTTGAGTGTCGCGTCATCCATCTGACCGTTCGGATTACTCAGACGCTTAGGGCTAATCATCTGAATAGCCGTAGCATATGGGCGTTTTTGGTCGGTAATCCATTCAGCAGCGGCAAGAACCTCGCCGTGAATCAAGAACACGCCAACTGCTTGGCGAACCATTGCGGTAAAGTCTTTAATACCAGCGGCATCAAGCCAGTGTTTAGCACTCGATGCCGTGTTGTTGAATTTTGATTCGACAATGCGCTGGAAGTTGTACAACCACTCATTGTCATCAACACCAAGAACGTCAATGTTTGGTTGAGAGTTCAGCTTAAACTGAGAACCAACAATATTGTCTTTGTGAATGGCCACAACGCCACTGGCATAGCCATCATTGAGAACTACGTCGCGAGCGCGGTCGTCGATAATGTCTTTTTCAAAACGCAACATCGCATCCATCGGCAACGGGGATGCTTCCCACGTCGCCATTTCACGGCTGGTTCGGTTTGCGCCATCAAGACCACCCGTACCGCCGTGTGATTTGTATCCGTCAATACCTGACATAATATCTCCTAGAAGTATACTCGCAACGGACGATAACCTTGACCATGCAGTCCGCCGTCAAGCATACCGCAGGCGCGTAGTTCCATCTCCATTCGACGAATTAAATCCGCCAATACAGATAAATTCGCCTTTTGATACTCAATGCGCTCACCATTCTGGTCAATCACCACCGTTACGTTTTGGCCAGATGCAATGCGGAAATACGCGTCTTTCGCGTCTTTTAATTGCTCTGGCGTGTATGATGTGCAATTACAACTCATACTACGCTCCCTGTAATCTGTTAATTTCATCCCAACTCAACTCGGAATAAGATTGTTGGGCATCGTGAATGACAACATTATCTCCTGTTTCGTCCGTTGCATCAACTGGAGCATAAACCAATGGGTTTTTATTCCATTCATCAAACAATGGCGGCGGATTCGCCCAATCGATGCGGTCAATCATCAACAGTTTTGAGATTGATACGCCGATACAGTAATACAGCAAGTCCCATGCCTCGTTGTTTTGATGTGGAATCTTTTCCCATTTCGTAGGGCTTCGTATCTCGGCGCATAACTCCTGATAGAACTCGATAGACAACCAGTCTGGGAAGGTAATCAGACCATGACCCACTTCGGTTGAATCAAGCCTGTTTGACAAGGTGTCTTTCAGCATATTCGAGTTAAGCATCAAGACTGGTACGTCACCACGCGCAGCACTCAAAGCATCCTTCTTAGTCGCGTCAGGATATGTAATAAATGCTCGTGGTGAGTTCGGTGTAACGACACCTTTCACCAAGTGGAATCGAGCGGCTTTACGCTTATTCTTCAGACTACGGTAGAAATCGTAAGCCATAGACGTAACGCTTTCACCCTTCTCACGCGCGTAACCGCCACTATCACAAACAGTCATCGTAATACCCATGCGTCGACCACTACCGTCGGCCAGAGGGTACAGTCTATCCATTACTTCCGTTTCAATTAAAGACCAGTCCTCGAAGAACGTTGCTGGTCGGACGAAGTAATTGTCGCCGTCCGCGTCAACACGCGCGGATTTACGAATATCAAACCTATCAATCACTGTAATGTCGAACGGCGCACCAGCGGAAATGCCATGCACTTGAACAACGAATCTGTTCTTCTGTACGTCGACACATGCAATCAAATTTCGAACGCCGATAGGAACAACGCGTTCACCAATGTCAATCGCGCGGTCTTTCAGGTGTTCAGGTAGTCGTTGTGAAACTTGTGATTTCGGAATGTACGGTTCAGCCAAGTCGGTGTTGTAAAACTTCTGCAACGCCTCTTCTGAGCCAGTGGTTTTAAACTCTTCCTCAGCAGCCAGATACATTGTAACCAGTTGACCCCAGTTCACAAACGCAGCGGCCACGCCGCGTAGCCAGAAGGACGCAATACGGGTTTTACGCGGGCTACCTACCAATTCACCTTGTCGGTTGAAATACATTCCGTCTTGAACCCACACGCCTGTTTGTTGCATGGCGTGCCGTTGCGACTGTTCAATCCGACCAAAACATTTAGGGCATTGCAGATAGGTTGAGGCCGCAATGTCAATCATGTTAGTGGCTTTCTCATCCCATTTGAGCATCGAGAACGTACCCTCGAAACGCTCAGAGCAGTGTGGGCAAGCCCAATACCATCTGCGTCTGTCACCTCGATTGTAGAGCGCAAAAATGCCCTTAGTTGGAGGTGCTTCGTGTGAGCCAGCCACTTCAACCCAGTTAGGGTCTTCGATTGGTCGGCTAGGGCTACTCTCGGCCAAACACATGCGATACGAGCCAAACGTCGTTGTACGTTTTGCCGCCAAGTCGTAAGGCGAACCATCACCGCCGATGTCGTCATCCATGCGGTCATAGTCGGTCAACATGACACGCGGAATTGGACGACCTGCCAGTTCGGACACACTCGGATGCGCCAGTGACAGGAATACGCCGTTTTGGAAATGTTTGTCGCTGATATTGTCAGCATCACGGTCTCCGTTGAGTAACTCACCGCATTCTTTGGTATCGCGTAACAACTTGTCAACACGACGTTTGGAGAAGTCGCGGCTCATTGCAGATGTAGGGTTGATGATTAACATATCCATCGGGTCTCCGTGTATGGAGTACCCAGTCCAGTTAACAATCAGCGCATCTGTTTTACCACATTGCGCAGGCGCGGCCATGATAACCCCGTCATGAATGGGACTACTTAGCATATCCATAGGTTCAATCATGTACGGAGTTGTTGAGTTCTTCCAATAACCAACATATGAACCGCGATTATTAACGTAACGGTATTTCTCAGCCCACTGGGATACAGTGAGGCGTTCTGGAGGTTGTAAGATTGAGGCCAATTCAACAAACATATCGGACAGACTTCCGTACTGCCCGATATGTTTAAAGGTCTTCGAGTTCTCGCTCATCAACGTCATTTACTTGTTCTCCTGTTAAATCTTCATAACGGGCAGCACGCTCTTTCTGCGCACGTTCGCCGAACTTATCAACCACTGATTTAGCAACGCCCTCCATCACCTCGTCGAGTAACTCCACGATAAGGGTTCGTTGCTCAGGAGTGAGTGATGTCAGACGGTCTATGGTGTCGGGGATAAGTTTGACACCCATTGCAAAGGTCTTATTAAGCTCAGATACAGCGTCAATCACTTCGGAGGTATGCCAATACTCACCAGCCTCGATAAGATAGCTCAGACGCGCCTTTTTCGCCGCCCAGAAGTCCTTTTTGAGCGCAATGGGGAAATGCCCCTTATGGAACACTTCCTCCCATTCCTCGTCCGTCCAGACGGGCGGAACGCATACGCTCGCAATATCTCGAATAGCATAAATATCAGCACCGTTGCGTGTGCCAGACGGCTGAATCTTCGCCTTTCGCACAAGGTTGCCGAGTTCTGTGTTATGGACGTGAAAAATCAGGGCGGCCTGTTTAATAGTCACGCCCTTACTCAAAATATCGTCTATTGTCAGCGTGGCATTTGTTCCATTACCCAGCAATAATGCTGTTGATGCCTTTTTCATGTTAGCCATGCTTTAAAGCCTTTTTGCATTTCTGTATCAGTTCAAAAAATACGTTTTGTGTGTTTTGTTTACCTTCCCAACAAGCCTTCTTAACAACCACGTCATAGGTTCTTTCGGCCAATAGATTGTATACAAGCACTTTGTCGTTTTCCTGCCCACGTCGGGCAAGGCGACGCAAGAACTGGTAATACTGGCCGTAAGAGAAATATACGTCAAAGTTGATTACGATATGGCCGCCTTTTTGTAGGTTCAGGCCATGTGCGCCAGATTTCGGGTGCATGAGCAGCATCTTAATCTCATGACGATTCCATGCAGCCTTTTGCGTGCCTTGCCTATCCATCTTAATAGCTTCAGGGAAGTGTTTTTGCAATAATGCAAGACTGCCTTGATGGTAGTATGAAATCAGGAAGTTTTCGTCTGGATGACGCTTCATCAACTCACGCAGAGCCTCAATTTTTGCCGTATGCAAGTAATGTATTTGTCTGTCTTTAACAACAGCACCGAAGTCGCTAATGCTTTCAGTCCCTTCGTATACAAAACCTGCACAGATTTGCATCATCTTCTGCAATACTGAACCTGCTTGTTCGGCGATGATTTCACGGCCATTAACTTCAATCATACCCGTCTTGCTCATAGCATTATACAATTCCCTTTGTTTCTCAGGCAACTCATACAGAACGTCTTCCACCACATAGGGCGGAATATCCTTCAGATAGTCTTCCTGTTTCATCACAAGCGTGATGTCGGCAATCGCGTCCGCAATCGCATCCGCTGAGCCTTCTTTCAAAGTGATTTTGTAATTGTAAGGATTAACGTTGAAATATCGCTCTTTGTACTCGGTCATGGTACGACCTAAACGCTTACCTCCATCAAGTAATTTTATTTGGGCAAACAGACCGAGATGATTTTCCGCCGCTGGAGTCGCAGTGAGTTCGTAAAAGTGGGTTGTTTTATGCCTGATTGAATCGAGTGCCTTCCAACGCTTCGTCGTCGCATCCTTGATACCGTCACTCTCATCATAAATGACGCAATCATAAATCCAATCATTAGCACCCCACGCGTTCACAAGCCATTCAACCATCTCGTGATTTATGATGTGTATCACCGTAGGACGTTCACGCTCGTACTTTCGAATCTGAATACCAGCGGCCTCAACACGAGCTTTCTCGGTCAACCATTTGCGATATTCTTTCTCAACGGCGAGTTGTGTTTTGGCAATCAGGGTGTTTTTGTCGGACTCTGATACGTCGGGATTATTTTTCAAAAACTTATTGACCCTAGTGTTTACCTTTCGGCTTATTTTCTTCAGGTCAGATTCGTTAAACGGACGTGTTTTCTCATTACGCGCGTATGCGTTTACCGCCTCGATAATGTGTTCTGCTCGCACCAGTTTATGCGACAACGGAGCAGAAAAATGCCATTTTGATATTTCATCACCCCATGTCTGGTTAGCTACTTTCAGAGGGGCAATAATCAGCACTTTGTTAATTTTGTCGTCATCAATAAGGTCTCGTATCAATTTGAGGCATATTGCCGTTTTGCCAAGACCAGTGTCGATAAACAACGCGCTTCTTGGATGAGTCTTCAAAAACTCGATGGCGGTGAGTTGGTATTCGTCCAAGTGATGCTCACCCAACTCAACGTTGTCAAAACGTGATTTCAATTTATCTAAATATGACATCAGCTTCCTCCAGAGTGGAAATGACGTAAACGCTTGCGCCGTGTTTGCGCATAGTGTCAATTACTCGTTCCTGTTCAGGGCGCAATTTACCAGCGTCATTCTTGAACTCAACGTAAATGGTGTTCCCATTTTTAATAAACAGTCGGTCAGGGAAACCATTCACACTGCTGCGTTCAATTTTGACCTGAAACCAACCGCGCTTTTCAGCAAGCAGGCGGCTGGTTTTCTCAATGCGGCTTTCGCGTTGGCTCAGTGATTTCATTTACGCTTACATTTACGCTTACATTTACCGCAGACCCGACTATCTGCTGGCAACTCATCCGCATAAACCCATTCATCATGGCGGTCTTTAAGACGTGCTTCGCACAACGCGTCTTTAGTTGACAGGTCAATGCGATGCCATGTCTGCTGGCCGTCACGACGACCCCACTTGATACCGCCACCCTTGACAAGACCAAACGCCTGCGCTTCCTTCGGCACGCCACGCACGCCGAGACGGTCAAGCATGGAGTACGCTTCGCGGACGTACCAGTCGTAGTCGATGTCTGACGGGAACTCATCAGGTAAATCCATGGCTGGCATCGCACCCTTCGTCAACGGAACGTTATTACCCTTCGAATTCACGATGGTTGTGTCTGTCTTCGTTGAGTAGTACCAACGCACAACCTTACCGAGATACTTGCCGTCTTTATACGCACCGCCTTTTACCTGCTGGAAGTTCGTAAATTTGAGGAAGTCCGTACAACCTTCGATGGTCTCACGAATAGGAATACCGCGCTCAAGGTAGGCCATCACAGCCTCGATACAGACTTGGCCGTTACCAGACTGGCTCAAGCCGCGTTCGGCGTAATCGCCTTTGCGTTTCCATTTGAGTTTCGTTTCGCCTTTTGCTGGGGCTTTCAGAGCGAGATAGCTGTTCACGGATTGGCTGTAAATCGCCAAATACTGCGTGAATTCCATGTTGAAACCAGTCTCGATTTCCCACAAGTGAATCTCGCGCTCGGCTTTCCAGAAATCATCCTTCTTGCCGTAAATCACAATGCCATCGGTGTTGGCTGATACGATGCGTAAACCAGCTTTCTCAATGCGCTCGATGAGCATCAACAGACACAACTGGCCTGTAATAGTCACCTGAATCATCATTTTCGGGCTGTACAAGAAGCTGTAAATTGACGACAGTTTACCGAACGAGCCGTTCAGAACAATCTTGTATGTGTTACAGATAGTCTGTTTCTCTGGCAGTTTCTTCCACTTCGCGCGGTCATCGCGGAAACGCGTGTAGTTTCGCAGGAACGGGAGGCCGCAGTTTTCAGGATAGTAGCCGCCGTTAATAATGATGGATGGGTAATATGAAGTCACGTCCGCATCGCAAATAATTTCGTCTTCGGCAGCGATAATGGCTTGACCACTCTCGTTCGAATGCAGGCCACCGATGCCCATTGTGTAGAGACCCTTGCCAATCTGAATCTTCATGGAGGCGAGTTCGCGCGGCATTTTAACATGACCAGAAGGCTCGATTTCAAACACGGTATGCTTCAACAAGTCATGCAGGTCTTGTAGCGTCGGATGCTCGAAATAGATGTAATCAGGAATGTCGTATTTGAATCTACGCTTAATTGTGTTCGGTTCTGGTCGGTAGATTCGACAGCCACGGTCTTTTTCGATGACGTGCTTGAAGATGGCCTCGCCGACTTGCGCGTCCGACTTAGAGCGAACGTCGATTTTATATTGCTTCGAAATCTCAATACGCAAGTCCACTTGAGCTTTTACGGTTTCATACAGGCGCAAAGTGTTCGCCGTATCGTTATCACAGTATTTTGCGATGTCATCCATCTCAATCAGTGACAATGTTTTGTCGGCATCGATTGGGAGGTCTTGGAGCTTCTGACAGCCGATTCGAGCAGCGTATGCTTTAAGGCTCAACGTGCCAGTCGGGATTTCGAAAATATCAATATGCTGCATGTATGACGGATATTCAAGCTCATACAGACGCATAAATTCCCAAGAGCGCAATGCTTCACGTTTCTGCTTCTTGCCAAACTCATCGATATAATCTGCGCCAATTAACAAGTCGGACGCTTCTTTAAGCTCGCCATTAGTAACGCCTTCCAGTGCATACATAAGCAGCGGCATGTCGTAATGATTACCGTTGAATGTGATTACGGTCGATGAACGCAACCATTGCTTGATACCTGCTGTATCGAGCTTATTGGAATCGTTGCGCATCTCAAAATGCTTGGTTTTTTCTGGGTTTAAAGTGTCGCGGAATGCGACCAAGAAGTAATTAGGATAACATTCAATATCCATGATTACGACGTTTGAGCGGTAGTCAAACATGATGATTTCCTTTTGTGATTGGTTAGACAACAGCAGCCGTCACGGAAGTGTGTCAGTACCAATAGATAATAAAATACCCAGCAGGAATTAACCTGCTGGGTGATGGGTGTTGATTTACAACTCTTCTTCAGTATCCCAGTCAGCGTCGTCACCCTCGTTAACACCGCTTGAGCCGAGTTTCAAATCGGTTTGCTTGTTGTGAACCTGAACTGCTTGCAGATTCAGAGTCATACCAGCACCGAATTTCGGACTTTTCCAACCGTAGAAGTCGAACAGAATTGTCATGTGACGACCATTGCGATTCAGTTCTTCAATTTCTTCCATGTCTTCAGGGACGCGGCGGTTCAGCTTAGTGCCTGCGCTGTTACGGACGGCAGGAGGAAAACTTTCATTGGCGGAGAAACGGATGCGATAGAAATCTGGAATATCGCTGTCTTCGGGGAGGTTTTTAACGCGGCTACCGTCTAACAAGCAACGGTTTTTAACTGCAACGTCTTCCCAGTCTTCGCCCTTCGCCATGTGTTGACGGATAAGGTCTTCGAGAATTTTGATTTCTTTGGCGTGTTCTTCTTTGTTCAAGAAGGCGGTCAGACTGTATTTCTTCTTATCACCTTCTTCAAAAGCACGGGGATGGTCAATTCGTGCATACCATGTAGGCACGTTTTTCAACATCACAGTACCGTCTTTGTACTCAACCAAACAACCAACTTTACGCTCAATATTTGACATTTTATTTCCTAACATATTAAAAATTACATGGGCTTTCTTTGGTTTGCCGCCCACACGGTAGCAAATAACTGGTCAGAGTGGTAGGACTCGAACCTACGACCTCCTGCTTCCAAGGCAGGCCATCTACCAACTGATATTACACTCTGAATAGGGCGGATGGTCGCTTTGGCGAGCGACGCTGTTATCGAAGGAGCTTGAAAACGATACCAGACCGCATCCATTGTTCAAGACAGGTCACTGACGACTGGTTAATGACCTGTCAAGCGTTTGATTTGAAAGAGTGACGCTCACATCTCTTTAGTCTTCGAACTTCGAATCCATATCGACAATTTTCAAAGCAGGTCGCTTGTCCTCGACTGGCGCGATGGTGGGTCTTCCACTTAATTCATCTACCAGAGCGCGGAGCGGCTCGAAGTCGATTTTGTGACGTTTGCAGAGTTTCTCGGCTTGCGCCACAGTAACAAGTTGTCTTGGTCGGAACTCATCCAAATCAAATACCGTATCTTGCTGGATAAAATTAAGAGTGCGAGTTTCGTCAACCCACTTCCGTTGTTTCCTACCGCTGACTAACTTGTATGAGTGCATTTTACCGCCTTTCAGGGCGAAGTCAAGCAGTTTTTTCTCAATTTCATTGAAGAAAGATGTAACTATTTTGATTTTACTGTAAATCTTTTCGACATCTTCCATGCTCAATTCGTCAATTTCAGGCAATTTTGCCAGATAAGTGTCGTTCTGAATTCGCTCTGAAACAGGTTCTTCTGCATCAAATTTATCACCGATTAGCTCTTCGATATAGCGTGCTTGCTCAGGACATTGAGCTTTCACGCGACACCAGCGGCAGCCTTTCTCGGTGACGACGCGTTCGGCGTTTGGTTCAAGCGCGGCTTTTGCACGTTCCTTGACGTATTCGCCAAACTTGAGCAGTTCGTCGACAGTAATTTCCCACGTCGAGAAATGATTCAGGCGTGGCTGACAAATGCGCATCTCAACAGTCTTGAAGTCATACAGGAAGCCGAAGTCGTGTAGCACCCCAAGTGCGTATATCTGCAACTGCGTGTTGTTTTCAGCGTCAACCGTGACACCCATGCCGTATTTCAGGTCGGTAATGGTCAGCTTCTCGTCACTGCAACAAACGTGGTCGGACGTACCAGTTTGGTTCGGAATAGGGGTTAAATGGCTGAAATCAACCTTGACCTCCACGAACTTATCGCCTTCTTGGTCGTTACACCAGTTGACGTATTCGGCGACATAATCGAGCATCTCGTCAGTCACTTCTACGTCAAAACCGTCAACTGTTCGTACCTCACCTAAATGCTCAATAGGACGCTTACCGCTGCGCAGCCATATCTCTGCCATCTCATGAGCAACCGTGCCTTCTGCGGCGGCCTCCGATGAACTACTGCCTTCTTTCGCTCGAATTGCTAAGTTCGCCAGCAGGCTTCCCGAACAATTCAACCACATCTCGCTCGAACTCGGCGAGAACACAGAATGCCCGTCGAGCTTAATTTCAATTTCTTTCATATGAAACCTCATACAAAAAAAAAGAGCGGATTAACCGCTCTTTTCGAATTTTACAAATCAGCTTCTGCTTCGGCTTCAGCAGCCTCTTTAGCGGATACCAGTGCTTCGTACAACTTGTCGTAGTTTTCAGCAGGAACGTCTGCTGTTTTAGCCGCACCGCCTACCTCTGCGATGATTTCTTTGGCTTTTTCTAACCATGTACGACCGAGTGCGCCGAGTTCTTTGGCAGCAGCCTTAACGTCATCCAAGCTGTGTTTCGGAGTAACAGGTTCTTCCTCTTTCTCCTCAACCACGTCTTCTTCCATTTTGGCCGCGCAAGCGTCAATGACAGCTTGATATTTGTCTTCAGGGGTGCGTTTTACAGTGGCTACACCAGCAACTTCTTTCAGAATTGCCTTAGCCGCATCAGCACCGTGTTTGGCTTTCACATCGAGTAACGCCGCTTGAACAACGTCCAAGGTTATGTCATTGCTGTCGTCGGACTTTTCTTCAGCCGCTTCAACGGGAGCTTCCTTGGTTTCTTCAGCGTCTTCTTTTACCGCTTCTTGCGCAGGTTTTTCCTGCTTCATTGGTTGGCCTTGTTGCGACAGCAACGCATTAGTATTGCGGTCAAGAGCTTCGGTCAAACTTACCATGATGGCGGCGAGTTGGGTCAAAGTAATTTCTTTCATTTTAGACTTCCTTTAGTTGGTGGTTAACAAAATAAGTTTGGTTTAGGAAGTTGCATATTACCGTGTTTCACAGCAATATGCAACACTTTTTTTTATAAATCTTCCAATTCTTTCTCATCAACTTCTTCAGCGACATCCTCAAATTTCTTGTCATACACAAGTTCTGGATTGGATGTGTCAGTAACATATTGGCGTATCGCCGCAGAAACCTTCATTGATGCGTTTTTAAATCGGGTCGGATTCTTCGAGTAAACCGTATGTAAATACGACTTATCAATCTCTGGAATACGCACAGCATTAGCGACAAGCTCGTAACCCAGTGGAATCAAGTGTTGCTGCCAACGGATATTTGCGTCCTTGAAGTTTTTGTCAGCAAGTTTCATTTGGCGGAAGTATTTCACATCCAGAAACTCTTCACACAAGAACGGGTCGTCATTCTTGGCAACAATCTCCAACAACTCCTGAATGGATTCAGGCATATTCTCGCTAATCAAACGCTGGCGTGAAACTGTGCGCGGTGCATCATAGTAAGACAAAAACTCGTCGCTAACTTTAACTTCGGTTCGAAAGTATTTGCGCAATGCACCAGCGTGGTTTTTGTAAGTGTTGTGCAGGTCAGGATAGTATTTTGGGTTCTCTTTCTTGAACTGCTCAATCTTACTGGCCTCCTGCCATCGGGAGTAGATGGCGAAAATACGTCGGTCAGACGAATCAATCGGCAACGCTGCCAGTCGGTTACTCAAAAACAGATAGTTCGCCGTATTCGGTACGTTGATTTCATCTTTACCCTTAGCAATCATTGCGATGGTCGGGCTGGCGATGATGGTTTTCAATTTGTCGTAGATTTCAACACCCTTCACACCAGCCAAATGCACCTCTTCTACCGTACCGAAGCTCAAATTGGTCGCCCATTTCGTAAAACCAGACTTCATCGCGTCTTGGGATACGATTTTCGCGTTTTCCTTACCAATCATGGCCGAAATCAGGTAATGGAAGAATGATTTACCGTCACCGCCGACACCATGCAGGAATACAGCCCATCCGAGTGTGTAACCCGTGTATTGAACCTGATAAGCAACCCATTGACGGAAGATTTCGCGTTCACGAGGGTCTTCAATCATATGCTCAAAATGCTTTTCAACCAATTCAATGGCCGCCAAATCACCCTTAGAATAGCGAGAAGGCTCTTCAGGCACATTCTTGCTGTCATAAGAATTGATATATTGGTACTTAGAGCGTTCACTGAATTTGAACAAGTTGCCCATCGTAGGCATGTACACCGCGTCAATTACTTTAGGTATTTTGTACGCTCGTAAGGCCAAGTCCTGCGGACGCATTTTCATACTCATTGCATCTGACACGGAGTGATAAATCAGCGTATCAAACGATGTTGGGGAAACCGCCAAACCTTCTTTCGTATCGTAGAATTTGTCCCCGTTGAGTAAATATACCCAGTTTTTCATATAGTCGGGTGTGTCGAACTGCTCAATGGCCTCAGTAAGTGTTTTTCGAACCGCGCTTGCACTGATTTTCTCACCATATAATCGGGTGTATGTTCGGGCAATGACGTGTTCGATTGCGTTCTGCTGCGCCGTAGTAAATCGGTTATACGAAGCCTCCGCAATCAATTCGTCATATTTACGAATGTCATCGCATTCTTTGAACATCTGCTTTAGATTCTCAAATGTCTGCGTGAAATTTTCATTCTTTGCAGATGAGTAATAGTCATACAGAACACTTGCGAATGTCACCACGTTTGCACGGTCATTACGGAAGCTCTTCCATTTCGCACGAAGGCTTGAGTCTTTGATGTCATAGGGTTCTCCCGTAGATGGGTCAGTGGCTTTTCGTGACCATGCCTTCCAAATTTGATAACCCTTTTCAGAATCATCAATTTGAAATTTAATTGCCTGACCAATAGCTACCCATTTTTCATAACTGTCGTAGAAACCCTCGGTTAAGGAATTAACAATTTCCTCAACGCGCTCGTCCGAGATTTTCACCTGCTTCGAGTCGTTATAGAGTTCGTAATCCTCATCCTCTTCAATGTGAACGTCATCTAATTTGACGTTATGCAAATTGGTGAGAGCAATGCGCTCATACTCATTCCGATACATCAAGTCATCAAAATATCGGAACAACGGTTGAATCATTTCAGGTCGGAAGGTTGGTAAATCCTCAACGCGCTCAATATCGAGCAGGGAGTAATCATTCTCCCATTCGTAATGCAAACCCTCTTCGTTTGGATAATCACCAAACGCAACAAATTGGCGATGGCCGTCCTTGCTGTTGTTCAACAACTCGATTTGCATACGACCATACTTTTCAGAATACCATACAGAGGACACGATTTTACCGATAGCATTAGGTACATAACACGGAATCAACGCTTTTGGTTTCTTTCCGCGACGAACCATGATTTTGTCGGTTGAAAGCATTTCGCGGACGTATTGAATGAGTTCGCGTGCAGCATGAGGGTCTAAAACATCGATGTCAATCGCCAAAAGATGATTGCTTGTGACAACACCAAGGCCTGCCTTGTCGCCGAACTTTTTAAGCATCTCGTTATATGACTTTTCTGTTTGCGGTAAATTTTTCCAATCGAGTCCTTCGGGAAATTTCTTACCCTGAGTAATCGGCACGACCTCGAAACCTCGCTTCATAAGTGGCAACGCAGTGTCTTTATAATAGCGTTTAATCATTTTTCCTTCACTTTCCTATCAAATAGAGGGGTTTGATGCAATTCTAGGTTAAAACTGACTTTATCGTCAAGCTGACTTTTTCAATTTACATATGTAAAGAACTCTTAACGACCAATCTCACGATTTTCAGAGCGTAGCAATCCAAAATTTTCCAAATTTCCAATAGACTTCGTGTTAGAAAGAGTCGCCAAAATGGAATTTTTCCAAAAATTGAGATTGCATTTTCATTTTTCATGTTTTTAAACGCATGACAGAACTTATAGTTTCGTCATAGATTCATTAACATTGTTAGATGATAACCGTTCTCATCAAGCAAAAAAAAGTCATTTTGTAAAGACGTTTTTGGACTTTCTAACGACCAAAAAATTTACTAACAAACAAAAAGTCCTATAAAAATCAACAATTTGTAGATTTTGTAAGATGTAAGGAAAAAACGCCAATGTTGCTATATGTGACGATACGAATGTGTATTATATTTCCTTATAGTGTTGTTATACCTTTTCCCCTTTCTTCTTTTTTTTTATTATATAAGAAAATAAAGAAATTTCCTAACATTCTAACAAATGCACTTAAGTTACTGGAATTATTGGAGAAAATTTGTAAGGAGGCTTCCTAACAAGTCCTAACAGCCTTACAAAATAAGCTACATCGTTGATTTTTAAGGAAAACACCAAAATCCACCCATTTTTGGCACTTAACCAGTTGGAACTAACAAAAATAACACAAAAATTCACAATATTTCACAATCAGTCTGACAGCGAAATCGCCTCCCAAACGGTTGGCACAGACCCTCAAAAACACCAAAATGTCGATTCCTGCCCCAAAAAGCACCCTCAGAGCGATTTTTATACCCTCTCCTATACCTACCCCTACCCAAAGGTCAAAATTCAATCTGAGATGCTCTACGCGCGAAATTGAGAAATTGAAAATTCAGAAAATTGGCAAGATTCTCCGTATTTTAGGAAAATCTATAAAAATCAACAATTTACG
>ERZ772972.18-NODE-18-length-61582-cov-11.705593_pt1 | contig 61582 bp, 68 predicted proteins | sample MGYA00580673_ERZ772972 | MGnify/ENA primary metagenome ERZ772972 (study PRJEB29015, sample SAMEA2738051) | human oral metagenome | biome: human oral; feature: human-associated habitat; material: saliva | place: China | collected 2229 ... | reverse complement strand
GCGCCACCCTTTTACACGATCATAACACGGCGCAGGCTACTACGCGCGCCGAAACACGCCACAGGAACGTCATAAAATTGAGAACCACACCGGGCACACCCAACGGTAGCGAGCGCCGGATAGTGCCCACATCACGAAGCTCGAACACCAGTTACACCGTAATACAATCCCGGCAAAAATCTCGCGCCAACCTTAGCGTCACCGAACACCTCAGCGCACGACAACACACCCGACGACTTGCAAGCGTCGTTTTCAACAAAAATCGGCTCGCCGGAATCAACCGATGAATCGTCGCCACTAGGGCGCTGTACTTCAAGTCCCGGCTTCGACGATAGCTTAGACACGTCAATCATCACAGTAGCGCCAACCGTGCTCGCGCCTTCCGGCATCATAGAGGCGGGAACAGGTAGAGATACGCCATACTCGGTCTCCACCTCAACCGCGTGCGGGTACACGCGCGTCACCGTCGCCGCGTAACTACCCACACTCTCGTAGTCGCCCTCAGCGACGGGGCGCGGACTTGACGACAGGGCCGTACCAGTCACCATCACGCCCGCGATGAAAACAAGACCAAGAGGAAGAATAAAACGAATACACACCTTCTCCATCAACACCTCACTCCACTTCTTGTCGTCCCATATCATCGCCACCGCAAGGCAAACGGAACAGGAGATCATGAGAATGAAACAAGCGCCCAAAATGAGCGCCTGGCTATCAAAAGGAACTTCTCGAACAAGCATGACGCTTACTCACTTTCTTCACGCGCGAGCGTGACACGAAACCTATCAAGATACACGCAACCATACCACACCCGTACACAACACGCCACAGTGAAAACGGCAAGCGCGTCGCCCTCGCGCGTGCTACACTATAACCAGCAAGGAAAACACCAACGCACAAACAGCAGGAGACACATCATGTTCGCGAACCTCAACAACACTAACAGCGCTTACGAGACGGCGCGACAGTGCCTCCCCTACTACTACGCGGTTGCCGCCACCAGCCCACACGTGCAAGCGATGGCGGCCGAGCGCCTACAGGCAGGGTGGACCAGCGCGCAGCTCAGGCAGACGCTCCCGCGCCTCAGCGATTATCACCTGGCAACCACCGACCACGCCTCGCACGTCGTGAACCGTTGGACACACAATGCGCCCGTAGACAAGGCCCCTAACGTCATGCGCCGTAAGGCAGAGGAGAAAGCCGCGCGCACCATTGAGCGCCGCCTCAAAAAGTCCGAGCGTGAGCAGTGGGGCACCGAGCAGGGACGCGAACGCCTCTACCAGACCGCCCGCCTGTGGGAACAGGTGCAAGCCGAGCACCCCGAGTACGGGCGCGCACAAACCGCGCTCGCCGTCGCGCAGATTCTCACCGAGCGCCGCAACGAGCAGGCATAACACGCCACCAGCTCTCCACGTTACTATTGCGGCCCTTGCCCTTCTGGGCGGCCTTCCAGTCGAAATCGAGCGGATGACCCACCTGCATGAGCATTCCGTTACAACCTAGCTCACTCTAAGGTTGCATGGCCTCGTTACCAAGACCAGCTCCAAGCCTCACGGCGCTTTTCTGCGCCCGCTTGGTTCGCACTTCACAGGGACTAGCGCAACATGCCCTGACGGGCTGCCTCGTCTTACGGCCCCTCCATGCGCGTTTAACGTCTCCGGGGCACTCCCGGCGACCTTGATGTTAATTGCCGCGTTCAGATCACGGTCCAAAGACAGACCGCACGCGTCACAGCTGAACGTCCGCTCACTCAGGGATAGCTTGGCTTTCACTGTCCCACAGTTTGAGCATGTTTTACTGGACGGATACCAGCGGTCAACCACACGCAACACGGACCCAGTACGCGCGGTTTTATACTCTAGTTGGCGACGAAACTCACCCAAAGCGGCGTCGCCCACGCTACGGGCAAGATGACGATTCTTCAACATACCCGCAACATTCAAATCCTCAATGCACACGACGCTATAGTTACTGGCGATCATGGTTGTGGCCTTGTTAATCGCATCAGCCCGCACATCCGCCACGCGGGCGTGCAGCTTGGCTACCCGCTCTTTAGCCTTCTCGCGCCGCGCACTCCCCTTTACCTTGCGGCTCAACGCCTGTTGAGCCTTACGCAGAGCTTTCAACCTCGTACCCAGGGCGCGCGGATTAGGGACGACAGTACCGTCAGACAGTGTGGCGAGGTTTTTCACCCCGAGATCAACGCCGACCGCGCCGCCCTTCGGTACTGTGGTAACGGTTGGCTCGCGCTCCACGGTCAAACTCGCATACCAGCGCCCAGCACGACGCGACACGGTTATGTGGATAAGACGCGCCCCAGAAATGCGCTTATACACATTCTCCACGCAATGCACGCGGCCGATGCGGGGCAGCTTCAGCCCGTAAGGGTCGCTTTCCGTGGGTGCAGTGAAGTTGGTGGAATATGCGAAACGCATAGTAGCGTTTTTCGACTTAAACTTAGGGAAGCCGACCCTCTTGCCCTTACGCTGACCTTTACGAGACTTAGACCAGCTCGACAAGCCGCGAGCCAATCCGTGTAGGGCCATGTTGTAGGCTTCTTTACTGTTCTGGCTCCACCATACGACACCCGTGGTAGAATTAACAGCAAGCTCATCCTTATTCGCGTTCCACCAGCGGAGCAGAGAGTAGTGCGACCAGTCGGCAGGCTCGCCGTTGTCTAACGACTCTTTCACATGAGCGAGGCCAGCATTATAAGCGAAGCGAGCAGCACCGGCATGACTCGCCATCAGGCGTTCCTGCCTCGGCGTAGGGTCAAGACGAACCTTCACAGCCTCATAAGAACCCATCCGGCGAAATCACCCCCAAAAACTTCTCCCGCTCGCTTACCAACGCTGCGCTTACCTTAACACAATATCAGCCAAGAAACCAAACCCACTTCATGGCAACCAGCGCACCGCCCACCCTCAACATAGACGAAACAACGAGTGTGCGCCGACTACAGCGCGGTCGCTGCTTCCAATACAGCCAAAGCGACCCGACGAGCGCCCCTGCGATGCGCCCACCGTCGGCAACACCCCATCAGACACGAAACCATCAAGCGCCGTCTCATGTAACAATCCCCTCGCTCAACATGGGAACCGTCACGAGCCAACAAGCGAGCACGCAGCACGCCAACGCCCCTCAGTAAGGAAACCCGGCACGCCCAGGCGCACCTCCACCGGGCGACGAAACCGAGCGGGAACCGCATCCACAGCCTGCGCCAGACCCACGCCGTCGCCAGCCTTCACAGCATTTCGCACAGCCGCCACGTGAGCATCCAGCATGTTCTTCACGCTCACCGTCTCCACGTCACCATTACGGCCCTTACCCTTCTGCGCCGCCTTCCAATCAAAATCTAGCGGATGCCCTGCCCGCATAAGCATCTCCTGCACCGGCACCAGCGCCCACAAGCCGAAACGACGCGCGACCTTCTTCCCCGAATCGCCGACACTGTTCATTTCGGCGACGCGCGCCAACCCGGTTTTCACCGCCTTCTTTGTCGGCAAACCGTTCTCACGCACGCCCAACGCGTCCAGCCACTTACCGATGGTGGAACCGCCCACGTTAAAGAGCTTCCCCAAGTCCGTCGCAGACACGAAACCATCGCTCCCCTTGCCGGGCTGTTTCACGCGCTGGTTCGCATGGCCACGCACGAGGTTGATGCCCGCGTTCTTGCGCGCCCACGCAGCCACCGCATCCACACCCCACAGTGCAGTACCCGAGCAGCGGAACACCAGCCCAGCGTCCACCGCATCCTGCGTCGGAATCATCCGCTGCACGCGGCCACCGTTCACACGCTCACGCAACATGCCGCCCGCCGACAACAATGCCAACACGTCGCCACGCGACACACCATGATAGCAGTCGTGCAGGTTTTCGACGCGCGCGTGCGACGGCGACTTACCCGTCGTGTACGCCGCCTCCGGCAACTCCAAATCGACAACGTTCACGAGTCCCACAAGACACCCCCGTTTCTCTTTATCTCCTACACACCCACTGTATCGTGCGCGTGCCCGCTTATGCAAAGCCCCAACAAGCGGGCACGCACGCAGGTGCGCACGGCCAACCTCGCCACGCGCGCTTTACCGTTGCAATAACAGCGTTTCGCTTCCCCGATTACGGTAAAAGAAAACCCGCAGACGGAAGCGGTACCACCTCCGACTGCGGGCAGAAGCAACACCCAAAGGACGCTACCTCATTTTGCATGGCCCCCGTCATTTGTGCATCGGCCACATTAAGCGGCCGAGAGGCCGGACGGGGGATCTGTTGCTACCATAATAGCACACTCGCCGCCAAGTGCGCAAATCTACACCGAAAAAGAGAAACCCCGCAACCGGCAAGCGCTTACCAGCTACGGGGCGGAGGCGAGCAAACGCCTCTCCTCACGGCCACAACCATTTGCGCAATCACCACACATCACAAGGGACGTGCGGGAGAGGCTCGGAAGTGGGTCTATCAGCTTTACAATAGCACACGCACCAACAAGAGCGCAACATTAAGGCAACGAGACTCGTGTCACACTATCCGTCGGCATCTTCCCCATTGCAACTACACAACCTTACAGCACACCCGCCGTTTTCAGCGCGCTCAACGCTACCCGGTGAGCGCTCCCATGCGACGCGTCAACAACCGGGACCGCACCGCACTGGACAGCCTCATCGAGAGCCGTCTCCGTCTCATGACGTAGCGCCTCCTCGCTCGGCAGCGACCCGTCACGAGCCATCAGACGCTCACGCTGTACCTGGGGCGACACGCGCAAACACACAACAGGCACACCCGCATCATACAAAGCAGCAACCTCGTTCGGCATACGCACATCCGTGAAAATAGGGAACTCGCGCTCCCAATCCACGCTATCGACGGCGACGCGCACCCAATACCCAGGGTCCACGCTACGCACAGTCTGACCGAGAAGCTGATAGGCGACGCGCTTCGCAGGCGTTTTCACCGAAACAAACGTCTCCTCATCCCACGCGCCCGCGTCTCCCTCGCGCTCAGCGTCCGCGACAATCTGACAATACACGCCGACGAGACCACCGGGGAGAGGAGCGCCAGCAGGCATAAACGCCGCGCACAACGCTTCATCCTCCACGATGGCGCGCTCCACATCCAACGCGGTCTCCACGCCGCTACGTAGCGCGAGAATACTTTTCACCGCCAACGCTTGACGGTACGCTTCTCGCTTTAGCACGTCAGCGAAAGCCACGCGACGCGGCGCGCGCCCACCAGCGACATGCGCCACAGACGGGTGACGCAACAGGTCAGCGAGAGCACCGGCCGTCGTATCCTTACCCGCACCCATAGGACCAGCAAAGCCCATACCAGGCAGCGCCCCGCCAGCAAGACGCTTACCAGCGAGAGCGTCGCGCTTACCAACGAGACTCACCATCGACAGCTCAGCAGCACCGCTCCTCATCGTCACTCGCCCTCACCTTCCACCTCAGCGAGCGCCGCCTTCACGCGGGCACGCGAAAACACGAACATTCCAGCCGCGCCACCAAACGTCAACACATACGCGAGAATGTACGCGGCAACCACGACAGCGGCAGCAACCATGTTACCCTCGCGGGCGGCGGGTGCCAGGCCGATAGCGACAAGCGGCAGCGCACACCCCACGGCCGCAACAGCCGCGCACACAGCCTCCGCCACCGCGCCACGACGCAGCATCAGAACAGCCAGCACCGCCAACACGGCGAACGTGACCACAAACAGGGCATTGGGAACAAGAATCACGAGGCTACCTCTTTCCGTTTCGTTTCCTCTAACTGAACACCAGTGTACCGCATCGACAGGAAACACGCAGCGCAGACACGCGGACAATGAAAGATACGCGCACCACACAACACCGTAGCAAAAAGCGCAAGAAAAACTTAACGCCCCTCCAGGCGGCAGGAGGTAAGCGCACAGTCCCGTTCTTCGGCGGCAGCTATCCTCACTCCAAACGTCCGCATGGAGGGGCGAAAAGCCAAACTCGAAAACCTCAAGAGTTTCCACAGGGGATCAGACCTGATAAACACAACAATAGCACACACGCAGCCAGGCGCGCAATCCACCAGCCACCACAAGGACAGTGACACTCACCACAAAGATGCGTGGGACAAGCCGCGCGAGCGAACGACGACAGTAAACCAAAACGCCCCCGCTACCGGGCCACTCCCGCCATACGTTCCACGCCAGCCAACACGTCAGCGCCCACAACACCGCCAGCAGCCAAAGGGCGCACACCCTCCACCACACGCTCCCACGTCACAATCGGCAGCACGCCACACTCGGCGAGACTATCTGCGCACGCCTCCTGGCGCACGACGTTACGAGCCAACTTCACGCGCCTGCCCATCGAGCCGCGCCCAGACGTGAGCGCAGCACGGTCACGCGCCACCTGCCCCCGGTAATGCGCCACCAACAACGGCAACGGAACCCTCACACTCTCCACCAGAGCACGCCCCGCCGCCCCGTCCCGCCACAACACTCCGCCGTAGGCGCGAGCCTCCACGCACACCTGATCGGCCCGCGCAAGCAGGCGAGTAAACCGCCCAGCGGTCACGCACAACGCATCCACGCCACCAGCATGAACGTTCACGGCCCGCACCTTATCGTCCACCGACGCGCCCACCACCAACAAGTCACAGTCGCTATCAGCATGGTTCAGCCCGTGCAGCCAGGAACCGCGCAAACACACGCCATCTACGCCACCAACACACTCAGCCCACGCAGCGAACTTATCGTCAGCGCGGATAGCATCATACGCGTCAGCGCGCGCCAAAATATAAGACATGGACGCGGACGGCAAACCAGCGCGCCCACCATCAAGAGCGCGGACATCATTTTCTTCACGGCTCATAGCGCCAATCATATCACAGCGGGCGACGAGAAGCCCGACAGTAGGGACAAGAAAGCCTGGGGCACAGTCGCTCCGTCCCCAGGCTCATCGTACTCGCGCTTAACCGCTAAAAGAGGCGTCCCTCTTATACCTCCGCGCCACGCAGCCGCTCAGCCCACGACAAGCCTCCACAGCATCCCATACGCGACGCAGCTCCACGGCCCACATGAGAGGCCGTCCCGCGTTTCACTACGAGCTTTTGACGAACCGCCCTGGACGCGCGAACGCGCGGAACGGTTCAATAACACCACAATAGCACGCCCGCTATATCCGCGTCAACATCGCCGCGCGCCCCGCGCGAGGACACATGCCAACACGCGAGCGCCGCAACGTCACCACCAATGATTAGTCACCCAAAAACGGTACGCGTCCTCCCACGACCCGTAACGCCCCACCGCGTAATTGTTTGCCCACCGCAGTTGAGTCACCGGGTTATCGCGCCAGTCAGTGCCAGCGGACGCGAGCTTACCCGCCGGAAGTGACTGAGGAAGCCCATACGCGCCACTCGAACGATTCACCGCACGATAGTTCCATCCGCTCTCGTGTGAAATAATGTAATCCACGTACCCAAAATCAGAGTCTCCAATACCGGCGGCGCGCATCCAATCCGCCTTCGACCCGGACGGGTTAAACGCTGGCGCAGAAGAAGCAGAAGCACCACCATCCGCGCCCTGTGAGGAGCCAGCGTCAGTGCTACTGGTCTTGCCGAGCAGACGGTCTACGTCCTCGCGACTCGTCAACGAATACAGGGGCGCACGGTACCTAGCCGTTACCACGCCCGCGCTATCCGTCTCCTCACTCACAGGCGATGCAGGGTCAACCCCGGCCGCGACAAGAACCTCCGGCGACACGGGCTTTGTGCCGACCTCGCGCACGGCGGGGCGCGCAGCAACCGTATTCTCACCCAACACGACACTATGGACGCGCTCACCGTCGCGCTTCACCGAGAACATGGTCACGTCGTGAGCGCCGTCAGCGCCGGGCGTGAGCGTCCACTCGCCCACCATGAGGCTATCGGTGTCGCGTTTTTCTTCCACAGCCTTATCCGCCGTGGAAACAGTTTCCTCGCCGCGCCACACGCGCACCACGCGCACAACCACGCCGCCGTCAGTGTCCAAACCCACGGTCACTTCGTCCAACGGGGAGGCGGTCACGCCAGCGGATGCGGCCACGTCACGCGCCGACATGCCACTCTCAGCAACGCCGTTCGCAGCCTTACCGTCGGCGACAACGTGCACCGGGACCAGGGCGCTACCGCTGTTGACGGGCACGCCCTCCTGAGACGGGGCGGACACAACAACAGCGCCCGCGCCATCGTTGCCGCGCGAGAGGCCAGCAGTTGCACCGCCAAGCCCACTATCGTCATCGCTGTTGCGTGATGCGCGAGAGGCGACGTTCATGCCGCGAGCGTCCGCCACGTCATGCAACACGCCCAACGTGTCCGGGCGCACTGTCCCCACCGACACTACGCCACCCGTACCGTCATGGACGAGAGCTGACCTGCACCGCACCACACTCACAGAATCAATGCCCACGAGAGACGTGTCAATACTGGGTGTCACTTGGTCACACTCGCCCACCGGCACGCCCCCGTCGGCCAGCAGGTCGCCGACCGTGCGCCCCCACGACACCACCGCGCGGCCCTCCCCACCATCAGCCGCATCCACCACAGTCACCGCGTGGCGCGACGACAACACGCCAAACGCGCACGCCGCCACAACCAACACAGACGCGAACGACGCAACAACGAGAACCACGCTACGCGGCGCGGACATCACACGCTCATGCGCGCGAACAAACACAGCGCGCACCCGACCATTAAACGCCATAGAAAACCTCTCAACAATAAACAGGTACGAAGCTATACGGAGCTAAACAAAAAGCAACAAATAGCTACTCTTGCACACGATATTACCACAATAGAAGAAACAGCGCCAACAAGGCGGGCGTGAGGCGCAAAAATGGAAGCCAAGCGGCGCGCATTTAACGCCACTGCGTAGAAGCAGGCGTAAAAGAAACCGTAAGAAAAACACAGAAGGAACAACAAGAGCATGGGCGACAACAAAGCAAAGAAAACAAAATACGGGCAGCGCCAAAAAGACGGCGCATGGACCCCGTGCAGCGCATCATTCTTCGGCGCTCGCGGCTGCAACCACGTCGGCGAGCACAAGAAGCTCACCGCAGACGAAGCGCGCGCACTCAACAGCGTCATCTTCGAGCAGGGGTTCACGCTCCCCACCGACGACCACAGCGTCCGCATGTACCGGGAAGATATAGTCAACCGAGACTACCCGCTCGCGGACCCTGTGATGCGCGCCTACATTCTCACCATGCGTGAACAGACCGGCAACCCCGACTGGATGCCCGGACGCAGCCGATATTCGCCGAACTGGCTCCTCTACTACGCGTCCAGCAACCTCTCACCAAACGCCAGCCAAGAGCAAGTGAATAGGCTCGTCGCTGACGCCATGAGGCGTGGACTGCACGAGGGAGTCAGCGGCGGGTACTTTAGCGAACGCGACCCCGACACTGGCGCGGAAGGACACTACAACCTCCCCAACGCCCCCGGCAGCGCCATTATCCGAAGGCCACCGCCGCGCGACGACCCAAACGCGCCCACCGTGTACACGACAATCGCTGCGAACGCGGCAGGCGTGAAATGGTGGGACCAGAAATCACCAGAGTTCATGCGCCGCAAGCAAGAGGACTACGACAGTAAACAGTGGGTGGAAAGGTTTGTGTACGACGCGAAAACGCCGTTCGTCACACTCGGCGTACAAGGCCCCGACCTGGACGATGCGCGGCGCGTCGCAACCGACGGGAACGAGGACATCAGACTCGAACACACTGACCTCGGCTACGGGCCAACCAGCTACGCGAACGTGCCAACCATCCCACAACACCGACTCTGCGAAAGCATCGAGATCAGGCGCGGCAACGTGAACCTGTCCGGCAACTGGGCGGTCACAGTCGGTAGGGAAGGCCGCGTGTACGAGGCCGACCAGACCGGGTTCAACCAGTGTGATGGCGTGGTACACGTCGCCCGCAACAGCGGGTTCCGTAAACTCGGCGACAGCGGGCACGTCATCACCGCTTTGGACTGTGACTTTGACACGATCAGGGGCGGAACCGTGGAGCACGTGGACGGCGGCACCGTGCGCGACTACAACGGGACTGGCATCCACCACGCCACCAACAACGCGAACGTGACCGCCAAAGGCGAAGCCCACATTAACACGGTGGACGGCGGCTCGTGGGTACGCGTGTTCGACGACCCGAAAACCGGGCAAAAAGGGCGATTCACTGCGTCCACCGTGGAAATCGGCACGCAACTGTCCTACAACGGTGAAACAATCATCGTGAAAGAGGACACCCCATTGGAGGGCAGCTTCTACAGTATCGGGGAAATCGTCGCCGACACCGGCATGACCAGCATCACCCCGACTGAGAGCGCGCCCGGCTACGAGTTCGGACAGATCATCAACGGCCGCAAACCAGTCCTCAAAGCAACCGAGACGCACGCGCGCGCCTACAGGGAACGCGACAAGCACTTCCAATGGCAGCAAGCGGCACTCGGCTTCCACGGGTACGGAGGCGCAGACAAGACAGGCGGCGACGGCGAGTATGAACGCGTCCACATGGACAACGACAGCCTCTACACGGGATACGCGCGCTCAACAGACAAGTACGCTGGACGCACCCCCGGACAACCACACAAGACACCCGGCGTGAAACCACCCGAACACATGCGCAAACCCGGCACCGACAGCGGTGAACTGTTCGCCGTGTGGGAAGGCCGCAAACGATCACTCCCACCCGACTGGGAGAAAAGCAGCCTACGGGCAGCGCTAGAAGCAGCATCCACGCCACCACCCCCGCCGCCCAGCGGTGAGAGCAACAGCGCGGGCGCACCTATTCCAGCGCCGCCGGTACCCCCGCCGCCCGCGCCGTAACAAGCCGACACACGAAAATGGGCGGCGAGAGAGCAGGCGACAACAGAATACGCGGGAAGCCCCGCAGGCAAACCATCCCACACCCCCAAAACGGGGTCAGGAAGAGCGCCTGCGGGGCTTTCACATGCCCACGCGTCCAACTAGGCATCCGGGAGCCAAAAGGCCGTCAGAAGCGCGTATAGCGAATCGCACGACCGGCGAGCGGAATGACACCCGCCCCGCACACGCTACGCGTCGAGAACTCGCGCACCTCGCACAACACGCCAGATGCGCCAACGCCCGGCTAGTTCTCAAACCACGTAAACAGCTCACGCTCCACCACGCGGCCACGAATATAGTAGTTGTAGCGGCGCTTACGGCGCTTACTTGGATGCGTCGTCTCACAATGTGCGATCATGCCACGCACAGGCTCAGGCTCCGTCGTTTCCCAAATACGCGACAGCTCTTTGCGCTCATCGTCCGTGAAATCGTGGTAGTGATAGTGCGCGTTAAAATCTTCTTTCACGTCAGTGCCCACAACGTCAACAAGTGGGTTGTGCCAGTCATGCCACTGGCCGTCACCCTCGTGCTCCTCGTACCTACCAAACACGCTGAGCGCCACATCGCGCGCACGCTCTTGCAGTTCCAAACTCGTCGCAGACGGTTCACGACTCACACGCACATGGCGAGGGTCATCCCGCCCACTCATCCCCGTACTCCCCCAATACGACACGCTCCACGTGTTGAACTGTGGGTTATCATACGTGCCTGGAACCATGATCTTAATCGTCATCTGACTGTTCCTGCCGCCAGAGACGCGGTACTTGACCCCTTTCGGCAAAAAACCTTCCGCGACAGCATCTTTGAGCACGTCGCGCATGATCTTGTTTCGCACCTTCGCGTCATTCAGCGCCTCGTCAATGGTGACATCATACTTGGCGGCCGCCCTCTCTGCGCTTGCGCTTGGGTCGAACCGTGTACCCGCCGCCACAGGCGCGAGAGGCTTTCTGCTCTTACCGTACACGCTCATGTCCGTAATACCCAGGCTCTCTGGGTTGAGCGCCGTCATCCTGTTATCGTACTCGCCACGTTCGGCGCGCGCCTGAACCGCCTGCGTGAACCCGCCGACCTTCTCCGCGTTGTCCGCCTCCATCATCTGCTCAGCTTGATCGGCTGGCACGGTCACGTGCTCGAAATGATGGCACAGGCCGCGTCCACGGTTTTCCGGCTTCGCCCTGCACACCGACAACGGACCTTTCGGACCACCAGTACGCCCCAACACAACATTACCCACAGGAACCAACCCCTACAATCAACAACGAACAAGAAACAAACAATACAAACAGTAAAGAAGCGCAATCAAAACAGCGTCGCCGCGAGCGCACACGCCACTGTCGCTCACACCCTCACCAGAGCGCCCCACGCGCAGGCTGCAAGGTCCACGAGCGCGAGGAGATGTGAACAAGGCCGGGACGCGCCCCACTCTCACACAGGAGAATAGAGACTGTCCCGGCCTTGCCGTTATCGAGGAAACGCTGGGCGTTTAGCTGCGCTTGCCCTTACGGCTCACCACCAACGCGGCCAGCCCCACTGCGGCAGCTGCCACCAGCGCACCGGCTGACGCCACCAAGACCAGTACGTTACCGCCGGTCGATGGAAGCGCGGATGCGGAATGTACGCCCACACCCTGAGAACCACCGGCTGCACCCACCTGACGATTGCCGGTACCGGCTTCGTCTGTGGCTTGCTTGGCTGCGCGAAAGGGCTGCTCGTGGCCCTCACCTTTCCCTTGGGTGGCTTCCCCAGGCTTGGTACCAGTGTTCGCGTTGTCGCTTGGCGTGGCAGACGTGCCGGGTGTTTCCGGCTGCTTATCGGCTGGCTGCGATGACTCAGGGGCGGGAGCGGGCTTGTCTGCGTCGCTGTTGCCCGTGGGCTTGTCGGTTGACGGTGCCGGGGTCTCCGGCTGCTTATCGGCTGACTTGTCGCCCGGATTGTTCGCGTCACCCGTTGTAGCGTTGTCGTTCGCGCCCGGCTTGTCCGGCTGCGTGGACGCATTGTTGTCGCCTGTCGTGTTTTCGACGGGACGCGTTGCTGGCGTGCCCTCTCCGGGGTGCCCTGTGTCAACGTCTGTCGCGTTGTCGGCGTTGTTGTTGGCTGGCTTTGCCGACTCAGACGGTGCCGGTGTTGGCTCGGGAGACGGCGCGGGAGCTGGCTCAGTGGTTGGCTCGGGAGCTGGGACAGGGTTAACTGTCGGCTCAGGAGACGGTGCCGGTGCGACGGTCGGCTCGGGAGCTGGGGTCGGCGCAGCGGTTGGCGCTGCCGTCGGTTCAGCCGGTGCCGGTGTTGGCTCGGCGGTCGGTGCCGGTGTTTGCTCTGGTGCCGGGGTTTCCGTCACCGTGGGCGCGTTCGGGTCTTTCTCCCACACACGCACGTAGTCAACATACATGGTCGAACCAGCGCCATCGGCGCTCTTATAGTCATCAGCAAACTTGGTCGCATCGACAAAGGTCTTGTCAGCCCAGTTATCGTGCTTAGCCAAGTAGCTGCCGCCAACCATCTGGTTGAGTTTGAGGACTAGGTTGTTGTCTGGGTCCGCAAAGGGGTTGCTCTCTCCCTTGATGTCGCTCATCTTCACGCGATGCGTCATCTGACCATCAAAGTAGAACTCAATTGCGTCAGCGGTCTTTAGCAGGCCATAGGTGTGCCACTCGCTCTGCGACGTAGCCGTGTCGCCGTGCATGGCTCCCTGGTGCTGCTGGGTTTTCTTGGGGTTGCCTGCCCTGGGTGTGTGAATGTTGCTCATCAAGAAGCTCGGGTCATACCCCTTGCTCTCGAAGATGTCAATTTCACCGTTAGCGGGCCAGCCGCCCTTGGTGCCGGTCCCCCAGAAAGCGGACCACGACGGGCGTGCGGTTGGGAGCTTGACGCGCGCCTCGGCGTAGAAGCCAGTACCCGGTGCTGCATACAGCACCTTGCCGTCCTTTGTCTTGGTCGTAATCATGCCGGACGTGAACGGCGCATCATAAGTGGTGTCGCCGTGCTTGCACGTGCGCGGAACCTGCGAGCCGTCCCACTTGGTTTTCATCGGCGAATACCGGGCAGTCAGGTTCAAAACCCCATCTCGCACGGAGACGTTATCCGGGCTGTCCGTGTACTGTGCCTGTGAGCGCTGAGCGGGGTCAAAGCACCCGTACTGGTAACCCCATTTAGAGGTATCCAGTGAAGTTCCATCGAACTCGTCTTGGAAACTTACCTTGTTATATCCTTGTGCGCGTACCGCTTCCGGCGTAGGCGCAACGCTCGCGTCAGCCGCCCACGCGGGAGAAGCGCCACCCGCGCCAACAATACCACCCGCGATTGTCGCCGTCGCCGTGAACGCGAACAGGGCGCGAGCAAACCTACCACGACGTGCGCCCTTACGGGTCGCACTCTTACTATCTGCTACCATATATGACTGGCATCCTTTACCTAGAGGTCAACTTACCACGCTAAAATAACAGACACCACCGAACCCGTCAAAACCACAGAAAACCCCGCAAAACCGACAAAAACAAACACCGCTTAACAGGGTCCAAAAACACGGCGAAACCACTAATAAACAGGGTTATAGTATCAAACAGGCGAACATAGCAACCTACATTCATAAGCTACACTTGCGTCCCGTTTGAGAGTCGCCGTGCCGGTCCCCGAAGCGCCATGTGCGCCCCTGTCCGCTAGTACCACGGTCACCAAGCGAGCTGCCTGTACCCTAGCGGGACTCAAAGGAGTTTTCACCCCCTCGCTTCTCTTTCTTACCCTTCTTGGCGTAGGAACGCTCTTTGTCCTATCCCTGCCCGGGTACTTCAACGAGCTTCTAGCTACGGGCGTCCTGAGCGGCTGCTGTTGCTGTAGCTTCCGGTTTTTCGCACGTGTCACCCGCGCTTTAGCCACGCGAGGCACAGCACGCGCTGCAATATTCGCCGCAGCGTTCACGTCCCGGTCCATAGCGCCGTGAGTGGGGCAAACCGAATCCTTATGCGTGGGGTGCGTGACTGTAGCTCCGCACGCGTTGCACACTTGCGACGTGTGTGCCGGGCTTACGGAAACGACCCACCCACCATTCTGCGACACGTAGTGAGTCAACCACTGGACAAACGCACCTCGGTTCCACCGGCCATTCTGCATTGTGTTAGCAATCCAGCCTAAATCTTCCACGGCCACGACGGCGTTTCCCCACAGGTGGGAGAGGTCTGCTATCTCTTGCGCGGCGAGGATAGCAAGCTCGCGTTTCTTCCGGGATGCGGCCTCACGGTGGAGCTGCGCCTCGTCCAATGCAGCCATTCTGGCTTGCCGGTCACGGAGCAACGTTGTGGCCTTCTTTTTGAGTGCGCGGACCTGCTGCTCAGACGCGCGCACACTGTTCCACAGTGAATGAACACGCTGAGAAAGTGTCGTTTGGTGGACTATCCGCCCGGTCTTAGTGTCACGCACTACAACGGTGGCGTAGTTGTTGATCCCCACGTCTACGCCGATGGTATAGTCCCCCGAAAACTGCACAACCGGATTATCCGTCACGACAGCGAAGATAAACACAGGCTGCCCGTCCTGAACCTTAATGACGGGTAGGGCGACTTTGCCCTCGCCGAACCTCTTATTATCAAAGTTGAAAATCAGCCGATACCACGCGCCTTGAATAACCATCTTCAAGACAATCTCGCCGTCGGAAAACGGATTATTCTCAATCCGAGCGTAAGCGCTGTCCACTGCGCCAAGATTCACATAATCCTCACCATACGAAGGCACGGCGGCGTTAACCGTGCGTTTCCAACCTTGGCTCACGTACTTGGAACTTTCTCCGTTCGCGACGTTAACACGTTCCTGGTAGGAACGAAACTCGGTGACCACACGATGCTGAACCAGGAACTCTTTACGCGACCTACCGCTCTTGCCCAACACTAGAAAATCGGGCATGGTGACACCCGCCTGGCGGCCCGCCGTCGCTGGCTGGACGGCAGTAACTCGCGCCAGCTCGTCGCCTAAAACCTCATCGTTTCGGACCACGTAAGTTGAGTAAGACGATATATCGCGAACCTCAGATGCGAGAGAGGCCAAAACAGGCGCGCCATCTAGTATCGCACCGTCCAAGCATAGAACATGGGTCGGGCGTGCAGCGAAAGCCTTGTACGCCTTGTTCTTAGCCAACACGCCCCTCCTCGCTTCTAATCAACAACCCATAAACAATACAATCTACAGATACAGCACCGATAAAATCTACAACAACACAATAGTCCAACAATACTAGAATATTTGCACCACGCCCACACAACAACGCCCACACGCAACGCACAAACACCATGTGGAACTGGAACACCGCAACGCCACAACTCGCGCAGCCACAAAATGCGTACGCAAAAGCGCCGTCCCACCACCACAACAGGGACGGGACGGCGCTCACGCGCACCACACGGAACTAGAATTTACGACACAGGCGCGGAAAACCACCCACATGCGCACGCTCATCATCTGTTAGGGCAACGTCACCCACAGGGGAACGCCCCTTGCGCGTATTCTGTGCGCGCAGCTCATCCAGATAAGCTCCCAACGATTCACCAAGATCGTAGTCGCCCCACGGGCACGCATCGAAACCCTGATTCGGGTCGCCCACGCTCACGCCGCCCACCGTCTCATAAGAAGCAGAAGCGTTCTCAATCGGCACCACGCGCAGCGGATACTGCAAACGCACCATATCGTCGTCGTAGCAACCAATGCGGATACCCACATTGCGCGCAAAACGCGTAAACGCGCCGCCCATAAATTTGACGCGCGCCTCCTCCTCGTCATACCCCAGAAGGTTAACAGCGGCATCAACCAGCTCGACGCTGTTCCACAGAGCCAGCAGCTCATACAGGTCCACCGATGTGCCGTCAGAAAATTCAACGACGCCATAGTCCGCGTAAGTCCCATCCAGGGAACCGCCGCCAAAAAGCGCAGGAACCAGAACGCGAACATCGTCCCCGGGCAGCATATTCGCCTGACCGGGCTTGCCGCCATCGGCATAGATGAAAGAAAACGAACCCATAAGGTCCTCCTACAATCACAACCGCCAGCCGCGCACCTCACGCAACAGCGGAAAACGTCTATCCGTTAACAATGTAACCACTATATCACACGATGCACCATGCCGCGCGCCAAAACGAAAACAAAAGCGGGTGAGGCGAAACATGACCCAAATAGGGAACATGTTTCGCCTCACCCAATCACGCACAACACACGCTACAGCGAGCGCGCGTCACGCATCATACGGTCACTTAACGCGCCTACGAGCAGCAGCCACGCCAACAGCGCCACCACCAGCCAGCAGAGCCACGCCACCAGCAACCAAAGCCGCACTCGCGCCCGTCACAGGCAAAGCAGCAGGCTTGTTTTCCTGCGGAGCAGGAGGAGTAGCCGGAGGAGTAGTAGGAGCCGGAGGAGTAGCAGGCGGGGTAGCCGGAGGAGTGGTCGGCGGAGTCTGAGGCTTCGGCTCAGGCTTCGTCACCGCCTTAGACGGGTCACCCTTCACCCTCTTACCGGACGGGTCATTACCCTCGGGGTGAGCGGTGTTCTCAACCATGTCAGCCTCAGCGTCCTTATCGGTTGCGACCGACGTTGCCGAGCAATCCATGCTCTCGTCCACGGCAAGCGTGGTCTTGGGGCAGGACAGGTTCTCGACCTTGCCGGTACCCGTGTACGCGTCCTCCACCACGGTCACGTCGGTGAGGTCAACCTTACCGTCGTTCGTGACCTTGAACTTCCAGTGGAGCGTATCGCCAGCCTTGTAGGTCGGCTCATCAACAGTCTTAACGATGCTGATGTGCGGGTCGCCCTTCTCCTCGTTGGGCTTCGGCTTCGGCTTCGGAGTGGTCACCGCCTTAGACGGGTCACCCTTCACCCTCTTGCCACCCGGATCGTTGCCCTCGGGGTGCGCGGTGTTCTCGATCTTGTCGGCGTCCACGTCCTTCGCGGATGCGACAGATGTGGCCGAGCACATCATGGACTCGCCGATAGCGAGCGTCGTCTTCGGACACGACACGTCCGTCAACGGGTTCGTGCCCGTGTACTCATCCTCCACGACCTTCACGTCATTCAGGATGGTCTCACCATCGTTTGTGACCTTGAAGTCCCAGTTAAGGGTGTCGCCCTCAGAGTATTCCGGCTCACGCACGGTCTTAACAATGCTGATGTGTGGGTTCGGCTGCTTGATCTCAAACTCGCCCTCCCACTCGCGCTTCTCACCACTGTTCGCCCACGTGTCGATAATGCGACCGTCACCGTATGTGGTGGAGTTGCCGCCGTTAAAGTCACGCGAGTCCAAGCCAAGGCCCTCAACGCGAGAGTCGGTGACGCCCAGCCAACCGTGAACGCCGGTCGCTGTGTTCGAGTCCACGCCTTCCAACGCGCTCACGGCGCTCAGCGGGCGCGCGTCAAACGTGGGGCGCTTCAAGTTCGAGTCGTCCCAGTACACGGTTGTGTCACCGGCCGTTGAACCGTTCATCTGCGTGATCGTGAAACCGCCGAAACGCTCCACGTCATCGAGCATGATGTGGACCTGAGACTGGCTCTTCGCGGTGAGCTTCCACTTCACCTTCTCAATGCTATCCCCGGCTTCAACGCGAACCTTCGCAGTGTCAGAGCCGGTGAACTCCTGAGTCTTACCGGCGGCCTCGAACACGTAGGTGACCTCGGGGTCCAGGTTCGTGATCGTCGCATACCCGTTACCGGACGTGGGCGTGTCGCCCTCCCACGTGACCTTCGCGTCCGCAATGGTTTTCACCTTCGGGACGATGCTCTCAGGCAAGTCCTTCGATGGCTCCTCGAAGAACATGTTGTACACCGTCGTAGACGGAGCCTCGTTAAAGTTTTCCGCCTGTAGCCAGTTACGGGCGGTAAGGTCACCAGACTTTGGCGCATACGCGTCGTAGCCGGACGACTTATCCACATACCACGTGTCATACGACTGGTTGGTCGGCGTGTACACGGTCTTACCATCAACCGTGGACACCTTGTTGATGCCACTGGACGTGGCAGAAATAACGGACTCTAGGCCGTTAATACCCTTCAACACGACCTTGTAAATGTAGCCGGACGACGACACCGGGTACAGGGTGAGCGAACCGGCGTTACCACCAAGCACGCGCTCACTGAACGTACCATCATAGCGCTGCGACATGTTCAAGCGCTTCACCCACACGCGACCCTCGTGGCGCGTGTTACCAGAGTACACGCCCATGACCCACTTCTGGTCGCCCTTATCGGCGGTGTTGAAAATGTAGCCGGACACGTCCGTGGTCGGCTCATATGCGATCTTCCACACGCCGTCAGCGGTAGCCGCCGGGTAGTACCCGTCCGCGCCAGCAGTGACGGTCTTACCGTCCTGGTCGGTCACGCCACGCACACTACTGTTGAGGTTGTAGTCAATCCACAACTGCTCCCCAGCCTTCACGTACGCGTAAAACTCGTTCGACGCGGCAACCGGAATCTCGTCCGGCTTCTTCTCCGCGTAAGCGGAACCAATCTCACCCACATGGTTGCCGGGCTGGACCGCGTTCACGCCAGCCGCAGCGAGCGGCGCACCCACGGCGAAAGCCGCCAACGCCGCGCCAGCCACGCGACCGGCACGCATCTTACTCGTATTCTTCATCTTTGCCAAAAGGCACACCTCTCATCTCATTCCGCCGCACAATCCGCGACAGAAACGACTTGTCATCCGGCTCCCGCGCGCACCCGCGATCACGCAACAAACGCAACCGCACGGCACACGCGCGAACCGAAACCAAATAGAACAAACAGTAAGTTAGTTCACGAACAAACAATATCGCAAACCAACAGGTAGAAACGCGGCAGACGCCACGCTCGTCACAATGTATCATCATCCAACGGGTCCACGCCACTGTTCACAGCACGCGCCAACCCAGCAAGCGCACGCGCCACCTCATGACGACCACGCCTCACCGCAGCACGCGCCTCAACACCATCCCACGACAAACGCGGAACAGGCACACGCGCAGGCTCCACCCGACGACGAGAACCCGCGCGCTCCCACCGAATGTTACGGCGCACACGCCCCGTCTCACGGTCCTGCAACGTCCGCCAATCCAACCCGGACGCGAAATCAGGGTCAGACAACGCGTCATACGCCGCACGAATCTCGTTGCCGCGCTCACGCACCGCACGCACAGCCGCGTCGCCCAACAGGCGAGCAGCCTCACCCACCGACAACGAGCCGTCACCGGCAACACTCGCAGCAGGGCAGCCACCAGGAACGAGGCAATCGCCGGGGCACGACTCAGGCACAGGGTACTCGCCGGAAACAGCAGTACACTCACCGCAACGGTAACCGGAAACACCCCCGTCAACGCCGCACGCATCCTCGCCTAGCGCACACCCGTCAACGCCGCACGCATCCTCGCCTAGCGCACACCCGTCAACGCCGCACGCGCCAGCATCGAAACCACACTCAGCGCCAAGGCCGCAAGACGAAACGTCCTCTGCCGCCTCGTTTTCGCTTCCCCCACGGCCACCAGCAGCGGACACGTCCTTCACGCCAACAATCTCAAACACCGGGAGCGAAAACACGCGCTCAAACCCAACAACACTACCGCGAGCGCGAGCCAACTCGAAACCAACAAGCCCCTCATGCTCACCCTTAGTGGTATCCCACAGGTTACCGGAACGGTCCACCCACCTGTAACCAACCAGAGTACGCGGCGATACAAGACGCACAGTCACATCAAAACCCGCAGCCTCTAGGCGCGCAACCTCACTGTCACGCTCCACCTCACCAACCGCAGACGTGGCTTCACGCACCCGGCCACCACCAAGCGCGGCCAGCACCTCAGCCGCACTCACGCGGCGACCATACACGCGCGGACGAGGAACAAACTCCCCACTATCACGCATCTTCAACGTCCACTTGCGATCCTTAAACGTGCGAGACATTCAAGCCCCCTCAACTCATGCGACACCCGCGCCAAGCGCACACGCGCTCAGACATTATCGCGGTGACGCTGTTCAACATTCACGCCACCGCAATAGCGGCACAACCCCCAAACTTCCAAATGCTTCAAATTCTGATCGAATTTTAAGCAACCAGAAGCAAACACAAGTGGCGGCATCATCTTGGAGGGAGAAACCGAGGAGAAAAACAAAAAGCGGCGGGCGCGCCCAGCCAACAACAAGCCAGACGCGCCCACCACGCGCAACCCACCACGAAACAAACTCCCTCTCGCAGACGTTCGGGAACAATCCCAACACCACCCGCGAGAGGGGGGAGAAAAACCGCAAACTATGTGACTCGCAGATCAGGCGTAAACAATCTGAGCGCACTCAGTCTCATCATCGGGCAGCACGAGATCGTACGCCTCGAAACCGGCGGCCTCGTTCAGGCCGTTCACGAACCGGGTCAACAGCTCACGCAGGCTATCCATCGTGAACGAATCGGACAGCTTATACATGACATACTGGTCACCGCCCGCATCGTGGCCGCCGGTCAGCGTGCCGAAATCATCCCAGACGCGCTTGCGCTTCGCCTTGCCGCCATCGGTCACCGCCTCTGCGTGGTAGAACCGAGCCTCGCCCGCACTGTTGCACGAATTACGGAGCACGACATACGCGTCAACGTCCGCCCACGCCGACTCGGCGACACCCTTATCCAAGGTACGCCTCCTTGCCAACTGCCGCGACGACTGAGCGTCACGGCTTGTCCCTGCCCGGCGGTAAACGAGGGGCCGATCAATGTCGGCCTCTCTCCCACTTTTTATTACCCATTGCTGGGCTGGCGGAACATCTGGGGGTGGTTGACTGCACCCCACCCATGTCAGAACTTGTCCGACTGGGTTTCAACGAGGCTCTGGTATCCGAGTCGTTGAATGTTCATCGCGGCCACTCGGTCGTCGTTGGACCTGTAGCCACAGTTCGAGCAATAGTATTCGTGCGTTTTCTTGCGCCTATTCGCTTTACGCACCAGACCGCATGTCGGACAGGTCTGGCTCGTGTAGCGCGGGTCAACCACGATAACGGAATGGCCGGCCTTATTGGCTTTGTATTCGATCATTTGGCGTAGCTGGTAGAACGCCCAACTGACCTGCACATACCTGTCTTGCACGCGGACTTTTTCTGTCGCGCGGCGAACACCCTCAAGGTTTTCCAGCGCGAAGAGCGTGGGCTTGGACTATCGGTTGACGAGTGTCTTTGAGACTTGATGGTTCACGTCCCGCATCCAACGGTTTTCTCTCCGTCCGATTTTCCTGAGCCTGCGCCTGGCGCTGCGCGTCCCCTTCTTTTGGAGGGAGGCGCGCACCTTCTTGTAGTGCTCGCGTTTCCGTTTCACCTCCTTCCCGTCATAGAAAACGGTACGCCCCTCACTGTCATAGGTGGTGGCGAGGAAACGGACCCCCATGTCCACACCCACCACTTGCTGCGGCCTGTCTGGGTCGGGTAGTTCCACGGTGCTGGGGATGAGCAGGAGCCATTTCCCATTCCGGTTCAACAGTCTTGCTGTCCCGAACTTTCCGTGACGGTACTCCTCGGGCACGTGCGCCCAGTCAACGGGTATTTTGATTCGACCGTTGAGAGTGTTGATACTCAGTCGCCCGTCTTTGAGGATACTGTAGTCATTGTTCCACACGAGATCGTAACCAGACGAGCGGTATTCCGGCTGGCTGGCCGCCCACGGACTACCGTGCATCTCTTTGATGGTCCGATAGTTCCCGATAACGCGTCTCATGGAGGAACATGCCATTTGCGCGCCCACATGATACTCATCGCGCAGCCTGCGGTAGACAAGGTGGTGGAGCATTTTCTGGCCGAGAGTCTTGTGCTCCCACGCCACCCTACTGACCATGTTACAACAGCCAAGATACGCGGCACACGTGTCAGCAAGCACCCGAGACTGGTTAGGAGAGACATCAACACGCACAGCGTAAGTAAGCGTACTCAGCATACCGCGCCTCCCCCCTATTGACATTAGCTTCAGTAACTACTGCCATAATAGCAGAGTATTGAAAGAAAGTAAAGACGTCTCCTCCCCGCACACAAAAAGCGGCGCATCATGCAAAAACATTGTGAGCCGGGTCACCGTTAACCGTGCGCACCACCGGCGCGAGCAACATCATCACCGCTAGGACAACACGCGGCGCGCATGGTCACACAAATCGAAACGCCGCGATAATGCCCGCCGAGCGGCAGAATCACCATGAACCGCCAACGCGACCTGCACGCTCTCACTCAACGAACGACGACGCGCCAACACAACCTGAGCACGCCCGTCGCCATGTACCACGAGCGCCATCTGAGCATCCTCACACAAATCGTCACGCCCCGCCAACACCAGGTGAACGCGCTCACCACCGAAAACCACGAGCGAATTTTGGTCCTTGTAGCTCAACCCAGGGCTAGACGCAAGCTCCACCATCTCATCCTCAGCCATAAACACAATCGCCTTGTTACCGGGCGCTACGCCGCCGCGTGAATCATCCCAACCACGAGAAGCACCCCGACGGTGGGAACTGTTCGGAAATTCCGAATCGTTCGACCCAAAATAATCGCGCACACCGCGCTCCGCGCGCTCACGAACCGCATCGAAATGAGCTTGTATGTCACGCTCCACACGCCTACGAGTAGCGCGCATACGCTCATCAGCAAGACGAGCAGTACGCTCCGCCTTCAACCGATACAAGGCCGCATCATCCCCATTATGGTCGCGCACGGCGCGCACATAGGCTTGCGACAGTTCCGCGCGTTCCGACACGCGTTTGTCTGCATCCTGCGACAGCGCGTCCAGCACGTCACCGGGCACGCTCGCGTTATCGGCGAGCGCGCGACGCACACTCCACACGCTATCCCCCGCCAACACCCTGGCAGCGGCCTCCGGCGTGTCGGTCCACGATGCGAGCCACGTGCGGGTTTCCTCCCCGCACTCGCGGGCGGCAGCCTCGCACAGCGCGTCCACGCCTTCGCCGCCGCGCGTCACGAAATGAGTAAGCTCATACGTGCGCATGTCGCCCGCCTTGTCAATCATCCACCCAGCTTGCACGCACTCGTTCTTCGACAGCAGTTCACGCGTGCGAGAACCCGGCAACGCGCCCTCCCACAGCTTACGCGCCACCTCACGCGACAAGTCCGCGCGGGCGGCGACAGCCTCCCGCACCTCATCATCACCATCAGCCGCCAGCTTGTCCACCACGTCAGCGGGCAAATCAGCCAGCTTCGCGGCGATAGCGCGCACGCTCGACCACGGGTTACGAGCCAAACCAGCAGCAACCGCCACATCCACGGTGCCGCGCCGAGCGACACGGCGCGCCCCATCCGCGTCCACCCGCTCACACGCAGCAGCCAACACGCGGGGCGTCAAATCGGCACGCGACAGAACAGGCGACACGTCATCCAACGCGTTCACCACAGCAAGCAAAGCGCACTCTCACTGAGCGGCGCATCCCTGAGCGCAACACTACGAGCAACACTCTGGCTCCGCGAGACCAGCAGCGTCAACTCACTATCCGACACGTCCGCGCGCGACGCAAACGCCGCCAACACCTTACCCCGATCATCACCCATCAGCCGGTTACGCACAGACGGACGCAAACCCACACTATTGCGGGCGATCTTCACGGCGGCGCTCTCCCACTTGTCCATAGCCGCCAGCAGCACGCGGTCAGGCATCACCTCCTCGCGCGCCACGGCGGCAAGAGCCGCATCCTCACTCACCCGAACGGCAGTCAACACCGCGTCACTGAGCGCATAATCGTCAGCATGTTTCACACACCACATGGCAACCCTGCCACCGTGCCGCCTCACAAGCCCCTCTAGCGTGCCAGCAGAAACAGGGTCGCCCGCATCCAAACGGGCACTTAGGGCGCGCACAACCAGAGCGTCACCCTTCTCGAACGGGCCAGCGCTCTCACGCTCCCACTGGCGCATCCGCTCATAGTCCTCTGGGCTGCGACGCAGGTCAATACCCATCACACTGACCTGCCAGTCAGTGAGCAAACGATTCTCCACCAGCACCCTCGTCACCCGCAGGCGACGCCACCGGATAATTTCAGCCAGCGCCTCGTCACTCACACGATTAGCATGAACGCGCAAAAGAGCCACCACAACACCCTCGTTATCGTCACCCGCCAACACGTCAACAAACACGCCCGGCAGACTACGACTACCGGCGGCAACACGCCTGAGCGACGGGTCAGAAGCAAACACATAAGAAGCAGTCTCCACGGGAGAGCGATTAAGCTCCAAGCCGGGACGCAGCACGCGGTCAATAGAGCGCACGTCATCCACGCGCACGCCGCCCCACACTTGACGCAACTCATCCACAGCCGTGGTGCTCATACGCTCAATGTCCTCTCTCAGCGATTCTCCGTTTGCTTTCCTCCCGCGTGGCCGTCAGGTACGACCAGCGCGCGAACACAACAATGATACCACACGCAACATGAGCGGCGCGCAACAAACGCACAAACAAGCCGGGTTGGCGCGCCCACTACAGACAACACCAACCCGACCCAACAAAACCGCCCAACGCGGGCGCTCACTCGGCGGCTGCGCCGCCCTTTAGCTTGGCAACCTCGTCACGGGCAGCGTCGTTGAAACTATCGAAGCCGGGACACTCCTCCATCAAGTATTCACCATGCGCTTCACCATACCACTCCCAGTTATCAACCCCGGCACGCTCTAGGGCGTTCAGTTGCATGTCGCTTTCGAGGAGGCGCACCAGCTCATCCTCCGACAGGACGAAGTTCTTGCCATCCCACTGTGCGTTCACGAGTGCCATTACTGTTTCCTTCCGTTCGTTTCCAGCCCGCCACCCCGGCGAACCAACACGACCATTCTACCATGCGTGACCGTCATTTGCATACAGCGCCACGCCGCACAACACCAAAAACGTCGCACGCCAACCACCCCAACTTGTGATACAATGTGAACAGGCAAGAGACAAAGCGGGATACGCGAACCGCGCAAGCGAGGGAGAGAGGACAGTCGTGAAGATCACAGTCACCAAGGCACGCAAGATCAAAGAATGGTACGACACCATTGGCGGCGAGGAAGAGTGCTCCGCCATCTTTCACCACGTCACATACAAGCGGCACAAGCTCACTTTCCGCGTTGAAATGAGTGATGGCCGCACCTACGAGGCGACGCACACCGTCAACGGTTGCGATTACGACTGCGAAAGCCTGTGGCTCGGCGATCCGATCAATGACGTTGACCAGTTCACGCGCGACATCCAAGCCGCCACATTCCCCGACATGGTGTTCTTCGACGAATACGACGAGGAGTACGAGAGCGCCGAAAAGGCCAACGACGAGCGCAGCGTCGCAGTATGTCTCATGTATCCCAGCGACCGCGCCAAGGCGGAACAGGCGGCAATCGGCACCCTCATCGCCGACATCGTTGACGAGTACGCCGCATACTACTTCGAGAACGAAGATCGCGGAATCGCCCCGTACATTCAGAAAATGATCGACGGCTACGCGCCACTCATCTAACGGGTGTGGACAGAAGCAGCGCCCCACCGCCGGAGCTTTTAAGGCAATCCGGTGGCGGGGCAAATTGCTTAACCGCAACCCAGCCACCCCCAAACGTATCCCACATCACAAAAACAGCTTTCCAGCTTGCACGCCAGCGTCTACACGTGTAGACTACATGTTGTCGGCAGGAAACAAACCGCCGCCAAAAACCAAACCACCCGCCCGGTGGTGAAAGAAACATCCACCGGGCAACGCCACAGAAAGAGAGACCAATCATGTCGAACACCACCTCCATCAAGGGCTTCATGAACTTCCCGACCCAGTTCGCCGACGGCACCGTCATCGGTAACGAGGACGGCGGCCCCGCCTTCCTCCAGGGAGAGACCATCACCGAGGTTACGCCCGCCACCGGCGCACTCAACGGTGTCAAGACCATCTTCAAGCACACCACCGCCCACCCGACGCGTGACATTGAGGTCGGCGAGGGTGAGCGCGCCCTGGTTCCCCTCGTCACCGCGTGGGCGCTCACCGACATGCGTGACCAGGTTCTCGTCCCCGGACCCATTGACCACCGCGAAGGACCGGCAATCGTTTACAAGGGACTTGCCCGCTTTAAGGGCGGCAAGGACATGGCGTTCGGCGGTGACATCGCCCCCATCACGTTCGACCCGGAGGACGTGAACGAAATCGTTAACCTCACTCCCCACCCGGTTGTGTTCAAGCGTGACGGGATGGACGACCTTGTTATCGAGTCGTCAGGCTCGGTGCGCGCCGAGGAGACGTTCTCCGAGGAGCCGACCGAGACCATTGACGGCATCCCCGTCTACGACCTATCCTACACGGGCAAGATCATCGGACTTCCCGACCCGGTTCCTGGCCGCGTCTACATCATTTCGATGATCGCCGCGCAGGCTATGCTTGCGCTCGGCATCGAACGCGGCGACGTTGTTTCCCCCAACTACGTGCCCGCCCTCGGCGGCGCACCGTCCGTCACCCTCCACCTCTGATAAAACCACTCTCAGCCGCCGGTCAACACATTACTGATCGGCGGCTGAGCGCTTCGCAGAAAGAACACAGCAATGACCAACATCGACAACATGTGCCGCTACATTGCATCAGGCGGAACCGACGACTATCGCGCATCCGACAGGTGCTACGCATCCTACAACGTCTCCAATGGCAAACATGACGTATTTGTTGACAACAGGTACGTCGCTTCCATCGAGGTCGGCGGACCAGGCGACAGGTACGTGTTCGTCACCGTAGCAATGCGAGAAGCTAACGCCCGCACCCAAGAAGTGCTCGACATCATCAGCTACTTCGCCAGGGGTAACATCAACGATATTTGGCGCGTCCTGCACATCTGCGAAGGCAGCAACGAGGGAACCCTACAATCAACCTACGTCCGCTAAGACACACCGCCGAGGAGGACCGCAAATGAACATCAACACCCCCATCAGCGAGAATACGGCGGACGCGCTGTACGACGCGGCCACCGCACAGTACGCGTACCAAACTTTAGAGCGGCTACGCCGCGAATACGACCTCGCGCCACCAAGCGAACAAGAGAACGTTGACTACCTCATCGAACGTGGCGCACAGATCGTATTCAACAGCGACCTCCCCGAAGCATACGTGACAGTTGACGAGTGGCAGCAGATCAATCCACACAAGTGGGGCATCGACGACTACGCTGACGCCATCCGGGAAATCTTCATCGAGGACAATCACGTTTCCGTGGGAGCTTTCGCGGGAGCCTGCCACTTCAACGGCCCCGTCGCCTACGAAACGTTCTACCCGCTCAATCCCACGGACGAGCAACTAGCGGAAGCACGCGACAAGGCAGAGCGGTACACGGCGAAAGCCGCCGCGCTCCTCGCCAGCGGGAACCGGAGCGTACCAGCATACGGTGAAACGCCCGACATGCACATCCTGTTCGGCGATGTGGATAAATCGGCGGCGGTAAACATACAACAGCTCGCAGCAATCACTGAAGCCGCAATCAAGGGCGTTGACCTTGTTACCGTTGACAACGAACAAGACATCAACAACCTGCGCGCTACCTACAAGAGCGACGGCACCACGAGCGGCGAGTGACACCATGACAAGAGATGAACAGAAGGCGCTGCAACAGCGGGCGCTACAGGTCAGTAACGCCGTCATCGAGCACGTGATCGCGCTACACGACATCCGCTACGGATACGAACTCACCATGCCAGTGCCGCGAGACGACGGAGGCGACCCCATACTCATCCACAGTCCCATCAGCCTTGCCGACCTCCCAGAGGGGACACGCATTTACCTGATAGATGGCGAATACCAGGTATCGTATGATGGGATGGTTTGGCCACCGAGAGCAGTGGACGACATTGCGCCTCCAAGCAGCACGATGACGTTTGACGCGTTTTGGGACGAAATGGTCACGCTTTACGCAAACCACATCGACAACGAGGACATTATGCCGCGTATCACGTACATGCCCACCGCAAACATGTGATACAATTGCACAAGGAAACAAACAGCGCAACAAGCTACGAGAGAGCCGAGTTCAGCAGGGAAATGGACGCAATGAACGGGCACATCACAGACATCCTCTACAACGCGGCCGCAGCCAGGCACGCGTTCACTCTCCTCGTCAACCTGCGACGCGCCTACAAGAACGCGCCCGAAAACGAACGCGCAATCCTCACGCAGCTACACGATGGCGGCGCATACATCGAATACTACACGGACGGATATGAGAGCCTGCACCCGTTCATCATTCTTGCTGACGCGCCCTGCCGCTCCGTCAACCACGAGAGCGTGAGCAACTGGTTCAACGAGGTCACCTACGTTCTCCTCGGTGAAAGCCGTGACGGCGAAGGGGAAACCGTACACGTGAACAAGCCAGAGATCATGAGCGCCCTCACCTTCATGAACTTTAACGAGGTCAAGCTCGACTACCGCCTGTCGATCATCCCCGATAACTGGATGGTCGGACTTTTCCGACACTACGCGGAAGCGTACACGAAGCGCGCGGCACGGCTCCTCACCAACAACTGACAGGATAAGGAAAACGTAAATGGACACGAATCAGCGCATCCGCGAACTGGCCGACATGTTCCAGCTCACCCGAACCAAGAACGGCACATGGACGTTCGACCTGCCGCCCATCCGCACCGGAGGGCCCCTCCCATACGAGCCGTCCGACGTAGGCGTGTACGAGACCGACGCGGAAGGCCGCGTTACCTATCGGGAGACCATCGAACACCTGACGCTCCCCAAGGACAAGCGCGGCGCTGTTATCGCACTGTGCGAATGGTACGCCCGCCACGCAATCGACTCTAATTATGAGCTGTATTGCGATGACAACGACATGCGCGTCGGCACCAAAGCAAGCATGGTCGAATGGATGCACGACATGTTGAGTATCAAATAGGAATACATAGCGGATATTCATAATCTACGCTTGCGCCCTGTTTGATAGTCGCCACACTGGTCCCCAAAGCGCCACGCGCGCCTTGGTCCGCTAGTACCCCGGTCACCAAGCATGGCGCTTGTACCCTAGCGGGACTCAAAGGGAGTTTCACCCCCTCGGTTCTCCTCGTTCCCCTTTTTGGCGTAGGAACGTTTTTCGTCCTATCCCGCCCTGGATATTTCAACGAAGCCCTAGCTGGCGGCGTTCTGAGTGGCAACTGTGTCTGGAGCTTGCGGTTTTTTGCGCGTGTCGCCCGAGCCTTAACCACACGTGGCACAACCCTAGACGCGATGTTGACAGCCGCATTAACGTCTCTATCCATCACACCATGCTCGGCACAGACCGATAGCTTGTGCGTGGGGTGAGTAACTTTAGAGCCACATTTATGGCACCGTTGCGACGTGTTGGCCGGGTTCACGGCCACGACCCATCCGCCGTTCTGCGACACGTAATAAGCGAGCCACCGCACAAATGCCCCGCGATTCCATCTACCGTTACGCATCGTGTTACTAATCCAGCTTAAATCTTCCACCGCGACAACGGCGTTCCCCCACAAGTGAGAGAGGTCGGCTATCTCTTGCGCAGCAAGGATGGCAAGTTCTCTCCTCTTACGGGTTGCCGCCTCGCGGTGGAACTTAGCCTCGTCCAACACCGCCATACGCGCCTGCCGGTTACGAAGCAACGTCGCGGCCTTCTTTCGCAAGTAGCGGACCTGCCGCTCCGACGCTCTCGCACTGTTCCAGAGTGAATGGACACGCTGGGAGAGTGTCGTCTCATGTACTATTCTCCCCACTTTAACGTCACGAACTACGACAGTGGCGTAATCCGTGATTCCCACGTCCACACCGATAGTATAGTCCCCCGAAAACTGCGCAATCGGGTTGTCGATCACGACGGTAAAAATAAAAACGGGGCGCCCATCATGAACCTTGATAATGGGAAGCGTAACTTTCCCCTCAGTGAACCGCTTGTTATCAAAGTTAAAGACAATCCAATACCATTGACCCTGAATAACCATCCGCAGGATAATCTCACCATCAACAAAAGGGTCATTCTCAATACGGGCATAATTTCGGTCAACGGCACCCAAGTTTACGTAATCTTCACCATAAGAAGGCGTGGCTGCACTAGCAACACGTTTCCACCCCTGAGAAACGCACTTGGAACTCTCACCGTTCGCTACCTTAACCCTCGCTTGCCATGAGCGGCAAGATGTAACGACATTATATTGGAGCATCTTCTCTTTACGCGACCTGCCGCTCCCAGTATTCAGAAATTCAGGCAACTTGACGCCCGCCTGGCGACCAGCATCAGCAGGCACAGATGTAGCAACAGCCGCCAGTCGCTTCCCCAACGCCACATCGTTACGAACCACGTAGGTCGCATAAGCCGAAATGTCACACACCTCAGACGCGAGTTCTGCCATAATGGGTGCGCTATCTAGTAGCTCACCATTCAGGTTTAGAACGTGAGATGGGCGCGCGACAAAAGCCTTATATGTCCGATTCTTTGCCAACGCCCCTCCCCCAAAAAGAAATACACTCAATACCAGCTATACAACCAATAGCAATTAAAACCTCAACCTCCACATAGCCTAAGTCAAACAGACAAACAAAAAGCCCCGGAACCACCCCATCGCAGGGTCAACGGTTCCGGGGCTTTGCCATGCCCACACTGGCGCTCCCCGCACCGACAGCGAGCGCCAGCGCGAGCCGCGCGCTCCACTACCCGCGCAACCCACCGCCTAGCAGCTCATCCACGCGTGCGGGCACCAGGTCACGCGCGTCAACCTCCACAGACGCAGACGCGTTCACCATACCGCCGCCCTCACCGGGAACAAACAAGCTCGTGCGCGCACCATCCACAGCATCATCCAAACCAACGCCGTCAGCCGGGGTCCACAGGCGCATGTCACGCACCATGCCGTCCTTAGCGACAAACGACGTGACGGCGCTCGGCGCGCTCTCACCCGTCGCGTTCGTGAACCAGGAGGAACCCGCGTCAATGGACGACACGCCCACCACCCACGTCTTATCTCCCACCAGGTACATTTCCGGCGTGTGATAATGCCCGTGAACGAAAATGTTTGCCAAGTGCGCGTAGGCGATACGCCCGGCCTGCATGTCTTTCACGTGGCGACGCATCTTCGCCTGAGCCGCACCGCCACCCACGTGACCGTGCTCAAAGAACAAGACGCTCTTATCGTCCGCGCTGGGCTTGACCGTACAGGCCGCGTCGTAGTCGGACGGGCACACGAACGACATGTTACCGTACACGTCTGGCCGCATTTCAGCCATGCGCCTGATCTGACGCTGCACGTGAATACCGTAATCGTCCGACAGGACGCTAGACGCCCGGTTCTTGTTGCCGACACCCGTGCGCACCTCGCAGTGATTGGACGGGACGGCCACGTAAATGAGGTTGTCACACTTGGAATGGAGGACACGCAGCCCCTCCCAAATGAGACTAATCGCGGCCTCTAGCTGGTCAGTGAGGTTCAGGTCGTTGGACTGGCGCTGCGACCCGACATTCATGAAGTTTTCAATAATGTCACCCAGGTCGGCAGCAATAATCGTCTTGTAGTGTGGCAGTTCGGCTTCCATTTGCGCGTACACGCTACGCACGCGCTTGTATAGGTTCACTGTGCCGCCGTGAACGTCGGTCTTGCCGGTCTGGAAGTCCGCGAGCGCCACAACCAGTGTCCCATCCGCGCACCCGCCACCACTAACACGCGCGCCCGCGCTGTTTCCGGTTCGCGCCTGTTTCACGTATGAGTCAGCGTACCTGTCCATGTCAGTACGCAGCGTCTCGAACGCAACACGCTCACCCTCCGCCAACGCAGCCTTCGTCGGGTCAATGTCAACTCTCAACCAGGAGCCGCCACCCATCTTCGGGATACGCAGCGACGCACGATATGGCGTCACAGCTTCCGGCGACACACCCAGCGTGGAAGCGGCCAGCTCGGTCGCAGCGTCATACGCTTCCTTCATGGCACGATTCGCACGGTCAGCCAACACCTCAGCGCTCGCAGCGGACACACCGACAGCAGCGCCCACGTTCGAGCCGCCGCGCTCACTCGCAAGACCAAGGTCCACGCCCGCGCCAGGAGCGACGCTCTCAGCGTGCGCGGCGACCGTAACGCCTGGCGGCACCGCCCCCTCGCCCGCATCGTCCACAAACCACGACGAACCAGCGTCAACATGCGTCTCACCAACCGCCCACGCGTCAGAAGCAACACCGGGAGCCGAAGTCGTGGGAGAAGCAACAACGGGAGAACCAGCAGGCGCAGCAGCCGGGATAGCAGGCGCATCATCAACGCCAGCGGTACGCTCCCACGCGTCAGCAACAACACGCCCCGGCACGCGCGCAGCAGCCTCAAAAAACTCCGGGTACCTACGCGCCACAGCCTTACGACGATCACGCACCGACCGCTCACTCACACCAAACGCGCGCCCCAACACCGTATTAGCCGCGTGCGCCACACCGCTATCACGAAGCAACGTATCCACAAGAACCGCCGCCTCATAATCGCTACCACCTGTCACGTCACCAGCGGGAGCAGATACGCGCTCGCGCGCAGCCTCCACACCGTCAACAAACTCGCCAAGGAACGCCCACACGCGCCCCAACGACCAGGAACCGCCCACGCTATCGCCCATCATCAACAAAAGCCCTTCCCGCGCCCACGATACACCACAGCGGCTTTCGCATCCCCACTCTCAGGGGAGATTATGCTACACGCCAGGTGCGCAAGTAGAACGCGTCAACTATTTACACTCCCACCTAATATACGCGACACGCGCGTAAACACCAAAACCTCACCATTACGGCGCGCCGCACAAGCCCAACGCTATTACTATCCTATGAACAGCATTAGTATCTTCCTTTATGTCATTAGCGTCATCATGTGGTGGGCAGGGTTCAACTATGCTGCCGCCCGCGCAAGCACGATGCGCAGGCGTAAGCTCTTTTCCACAGCAGCGGCACTCGCTCTCGCGTGGCCGTTCGCGTTCATCGCACTAGCGGCCGCGCTCGCAACCAAATTCGCGGCCAACCTCATGATCGCAGTCGGCGAGCACATTAACAACACGTGGGACGCAGCCGTCAGCGACGAGGACGACACTACCATCGTCACCAAGCTCACCGTTGCAAACAACCTTTGTTCTAGCTTGTTTGCAGGACAGTCTTGCGACTATCCGCTCCAAGTCTAACAGCACGGCGACCGCCGCGCACGCTTGGTTCGCACTTCACAGAGACTCGCGTTGCATGACCGCTGCGGTCACTCCGTCTTACTGTCGCTCCATGCGCGTTTAGAGTCTCCGGGGCACTCCCGGCGACCTTGATGTTGATAGCCGCGTTCAAGTCACGGTCCATTGCTAGACCGCAGCTATCACAACGGTAGGTTCGCTCGGCGAGGGAGAGCTTGGCTTTCACACTCCCACACTTCGAGCATGTTTTGCTACTACCATACCAGCGGTCCACCACATGAAGCCGCGAGCCGGTACGAGCCGCCTTGTATTCTAGTTGGCGGCGAAACTCACCAAACGCCGCGTCACTGACCGACTTGGCGAGGTGGCGGTTCTTCACCATGCCCGCCACGTGTAGGTCCTCGATGCTAATGTCCGAGTACTTTTCGGCGAGTCGCGTGGTGAGCTTGTGTAGCGCGTCAAGCCGCTGGTTCGCCACGTGGGCGTGGATGCGCACCACCTTCGCGCGAGCCTTAGCGCGCCGGTTTGAGCCTTTGGTTTTCCGACTCAACTCCCGTTGCGCTCGCTTTAGCTTCCGCTCCGACTTTTGCAGGTATCGCGGATTCTCAATAACCGTCCCGTCCGACAGGGTAGCGAGATTCTTCACACCCAAATCGACACCAACAGCACCACTCTTCGGGTGTTTCGCCACCGGCTTATCCTCACGTTCGACGGTGAGCGATGCATACCAGCGCCCCGCCCGCTGCGAGATAGCCATACGCAACACTTTCGCGTCGCCTACTCGCTCAGCAACGTTCTCCATGCAGTGAACCCGGCCAACACGCGGCAGTTTCAACGCCTTCGGATCGCCCTGAATAAGCCCGAAACATCCGGTCGTATAGGCGAACCGGGGCGCGACCTTGTTCTTTGCCTTGAACTTCGGGAAGCCAACATTTCGTCCCTTACGGTCACCACGGCGACTCTTCGACCAGTTAGACAAGCCCTTCGCAAGAGACTCCAACCCGTAACTGTACGATTCCTTCGAGTTTTCCTGCCACCACGGCTCACCATCCCCACCGACAGCTACAGTATCTTTATTGGCGTTCCACCAGCGCCGCAGAGCATAAGACGACAAATCCAGCCTCTCCCCCGCATCCAGCGCGGCTTTCACATGCGCAAGCCCAACGTTAAACGCGAAACGAGCCGCACCCGCGTGAGACAGCAACAGGCGCTCCTGCATAGGGGTAGGATCAAGCGCGACCTTCACAGCTTCCAACAACCGCGCCTCACCCCTTTCCTTTACTCCAAGCGCTATTCAACTATAACACACAATAGCACACTAGAACAAACTAAAACCCCAACAGCTTACACCCCAACGTGTACCGCCATGCGCGTTCGCCGCGAGAACACAGAACACGACACCAGTGCGGCGAACGGCGACCACGAGGGCGGCTACACCAGTGCGGCAGTCAGCGAGGAAACCAGTCCGGCGCTCGCGGACAACATGCCACTCATGCCACCGCCCCCGCCGCCCGCCACAGATGAGGCCGAGCATGACGGTCTCGACCAAGCGAACACCAGCGGCGACGAAACGGCTCATGTGACCGCCAACGACACAGACATGGACGACGAAACCGTCACCATCCAGAAGGTCACCCTCTCGGACCTCATCTAAACAACAGTCATTAACAGAAAGAAAGCGAAAGCAATGACCGGCAATACAGAGAAAACAGTGAACGACACGCAGCGCAGTAGGACATCCATTCTCTTCACGCCTGACACCATCAACCGCGAACAGCTCCCCGAACACATCGACCTTTTCATGGCGGGCGGAATCTCCGGCTGTTGGAACTGGCAGGGCGCCCTCTACCAGGCCGTCGCCTACCACCTCGACAACCTCCTCCCAACAGGGTGGGAACCCAACAACAAGCCGTTCACCATCGCAAGCCCCAGGCGCGCACACGGACTCGAAAAAGACGGAAACGCGGCAGCAGAACAGATCGCGTGGGAATACGAGGCAATGAGCCGCACCGCACTCACCTCGTTCTACTTCACACGCGATACCGTGCAGCCGATCACACTCCTGGAACTCGGCAAACACCTCTCTCAGCCGTGGGGAAACTGCATCGTCGCCTGCGAACTCGGATACGAGCGCGCGTTCGACGTGTACACACAAACCACGCTCTCCCTAGAGGATTCGACCCTCAACCCAGGCGTGGAATCACGCGCATACGGGTGGCCGCTCACAGAAGCCGCCACCAAGCGAGGAGAGAACGACTACCATAGGTTCCGTGGAGCGTACACTATCTTCCTCGACGAGAACAAACCGCAGGAAGAGCAAGACTTCCTCAACTGGACGTGGAAATACGCGCTGACCATCGCATACGAGATGATCGCCAAACGCACGGGTAGCACATTCGCGAACCTCACCGCGAGCGACAACGAACCATTCAACGGGTCAACCACCCCAGAATCGCTTGGCCTCGTCTAACCGAACGTCATACGACACCTGCGCCGCCCCGCCCCACACAACAAGGCTGGGTGGCGCACCCGCATCAACAAGAAAACAAACGCGCGCAAACAGCGAGCATACACAAACGACGAAAGGGAAAAGCAATGAACAGCAACGAAACAACGCGCGCCGCGAACCCGCTGGATGGCATCACCGCCGCCATCGAAAGCGCGCTCCAACAAGCGCGCGAACAAGCAGACACCATCATCGCCGACGCGCGCAAAGAAGCGGACGCCATTATCAACGACGCGCGCGAACAAGCAGAGCGCATCACAGCGGACGCGCAAGCAGACGCTCGCGCCAAGGGCGACATGGCGCGAGCAAGCCTCGCCATCCAAGAACACGCCGCCGCACTCCACACCATCGCCCTCGGACTCACCGGGCACGAAAACGCACACGGCGGCGACAACACAGGCAACGCAAGCGGCAGCGCGGGCGACGATAGCGCGGGCAGCAGTGACGTAGACACCGGCACCAATACGGACATCAACGAAACAGACACCGCCAACAACGCCAGCCCAAACAGCGCGAACACCCACAGCGCGGACGCAATACCACCAGCACCCACAGCCACAACCCCCGACAACGCCACAACCAACGCCATCCGCGCGAACGCTCCAACGACACGCCGCGCAAACGGCACCACACGCAAACTAGCCCCCTGGGAACAACCACAAGAACAACAAGACGAGACAGACAACACGCCAGCGACCGAACCAGAAGAAACACCCACAAGCGACAACGCCCCAGAGCACGCAAACACTACGGAGGACGCGACCACACCAACATGGGACGCACCCCTCATCATCGACGCGCCATTACAGCTCTAAAACGCACACAATCTCACATGAATAAACAAGAAACCCCGGACCAAGCGGCACAACTGGTCCGGGGCTTCTTCGCGCGCCACACGCCAACGCGTGCTACACTATAAACACAAGAACAACCCAACAGAAACCACACAAGGGAGCAACACCATGACCCGCAACTCCACCGAGGTTTGGAACGAGATCAAGAACTCGCCCCTGAACACCGGCATCACAACAGGCGAGGTGCGCCTCAACTACTGGGACGGACGAGACGTTTTCGAGGGAGAGTACGTTTCCGCCGATTACGTCACCGTTGACGCAGCAGACATCAGCGAAACACAGATTCACTTCAAGGAAAACGGACACTACGGCAGCAGCCACCTCATCCTTGGAGGCAAATACCTCCTCGACACGGAAAAAGCATACGCCAACTCCGGCAGCGTCGGATACGGACAACTACACGACACCAGCACCGTACTCGACACGAGCGGCTACGTCACCACCAACACCGGACGAACGTTCATAACGTGGGACGCAAACTTCCACATGAGTACGCTTGCCATCTGCGGCGGCATCATCGCCTTCACAGACGATGGGCTGTTCCAGGCGTGGCGGTCAAACCTTAGCGACGAATACAAACGCATCGTAGACGAGGCTGAGCGCACCGTCGGCGAATACCTCGGCGAGGAAATGACAATCCTCACCTTCCCCGACACACGCCCCTACGCGCGGGTCGGCCACGAAAACGGCAGCAACGAGCGCCCCTCCGGTATCCTCGCACGCATCCGCGCATGGTGGGCACGCGCGTAACACGCGAACCGCCCGTGGCCGCCTACAGTCACTCAACAACGACAAGAAACCGTAAGGAAACATCATGAACACCCTCACGCGCCACCTCACCGCCCTGGTCGCAACCCTCGCGCTCGCGGCCACCGCCGCCGGATGCGCCAACACACCCACCGCCACACCCACCGCCGACACAGCAGACTCGCAAGCCACACTTGACGCGTTGAACAACGCCAACGAAATCACGGCCACCAAGAGTCTGTTCTCGTGGAGTGACGAATGGGTGATCGAAGCCGACGGAAACAAGGTCGGCACCGTCACCGGACAAGCCCTCTACTCCATCGGCGACGTTTACTCGCTCACCACCATGAACGGCAACCTTGTCGCGTCAGAAACCGAAGAGCTGAACGCGATCACACATACCGCCACTCTCTACGATTGGAATAACAATCCGACAGGTACTCTCGAAGAACGCGTCCTCGCCCTCATGCCCACCGTGGACATCCACCACACCGACGCGAACGGCAGCGACAACATCACGGGGACCGCGACAACCGTTTTCGCTTCCCTCACACACCAGACCACCATCGCCGACAACGCGGGGGCAGAAGCGTGGAATACCGAGCGCCACGCGTTCACACTACGAACGACCATCACTATCACGCGAAACACCGCCGAAGGCACCGTTTCCGGCATTGACGCGCTCATGGTGACTCTGATGATGAGCGAGATTTACGACGGAGCGATCAACAAGTAGCAAAGCGGCCACACCCGCGTAAGCGAACGCTACGAAACCCGTGATACACTAAGAACGCAACAGGATAAGACCCCCGATACTGAAAGCAGGGAGCAACCTCATGATGAGCCTCGACGAAGCCCTCGCAGACATCACCCACGCCACCTACCGTCGCTGGATAGAACACGACACGCCCAACGGGAACTGGTCACGCCGACGCTTCCAAGAAACCGAGAACGTCATCAACCGTGACCAGATACGCTATCTCATTGGCAAGACGCATCCGAGCGAGCGCCGCATCCACAAGCGCGGCACGCCCCTCCCCGTGCGAATCGTTGTCGAATACGACAAGGGTACGCGTCACGTGTCAACCATCGAATACCACAGCGAGTGACATACGCGCCTAACGAGAACAACCAAGCCCCGCCGGGCACACGCTCCACAAGAGCGCCCGGCGGGGCTTCACTATGCGCACACAACGCAACATGAATGGCGGCAAGACAGGGATTTGAACCCTGGGCACCTCACGGTGCTACGGTTTTCGACGCCGCTCGCTTCGGCCGCTCGCGCACCTTGCCAACTATCACCACAATAGCACTCGTCCCCGCCACGCGCAAACACGGTGGCGGGTACGATGAGGCACGGGAGACTAACATCCTATGTGCAAGATCAGTCACTTGTAGCGCATCACCACAGGCACCTCACCACGCTCCACCAGAAGCCCCTGTAGTTCAACGTCAGTGAAAACGTCTCCGTCGTCACTCGTCCACACGTAACGGTTCACCTCATTATCGTAGTGGCGGAACAGCGCACCGCTCGCACACGTGAGTAGCGAACCGGACGGAATCTGACTCAGCTTCGTGCTAACGGTAGTCCCTGTGGGGAACATGGTCACGCGAATCGTACCAGCAGCCATTTTTCTTCCTCTTTCCAACAGCCAAAACTCAGCGGCACATCAAGCTCGGAGACTCACCATCAGCGGAATCACCTCACACCCGGACAGCACGTCTTGCAGGTCGCTATCCGTGTACAGAACGCCGTCGTCGTTTGTCCACACGGGGTCGGCATCAATGTCAGCCTCATAGCTATCGTCGTAATGCCGGAAGAACGCGTCGTCGCCGAAAACGATAAGCGTACCGTTTGGCAGCTCGCTCAGCTCCACCTCGGTATCGCCACCCACCACGGGCAAACACATACGAACAGTATTCTTCACGACCATTCTCCTATCGCTCCAATAAACGTTGACGGAACCCCGCCTGATACACCCCACTATACCACACACGGCGCGTAGACGCGCGACATGCGACACGTTGTCACCACTTAGGTAACGTGCGCTACAACGCGTACACGACCACACGAAAACGCCTCAACACGAGAGTAATCGACAGCTCAAACTCTCCCACGCGCCGCCCCGGTAGTCACACCACACTCGCGCCACGGCCGCTAACACCCGCGAGAAACACACTGTACGCGCCGCTGACGGCCTCGTAGACGCGAAACGTGTACTCGGATGGTCGGGCGCGTGAAAGGCCGCGAGAAGCGCCTACAGCGAATCTGTCGCGTCCTCAGTGTCCGACACGTCAGTATCCGCCGTAGCGTCTGCGACCGCCGCACCCTCAACCGACTCGGCGGACTCACCCACCTCGCCCGCGCGCTCTACGCCCGCGCGCTCAGCAGCCTCCACGCTCACGCCCCGCAGCTCCAACTCTCGCCGCAACACACTCAACATCGCGCCCACGTCAACAGCCTGACGCGAACCAACGCCATAACGCGCCTCCACATCAGACAGGCGCTCATCGAACGACACCGGAACGCCATCTGGCCCACACATCATGTCAGCCGTATTCACAATCAGCAACAGGTCACTCATCGCCAACACGTCCGGGTCGCCGTGAGAGCGCACAGCGTCAGCGAACGACGCGCCCGCGTCGCTCAGAATCACACCACCCGCCTCAGCGTGATCGAGCTGCGTCGGCGCAAACGCATACCCCGCATCATGACACCACCCAGCCATATACGCCACACGCGCAGACTCCTCACCATAACCAAACACATCACGCGCCAACCAGTAACACTTGTACGCAACAGAGCGAGAATGAAACAAACGCGCATCAGACACACCAACAAACCCATCAACAAAACGAACACGAACAGACAAAATAGAACACTCCACAAAAGGATAGAACCAACATAAACAGAAAACAAGGCGCGCAAACGACAGGATACCAACCGTAAGCGGCAAGTTACGCCAGCGCGCCATACGCCCCACAACACCAATAGAGACACACGCCACACGGGAGCGCACGTCATCAAACGCCGCAAACCACTCCATCGCGCAAGCAGCGAACGAAACCCACAGCGACAAAGCAAGCAAACACAAACGAACGACGGCGCGCCACACAAGAGGGAAACGCCCCGCCACACGCCAAACAGTTGCCGCAGCTACCAGCCGACACCCGCCGTCAGTCGCCGCCGCGCCCCACGTAATCAGACAGTCCATAAGAAACCGACGAACCCGCCACACGGATAGTAGCGCGCGGCTCCTGCCACCCATACGAGCCACCCGTATTTTCCATAGTAAACGACATGCCTTCGCGAACAGGGTAGCGGAAAGGAACGCCCTCATCATAGCACGTCACCACGACGGGACCAGGGTGCGGACGACCATCATCCACCTTACCGCGATTCCTGACATAGCAGTGACCCGACAGCGTGTACAACTCGCTACCGTCAAAACCATGAACGGTTACCGTGTTCACGTTCTCGTGCCACGTGAACCGATACTCAATGTCGCCGACCACCTGGACGGGCCACACGAAGTGATGCACGAAAAAAGCAAGCGCCGTCACCAATGCAACGCACGCCATCGCCGAGCACAGCACGAAGCGCCACGTCAGCGGCTCCTCCTCACTCGACAACGCCGCAGACTCCTCATCAGACAACACGTACACGGGTGACATGCCAAGAAAAAGCACAGGCACTCCTACAAGCTAGTTTTCCACAGGCGACACAACGACGCCCCCTTGATACAACCACTATACCACGCCGAAAGCGCCCCGACATCGCGAAACGCGCGCACAAAACGAGACCCCAGCAACGCGCCCGCTTTCACGAGCGGCATCACCGGAGCCTACCGCGCGCCCAGCGTCAGGCGCGCCAATCAGCAACCATCCATCCGCCGCCTACCGGGGACAGTGCTCCTCAAAGAGCCACTCATGCTCGGCAGCTTCCTCCACGCCCCAACAAGAGCCACCCCGCGCCTTCACACGAGCGACAGCCTCATCCACGCTCGCAGGACCGTTATCGCCAGTGAAACGCAGCGCATAAGCGAACCCCTCACGTTCGCGCCACTCCAAGCGGTGCAACATCGGGCGCTCACCCACAGAAAAACCCTGCACATCCTCCATCTTAAACGAGAACTGAACCACGGGGTGAATCGCACTCGAACCAAGAGGAGGCACACCCAGCATACAAATTGTCAGCTCGCCACACCTGACGGTCACGCTCCCCACGACGCCCTCGACATTGAGCGCATCCACGCCGCACGGCATATCGTCATCATAAACCGTTACAACCACGCGCGAGCGGCGCTTCTTCGCCGCCCAAAACGAATCAAGACCGCACGAGCGACGACACGCGGGCACCACGCGCTTCACCACAAACAGCGCCACGGCAGCAACCGCGAGAACAGCCAAAACCTTGAACACCCTCACATCCTCCTACACGAAAAAGCGTGCGCCGCCTGCACGGGTATCCCACACCATGCAGACGACGCGCCACAGAACACACCCCTATCAGGCCAGCGAGCGAGCCTCAAAAGCCGCAACCTGCGCAACCGCGTAATCCTGTGCGGACTCAAACTCGCTCCCCAAGACTCGACGGTACGCGCGGTCCATACCGGAGTTAACCTCGTCCACGTCCGCGTCGTCGTAGACGTCCATGAAAACCTGTCCCTGAACAAGAGAGACCAGCTTCCCACGAGAAATGGTAAACGTACCATCCCCGTTATCCACAACATCAACCAGCGACTCGTTCATCTTCATCTCGCGCATTGGGTTTCTCCGTTCTTAGGATACTCGGGCGACCGCCGCTCGCGGCAACCCCTCTTGACGAAATCAAGCATACCACAACGCAAAAACACGCGCACACGAAACACGCGCGCAGTGAAACAAGTCACGCGCGAACGCCAACATCCACAACAGCAACGAGCCGCAATAGGCAAACAAACAACCGTGGCGGTGCCACAACCAGGCACCGCCACGGCCCACACTCACCTACTCGCCAGTGTCCGTGTTATCCGCATCCGCGCCACCAGCGTCCACGCCGCCAAGGCGATCAAGCACACCCTTCCACCTCGCCATCTCGCGCTCCATGAACTCACGCGACACCGGACGCCACACCGACACATCCCCGCCGTCCACAACGGGAACACCGCCGCCCTCCACGCGCGACGACAAGTCCTGTTCGCCTCCACTACTCAACGCCAACATGCTCACGCTCTCTCAATCCAGCACCGGGTACACCACGGGCAGCCGACCACTCGCGCCGGGAGCCAACCTATCCACCGACGGCTCATCCACCTCAAACACGTCACCGTAGTGATTGGTCACGCGCCACATCTCCTCATAAGCGACACCATCCACATACGCGAACATAATGTCGCCCTCACTATCATCCTCCACGAAAATAACCGTCCCCGGCTGCAACTCGCCCACACGGAACTCACACTCCTCGCCAGTGTATCCGTTCACGCACACGAACGACGGCTCCCCCTCATACTTGTCAACAATCGCATCCACCTCGCCAGGGCGGCGAACAACAACACGCGGACTATTACGCGCCTTCTCGCACACATACTCATCCGACCGCATCACCCCACGCTCCCTAACATCCAGCCACCCGCCCACACTCTCTAGCATCCCGAGCACACGGACGAAACGAGTATCCAACCCGCACTTATCTCTCACATCAACAATCGTGCCAATAGGAATCGCGAGCGCCAAAAACTGCTCCTCCCCGCCTGTGCGAGCGTCATACGCGTAAAAGCTGTTACCGCTCTCACCCTTTGCGTTCGCGTAAGACCACTGCAAGCCCACGATCTCCTCACGCAGATCGTCAACCTCGCTCACGCCGTCCGGCAGAACACCAAACATGACATTCATTCCTTCCAGTTTACGCGCCGACACGCGCGAAACCGACGACAACTACTTCATTGGACACGCGCTATCATACCACAATGACGTGCCAGATGCGCCAGTCAGGCTACCACAACGGACGGGCACCCGTAGAGAAGATGCGCGCAAGGCGACGCGCAGACGAGACCCAGCTTAATCGCTCCACCAGGGGGAAACATATCGCGCAGAAAGCGTAAACGCCTTGAAAGCGCCATCAAACTCACCAACCGGAGACACAATCGGCGTGACACCTGACTCCTTGATAATGCGTATCGCGTCCTCCCCTGTGAGAGCAGAGCAGCCGCCGTCTATCCCAAAGAAAAGCCAGCTTACCCTCTTGTCGTCGCCGACTTCGCCGTCAAAAACCTTAAACAGCAAGCCCTCGTCCAAACCTAAGTCAACAACAGTCCCACCCATCAGAGAATCAATACAATAGTAAACCTCTTCGCCGGACCAGCTCACACCCAAGAACCCCTTGACAGTCACATTATCAACAGGCTCTCTCACTCGAACAGTAACCCTGGCTCCCTTAACAGCCTCACACAACTGCGCGTCGTCAACGATCTCACCGTCAACCTTCACCCACGCGCCCCCTCCGCACTTAACGATACGGTCACGAGACGACAACCGCTCCCCCATCCCAAACACGTCAAGAATCGCACCAATCGGCAACTCGGACGGGACAAAACGACGCCCACCCAAGTGACCTTCGCCCTCAACAATACCAACAAAATACGCGCCCTGTGACATAACCAACCTCACCCTCTACTAGATTCTTTCTTTCAACACTACGACTCACCCCTAAAGCGAACAACTCCTCCGATAGGGGAGATGGACGCACGATAAGTCAACGCCGTTAACCAGCGCGTACACGTACAATTCTTCATCCGACACAGTAACCCACGGCGTATCCGAACGTAGCCAATAACCGCCCGCCATGCGCATGAACTCCTGCCTATCGACGGTAAGAACAGTCCCGACACCCGTCTCCCACAAGTCGTCAGGACACCGGACGGTGACGCTTTCAACGCCGTTCACGCCCTCGAATACAAGAACACCACGCTCCACGTCATCCAGCAGGTCGCTCAGCCGCTTTTTCACGTCCGCGATTTCCAGGCAATACGCGCCCAAGTCCTTATCACTGTCGCTCATCAGCGCTACCCCCTGTCGTTCACAAGCGCATAGTTGCCACGATCAGCGTCAGCGCGGAAAACCGCCAACATGTCAGCGTCAGACTTTCGAGAACCATCAGGCAACACCCAGCCACGCCCCTCATCACCAACGACACGGAAACACTTACCCAGCGAACACTTCGCGGTAACACCAGGCTTTAGGTGCTCAATGTTCACCATCCTAAACGGCGCGCCACCCGCCCATGCGCGAAACCCCCACGGGTCCGTCAAGTCATCCACCTTCTTTTCAAGGTCAGCGACTCGACGCTTCAACTCATCCGCACCCACACCGCCGCGAACGAGGAGAATCACATCACCGCGCTCAACCGCCTGACGGATAGCAAGCTCAGCGTCCGCATCGCTACCGCACGACCACGGGGAGAAATACTCCACGGCGCTACCTTCCGCCTCCCTGCTAATGACCTTTCGGTCACCGGATGCCCCCAGGAAAAAGAGCATATCATCGACGTGAACATCTGCGGTCGTAAAACACCCCCACGACACCATACCGTACTCGTAAGCACCAAACTCAAACATTCAGAAACACCTTCCCTTTACTTTTGCCATTGTGTCTACGCATGTTGCGACAACGAGAGGCGCGGCTCACGCGCCCACCTCACGCGCCACCATCATACCACAAAACTACGCCATCTCACCGTGCAGTCGCGACACGCACTCACCCAACATGTCGTCGTCACCCTTCACATGCGCGACGGGAATAAGCGCCGTATCGAACCGACGCGCCACATACGGGTACCGCTCCCGCACCTGCGAGAGCGTCATACCACCAGCCTCCACGGTCTCGCCGCCCCACGTCTCACCGCGAAACACGAACCCGGCAGGCAGGCGCAGGCGATCTTCCGCGAAAGCAACGACCGCCTCCACACGCTGCCACCCGTCCAACACGCGCAGCCTACTCTTGCCCTGCGAGTCACGGCACGACTGCACCACCAGTGGCGTCAGAGGAAACCCGTTGATAAGGGAATCGACGTACAGCGCCGACGCATCCTCACTCCACGGCGCGGACCTATGCAACACCGGGCGAGACGCGTCACCCAAATCGTCGCGCAGACTGTACACATCCGACGCCTTCCATACCTGACTGAAAACACTCACACCCATTAGGCAACAATCCTTTCACATAGACTCAACGTAAAAGTCGAACACGCTCACAGCGGGTCTCCCCACGCGTCCACTTCACGCACCACGCGCAACCGGGGCGCCTTGCACACGTCGTCGGCAACCGACACAAGCTCAGAAACGGGACACGTCACCTCAAAGAAACGCACTCCCCGACTTTCGTCCAACTGCGAACGAACCAGCGCCATTCCGGGCGACGGCGACACGTGTAGGCCGCCACCGAAAAAGTGGTCACCCTTCCAGTTCGCGGAATCGTCCACCACCTCACCGACGCGGTACACGCCGCCACGGTGAGACGCGCCATCACGGTCGGTCGCCTTAAACAAGTGCGCCATGCCATCCTCATCCACGTGGACGAGGGCGGCGCGGCACCACTGCTCACTCGCCATCTCGTCCGCGTCACGCTTCACGACAACGCGGCCACCCTGCACGCATCCACGGAACGGGCCGAAACGAGTCTCCTTATACACGGTCACGTAGCTTCCCGCCCACACAGTCGCGTTCTCGCAAACATACACGACACACATGCCGGACGCCCACACGCGCGCATCATCACCCGCGTGAACGACCACGCGATCACACGCCCACACACGAACATTCTCCTGCGCCGACACGATACATACACCAGAAGCACGAACACGCGCGTTATCACAGGCGCGCACATCCACGCCGATAGTGACAACGCTACTCTCACCAGCCACAATAACCGATAGCCCATTATCACTGTAGAGGAGGCGAATCGTCTCAGTTGCGGGCGCGTCAATCCTCGCGAAACGCGCGCCAGCGGGCTTACGACGCATCAACGCGTCCCACTCCTCCTGCGACCGCACCGTCACCTGCCCCCACTCATTCATATCAAACATGAGAGAGCCACCTCCATTACCTTTTCGTATCGGTCTTTTCTTGCCTACCCCCTATCATACCACAAGAAAGGTGCGCCGTGCTCGCTAAAAACGCGCGAAACGCAAAACCGGGGCACAACATGTGATACAATCGCACACGAAACAACCGACAGCGAGCACCTGGCAAACCGTGCCCCGGCAGAATTACGGCACGGCAGAAGAACGGCAAGCGCGCACGCCCAGGCAACACAAGAACGCAGGAAAGAGAGAAAATCAAGACATGAACCTCACCATCACCGCCATCACCACAGACGCCACCAAACCAATCCACACGCATCTACGGAACTTACCCACGGGCACCGTCGCCATCTTCGCCCCACGCAATACCCAGCCTATTACACTCGCAAAACACGTAGACGACACGTGGCGCGGCTACGCGGGCGACCGCCCTATCACCCTCACCACCAGCAGCATCTACAGCCGCAACGGCTCGTTCACCATCATCCACACCCCAGAATGGTAACCACACCACAAACACGCGAGCGCACGCCAGGACAGCAACGCCAACATGTGATAGAATAAAACCATGACGAACGAAACCCTCCTCGACATCGAGCAAGCTGAACTCATCTACTCGATGGAAGAGACCACCGCTACCATCTACGGCTCGCAGCGAGACATCAACCGCGTCAGCGACGCCGCACACAAGGCCGCAGACGCATACGAGCGAGCATATCAGGAGAGCGGCGCTTACGAGGACAAGAAACAGTCCCTCCACTGGCGCGTCGCCGCCGAAAAATGGCACTACAAAGACAACAGTGACGATAGTCACCGCCGCACCTACTACGAGCGCGTGAGAGAATACAACCACTTCGTTCGCAAAAACGGCGAACTCGGCATCATCATCGCCGAACCAATCGAACACATCCTCTGCGCGTTCACCGTATTCTGGGCCATCGCAACCCTCATCGTCAACGCCATTCCGGCCGCATAAAACACAGACGCAAACAGGCACAACATACGAAAACAAGCAAGCAACACGAGAACAAACAAGAAAAGAGAAAGAAAACCGCATGGCAGCACGACCATTCCGCACGTTCACCGCCACCACAACCAGCGGGCGAACCTACACGCAGGACATTGACGAACTCCCCGAGGGCACCGTCATCTACGTCCACCCCGAGGAGGGAACACCCTACGAGTATCGCCTCCAACGCGACATCAACAATCGCCTCGCGTGGTTCGCATACCGAGATGGGAAAACCGTTAACCCCAACTTCGGGTCCGACGGCGCAACCATCGTCCGCTACGCGCTACAGCGCCCCAAGCGGGCAACCGTCACAACCCCCACCGGCATCAACGGTGGCACAGTCAACAACAACATGGGCAAGAAAGAAGAAAACACCATGAACAACAAGAACAACGGCATCGACTCGGCACCCTCCATCGCCGACGAACTCCTCGCCGCCCTCGCACGCAAGGAAACGCACCACGCGCTCTCAGACTACGCCGCCAAGACAGCGGCACGCGCCACCAAGAAGGCGCGTGCAATCCACCACAACATCCGCACAGCCACCCCCACAGCGGACGCGCCCCGCAGCGCAGCCACCACCGGCACGGAAGAACACCCCGCAGCGCGACGAAACGCAGGCGCGCCCGGCAACCGGGACACCAACAGCCAGGCCGCCAACCAGGGACGCAACCGCGACAACCAGAGCGGAAACAACGACACGCCCACCACCGCGCGCATCTACAACGCCACCAGCGGCGAATGGGAAAACACCGACATCCACAAGCTCCCCGCCGGAACCGTCCTCCACAGCAGCATCAGCAACTACTACCGCACCAGCGACCACCTCCACACCCACCGCGTCGGCCCCTGGGTCAGCGACAGCGGCCTCACCATCACCAGCTCCGACCTCGCCGCACAAATCAGGCGACAGTGGGAGGGCAACAACGCATACTACACAGCCATCACCCCCACCGCCATGAACACCCTCTCCCAGTAACCAGCAGAGAGAGCAGAGCGTGAGAAAGCGGCACGCGAGAACGCATCGACGCAAATACGCGAACACGCACGCCAAGACAGCGATGTCGCATACAAGGTCGCAGTCGCGCTGCACTCACTCTAACAAACCTTAACGAAAAGAGAAAGATCATGACCAAAGCAAGCGACGCACTAACAGCAAAGCACGACGAGTGGATTAACTACCTCAAAGATGTTCCGGTTAGCATCATGGAGTATATTAGCTTCCGAATTAACACCACCTACTCTAGGCTCCTAAAGCCAGGCAAAGCAATATGGCTTGATGGCTGCAAGTGGATGTGTCTTGCTGACGAGACGTGGGTGAACACCGACGGCTGCAAGGTTAGCTGGTATGACTTCCTCCACAAGCTACTGGAATACAAGACCAAGAGAGTCCTGCCATACGTTATTCACGAGGACTAACAACACCCCAAAAAGCGAGGGGCGGGGAGCCAACAACGTTTACACACAACGCGAGCGCCCCGAAAACGCAAAAGAAGCCCCGCCGGGCAACCATTTCCGGCGGGGCTTACCCATACCCACACGCCCCACGCTACCGACAGGGTCCACGCGCCCCCAACGCCGAGTGTCTACACGTGTAGACACAGGCGGGCTACGCGTGATAGAATACAGACGCAAGAGAAAACACCCCGCAAGAGAGAGAAACCCACCATGACCACCGGCATCATTGACTACGCCAAGCTCGCCGACGACGCCGCCGACACCTACACCAGCGCCCGCGACGCTCTGAACCGAGCCGCCGCCAACCTCGCCGTCGTAGCCAACGACCGAGACGGCTACCAGGACATCATTACACCAGACGGACACATCGACGTGCCCCTCTTCAACGCGTTGTTCACCCAGGACGAGAAACAGGAGATCGCAGAACAGGCAGTCGCCTACTACCGCGCCGCCGACGCATATAAGGAATACACGCAAGGAACTATGCAGTATTTCGAGGACTCGATGGCGGCCAGCGCGGCGCTCGCTCTCGTCACCGAGGTCCACCGCCTCGTCCACCAGGACAGTAACATGGGTGCTCTCCTGCGCGAACTACGCGACAGCGAAAGCGGACTGACAATCACAGTCCGCCCGTACAGCGCCAACATTTACTCTTTCGCTGTCACCGACGACGTTCGCGCCAACGCCGACAAGCTGACTCTCCTCTACCAGGCAAACGACCAGCTCGACGCGGCCATGAGTCACTACAACAGGGAAGCGGCGGAACTCATGCTCACCCGCTTCTTCGAGAAAGAAGCAGACGAATGGGCAACCCCACACTCCTCGCACTCGCTGGGCGTGAACGGCCTCCCCACCGTGCGCGACGCCGAAACTAACAACAACATGCGAGCATCCGAGTCACAGTTTTGCACAGTCGATACCATGCTAACGAGGCACTTCTACGTGGAAGCCAGGAGCCGCCTCAGCGAGGCCATCTCGAACGCCTCCAAGAACATGTCCAGCCGCACCAAGAACGCGTAGCACTAGCGCAAACAACGCAAACGCCACACACGGCCCCGGAAGAAAGCAGCACGCACACTTCCGGGGACGCGTCATACCCATACCCACAGAGCACAACGCTAACGCCACAACCGCGCGCCTCTACACATGTAGACGTGAACGGCACAACCATGATATACTACAGCCATACCAACAGTGCCACGTCAGAAGCTCGCCACGACACGCTCGTGCGCATCATGGCGCACACCCAAGAGCTACTCAACGAACACCACACTAATAGGAGAAGCTAATGAACATGCTAGAAAATGATGAGATCAACGATCTGCTCAAGGAGTACGAACTCCAGGAGCGCGAAGACTACATCAAGAGAACAAATAGAACCCTCAGCCAACTCGAAGATGTTGCAAACCGTTTAGCGAACGCATACGAAAGGGAATACCGCGCCAACCCCACATACGAAAACGAAGAACGTATGCGATACTGGCGATACATGGGAGCAAAGCACTGGTACACTAGAAGTGATGGATTGTACTACACACCAACCGTCGAGTACGAACGACGCAAAGAGGAATACAACACCTTCATTCGCCAACATAAAAAAGTCAGCGAACGCGTCGATGAAAAACGCCACGAAAACCCCAACGCCCGCGACAAAAAGAACATTGACACTTTCGTCGGTCTCCTTAGCCTAACGGTTGGCATCAATGTATTGGTACACCTTCTCTTCGCACTAGCCTCATAACCTTAGTAGGTTAACAAGGAGTGAACGCTACCGACCGCCAATAACGACCAGAGCGGCCAGCAGAAGAAAACCACACAAGCCCCGCTAGAAACAACCACCCTCTAGCGGGGCTTACCCATACCCACAGAGCATACCTACCACACCTCAACATATGTAGACACGGACACCCACTCTGTGATACACTGTCACCACCAACAACCAACACCCACCACAGGAGAAAACAACATGGCAGGATACGCCGACGATTGGTCGATGAGCAACAACGCCGTTGCCGCCTACGAGCGAGGACTGCGCCCCCGCTCCAAGTGGAACAAGCGCGACATCCTCGACGCACTCCCCGCCGACAAGCGCGGCGAGCTGCACCTCGACAAGTATCCGCTTGCGTTCCTGCGCGAACACTTCCTGAGCTGGGAGGAATGGCACCACACCTCCAAGCAATACAACCAGACTGACTTCTACCTGCCTCGCGCCCCCGAATGGATTGAAACCACCGAGGACGTAGACAGCCTCTACCAGAAATGGCAGCAGCGCCAGGAAAAAGACGCGGCCAAGGATGCCGCCCCCGTTAAGGCGCGCGTCGCCTACACGCACTGGGTGGACAAGCGAACCTGCAAGACCGTCACCGAATACGCGATCATCTGCGGCCCTTGGGCGTACACCCAGAGCGGCCTACGCAAGCGCACCGACGGCAATCACTTCCACGTGGACCACACGTACACGCGCGCGCCTTTTGGCACCGCGAGTATCTTCCACGACATCGAACGCGCCATGAAGCGCTAACAAAACGCAAACGCGGCGAACAACCGACACAAGCCCCGCTAGAGCCAACCGCCACCTAGCGGGGCTTCACCACATCCACGCATCACAACACAGGGCCTCTACACATGTAGACACGATGGGCGTGAGCGTGATACACTATAGACACCGCCAAGAAACACCACCACAAACAGAAAGCCCCATCATGCAGACCACCATTCTTTTCAAGACACCCATGAGGGTTGACAGCATCTTCCAGAGCGCGAGCGTCATTAGTTTCCAAGAATACGGCAACATCCACAACACCGTGTTCGTGCGCATAGACGTAGAACCCTACGCGCCTCACATCGCCTGCGCCACCGACCGCACAGAGTACACGGCCGTCACCATCGACAAGAACGGCACCGTTTACGCCTCCACCACCACTGGTAAGCGCGTGGCACTCACCCAAGCACCCTACAGCACGCCCGAGAGCGCCGCGCTCACACAGGTCGGTGAAATGTGGGTTGGTTCCCACTATCGCTTCTACGCTGACGAGGACACCACCTTCGCCGACGAGGAAACCGGCGAGACGGTGGAAATCAACAGCGACAACATTGACACCGCCTTCACCGTAGGAGCCACCATCACCATGCGTGATAGGTACACGCCCGTCACCGTCGCCCGCATTGACGAACGATCATACAAGATCAACGGGCGCGAAACAGACCACTCCGGCGCACCATACGACGCTGGGGACGCACTCGACTTCATCTTTAAGTGGTACGGTACATGCACGCGCCACACCATCACCCGCCCATAGTGCGGAAACAAGAACACAAAGGCCACGGGGCGAGAACACGAAAAGAGTTCCACCCCGCAACATAGAAAGAAGGATACACAAATGCTCTGCACATTCAACGGACAGTCGCTCGACTTTATCCCATCAGACGTGCAAGACGGTGCAGTGGGCATCCTCGCCTCGCCCTATGTAGACAACAACCGAGTTGTGTACAGGTGGGAAGGGCGCTGGTACGCGGTCACCGAACCCCCGCACATGGAGGATGTCACCGACGATGTGGAGCGAGACGACAAGGCGACACTTACGTTCATCCACTTCCCCATCCGCATCTACCAAGTCTGATACCGGGCCGCCAGGGTCCAAAAAACAGCAGGGGCGGGGCGCAACCTTTCACATGATGGGTTGCGCCCCGCCCGTTTTTACGTCCAAAAACAGGTATTTCAATAATTTAACTACCTCGCGCAACGGGTTGTCCGCAAGGACATACGTCAACAACCGGAAAGTCAGGCACATGGCTGGGCGTTAACGGCGATAAACGCGCGGCTGAGCAGATAACTACGATGATGCACCAGGCACATGGGCAGGTATTGATAGGCCGTAAAGGCGAGGCTTGGCAGTCAACTACGATGATGCACCAGGAGGTCGGCTAGGTTTTTGATAAGCGAAAAGGCTGAGTTGAGCAGGAAACTACGACGGTGATCTCAGCGCATGGCTAGGTCTAGATAAGTGGAAACGCGCGGCTAATCAGCCAACTACGATGATGCACCAGGCGGTCGGCTGGGTTGCCGGGTGGAAAGGTACGGGCTGAGCAGGAAACTACGACGGTGTACTAGGTGCGTGGGCAGGTATTGATAGGTGAAAAGGCTGAGCTGAGCAGTCAACTACCCCCCCCAACCAACACCCACCACCAACCCACCCTTCTATCTTTAGTCAATAATGACACGGGGAAAACCTGCAAGGCAAACCCAACCACACGAGAGCCAGAACACCCAACCCACCAAAAACACCTACCCGCGCACCCAATACACCCCAAAACGTCCACACATGTAGACAAAAATCAGGCGAAAACACCCACGAAACAGCCACCAGACAAACACGAAAACCCCGCACACCACAAGGATGCCAGGGAAACCAGGAGAAGTATTCAATTCACACGGGGCAGAGTAGCCACGCTACGCTCGCAACACCCAACCAACAGGTTCAGGCACCACGCCAACACCGCCACCAGTAGACGCCGCCGACACACCAGACAGCACGCGCAACAACAACGCACACACCGCGTTACCGTCAGCACGCGCCATGCGAGATGTCACCGAACTACTCCACGCAACAACCGCAGCCGCGAGTAGGCGAGCAACCCACTCATCAGAGTTCACGCCATCAGGAGCATACTCACCCAACGAGTCCACCACAGACGCCAGACCATTAAGACGCTTCGCGGCCTCAGCCGCCCGCTCACCCTCACTCAACCCGTCCAGGCGTTTACGCTCGTTGTCTGTCACAAACTTAGCCAAACCAGGACGCGCTTCGTTAAAGCCAACCGCAGCCAACTCCAACACGCGCTCAGACAAGCCCGCCACACGCTCACTAACACTGGCAAGAGTAGCCTCAGCCTCGTCAGAGCTGCCAGCCAGGATGTAGCCGCCATCCAACGCCTCAATGCTGTCACGTGCCGCGCACAACTGAGAAAACATGGAACGCACACCCAGCGTCAACTCCAACCCGGACCCCACGCCCCCAGCAATCGTACCAGCAACAGCAGCCGCAAACGTCTCAAAATACTTACGCGAACGATTACTCGACGTAGCAAACGCAGCCGCACCACCAGCATCCACCAGCGACGCAGGCGCAAACAACGCAATACCGCGCTCACCCGTCGCCGGGAACGACTGGCACATCACGCGAGCAAACCGCTCATCAGCCAGCAGCGGGCTATCCTCAGCCACGAGCACAACCACCGGAACATACAGCTCACGCAATTCCGCGCTACGCCCACCGTCCTTCAACTGGTGAGACGGCGTGCGCTGAGGGTTATGGAACACCTGATCCGTTCGCTGAGCGTACTCAGGCGTGCCAGGCTTCACACCATCCCACGCGTCACGCGCAACCTCACGGCGCACAGTCTCCACCTGGCGAGACGCGCCAGACTTCGACGGACGAGACTGCGCCACACGGGCGGTCGGAACGCCCGCCACCACGCGCACACCCTCCACGCCGCGAGCAGCCAACGCCGCCAACTCACAAATCGCCACCTGGTGAGAAAACAGCTCACGGCCAGACACGGCAGCGCAGCGGGCAGCAGCACGAGCAACACCCACAGCAGAAGAACTCCCGCCAGTCAGACCAGCGGCGCGAGCAAACCCGGCCACCAGCTTATCCAACACCTTACGGTCACGAGATGCAAACAAATGCTCACCGGCAGCCACACGAGACGCAGATGTGCGGCCCTGAACGCTCTCACGCCACGGGCCACCCAACACGTCCCACTCATCCAACGTGCGGCCACCAAAACGCAGAGCGCCATCCTCACCAACAGACACGTCTAGCGCGCATCCCTGCGCAAACTTCGCAGACAACAAGGGAACCAACGTGCTACGCAGCACCTCCAACGCGCGCGCCACAGACGCATCCTGACACAGGTACTCGCTGCGAATCGAATACACGCTCGACCTGCCGCCCACGCCGCCAATCGGAGCGCGCTGCATCTTATCCAACGACAACACACCCACATCACACAAGAGACGCAGCGTCACCTTCACGCGCTCATTCACAACCTTGTCGCTCTGAGTCGCGCCACGCGTATCCCCCGCCCCCTCAGACGCTTCACGCAACAATGTACGAAGGCGCTCACGATTACCCGACAGACGCTCCGTCGCGCCCTGCAACGACAGTATCCACAAATCCTGTAGCATCGCGTCCGCATCACGCTTCAAGCGCTCAGCCTTATCACGCGACCGGCGCGACACAAACGCCAGAGAACGAGTGTGCGCGTCCACGCGCTCACGCACCAACGAAAGAGCGCGCTCATAGTCCAACACGCCCTGTTCGCCGCGAGCGCCCAACTCCACGTACCCACTCTGCTTACGAGAAGCCAACAGGAGGAACCGCGCCTCATCGGCAGCAGTATCACCAGACACGGCAGAACCAGCAGCGGCCGCGCCGCCCTCACGCTCAGAGTCAGAAGCAAACAGGCGCGACAACACGCGACGCACCACAAGCGCCCACCCCACCAACAGATCATGAACACCATTCGCGTCACCCTCACGAATCAGGCGATCACACACGGCCTCCACCACAGCAGGAGACAAGAAACGCACCGGAACAACACGCGCCTCATCGCCCGCCTCATCCAGGGCGGCAACAACCGCGCCATCCACGCCACGCACACGCACACGCGGCAACATCGCGGACACGCGCGCCGCACTACCCGCCACCACACGGAAAACAGACTCCACCAGGGATGCGTCGCCATCAAACAACACGTCACGAGCAGCGTCAGCCTGCTCATCAGCGATCACACGGTGAGCGCGCAACACGTCATCACCCGAATACGACACGACAGCGCCGCTACCGCCCATGCGACCCAGCATCCACGCCACGCGATCAACAAACGGCAGCGAACCTTCCGCCGCAGCCTCAGCGAACGTCACCGTACAAAAACGCCACGACCGCGCAACATCAACGCCATCCCTGCCAGCATACGTGGCGCGAGCGATCATATCTGCCCACTTCGCACTGAACGTAAACACGTCACGAGCTGACGTGTCATTAAACCAGCCCAACGACTCAACCACGCGCATCATGCCAAGCGCATCCACCACGCCCACGCCACGGCCCGCCACCTGACTACGACGAGACTTAAACGCGGCAAAAGAACGCGCACGTGCGCCGCCCGCACTGTTAGCGGCGCGCACACTCTCAGCGCACGCCAAAGCCAACGTGCGCTCACGCGACGCGCCATCAGAACCAGACGCCGCGTCTACATCGCGTTGACCGCCCAACACCGGGAAACCAGCCTCAGCCGCAGCCATCACCACACTATCAGCCGACGCCTCGTCCAGCACCTCATCCGACAAGAAAGGGGCGGCAGGGTCAACAGCGGAGCGCACAGGCTCCCACAACTCACCCACACCAGACAAACGCAGCTCGCCACGCACCAACACCGCGCGCTGAACAGGCGACAGTGCGTCGCCAGCATACTCTCCCCACACGAGAGGATTCAAGAAACCATCGCACAACGCGAAACGAGCGTCCTCCGCTGTAGCAACCAAGTCACTCGGCGACCACGCGCCCTCGTCAGCTCCCGCGAGCGCGTAAACGCGAATTGTCAGGCGGCGCATCGCGTTCTTCAACACATTCCCAGACGCCACCGGCAAACCCCACGGCGCAACCTTACCAGACGTGCCACCGGACACCACCAGCGCACGCACAGCGCCAGGCAGCTCTTCTAGCACGCTCTCACGAGCAGCAATCTCAACGTCAGCGTCCGACAGCGACATGCCCGGAACCATCAGCTCACGCAACACAAGCTCACTCAACCTGCGCGCCGCACCATCAGACAACACGCCCACGGCAGGGAACACGCCAGCCGCACGCGCCATAGCCTCACCGTCACCGCGCGCGTAAGCAGCCGTGTAATCCAACAACGCAGCAAGCGCCGCACCCTCACTCACGCCACACAACACGTTATCGGGAACAATCACATTGTACAGCGCATCGTCGGGGCCAAGATGCTTGCAATCGTCATTAACACTACGCGCACCATCAGCGCGCACGCCAGTACGCTTATCGCCAGCCGACACGTCCACACGATCAGCCATCACAACACCAACAGCGTCGTTAATCTCGGCGGCGAACGCACGCAACGCGCGACCACCCACTGTCCCCGCAGCAGCGTGAGCCGCCGTCGTGCGACCGAACACAAACCAGAGTAGCGGAAACCCATCATACAAACGCTCAGGAACAAGCAGGGGCGCGTGACAGCCACCAGAACCAGTACGAGACACATACACGCGCGCCGCGCCCGTCAGACCACGCATAAGCGACAGGAAAGCCCAGCGGTCGCTATCGCGCTGAGTATCGCTCGCCTGATCGTGGAAGTCCAAGTCAAAATAGGAGAAACCGCGTGACGTAATCGTGAACTCGCCGCCACCGGCCGCAGCCTCCGCGCTCGGCCGGGACGGCAAAAGAGAACGGTTCACGGTCTTGTCAGCGTTCACGCTCACGCGCTTACGACTCCACGACGGCTGTTTCTTGCCTGGCTTCAACGGAATAAACGAACCCAGCTCCACCGCAGAGCCAACAGCCACCACACCGCGACGCGTAGCATCATCGGAAGCGTCAGAAGAGAAACGCGCAACATCCTGCGACACGTCCACACTCATAGACGAATTGTCAACAAACAGCTCCGACATGACCTCTCCTCGCTAACCACTTTTCACCCGAAACCTACAACACCGCTCACGCGCACGCGAACCAAGGCCCGCATCGCCCCCTCACGGCACTACAATATCGCAATGAGCAGCGCACGCCAAAACTTCACCAAACTAGCCGAAAGCTAGATGACCCGGCTCATTCCAAGTAATATCCACATCCCAGTTGTTTTCGAGGCCGAGCCAAACAAGTCGTATCAACACACCCCTATCCCACGCGGGAAGAAAATCCTTACCTGAACGGTTCCAGCGCCCAACATATCCCTTAACCCGCCTGACAAATCTCGCCACCTCAAGACGCCCCCTATGACAGGCTTCTACGAACCAACCCGAACATAAATGATTTTCGTCAACAAAAAAGTGCTTCATAACATTATCCGCCTCCGAGTCAATCTTTTCGCTCAGAAGCCGCATATTCGGCAGATCAACCTGCGTATTCCGTAGCGCCCACCTACGGAACGCTTCTCGGGTCTCCTCCCACAAGATAGCAGCCACCACTTTTTCGACCTCCCACGGTTCTTCGCCCCGGCCTCTCGTAATGATAGCCGTCACTCGGCTAACCGAATCTCGACTAGGCCACGGCCACACATTACTCGCCTCTACGCAGCCATCCACCTGAGCATCCGACCCACTCACAGAACATCTACCTCACTCAATCGCGCACCCAACACGGGTGCTACACTTACAGTTGCGCTCTACTATACGCGCGCGAACAAATGGTCAAAACCTCACGCGCACCACATGTGACAGCTCCCGATGCAAACGCCTTCGACTGCGAACGCAACCCGCGAGCGCCACCCAACCCGCAGCGCCCCCGATACGGTGTCCAGACGCGCCTCTCACACGCTTTCGCACCGCGAGCGCGCCCACGTGCCACCAGCGCTCCCACAGCGCCTCAAAACGTCATACAGCGAACCGAGAGAGGCGCGCAGCCACGACACGCGAGACAGGGCACGCGGCGCGGGGCAGAGTGCAACCTCAAACGACAAGGCAGCACGCACCACGCGCATCACAGTGACCCGCCACCAACGGAATAGCTCGCGCACACGACGCAAACAAAAAGTGCCCCGCCGGTGGCAATACACCACCGGCAGGGCACTTACAGAGTGAGCATCCGTCAGCCGCAGATAGACGATGAACGAGCACCCTATGGGCGCTCATACCACCGCACCTCAGCGGGGTTCACGACAACGGGCATCGTCGTATTCTGCACAACCCGCGCAAACTCTTCACAGGTTAGGTGCTCACCGTCCCTCGTCACCCACACGTCCGGGTCTCCAATCTTAAAGAATCGCCTATCGCCGATCTCAACGAACGTACCAGCCACCAACTTGCGGGTATCGAAAGTCGCGTGGTCTCCGCCTGCACTGTGCGCGGTAGAATCGGTTGTCGGCTTCTCCTCGTAAAGGCACTTCTGGCAATTGCATGACATGGTTAATTCCCCCTTGTGTTGGCTTTTTGTTTGCTAACGCCAAGGATAGCACGAAAGCTCACCCCGCGCAAACAAAAAGCGCCCCCGCCAGGCACACAATAGGCGCGCCCAGCGGGAACACAACAACGCATACGAAACTCACGCGCGAGAGGGTGGGAGCAAACAACCCCCACCCACTCGCCAGCGGCGCTCGCGGCACCTACCCGTCAGCTACCAGATTGCGACGATGACGAGGAAGTCTGCATCTCAATGTCCGGCACCAACGTCTCAGGACGGTACACAACCTTGTAGTGGAATGTGTCGGTGTCGGATGCCTCCACCTGTTCGACAACGTATGTTACGTTGTCAGACAGGCCAAGATAGTGCTTCTTGTACTTGCCCTCGTCGGTCTTGCAGGTGACCTCAATTTGCTTGTCGGCGCTATCCGCCTTGATCGAGCACAGTCCCTCGATAGTCAACAGGTACTTGTCGGTAATGCCGTTGACGAACGTGATGCGCCGCATGATCTTGAAATTGTCGCTATCCTGCGAAATGTTACTCGACGCAACCTCGGCGGCCGTACACGCGCTCAACAGGCCAGCAACAACAAGCCCCACGATAGGGGCAACGATCTTCTTGATGTTCACTCTACATGTTCCTTTCGGTCATTTTGTATTCGATAACTCGGTAAGAGCTGGTATTGCTCCACGCGTCCATATTCTTGACAGCTTTCTCTGCGCGCTCACGAGAAAAGAACACTCGCGCACGCGCCGCGCCCTGACCACCCCCAACACACAGGCTCCCATTATCCGCGTCAACCACAATGTACACGGTATCTGGGATAACCTCGGCGATCATCCACCCCGCGCCGTCATCTACCAGCTCACGCATCCGCGCGATAGACACGTGACCGTCCTCGCCCTGGCCGCCGACAATCCTCCACTGCGTCCCGTAGTCGCTACGCTTGACACACTCGTACTGAACGCCATCCGGGCTAACCAGTACAGCGCCGACGCAAAACTCTAGCCGACTACTGAACTGTCCCTCAAACTCACGGAAACCGACGATCATGACCGACACAACCTCACGCCCAGGCGACGCAACATCACGGGAACAACGCACTTCTGGCTCACATACAGCTCGCACTCAGCAACGGAACGCACGCACCCCAGCTCATCCACAACACGGTACGAAAAATCGCCAGATATGGTAACCAGGAACACCTCGTTACCGGCCTCGAAAACGTCACCAGCGTGCAGGTCAAAGTCCCGCACCTCACCCATTAACGGGTCAAAAGCCAACATGGCCCCACACCCCCTGACAACGCACCAACTTCGGGATACGCCCGTTCGCCTCGAACGCGTGCTCAATCTCCTCAATAGTACACATAAGGCCCATATCAGACACGATAAGCGGGTGACCATTCACCGTTTGAGAACGCATATACGTGCCACCTTCATCGTAGAACACATCGCCCTGCGCCAACTCCTCCAAGTCAACGTCCCACTCGTCGTCGGTCGCGCAATCAATCATCCGCATAAAGTTCACCTTACCCTTTCCACGGTCAGCAATCCAACAGCGAAACACATCACATGCGCGACACAAACCGAGCATACCGTGTTTTCGCGAGCCTGCCCTTCACCCACCGGATAGCGGCCGTCTCCGGCTCCCTACTCCTGCCAATCCGGCGCGCAGCGTCAACAAGAGACTGGACGCTACGCGTCAAAGCGGCTCTTCAGAGTTGAGTGTGGGCGGAGGCGTCTAGGCCTCCTGCGATGAGGAGCATTCGGAGTTTGTAGTTGGTGGGGTTGCGGTAGCCTCTGGCGGTGCGTCTGCCTAGTTCGATGATTCCGTTGATGGCTTC